>JAESGF010000153.1_pt1 | contig 52791 bp, 46 predicted proteins | sample 9269621 | NCBI WGS metagenome assembly JAESGF01 (sample SAMN14515066, study PRJNA621663) | algae metagenome | isolation source: Tolypothrix carrinoi HA7290-LM1 and co-occurring heterotrophs from dry rock... | place: USA: Makauwahi cave, Kauai, Hawaii | collected 2011-01-06
CGGCCTCCGCCGCGACGGCATCGTCGAGGTCGCCGGCGGCGTCGCCTCGGGCGATCTGGTGATCGCCCGAGGCATCCAGTCGGTCAGCGACGGGGTCGCCGTGAACGTCGTCAACGAGCTGCCGGGCGGCGCGGCGGAGAATGTCGCCCGGGTCGCCGAGCCCGCCCGCACATGACCCTCTCCGACCTCTCGATCCGGCGGCCCGTGCTTGCCGCGGTCGCGAGCCTTCTCATCATGGTGTTTGGCATCGGGGCGGTGTTCAATCTCCCGATCCGCGAGCTGCCGGACATCGACACCGCCGTCGTCACCGTCCGCACCACCTACACGGGCGCTGCGCCGGAGATCGTCGACACCGACATCACCGAGGTGCTGGAGAGCTCGATCGCCGGCGTCTCGGGCATCCGCTCGCTGGAATCGACGAGCCGGCGCGGCCAGTCGAACATCACGGTGGAGTTCGAGGTCGGGCGCGACATCGACGAGGCGGCGAACGACATCCGCGACGCCGTCTCCCGCGTGCGAGGCGACCTGCCGGACGACGTCGACGAGCCGCAGGTGGTGAAGAGCGACGCCGACGGCGAGCCCGTGATGCGCCTCGCCGTCACCTCCGACCGGATGACGCCGGCCGAGCTGACCGACTATGTCGACCGCTACATCTCCGACCGGCTCTCCACCGTCGACGGTGTCGCGAGCGTCGATCCCTACGGCGACCGGCCGTTCGCCGTCCGCATCTGGCTCGACCGGCGGGCGCTCGCGGCGCGCAACCTCACCGTCGCCGACGTCGAGGAGGCGCTGGAGCGCGCCAACGTCGAGCTCCCGGCAGGCGAATTGAAGACGGACGCGCGTCAGCTCGTCGTGCGCCTCAACAGCCGCATTCCGACGGTGGAGGCGTTCCGCAACGTCGTCGTCCAGCGCGTCGAGGGCTACCCGATCCGCCTCGCCGACGTCGCCCGCGTCGTGCCCGGCATCGAGGAGGTGGACAACGCGGTCCGCCAGAACGGCGTCGCCGCCGTCGGCCTGCAGGTGATCCGCACCAGCCAGTCGAACACCATCGCGATCTCCAACGGCGTCCGCGCCGAGATCGAGGCGCTCTCCGCCGGCCTTCCCGAGGGGATGCAGATCGAGATCGGCTCGGACGACGCCCTCTTCGTCGCCGCCTCGATCGAAGGCGTCCTGAAGGTGCTGCTCGAGGCGCTCGTCCTCGTCGTCCTCATCATCCTCATCTTCCTGCGCTCGTGGCGGGCAACGCTGATCCCGGCGATCACCATCCCGATCTCGCTGATCGGCACGTTCATGTTCATCGCCGCGCTCGGCTTCTCCATCAACGTGCTCACGCTGCTCGCCCTCCTCCTCGCCATCGGCCTCGTGGTCGATGACGCGATCGTGGTGCTCGAAAACGTGCAGCGGCGCATCGACGCCGGCGAGAGCCCGCTCGTCGCCTCCGTCCTCGGCACGCGGCAGGTGACGTTCGCTGTGCTTGCGACCTCGGCGACGCTGATCGCCGTCTTCGTGCCGATCTCCTTCCTCGGCGGGCAGGTCGGCCGCCTTTTCACCGAGTTCGGCTTCGTGATGGCGAGCGCCGTCGCGATCTCCACCTTCGTCGCCCTCACCGCCTGCCCGGCGCTCGCCTCCAAGATCCTGCGACGCGGCAGCGGTCCGGTGCACCAAGAGGGTCATGAGAGCGCGGCGATGCGGTTCTTCCGCCGGGCGGTCGGCACGGCGATCCGGATGCCACTCGTCGTCATCGCGATCAGCCTCGGCATCGCCGCCGGAGGCATCCTTCTCTATCCGAGCGTGCCGCAGGAGCTGAGCCCGTCCGAGGACCGCGGCGTCGTCTTCATCCCGCTCACCGCGCCGCAGGGCAGCACCGTCGGCTTCACCGACAGCGCCGCGCGGGAGGTGGAGCGGATCGTGCAGCCGCTCGTCGACGAGGGTGTCGTCGAGGGCGTCTTCGCCTTCACCGGCTCGTTCAACCGGCCGAACCGTTCGTTCATCGTCCTGCGGCTCGCGCCATGGGGCGAGCGGGAGATGAGCCATCGCGACGTGGTCGCGTACCTCGCCCCGAAGATGAGCGCGATCACGGCGGCGCGCGGCTCGCCGATCACGCCGTCGGGGCTGGGCCTGCGCGGCAGCCGGACGCCGCTGCAGGTGGTGGTCTCCGGGCCGGACTTCGAGAGCGTGAAGGAATGGGCGGCGACCCTCCTCGCGGCGGCGCGGGCGAACCCGAACCTCTCCAACATGGAGCAGGATTACGAGGAGAATCAGCCGCAGCTCGACGTCGCCGTCGACCGCGAGCGGGCGGACGACCTCGGCATCTCCGTCGAGACCATCGCCGAGACGCTGCAGACCCTCCTCGCCTCCCGCGAGGTGACGACCTACGTCGACCGCGGCCGCGAGTATCCGGTGCTGATGCAGGCGGAGGCGGACGATCGCGCGTCGCCGTCCGACATCGACAACATCTTCGTGCGCGGCGGCGACGGCGAGCAGCTCGTTCCGCTGCGCGCGCTCCTGTCGCTGGAAGACACCGCGGCCGCGGCCGAGCTTCGCCGCTTCGACCGCCTTCCCTCGATCACCATTGAGGGCAACATGGTCGAGGGCTATGCGCTCGGCGAGGCGGTGGAGGCGATGCTCGCCGCCGCCGAGGCTGAGCTGCCGGAGGAGGCGCGCGTCACCCTCTCCGGCCAGTCGGCGGAGTTCGAGCAGACCTCGAGCGGCGTCCTCCTCACCTTCGGGCTCGCGCTCCTCATCGTCTTCCTCGTGCTCGCGGCGCAGTTCGAGAGCTTCGTGCATCCGCTCGTCATCATGCTGTCGGTGCCGCTCGGCGTCGCCGGCGCGATCTACTCGCTCTGGGCGGTCGGGCTCACCATCAACATCTACAGCCAAATCGGGATCATCCTCCTCATCGGCCTGATGGCGAAGAACGGCATCCTGATCGTGGAGTTCGCCAACCAGCTGCGCGACGAGGGCCGCTCCGTCCGCGAGGCGGCGGTGGAGGCGACGGTGCTGCGCGTACGGCCGATCCTGATGACGGTGATCGCGACCGTCCTCGGCGCCGTGCCGCTGGTGATCGCGACGGGCGCGGGCGCGGAGAGCCGGGTCGCCATCGGCACCGTCATCATCGGCGGCCTGATGGTGTCCTCGATCCTGACGCTGTTCCTGACGCCGGTGCTCTACGACCTTCTCGCGCGCTTCACCAAGCCGCGCTCCTGGGTCGACCAGGCGCTGGACGCGGAGCTGTCCGGCGCTCTCGGGCGTGGCGGCGACGCGCGGCCGGAGGCGGCGGAGTAGCGCCTCTCCGCCCCGGCGGGTTCGGCCGCCGCGATTGACACCCGGGGCGCGTCGGCTACCGTGCGCCGCGTTCGGGAGGAGACGGCGATGGAACAGGAGCGACCCGCCCCGCGCGGCACCGTGGTCGCGCTCGGCACCCGCCCGGCCGACCCTGCACCCCCGCCGGCGCCGAACCACCCGCCGCGCAACGAGGCGATGCCGCTCGACCTCGGCTGGGTGAATGCCGTCCGCGTGAACCTCTCGGCCGTGGAGCGCCGCGCCGCCACCCTTCCCGGCCGCCGCACCGTGAAGAAGGACGCGCAGGCGGCCTGGCTCCTCAAGGCCGTCACCTGCATCGACCTCACGACGCTTTCGGGCGACGACACCGCCGGCCGTGTCCGCCGCCTATGCGGCAAAGCCCGCCAGCCGATCCGCGCCGACCTTCTCGAGGCGCTCGGGATGGCGGACCGCCGGATCGTGACAGGCGCCGTCTGCGTCTACCACCGCTTCGTGGCCACCGCCGTCGATGCACTCGAGGGGACGGGCATCCCTGTCGCCGCCGTCTCGACGGGTTTTCCGGCCGGCTTGATCCCGCACGATCTGAAATTGAAGGAGATCGAGGCCTCCGTCGCGGATGGTGCCGCGGAAATCGACATCGTCATCACCCGCGAGCACGTCCTCTCCGCCAACTGGCAGGCGCTCTACGACGAGGTGCGGGACTTCCGCGCCGCCGCCGGCCCGGCGCACGTGAAAGCGATCCTCGCCACCGGCGAGCTCCGGACGCTGCGCAACATCGCCCGGGCGTCCCTCGTCGCGATGATGGCGGGCGCGGACTTCATCAAGACGTCGACGGGCAAGGAGAAGACGAACGCCACCATCCCCGTCTCGCTCGCGATGCTCCGGATGATCCGCGAGTACCACGACCGGACCGGCATTCGCGTCGGGTACAAGCCGGCCGGCGGCATCTCGGCGGCGAAGGACGTCCTCCTCTACCAGATGCTCATGAAGGAGGAGCTCGGCCGGCCGTGGCTAGAGCCCGACCTTTTCCGGATCGGCGCGTCGTCGCTGCTGTCCGACATCGAGCGGCAGCTCGAGCACCACGTCACCGGCCGCTACTCGGCCTTCCACCGACACGCGCTGGCCTGAGATGAGCGTCGCCACCCACTTCGACGAGATGAGCTACGGCCCCGCCCCGGAGGCCGACGACGCCGTCCGCCGCTGGCTCGCGAGCCGCCGCGTCGGCCACGTCATCGACGGCGTCCTCGTCGAGGCGGCCGAGCGGTTCACCACCTACGAGCCCGCGACGGGTGCTGCCCTCGCCGACATGGCGCAGGGCTCCGCCGCCGACATTGCCGCCGCGGTGGCGAGCGCCCGCGCCGCGCAGCCGCGCTGGGCCGCGCTGTCAGGCCACCAGCGCGCGCGGCACCTCTATGCCCTCGCCCGGATGGTGCAGCGGCACGGGCGGATGCTCGCCGTGATGGAGGCGATCGACAACGGCAAGCCGGTGCGCGAGACGCGCGACATCGACATTCCGCTCGTCGCCCGTCAATTCACGCACCATGCCGGATGGGCGCAGCTCCAGGCGGTGGAGTTCCCGGGCTACGAGCCGGTCGGCGTCGTCGGCCAGATCATTCCGTGGAACTTCCCGCTTCTGATGCTCGCGTGGAAGGTCGCCCCGGCGCTAGCGCTCGGCAACACGGTGGTGCTGAAGCCGGCCGAGTACACGAGCCTCACCGCGCTCCTCTTCGCCGAGCTCGCGCACGAGGCGGGGCTGCCTCCGGGCGTCCTCAACGTCGTCACCGGCGACGGGCGGACGGGGGCGGCGCTGGTGGACGCTGCGGTCGACAAGATCGCCTTCACCGGCTCGACGGACGTCGGCCGCATCATCCGGGAGCGCACCGCGGGCTCCGGTAAGGCGCTGACGCTGGAGCTCGGCGGGAAGAGCCCGTTCATCGTGTTTGACGACGCCGACCTCGACGGCGCGGTGGAGGGCGTCGTCGACGCGATCTGGTTCAACCAGGGCGAGGTCTGCTGCGCTGGCTCCCGCCTCCTCCTGCAGGAGGGGATTGCCGACGATTTCGTCCGCCGCCTGAAGCGCCGCATGGAGACGCTGCGAGTCGGCCCGCCCCTCGACAAAGCGATCGACATGGGCGCCGTCGTCGACCCGGTGCAGCGCGACCGGATCGCCGCGCTCGTGGCACAGGGAGCGGCCGAGGGCGGCGTCGTCTACCAGCCCGTCGCGGTGCCGTCCTCGGGCGCGTGGTATCCGCCGACGCTGATTACCGGCGTGTCCACGGCGTCGGTCGTGGCGACGGAAGAGATCTTCGGCCCGGTCGCCGTCACCCTCACCTTCCGCACGCCGGACGAGGCGATCGAGCTCGCCAACCACACCCGCTATGGCCTTGCGGCGTCGGTCTGGTCCGAGACGATCGGCCTCGCCACCTACGTCGCGGCGAAGCTCGCGGCGGGCGTCGTGTGGGTAAACGCCACGAACCTCTTCGATGCCGCCGTCGGCTTCGGCGGCAAGAAGGAGTCTGGCTTCGGCCGCGAGGGCGGGCGCGAGGGCTGCCTGGCCTACCTCCGCCCGAAGGCGTGGGCCACCCTGCCGCCGCGGCACATTCCGACGATACCCGCCGCCGCGCCGCGGCTCGCGACGTTCGACCCCGCCCCCATCGATCGCACCGCAAAACTCTTCGTGGGCGGCAAGCAGGTCCGGCCGGACGGGAACGGCAGCCGCGTTGTGGTCGGTGCGTCAGGCGCCCGGCTCGGCGAGGTCGGCGAGGGCAACCGCAAGGACATCCGCAACGCCGTCGCCGCCGCCCGCGCCGCCGCCGGCTGGGCCGACACCTCGGCGCACAACCGCGCGCAGATCCTCTACTACGTCGCGGAAAACCTCTCCGCCCGCGCGGAAGAATTCGCCTGCCGGATCGCCGCGATGACCGGTAGCGACGGCGCCCGCGAGGTGGAGGATGCGATCGCCGTCCTCTTCAACTTCGCCGCCTGGGCGGACAAGTTCGAGGGCGCCGTCCACATCCCGCCCGTCCGCGGCATCGCCCTCGCGATGCCGGAGCCCCAGGGCGTAGTCGGCGTCATCGCCCCGCCGGAGCCGCCGCTCCTCGGCCTCGTCGGCGCCATCGCGCCGCTGCTCGCCACAGGCAACCGCGTCGTGGTCGTCCCGTCGGCGCCGTACCCGCTCGCGGCGACCGACTTCTACCAGGTGCTCGAGACGTCCGACGTGCCGGCGGGAGTCGTCAACATCGTGACCGGCCCGGTGCTCTCGCTGGCGAAGACGCTGGCGGAGCACGACGACGTCGATGCCGTCTGGGCCTTCGGCTCGGCCGAGCTGTCGGCCACAGTCGAGCGGCTCTCCGTCGGCAACCTGAAGCGCACCTTCGTCGACGGCGGGCGGGCGCTTCCCGTCGGCGATCCGACAGGCGCCACCGATCGGCTGTTTCTTGCCGAGGCGGTGGACGTGAAGAACATCTGGATTCCCTACGGCGAATAAGTTCGCCATACTGCCATCACGAGCCCGGCGCGAAGATCGGGTGATCCGGGAGGAGTTATGCTGAAGGGTCTCGACCCGTTGCTGAACGCCGACGTCCTCTACGCGCTCCGCGCGATGGGGCACGGCGACAAGCTCGTCATCTCCGATACCAACTTCCCCTCCGACGCCATCGCGCGGGAGACGGTGCTCGGCGAGCTTCTGCGGATCGATGCTCCCGCCCCCCGCGTCGTGCGGGCCGTGCTCTCGGTCTTCCCGCTCGATACGGCCTTCCAGAACGCCGCCGGCCGGATGGAGGTGATGGGCGCGCCGGACGAGATCCTGCCGGTGCAGCAGGAGGTGCAGGCGGAGATCGACCGCGTGGAGGGCAAGCCGACGCCGATGAAGGGCATCGAGCGCTTCGCCTTCTACGAGGAGGCGAAGGACGCCTATGCCGTCATCACCACGGCGGACCGCCGCTTCTATGGCTGCTTCATCCTCATCAAGGGCGTGATCTCGCCCGACGAGCCGCTGCCGCAATGAGCGTCGCGATCCTCGGCATCTTCGTCGCCGACCTCGCCTTCGAGGCGAAGCGCCTGCCGAAGATGGGCGAGACGATCCTCGGCGAAGGCTTCCGAATGGGACCCGGCGGCAAGGGCTCGAACCAGGCCGTCGCCGCGGCGAAGGCGGGGGCGAAGGTCACCTTCATCACCCGCGTCGGCCGCGACCCGTTCGCCGACATCGCCCTCAAGGCGTGGGGCGAGGCGGGGATCGACACCTCGCGCGTGATCGCCGACCCCGAGCGGCCGACGGGCGCGGCGTTCATCTTCGTCTCCACGGTGGACCGCAACAACGCGATCATCGTGGAATCGGGCGCCGCCGGCGCGCTCTCCGCGGCTGACATCGATGGCTGCCGCGATGCGATCGGGGGCGCGAAGGTGTTCGTCACGCAGCTCGAGCAGCCGATCCCGGCGGCCCGCCGCGGGCTGGAGATCGCGCGCGCCGCCGGCGTCACGACGGTGTTCAATCCCGCCCCCGCTGCGGCGCTGCCGGACGACTTTCTCGCGCTCTGCGACTACGCCACGCCGAACGAGTCAGAGGCGGCCGAGCTGACGGGAATGGCCGTCGACACTGTCGACGAAGCCCGGGCCGCTGCCGACCGGCTCCTCAGGCGCGGCGTCAAGTGCGCCGTCCTCACCCTCGGCGAGCGCGGGGCGCTCTACCACGACGGGACAACGTCAGAGCTCGTCCCGGCCTTCCCGATTCCGCAGGTCCTCGACACGACGGGGGCCGGCGACGCCTTCACCGGCGGCTTCGCGACGGCGCTCGCCGAAGGCCGCAAGCCGCTCGACGCCGTCCGCTTCGGCTGCGCGACGGCCTCGCTGTCCGTGACGAAGCTCGGCACCGCCCCTGCGATGCCGTCCCGCGCGGAGATCGACGCGATGCTGGCCGAGCACGTCGGATGAGCGGTGTCGGCGCGGGACCCGTTCGATGAGCGCGGTCGGCGCGCTCGGGTCGATCCGCGATCGCGACCCGATGAAGCACGTCTTCCTCTGGCCGGCGCTGTCGGTCGTGCTCCTCGTCGTGATGTTCCCGCTCCTCTACTCGCTGACAACGAGCTTCATGGCGTTCCGCGTCGTCCCCCCGCGCCCGCCGCGCTTCGTCGGCGTCGACAACTACGCCGACCTCCTGACGCAGGCGCGCTTCTGGACCGTCGTCGGCACCACCACGATCATCGCCTTCGTCTCCGTCGCCATCCAGTACGTGATCGGCTTCGCGGTCGCCCTCGGCCTCCATGCGCGGCTGCCCGGGACGCCGTTCTTCCGCGTCGTCTTCCTCATTCCGATGTTGCTCGCGCCGGTCGCCGTCGCCCTCATCGCGCGGATGATGTTCAACCCGACGATGGGCCCACTGAACGCCGTGATGGGCGCGTTCGGGTTCCCGCACCTCCCCTTCCTGACGGACGCCAACTGGGCGCTCGCCTGCATCATCGCGGTCGAGGTCTGGATGTGGACGCCCTTCGTGATCCTCCTGATGCTCGCCGGCCTCGCCACCCTCCCGCAGGACATCTACGAGGCGGCGTCGCTGGAGGGCGCGTCGCGCTGGCGCCAGTTCTGGGACATCACCTTCCCGATGCTGATCCCGATCTCGGCGGCGGTGGTCTTCATCCGCCTCATCGAGAGCTACAAGGTGATGGACACCGTCTTCGTCATGACGGGCGGCGGGCCGGGGATCACCACGGAAACCCTGACGCTCTTCGCCTACCAGGAGGGCTTCAAGAAGTTCAACCTCGGCTACACCGCGGCGCTGTCGTTCCTGATGCTGATCGTCGTCACCGTGATCGGCACCCTTTACATCACCATCCTCCGCCCGATCATCGCGAGGAACCGCTGATGACGACCACGGGGGGCATCCGCGCGACTGAGGAGGCCGGGCTCGACGCGCCGAATACGGTGGCCCGCGGCCTGCGCCGGCACCGTGACCGGCCGCTCAACGACATGGCGACGGGCTGGAAGGTCCTCGCCCTCCTTGGCCTCCTCCTCTGGCTGCTGCTGACGGCGTTCCCGATCTACTGGACGCTCATCACCGCCTTCAAGACGCCGCCGGCGGTGAACGGCGGGCCGACGTACCTGCCGTGGGTCGACTTCGAGCCGTCACTGCAGGCCTGGCGCGACATTGCCGCCGGCATCCGCGGGCAGTTCCTGCACACGTCGATCAACTCGGTGATGGTGTCCTTCACGGCGGCCGTGATCGCGCTCGTCACCGGCTCGATGGCGGCTTACGCCCTCGCGCGCTTCCCCTACCGCGTGGCGCTCCTCGCGGGCGTGATCTTCTTCGTCATCGCCCTCGGTGGGTACCTCCTCCTCTTCAACTATGGCGGCCTGTCGCGCGCGGCGTCGATCTTCGCGGCCGGGGCCGTCGCGCTCGTCGTCTCGATCCTTGCGAACCGGTTCCGCCTGCCGGGGCCGGTCCTCGGCAACAACGACATCGTGTTCTGGTTCGTCTCGCAGCGGATGTTCCCGCCGGTCGTCGTCGCCTTCGCGCTCTACCTCATGTACACGGAAGTCGGCCGCGCGGGGCTTCCCCTCATCGACAGGTTCTGGGGGCTCACGTTCTGCTACGTCGCCTTCTCGCTGCCCATCGTGATCTGGCTTATGCGCGACTTCTTCGAGGCGCTGCCGGTCGAGGTCGAAGAGGCGGCGCTCGTCGACAACGTGCCCCAGTGGCGGATCTTCCTTCAGATCGTCGTTCCGATGTCGGCGCCCGGCCTCGCGGCGACGTTCATGATCACGCTCGCCTTCCTCTGGAACGAGTTCCTGTTCGCCCTCTTCCTCACGAACGCCGAATGGCAGACCCTGCCGATCCTGGTCGCCGGCCAGAACTCGCAGCGGGGCGACGAGTGGTGGGCGGTCTCCGCCGCCGCGCTCATCTCCATCGTGCCGATGATCGTGATGGCCATCCTTCTCTCGAGGCTGATGCGGTCCGGCCTCCTGAGTGGCGCAAGCAAATGAACCGCACTCGAGACACACTGGGAGAGAGAAGCCGATGAGGCACCTAGCCATCGCGGCGGCGTTTGCCGCCACCACCGCCCTCGCCGGCCCGGCGCTGGCGCAGGACAACCCGGACTATTCCGGCGTCACGCTCACCTTCGCGACGCAGACCGGCCCCTATATCGCCTCCGCGCTGCAGATGGCCGCGCAGGGGTGGAAGGAGCAGACCGGCGGAACGGTGAACGTCGTCGAGTTCCCGTGGTCGGAGCTCTACCCGAAGATCGTCACCTCCCTCGCGTCCGGCGAGCAGACCTTCGACGGCATCACCTTCGCTCCGGCATGGTCGCCCGACTTCACCGACTTCCTCGCGCCGATGCCGGACGAGATGCAGCAATCCGAAGCCTTCCAGGACATCTTCCCCGTCTACCGCGAGCGGCTGATGGTGTGGAACGGGCAGGTCCTCTCCGCCACCATGGACGGCGACGTCCACACCTACACCTACCGGATCGACCTCTTCGAGGACCCGGAGGAGAAGGCGGCCTTCCAGGAGAAGTACGGCTACGAGCTGGCCCCGCCGAAGACCTGGAAGGAGTATCTCGACATTGCCGAGTTCTTCAACCGGCCCGACCAGAACCTCTGGGGCACGGCTGAAGCCTTCCGTCGCGGCGGCCAGCAGTTCTGGTTCTTCTTCTCTCACGCCGCGCCGTACGTGAACCATCCGGACAACCCGGGCTCCATGTTCTTCGACCCGGAGACGATGGACGCGCAGATCAACAACCCCGGCTGGGTGCGCGGCCTCGAAGAGTACATCGCGGCCTCGAAGCTCGCCCCGCCCAACGCGCTCAACTTCTCCTTCGGCGAGGTGAACGCGGCGATGGCGGGCGGCCAGGTGGCCCAGTCGATCGGCTGGGGCGACACGGGCGTGATCGCGGCAGATCCGAAGCAGAGCCAGATCGCCGGCAACGTGGGCTCGGCGATCCTCCCGGGCTCGACGGAGATCTACGACCACAAGACCGGCGAGTGGGATACGTTCCCGGAGGTCGTCCTGTCGCCCTTCATGGCGTTCGGCGGATGGCAGGCGGCTGTGCCGGCCTCCTCGCAGAACCAGGAGGCGGCCTGGCACTTCATTGAGTACCTCACCTCGCCGGAGGTCTCCTCCAAGGCGGCGGTGACGGGCGGCACGGGCGTGAACCCCTACCGCAACGCGCACGTCAACGACACGCAGCTCTGGTCCGCGCTCTTCTCCGAGCGTGAGGCGCAGGAGTATCTCGGCGCGCAGAAGGACTCGATCGACGCCCCGAACGTCGCCCTCGACATGCGCTTGCCCGGCTACTTCAACTACACCGAGGTGCTCGAGATCGAGCTCTCCAAGGCCCTCGCAGGCCAGGTGACGCCGCAAGAGGCCCTCGACACGGTCGCCGAGGAGTGGAACCGCCTCACCGACGAGTTCGGCCGCGACGAGCAGCTTGCGGCGTACCGGGCGAGCATGGGCCTCGAGCCGCTGAACTGACGACAACAGGGCGCGCCCCTCCTCTGCTAAACAGGGCGGCGCGCCCACCCTCCCGAGGACACCGATGGCCGAAGTCACCCTCACCGACATCCTGAAGGCGTACGGCGAGGTGCCCGTCATCGAGGGCCTCAACCTCTCGATCGCGGACAAGGAATTCGTCGTCCTCGTCGGCCCCTCCGGCTGCGGCAAGACGACGACGCTGCGGATGATCGCCGGGCTCGAGACGGCGACCGGCGGCACCATCCGGATCGGCGAGCGCGACGTCACCTACATGCGCCCCGGCGAGCGGGACTGCGCGATGGTGTTCCAGAACTACGCGCTCTACCCGCACATGTCGGTCGCCGAGAACATCAGCTACGGCATGAAGGTGCGCGGCACGCCGAAGGCGGAGCGCGAGCGCGCCGTCACGGAGGCCGCCCGCATCCTTGGGCTCGATCCCTACCTCGACCGTCGGCCAAAGGCACTGTCGGGCGGCCAGCGGCAGCGCGTCGCGATCGCCCGCGCCATCGTGCGCGACCCCAAGGTCTTCCTGTTCGACGAGCCGCTGTCGAACCTCGACGCCAAGCTCCGCATCGAGACCCGCGCCGAGATCAAGGCGCTGCACCGGCGGCTCCAGACCACCATCGTCTACGTCACGCACGACCAGGTGGAGGCGATGACCCTGGCCGACCGCGTCGTCGTGATGAAGGACGGCAAGATCGAGCAGGCGGCCGACCCGATCACGCTCTACGACCGGCCGGCGAACACCTTCGTCGCGACCTTCATCGGGGCGCCGTCAATGAACCTCCTCCCGGCCGAGGTGGTGGACGAGGCGGGCGCGATCCGCCTGCGCCTCGCCAATGGCGACGCGCTGTCCGTGCCCGACGATCAGGCCGCGATCCTGCGCCGTGCGCCGGCGCGGGCCGTCACCCTCGGCATCCGGCCGGAGAACATGGCGGACGCCTCCCACGCCGCCGGCGAGCGCTTCGCGACAACGACGCTCCACGTCGAGACCATCGAGCCGCTTGGACCGCACACGCTGGCGCTCGGCACGATCGGCACGACACCCGTCACGGCGCAGGTCGACGCCCACCTGCGCCTCGACATCGGCGCCCCGGCCGCCGTCGCCCTCGACATGAGCCGCATCCACCTCTTCGACCCCGCCACCGGCCGACGCCTCTGAGGACCTCCATGCACCCCGGCGAGACGCGTACCTTCACCCCAGGCTCCGGCCGCACCCTCACCTTCTCGGCGTTCGGCGCCGGCACGGCGCCGCTCGGCAACCTCTACCACCCGCTCTCCGAGGCGGACGCGCAGGCGACCCTGTCGGCCGCGGTCGAGGTCGGCTCGCGCTACATCGACACCGCCCCGTTCTACGGCTACGGCCTGTCGGAGCGGCGCGTCGGCACCTTCCTGCGCGCCGAGAAGCCGAACGTGATCGTCTCCACCAAGGTCGGTCGGCTCCTGCGCTGGGTTCCGTCGGCGCCCGAATCGGAGCGCAGCCAGTGGTTCGACGTGCCGAACCGCGAGGTCATCTTCGACTATTCCTACGACGGCGTGATGCGCTCCTACGAGCACTCCCTCGAGCGGATGGGCGTCGACCGGGTCGAGATCCTCTTCTGCCATGACATCGACGCCTGGAGCCACGGCTCGCGCGAGGAATCCGTCCGGCGCACGCACGAGTTCCTCGACGGCGGCCACCGCGCGCTGATGCAGTTGCGCGAGGAGGGCCGCATCGACGCGTTCGGGCTCGGCGTCAACGAGTGGGAGGTCTGCCAGTTCGTCGCCGAGCGCGCGCCGATCGACCTCTTCCTGCTCGCCGGCCGCTACACCCTCCTCGAGCAGGAGGCGCTGACGACCTTCCTGCCGCTCTGCGAGGAGAAGGGCCTCGGCATCGTGATCGGCGGCCCCTACAACTCCGGCATCCTCGCGACGGGCGCGAAGCCGGGCGCTTACTACCAGTACCAGCCCGCCCCGCCGGAGATCCTCGAGCGCGTCTCCCGGATCGAGGCCGTCTGCGCCCGGCACAAGGTGCGCCTGCGCGACGCGGCGCTGCAGTTCCCGCTCTACCACCCCGCGGTCGTCTCCGTGATCCCGGGCGCCGTCTCCCGGCGCGAGATCGAGGAGGCGGCGCAGGCGCTGTCGGCCGACATCCCGCCCGCGCTCTGGGCCGAGCTGAAGGCCGAAGGCCTGATGCGGGCCGACGCGCCGACGCCCTGATGCGGATCGATTCCCACGTCCACCTCTGGGACCCGGCACGCGGCGACTATGGCTGGCTCGACAACGCGCCGGATGCGCTCCGCCGCCCGTTCGGGGCGGGCGACCTCGCGCCACTCCTGAAGCGCCACCGCGTCGGTGGTGTCGTCCTCGTCCAGGCCGCGCCGACGGTTGCGGAGACCGACTACATGCTGGCGATCGCCGACCGGACGGCGTGGGTGCTGGGCGTCGTCGGCTGGATCGATTTCGCCGCGCCCTCCGCCTTCGACGACCTCGCCCGCCTCTCCGCGCACCCGAAGCTCCGCGGCATCCGGCCGATGGTGCAGGACATCCCGGACGACGACTGGGTGCTGAACCCGGACTTCACGCCGGTGTTCGACGAGATCGCCCGCCGCAACCTCGTGTTCGACGCGCTCGGTTTCCCGCGTTATGTCGCCCGCTTCACCGCGATCGCCGACCGCCACCCGCGGCTCACGATGGTGATCGACCACGCCATGAAGCCCGCCGTCGGCGAGGACCTCGCCGCCTGGCGGGCGGACATGCGCGAGCTCGCCCGCCGCCGCAACACGGTCTGCAAGCTGTCCGGCCTCGTTACCGAGGGAAAGGACGGGTGGGCCGTCGACGCGCTGCGGCCGATCGTCGACCACCTCCTCGAGGTCTACGGCCCCGACCGGCTCCTGTTTGGCTCGGACTGGCCGGTGGTGACCCTCGCCGCCAGCTACGACGCGTGGTTCGAGGCGGCCGACACGCTGCTCTCCGGCCTCGCCGCCCACGAGCGGGCGCAGGTGTTCGGCGAGAACGCGGCGGAGGTGTACGGCCTTGATGCCGAGTGACGGCCGGCGGGCCGGGTGTCACGCGCGGCGCGCCGCCGGCCCGTAGATCGAAACAATCGCCGCGGTGAAGGCGCTTTCGAGCCGCGCCTCGGCATCCGGCGGCGGCGGAGCGTGCCGCGTCGACTTCGCCCCGCTCGCGACGTAGCGCAGGAAGTCCTCCCGCGTGGAGCCGATCGCCTCCGCCGCCGAGAATGCGGCATCGCCGATGAAGCCGGCCGCGCGAAGGCTCTCCAGCAGGCCCGGAATGTTGATCGCGGTCGTGCCCAGCGCAGCCCGCTCCTCGCCCGTCCGAGAGTAGGCGAGCGAGCCGAGGTACACACTGCCCTCGAAGCACTGAAACGCCTCGCTGCGGAGGCCGAGGAGAGTCATCATCCCCCGCGTGCGGGACGACTCCTGTGACCGCCGCGTGTAGAGGAACACGTTGCGCACCGATCCCCGGCCGAGAAGCTCCAGCGCATGCGCCGCAGACCCCTCACCGAGTACGATCACGTCGGCGGCCCTGTAGGTCGCGATCTGCTCGAGGACGCTGTGCGCCTCCGGCCGGAAGATCGTGAAGCCCGACCCGGCGAGAAGGCGCTCCAGGTAGCTCTCGCCGAGCAATGCCGGCGGCTTCGGGACCGCCGTGCGGGAGACGTAGAGCCGCGGCCCTCCGCGCGGCGGCGGCAGGTTCTCCGGCCGGAAGCGGTCGAGATCGTCCAGCATGTCGAGGTAGGCCGCGTGGGTGCTGCCCATGTAGTTCGCGCCCTGCTCGTGCACGAACATCTCGTCGACCTCCACGTTGTCGTCAACGATCAGCGGCGGCTCGAGACCGAAATGGCGCCAGACCTCCGCCATGAAGGGGAGCGGCGCCGGATGGTGCCGGCTGCGGACATACAGGAAGCGCCGCTTCGGATGGTGACGGAGCGAGGGCACGACGCGGTGCATCCCCTCGGCCATGAAGTGGCCGAAGTGGTTGATGATGATGCCGCCATAGTTGAAGCGCCCGCTGATCCGGCGCTCGGGCTCGAGGCCGAGCAGCCTGTCCACGGCGCGGTCGCGGCGAAGGTGGCGGAGCCGCGCCATGCCGCGGCCGGGAGGGACGACGAGACCACCGGCGGCGTCGGTCGGGGGGCCGCGAAGGCCCTCCACACGCGCCGCCTCGATGGTCGCCCACCTCACGCCACTCCTCCCCCCTCGCCCGTCACTCTCGCCGTCAGGCGGCCGGCACGGGATGCGTCTCGGCGAAGGCGGGCAGGTGCATCGCCCGATCCGCCAGCGCGTGGAGGGCGGGGAAGCGGCCCTCCACCAGCCAGCGGTTCGTCACCTCCGCCATCTGCAGGGCGCAGACGATCGCGATGTCAGACCCGTCCGGCGTCTCGCCGCCATGGAAGCCCGCGGCCGGCGCGTCGGCCTCCATCGCGTCGAAGCCGCCGCGGATCTGCCCGACGAGCCGCTCCTGCCACTCCGCCCAGTGGAGGGCCTCCGGCCGGCGGTTCTTCTCGTAGACGAGCGCGACGATCTTCTCCGTCGTCGCGTGGGCAATCGCGAGGCGCTGCAGGCAGTCGCGCCGGGCGAGGCCGGAGGCCGGCACCAGGCGCGGCGTCCCCGTCTCGTCCAGCCAGTCTGCGATCGCGAAGGAATCGATCAGCACTGTCCCGTCGTCGAGGACGAGCGCCGGAACGCGCGTCCCCGGGTGGTAGCGGCGGATCGCCTCGGCGTCGGCCGGGTCCGTCGCGGCGAGCGCCTTCCGCTCCACCGCGCGGCCCTGCAAGGCGCACCATATCGCGATGCGCCGCGCATAAGGCGAAAGGTTGCGCCCGACGAGGATCAACCGACGATCTCGGTCTCGGCGAACCAGAAGGCGATCTCCTCCTTCGCGGTCTCCGGCGCGTCGGAGCCGTGAACGGCGTTCTCGCCGACCGACTGGGCGAAATCGGCGCGGATGGTGCCGGGCGCCGCGTCCTTCGGGTTGGTCGCGCCCATCACCTCGCGGTTCTTGAGGACGGCGTTCTCGCCCTCCAGCACCTGGACCACCGTCGGACCGGACGACATGAAGGTGCAGAGTTCGTCGTAGAACGGGCGCGCGGCGTGGACGGCGTAGAACTTTTCCGCCTGCGCCTTGGTCATGTGGACGCGCTTGGAGGCGACGACGCGCAGGCCGTTCTCTTCCAGCCGCGCGATGATCTTGCCCGTCAGGTTCCGCTTGGTCGCGTCGGGCTTGATCATGGAGAAGGTGCGTTCGATCGCCATCGTGTTCCTCATTCGGCGCAGGTCGGCCATGTCGGTGCCGCTCCGGTCGGGGACTTCAAGCGGCGGTTGGCGACGCTATAGGCTGGCGGCCCTTGGGTCCGCAACCGGGAGGGTCCGGCGGTGAAGGCGATGATGGAGATGCTTGCCGGCTACAATGGCTGGGCGAACGGTCGGCTCTACGATGCGGTCGACCGTCTCAACGAGGCGGACTGGCGCGCCGACTGCGGCGCCTTCTTCGGCTCCCTGATGGGGACGCTCAACCACCTCGTCGCGACCGACAGGATCTGGATGCGCCGCTTCACCGGCGAGGGCGAAGCGCCGGACCGGCTCGACGCGATCATCGCCGAGGACCGCGCGACGCTGCGGCAGGCGCGAGAGGCGGAGGACGCGCGGATCGCGGCCTACGTGGCGGGGCTCGACGAGGCGCGGCTTGCGGGGCCGGTGTCCTACACCACCATCACCTCGCCGCGGACGATCACCCAACCGCTCGCCCCGGCGCTGGTGCACGTCTTCAACCACCAGACCCATCATCGCGGACAGGCGCACGCCCTGCTGACCCGGCTTGCGGGCGAGGCGCCATCTCTGGACCTCCTCCTCTTCCAGCGCGAGACCGGCATCGGCCTGAGCTGAGGCCCCTGTCCGGGTGGGACTGCCTCGAGGCTAGCGGAGAGAGGCCGTGCGCTGCGCGTCCTCGCGGGCGTGGAAGATCACGAGTTCGTTGGCGCCGGCGAGGAAGAGCTGCGCCCTCGCGCGCTCTTCCAACAGGTCCGCGTCGAGCGCCTCGCTCCTCAGCCGTCCCACCCGGTCCTCCAGCGCCTCGCGCCGGCTGACGAGCCGGGCGAGCTCAGTCTCACGCGCCGCACGCTCGGCGGCGAGCGCCGCGCGCTGCTCCTGGCCGAAGTCCCCGCGCGTGCTCTGCCAGCCGAAATAGAGCGCGATTCCGGCGAGCACGAGCGGCAGGACGAGGAAGCGGAAGCGGGATCGGCGACGGTGACGGGTGGGCATCTCGCTTGTCCTTTGCTCGCCCGACCACACCACGCCCGCACTTAACGGACGGTTGCCCGCGATGGACGACCCGGAATAGCCGCCGCGCGCCGACGTTCCTCCCGCAAGCCGCGGACGACCGAGGTCCCCGCGCCGGACATCAACAGGGACCCGGACGGGTCCAAAGGAGCACCGTCATGATGACGTCCATTCGAGTGGCGATCTTCGCGATTGCAACGCTGGCCGCCGCACCTGCGATGGCACAATCCCAGACCGACAACGGCGGCGGCGGCCCCGGCAACACGAGCGGCGGCGGAGGCGCCGGCGGCGGCAGCAACGCCCGGCCGGACCGAACCGGCTTCGAATGCCTGCGGCAGTGCGAGCCGCAGGGCAAGCCGGCCCCGACCCGCGTCCTCCTCCAGCGCGAGCTGTGCGGTCAGCAGCTCACCTACGGCCGCGACGCCATCTACTACTACGAGCGTTGCGACCGCTTCATGTGACAGAGGCGGCGGCGGCGTTCAGACCAGCACCTGGATGTCGCCATCCACCGCGATCGCCTGGCCGGAGATCGTCCGTCCGCGCGGCGAGGTGATGAACAGGATCTGGTCCGCCAGCTGGCGGGCCGTCACCATGGTGCGCATCGAGACACGGGAGAGCGCGTCCGCCTCCACCTCCTCCACGCTGCGATTCTGCGCCCGCGCCTTGCCCTCGAACACCCGGCGGATGCGATCGCCCTCGACGACGCCGGGGCAGATCGCGTTGACCCGGATCCCCATCGGCCCGAGCTCGATCGCGAGCGACTTCGTGAAACCGATGACGCCCCACTTCGCGGCAGCGTAGGGGGTCCGGAGAGCGAAGCCGAACCGGCCGGCGGCGGAGGAGAGATTCACGATGCTGGCGTTGGTGCTCGCCTTGAGGTGAGGCACCGCGAGCCGTGCGCAGTTGAACTGCGAGGTAAGGCAGACCTCGACGCAGCGGTCCCAGTCCTCGGGCGCGATCTCCTCGACGCGTGCCGTCGGCCCGGCAATGCCGGCGTTGTTGACGAGGACGTCGAGCCCGCCGAGCCGGCCGACGGCCTCGTCGAAGAGGCGCGCCACGGCGGCGCGGTCGGCGACGTCGGCGACGGTGCGGCCGACTGCGGAGTCTGTCTCGCCCATGCGGTCGAGCGCCGCCTCGTCCACGTCGCAGACGTGGACCCGCGCGCCCTCCTCAGCGAAGGCGCGCGCCGTTTGAAGTCCGATTCCCGTGGCGCCGGCGGTGACGAGCACCCGCAGGCCTTCGATGCCGAGATCCATGGTTCCTCCCGCGTTTCTGCGGGCACACTTCCCGAACGCGGCGTCCGCTTCAAGGCCGGCGTCAGGCGGGCGACCAGCGCGCCCCGGTGCCGAACCCCTCGGAGGCGACGCGGCCGTCCGCCTCCAGCTTCTCGAGGTGAGCAAGGACGGAGAGCGCCGCCGCGCCGCGCAGCCGCGGGTCGAGGCCGACATAGAGGGCGTCGACGACGGCGTCCGTGGTCCGGTCACCCTCACGGATACGGGCGAGGACGGCTGCCTCGCGCATCAGCCGGTGCGACCGCATCGCCGACACCGCCCTGTGCGGCTCGAGGATGCGGTCGCCATGGCCGGGAAGGTAGAGTCGGTGCGGCTCGGCGAGAAGGCGGTCAAGGGAGGCGAGATAGTCGGCCATCCCGCCGTCCGGCGGTGCGATCACCGTGGTGGACCAGCCCATCACATGGTCGCCGGACAGGCACACGTCGCCGATGCCGAAGGCGAGGTGGTTCGCCGTGTGCCCCGGCGTCGCGATCGCCATCACGGCCGTGTCGCCGTTGTCGAGGACCTCGCCGTCGAGCACCCTGATGTCGGGCCGGAAGGCGAGGTCGGCCGAGTTGCGGAAGGGGTTCGTCTCGCCCGGCTTCAGCGGGCGCGCATCGCGGTGCGGCCCTTCGGCGACAGTCGGCGCCCCCGTTGCCTCCACCAGCGCGGCGAGGCCGTCCACGTGATCGCGATGGGTGTGGCTGACGAGGATATGGCTGACGGGCCGGCCTGCGATCGCGGCGAGGATCGCGCCGAGGTGCGCGGCATCGTCCGGCCCCGGGTCCACCACCATCACCCGCCGCTCGCCGACGAGGTAGGTATTGGTCCCGGCGCCGGTGAACGGCCCCGGGTTCGGCGCGACGATCCGCACGACGCCGTCAGCGACGGGGACCGCCTCGCCGTACCGCGGATCGAAGCTCATGCGACGAGCCGGTTCGCCTCGAACGCGGCGCGGAGCGGCGCGGTGTCGTAGATGATCGTCATCGAGGCGAAGCGCCCGTCGCCGGCGAGGCGGAACACGTCCACCACCTCGAAGGTGACGACCTCCCCGTTCGCGAGCGTCCACTGGTAGTCGAAGTGGAGGGCGAGGCCGGTGCCATCCTCGGCGATGAAGGTCGCCTTGTGCGTCAGCACCGAGCGGGCGGTGTCGGCGAAGAGGCCGGCGAAGAAGTCGGCCGCCGGTTTGGTGCCGTAAAGCGGCGAATGCACCACGCCCTCGTCGGCGAAGAGCGCCAGAATGGCGTCGAGGTCGGCACGCTCGAGGGCGGCGAGGTAGGCGACGGCGCGCTCGCTCGGTGTCATGGCAACCTCCTGACGTCGCCGCCGGTATAGGAGGGGCGAGGCGGCCCGGCCAGCCACAAAAGTACGGGGGTGCCTTGCGGCGCGTTCATTCGTCCGCCGTGACCGTCGCCCGGCCGCGCGGACGCGCGTGACGCCGCAGCCCTCGATGACCCCTCCGCAGCCCCGGTCAGGCGCGGATCGCCCGGACGTGGTTGTCCCAGGCGAGCCGCTCTCGATGCCGCGCGCCGGCCGCGTGGCCGCCTGCCCGCAGGACGGTTCCATCCCCGGCGGTGACGAGGAAGCCGTCACCCGACGGTGCGACGCCTCCGGCATCGGCGAGCTGCACGGCCTCGAGGACCCGGTGCGAGGCGACGTCGAACGTCACCACCGTGCCGCCCGGAGGGCTCGTCACCACGACGCGCGCGCCATCCGCCGACGAAGCGACGGAGCCGACATACTGGGCGAGCCCGCGGGTGACGCTCTCGTCCGCCTCGACCAGCGTCAGCCGGTCGGCGCTGAAGACGCCGACGAGCGGCACCATGTCCGCCTCCGGCCCCTCGTACTGGCCGCCGAACCACACCTCCCGTCCGCCAACCGCCGCGAGGTGGCGGATCGAGAGCTGATGCAGCGATGCGGGCGGCCGCGCCCCGCCGACGAGGTCGCCGGTCTGCGCATCCACCAGCGTGAACGAGGGATCCATAGTGGGGAGGTTCAGCTTCAGCCGCGGGAAGGCCGGATCGGTGAGGATGCCACCGTTGGCGACCGCAATGGTCCGCCCGTCGGGGAGGAGCAGCGCCTCGTGGACGCCCATCCCGTGGGTCGGCAGCTCGCCGACCCGGCGCCACCCCGCCGCGACGTCGTAGACGCCGATTACCCCCCGCTCGGCGGCAAAATCCTCCTCGGTGGCATAGAGAAGCCGGCCGTCCGGGGAGAAGAAGCCGTGCCCCGCGAAGGTCCGGTCCGCCGGCGGCTCGAAGGCCCCCGTCCGCCGCCGCGCGTTGAGGTCGAGCACCACGGCGAAGCGGCCCGGCCGGCGCTCGAAGAGGACCACCGTGCCGCCGTCCGGCGCGACCGCGCAGTCGTGCCCGCGGTCGTCCAGCGCGCCGGTGAAGAGGATGCGGCCGTCGGCATCGAGGATCGCCGCCTCGTAGCCCGCCGTCCCTTTCGCCGCGGCGACGAAGGCCGGCTCGCCGGACGCGCGCGCGAACGGGGCGGGGGCAAGGCTCGCCGCGGCGAGCCCGCCGAGGAGCGCGCGGCGCGTGAGCGGCATCAGTCCCCGTCCGCCGCGTTGAAGCCCCGCGAGAGGCCGAGCGCCGGCATGATCTGGAGCGCGATCACCCGCTGCGCCCCGCCGATCTGGATCGCGGCAAAGCGCAGCCGCTCGCGCGCCGCGGGGTCGCGTGCGGCGGCCTCCCAGTCGGCGGGGACATCGGCGAGCGCCTTGTCCGCGGTCTCGATCTGGAAGTGCGCGCTGTCCACCAGGAAGGCGTTCTCGCCGAGGAGGTCGCGGAGCGGCTCACCGAGCACCGCCTTCACCCCGGCAAGGTTGCCGAGCATCGCCGGAACCGTCTCTCCGGAGCGCCAGAACGGCGCGAGCCGGGGCTTGGCCGCGTCCGGCGTCGCGCCGATGACCGCGCCGATCTTCATCGCGCCGACAAGCTCGAGCTCGTCCGCCGCAGCCTGCAGGATGTCCTGCATCGCCTCGCCGTGGCTGCGGTAGAGCGCGCCGTCCGTCCCCGCCGCCGCCACCACGTCCGCGAACGCGCCCCACCCGGCCGCGAGCTCGCCCGCTGTCGCCGCGATCGCCTCCGCCACCGCGGCGGCATAGGCGCAGCGGAAGCCCGCCTCGGCGGCGAGCGTCTCGCTCCCGGTGCCGAAAAGGGCGAACTCCAGCGCCGGCAGCCCCTGCACGGCGACGCTCTTGCCTCGCAGCGTGTCCACTTCCGAAGCGGAGGCGTCGGAGGTCGCGATCACCTCCTGCACCTGCGCCAGCGCGCGCCCGCGCGGGTCGGGCCAGAAGAACAGACGCTCGATGCGGTTGTCCTCTCGCGCCGGGCCGAAGCGGAAAAGCTCCGCCGCCGAGAACGCCGACAGGAGCTCTCCGAACCCCGCGCGGGCCGCCGCCAGCGCCGGCTCGCCCGGCGCCTCGCACAACGCGGCGACGGTCGCGGCCTCCTCCTCCGCCTCGGCCGCCAGCGCGGCATGGGCGGGGACGACGGTATCGCGCAGCGTCCGGTCCACCGCCGGCGCGAAGGGGATGCCTTGCGCGGCAGCGGGCGTCGCGAGGAGGACGGCAGCGAGAGCGAGGCGGATCATAGGGACTCCACGAAGCGGACGAGGGCGGCGCGCTCGTCCGGCGTCATCGTGACGACGCGCTCGCGCGCCGCCTCCGCCTCGCCGCCATGCCAGAGGATCGCCTCCAGCACCCCGCGCGCGCGGCCGTCGTGCAGGAGGTGGGTGTGGCCGTTTACCGCATCCGTAAGGCCGACGCCCCAGAGCGGCGGCGTCCGCCATTCGCGCCCGGTGGCGGTGCCCACCGGCCTGCCGTCGGCGAGCCCCTCCCCCATGTCGTGCAGGAGGAGGTCCGTGTACGGCCAGATCAGCTGGAAGCGGTGCTCCTCGTTCGCGGCATTGCGGCTCGTCACGAACTTCGGCGTGTGGCAGGAGGCGCACCCGGCGCCGTAGAAGAGCGCCTTGCCCTGCAGAACCACGGGGTCGCCCGTGTCGCGCCGGGCCGGCACGGCGAGGTTCTTGGAGTAGAACGTCACGAGGTCGAGGATCGGGTCCGGCGCCTCCACCTCGCCGAGCCGCGGCTGCACGCCCGTCGGCATCAGCCGGCACTCCTGCTGCGCCACCGAGCACTCGCCGAAATTGTCGGTGACGAGCGGCGTCGAGATGCCGATGTCGCCCGCGAACGCCTCCGCCGCCTGCACCCGCACGGAGGGCGCCGTCGCCTTCCAGCCGAACCGGCCGAGGACGAGCGCACCCGTCTCAGGATCGCGCACGATCGACGGCTTGCCGGAGATACCGTCCCCGTCCGCATCGTCCGGGTCGGCGCGCACGAGGATGTCGGCCGGGTGGATCGCCTCCAGGAGCCCGAGCCCGATCATGGGGTTGGCAATCCGCAGCGAGGTCATCACCTCCGGATCCATCGGCCCGTAGCCGAGGTCGCCGACCGTCACCTTCGGCCGCCGGAGCCGCGCCGTCTCGCCACCGGCGAGCGGCACCTCGAACTCCTGCCACGCGATGGTGAACCGCCCCTCCGCGCGGAGCCCGGGCACGGCGAAGTCCTGCAGCTGCCCGCCATAGGTCGGCTCCGGGATGCGCTGCAGCGCATAGTCGGCGAGCGCCGCCCGCTCCTCGTCGGTCCGCGGCGGCACGGAGAGGCGCATCAGCATGGAGACGTTGTCGTCGCCGGCGTGCTCGGGCGGGTGGCCGCGGCCGTCCTTGACGTGGCAGGTCTGGCAGGCGCGCGCGTTGTAGAGGGGTCCAAGGCCGTCCGACGCCTCGGTGGACGAGGGCGAGGACACCCAGTTCTTGCGGAAGATGCCGTTCCCGACCGCGAACGTCTGCCGCCCCTCGAAGCTGAGATTGGCGGACGGGTGGGAGAAGGCGTTGTGGTCGATGATCGCCGTCGTGGTCGCCGCGCCGCCGGGGTTCGCCTCGAACGGCTCAGGGGCGGAGAAGTCGGCGGCGGGGGCGGTGACCGCGTCGACCCTGGCGCGGTCATGCTCCGAAAGGTCGTCCCGCTCCGCCGGGAGCGCCGGCTCGACGCGGACCGCGGTCGCCGCGGGGGCGACCGCCAGCGCGCCGGCGAGGACGAGGGCGATCCTAGTCGTCGTCGTCCGCAGCTTCGGCCTGGAGGAGCGAGTAGCGCTCGATGCCGATCTTGCCAAGCAGGGAGAGCTGCGTCTCCAGGAAGTCAATGTGGCCCTCCTCGTCCTCGAGAAGCTCCTCGAAGAGCGTCATCGAGACGTAGTCGCCCTCCGCCTCGCAGATCTCGCGGGACGTCTTGTAGGACGTCCGCGCGTCGTACTCGCCCGCAAGGGCCGCCTCCAGCACCTCCTTGACGTCCGTCCCGATCCGGAGCGGCGCGAGGCGCTGCATGTTGGGGTGACCCTCAAGGAAGATGATCCGCGCGACGAGCTTGTCCGCGTGCACCATCTCCTCGATCGATTCCTTCCGCTCCTTGGCGGCAAGCTTGCCGAGGCCCCAGTCCTCGAGAAGCCTGTAGTGGAGCCAGTACTGATTGACCGCGCCGAGCTCCAGGAAGAGAGCCTCGTTGAGGCGCTCGATCACACGTGCGTTGCCCTTCATCACCCTTCTTTCGGCAGGAGTTCCTCCAGCGGAGATACCCTGCCGAGAGCGGTCGCGTCGACCTCTTTGAGAGCGTTTGTAAGGAGCTGCGACACGATCGCGGTGACGGTCGGGAAGCAGCCGCAGCAGCGGCCGCGCTTCTCGAGCTCGCGGTAGACGTGCTGCGGCTCCAGCGGGGCCGAGGGGTCGGCTGCGAGGAGGCTGCGCACGGCCCCCTCGATTTCGCGCTTCAGGATGACGTTGCAGTGGCAGACGATCACTGGAAGACAGCCTTCGGATTGTCGAGCGAGTCGGAGCCCTCGATGGCGATCGCGCCGAGGCCGAGCTCCGCGACCACGCGCTCGATGGAGGGCGTCTGTGCTATGAGGGCGTCGATCGCCGCCTGCACGACCGCGTTCCCCTCGGAGTTCCCTTCGCCGATCATCTGGTCATAGGCCTCCACGCTTTCGGCGCGCGCCTTCATCACAGCCATTGCGTCGACCGACGCATTGAGCCGCGTCAAAAGTTCGGCGTTGAGGTCGGGCGCGCGCTCGCCGACGAGGTCAGCCAGCGAGGGGCCCTCCACCACCGTCCCATCCACGCGGCGATAGTGCCCGGTGTAGACGTTGCGGATGCCGATCGCGTCGTAGTAGTGCGCCGCCGCCGTGGTATCGGCGAAGCAGTCGTGCTCCTCCTCCGGGTCGTTGAGGAGGAGGCCGAGCTTCATCCGCTCGCCGGCGAGCTCGCCGTAGGAGAGCGAGCCCATGCCGGTCAGGATCGCCGAGAGGCCTGCGTTCGGATCGGACAGCACCGCCTCGCGCGCCTCACCGCCCTCGCCCCACGCGGTCACCATCTCCTGAAGGTCGGCGACCAGGAGGTCGGAGACCGCGGTCAGATACGCCGCCCGACGCTCGCAGTTGCCGCCGGTGCAGTTGGCGGGGTCGAAGTCGGTGGCAGGGCGGTTGCCGGCGCCGGCCGCCGTGCCGTTGAGGTCCTGCCCCCACAGGAGGAACTCGATCGCGTGGTAGCCCGTGGCGACGTTCGCCTCGACACCCTCCGCCTCGTGCAGCGTTTCGGCGAGGAGCGTGGGGGTGAAGGTGGAGGCGTCGACCTCCTGCCCGTTCACGGTGATCACCGGGCGTGCGATCACGTTGACGGTGTAGAGCGCGTTCGTGTCCGACTCGCCGCCGTAGGACGCGGCGACGTAGTCGATCAGCCCCTCGTCGAGCGGCCAGGCGTTCACCTTGCCTTCCCAGGCGTCGACGATCGGATTGCCGAAGCGGAACGCCTCGGTCTGCATGTAGGGCGCGCGGGCGGCGACCCAGGCGGCGCGGGCGGCGAGCAGCGTCGCGTCCGAGGGGGTCGCGATCAGCGCCTCGATGGCGGCGTCGAGCGCCTCGGCCGTCCTCAGCGCATCCTCGTAGCCGGCGTGGGCGATGTCGGCATAGGTCGCGAGCACAGCCTCCGGGGCGGTCTCGGCGAGCGCAGCGCTACCGATGGCGACGAGCGCGACGGACGCGGTGAGGGCGGCCTTCATGGGATCTCCAGGCTTTCGGCAGTCTGGCACGGTCGGGGATGAACTCACCCCGTCCGGCGTGCAGGCACTCTTGAGCCAAGTAGATGGCGAGCGTCAACGCTGAAAACACGTAGAAATACTATGATTTCTCGGCGTTTTTCTTCTTCGAACAATTCCAATTCGAGACAGCGTGAACCGCCTTGCGCAGGATCCCAGGCGAGCGGCGCGATCCGCCGTCCATCGGCTTCGACTGCTGCCTGCCGATTGGACCCATTCCAGGTTTGCGCCGCCGCTCGGCAGGCGGCGGCATCCCGTCGCGGCAGGCGTCAAGCGGTGACGATGACGAAGGCGTCAACTCGAGCCGCGGTGAACGAGCGAGAAGCCGGTATCCGACACCCTGTCCGCCGGGCGCCCCTCGATGCGGTCGAGGAGGATGCGCGTCACCTCCCGGCCGATCACCGCGCCGGACGGGCGGATCGTGGTGAGCGTCGGCGTCGACCACGCCCCGAAGCCGAGGTCGCCGAAGCCGACCACGGCGAGGTCGTCCGGCACCCTGATGCCACGGCGCTGGCACTCGAAGAGGACGCCGAGGGCGACCGTGTCGTTCGAGCAGACCACCGCGTCGGGCGGCGTGCCGAGCCCGAGCGCCCGACCGAGGAGGATCGCGCCCGCCTCCACCGTCGCCGGCGCCGGATGGGATTCGACTTGCGCCGTGAGCCCCGCCTCCGCTGCTGCGGCGAGCACGCCCTGGGCGCGCTGGTCGGCCCGCCGGTCCTCCTGCAGCCGTGCGCCGAGGAAGACGATCCGCCGCCGCCCCCGAGCCACAAGGTGCTCGGCCGCCGCACGGCCGACCGCGTGGTGGGAAAAGCCCACCATCACGTCGATCGGCCGCTCGCCGAGTTCCCACATCTCGACGACGGGCACCCCGGCGCGCTCGAGGAGCCGCCGCGTCGCTGCCGTGTGGTGCAGCCCGGTGAGCACGATTCCCGCCGGCGACCAAGCGAGCGCCGCACGCACCAGCGCCTCCTCCCGCTCCGCAGAGTACTCCGCATGGCCGATCATGGTCTGCCGGCCGAAGGGCTCCAGGCACTCGCCGATAGTCGACACCGTCTCCGCAAAGAACGCGTTTCGCAGCGACGGGACGATGACGCCGACGACCCGCGACGCGGCGCCGGCAAGGCCGCCCGCCATCAGGTTGGGCAGGTAGCCGAGCCGCTCGATCGCGCCGGCAATGCGCGCGCCCGCCTCGTCCGACACGGCGGACGGGCGACGCAGGAACAGCGACACCGTCGAGGGCGAGACCGCGGCCGCCGAAGCGACGTCCGCCATCGTCACCGCGCGGGTGCCGCGGCGCCCCCGACGGGCTATCGCACCCCCCGCCATCGCAGCGCTGCGAATCTTCTGCACAGCCGTCTCCCTCCGGACCCTGCGCTCCTCACCTGTACAGCAGCAGAGTATGCCGAACGTCACGGCACAACAAGCACAAGGATTGACCACGCGTCATCGCAGCGCTACGATCCAGCTGCACCCCAGAAGAGGGTGGCAGGCTCGCCAGCAATCGCCGGTCGGCCGAACACAGACCAGCGGGAGGGCGTTGCATGGCACCCGTCAGCTTCCGGCGGCTCGTGAAGCGGTACGGCCCGGTCGATGTCGTGAAGGGCATCGACCTCGAGGTGGCGGATGGCGAGTTCGTCGTCCTCGTCGGCCCGTCCGGCTGCGGCAAGTCGACGACGCTGCGGATGCTAGCCGGTCTCGAAAGCATCAGCGCCGGCGAGATCCGCATCGGCGACACGGTGGTGAACGACCTCGCCCCGCGCCGGCGCGACATCGCGATGGTGTTCCAGGACTACGCGCTCTACCCGCACAAGACCGTTTACGAGAACATGGCCTTCTCGCTGAAGGTGCGCGGCATCCGCGGTGACGACGCGCGGCGGCGCATCGAGGAGGCGGCGGGGATGCTCGGCATCACCCCCTACCTCGACCGGCGACCGTCGCAACTCTCCGGCGGCCAGCGCCAGCGCGTCGCGATGGGCCGCGCCATCGTGCGCCGCCCGAAGGTGTTCCTGTTCGACGAACCGCTCTCCAACCTCGACGCCAAGCTCCGCGGCGAGGTCCGGACGGAGATCAAGAAGCTCCACCAGGAGATCGGGACCACGATCATCTACGTCACCCACGACCAGGTGGAGGCGATGACGCTCGCGGACCGCATCGTCATCCTGCGCGGCGGCGTCATCGAGCAGGTGGGGACGCCTGACGAGGTCTACGAGCGGCCGAACAGCGTCTTCGTCGGGTCGTTCGTCGGCGCGCCGTCAATGAACTTCCTTCGCGGCCACCGCGCGAACGGCACGATCCGCCTTGCCGGCGGCGGCACGGTGCCGGCGGCGGGTCTCCCCGGCGCGGACGGCGACATCATCCTCGGCATCCGGCCGGAGCACCTCGCCCCCTCCTCGGATGCGCCGGTGCGGCTCGAGGGCCGCGTCGAGGTGGTGGAGCCGCTCGGCTCCGACACGCTCCTCAACCTTGCCGTCGGCGAGACGCGAGTCACCGCCCGCGTGCCGCCGCACGTGCGCCCCGCGGTCGGCGAGATGGTGCCCCTCGGCACCGATCCCGCCCACGTCCGCCTCTTCGACGCCGCCACAGAACGCGCGATCCACTGAACCGCGACCGACACAAGGCGCAGAGCGCCACCCACGGGAGGACCTTCATGAAGACGCTGACCCTCGCCCTCCTCGCCGGCACGATGCTGGCGGGCGCCGCAACCGCCCAGGACCTCAAGGTCTTCATCTCCAGCCAGCACCATCCGGATGTCTGGCGCGAGGTGTTCGACAAGTACCAGCAGGAGCACCCCGGCGTATCGATCGAGATCCAGACCGGCGGCAACACCTCCGAGATGCAGGCGCAGTATCTCAACACGCAGATGTCGGCGAAGGACCCGACGCTCGACGTCGTCATCCTCGACATCATCCGCCCGGCCCAGTTCGCCGCCGCCGGCTGGACCAAGCCGCTGAACGACAGCGTCGAGAACGCCGACACGTTCATGGACCAGTACCTGCCGGCGTACGGCGAGGCCAATGTCGTGGACGGCAACATCGTCGCCCTCCCCGCCTTCGCGGACGCGATGTTCCTCTATTATCGCGCCGACCTCCTCGAGAAGTACAACCTTCAGCCGCCGAAGACGTGGGCCGAGCTGGAAGCTGCCGCGAAGACCATCGTCGAGGGCGAGGGCGGCAACCTCCAGGGCATCTCCTTCCAGGGCAAGGCCATCGAGGGTGCGGTCTGCACCTTCCTCCTCCCCTACTGGTCGATGGGCCACAACCTCGTCGACGCCGATGGGAAGCTGAACTTCGACCGAGACGCCGCGGTGAAGTCGCTCGCCATGTGGAAGGCGATGGCCGACAACGGGACGGCAAAGCCGAACATCGCCGAGGTCGCGACGGACGATACCCGCAAGGAGTTCCAGGCGGGCGACGTCGTCTTCGCCGTGAACTGGTCCTACGCCTGGAACCACTTCCAGACCGGCGAGGACACGCAGGTTAAGGACAAGGTCGGCGTCGCGACGATCCCGGCCGTGGAAGGCGGCGAGCCCGCGACGTGCCTCGGCGGCTGGCAGTGGGGCGTCTCGGCCTACTCCGACCAGGCCGAGGCCGCGACGGAGCTGGTGAAGTACCTTTCCTCGCCCGAGGTCGCCGAGTACATGGCGGTCAATGCCTCGCTGATGCCGATCTTCCCGGAGGTCTACACCGACCCCGAGGTGACGGCGGCCGTGCCCTGGTTCGAGACCGCCCTCCCGGTTGTCGAGACCGCCCGCGCACGGCCGGTGACGCCCCGCTACAACGAGGTGTCGGAGATCGTGCGCACCACGGTGAATGCCGTCCTCGCCGGCACCGTCACCCCGGAGGAGGGCGCCGACCAGATGGAAGCCCGCCTCCGCCGCGTCCTTCGCTGACGATCCGAGCCGGGATCGCTGCTGATCCTCCCTGCCGGGGCGCCCTGCCCCGGCCACCTTCCGCGGCGCGCACTCCGCGCCGCGGTCCTCTCCAGCGGCAACGCAACCGGGGACGACGCATGGCCGACACGACGCTCCGAGACGACGCGCCGCCCCGAAGCGGTCTCCTCGACCGCCTGATCGACCCCGGCGAGAAGACGCTCGCCGTCCTCCTCCTCCTGCCGGCGGCGGCGCTCCTCGCGCTCATCATCGTCTATCCGGTCGGCCGGCTGTTCGTGACGAGCTTCTACAACCTCTCCCTCACCTCCGGCCTGCCGGCGGAATGGGTCGGCGTCGAGAACTACGTCCTCATGTGGGAGGACCCGATCTTCTGGTCCTCGGTCTGGAACACCGCAATCATCACGCTCGTGACGGTCCCCGGCGCCCTCGTCGTCGGCCTCGGCCTCGCGATGATCGCAAACCTCCCCTTCCGCCACCGCTGGCCGGTCCGCCTCGCCCTCCTCATCCCGTGGGCGCTGCCGCTCGCCTTCGCCGGCCTCATCTTCGCGTGGTTCTTCCACTACGACTACGGCGTCGTGAACGACGTCCTGAAGCGGCTCGGCTTCACCCCCGTCATCTGGTTCAACTCCGAGAACTGGGCGATGGCGGCGATCTGCCTGACGATCGTATGGAAGACGTCCTCGTTCATGGCGCTCATCATCCTCGCCGGCCTCCAGACGATCCCCCGCTCGCTCTACGAGGCGGCGAACGTCGACGGCGCGTCCGCCTGGCGCCAGTTCTTCGAGATCACGCTGCCACTCCTCCGCCCCGCGATCGCCGTCGCGCTCATCTTCCGCACGATCACGGCGCTCCAGACATTCGACATTCCCTACACGATGACGCGCGGCGGCCCGGGCACCTCCACGGTGACGCTCGCGATGTACATCCACCAGAACACGGTTGACTTCCTCGACCTCGGCTACGGCTCGGCGCTGGCCGTCGCGATGTTCGCGATCTCCATGCTCGTCACCGCGCTGTACCTGCGCATGATCCGGTCCACGCGATGAGCGCCGCGCTGAGCCACTCGGAAAACCGCCCCCTCATCACGGGACTGCCGCTCCGCCTCGTCGCCGGCGGCCTCCTCCTCCTCAACGGCTTCTTCCCGGCGCTCTGGATCCTGTTCACGTCGCTGAAGACGGAAGGCGAGCTGACGCGGGTGCCGATCACGTGGGTGCCGAACGCGCCGACGCTCGCCAACTACGCAACCGCGTTCACCGACCAGCCGCTGCTGCGCTACCTCTTCAACTCGTTCGCGGTGGCGAGCCTCTCGACCGCGCTCACCCTCTTCGTCGCGGCCCTCGCCGCCTACGCGCTCGCGCGGCTGAACCTGCGCTCCCGCGAGCTTATCCTCTCCGTCATCATCGCGGTCTCGACCTTCCCGCTGGTGACGCTGCTGGTGCCGCTGTTCGAGGTCATGCGCAGCCTGGGCCTCCTCAACACCTACCTCGCGCTGATCCTCCCCTACACGGTGCTGTCGCTGCCGGTGTGCACGCTCGTCCTCGTCGCCTTCTTCGAGACGATCCCGCGGGACCTCGAGAATGCCGCCATGATCGACGGCTGCACCCGGATCGGCGCCCTCTTCAAGGTGGTCGTCCCGCTCGCGGCGCCGGGCGTCTTCACCGCCGGCATCCTTGCCTTCGTGAACGCGTGGGACGAGTTCCTCCTCGCCCTCTCCTTCACGTCCTCGCCGGCGGTCCGCACGCTCCCCGTCGGCATCACGCTCTACCAGGGAGAGTTCGCCTTCCCGTGGCCCGTCATCTCGGCGGCGCTTGTCGTCGGCATCGTGCCGATCGCCGTCCTCATCGTCATCTTCCAGGAGCGTGTCGTGTCCGGTCTCACCACGGGTGGTCTCAAGGGATGATTGGTGGCGGGATGAACGGGGACGGGATGAACGACAACGATCGCCGCCGCACGCTGGAGAGCCTGCGCTCCCAACGCTGGTACGCGAGCCCGGAGATGCGCGGCTTCTCCCACCGCCAGCGGACGCAGCAGATGGGCCTCCGCCGGGAGGAGTTCGTCGGCAAGCCGGTGATCGCGATCCTCAACACCTGGTCAGAGCTGAGCCCCTGCCATATCCACCTGCGTGACCGCGCAGAGGCGGTGAAGCGCGCCGTGTGGCAGGCGGGCGGCTTCCCCGTGGAGCTGCCGGTGATCTCCGTCGGCGAGGTCATCGTGAAGCCGTCCACGATGCTCTACCGCAACTTTCTTGCCATGGAGGCGGAGGAGGTGCTGCGCTCGCACCCGGTCGACGGGGCGGTGCTGCTCGGCGGGTGCGACAAGTCCACCCCCGCCCTCCTCATGGGCGCGATCTCGATGGACCTCCCCGCGATCTACTGCCCCGCCGGGCCGATGACGAACGACTACATCCGCGGCCAGCGAGCGGGGGCGGGGACGCATACCAAGAAGAACTGGGACGAGCTGCGCGCCGGCAACATCACCGAGCACGAGTGGGTCACGCTCGAGGGGCGGATGACGCGCTCGGTCGGCACCTGCAACACGATGGGGACCGCCTCCACCATGACCTCCATCGCCGAGGCGATGGGCTTCACGCTGGCGGGCGCCTCCTCCATCCCGGCCGCCGATTCGGCGCACAGCCGCATGGCGTCGGCCTGCGGCGCGCGGATCGTCGAGATGGTCTGGGAGGACCTCACGCCCTCGCGCCTCCTCACGCAGGGCAGCATCCGGAACGCCGTCGCCGCCACCATGGCCCTCGGCGGCTCCACCAACGCCGCGATCCACACGATCGCCATCGCCCGCCGCGCCGGCCTGTCGCTAACGCTGGACGACATGGCAGCCGTTTCCGCCAGGATCCCCGTCCTCGCCAACCTCTTCCCCTCCGGCGAGTACCTCATGGAGGACTTCCACTTCGCGGGAGGCCTCCCGGCGCTCCTGTCGCGCATCGCCGACCACCTCGACCTCTCCGCCCGCACGGTGGAAGGCCGCACGATCGGCGACGCGATCGCCGGCGCCCCGGTCTACAACGACGAGGTGATCCGGCCCGTTGACAATCCCGTCGTCCCCCTCTCGCAAGGCCGGACGCTCGCGGTCGTCCGCGGCAACCTCGCTCCGGACGGGGCGGTGATGAAGACGTCCGCCGCCGACCCGCGGCTCCTCAAGCATCGCGGCCCGGCCGTGGTGTTCGAGTCGCCGGCCGACATGCGGGCCGGGATCGACGACCCGGACCTCGACATCACCGAGGATTCCGTGCTCGTCCTCAGGAACGCCGGCCCCGTCGGCGCGCCGGGGATGCCCGAGTGGGGCAACCTTCCGGTCCCGAAGAAGCTCCTCGCGAAGGGTGTCCGCGACATGGTCCGCATCTGCGACGGCCGCATGAGCGGCACACACTACGGCGCCTGCATCCTCCACGTCGCGCCGGAGGCGGCCGTCGGCGGCCCGCTCGCGCTCCTGAAGACCGGCGACATCGTCGAGCTCGACGCCGGGGCCGGCCGGCTCGACATGCTCGTCCCCGACGACGAGCTCGCCCGCCGGCGCGCGGCATGGCGCCCGGCCCCGCTCTACGGCCGCTCCTTCGCCGCCCTCTACCAGCGCCATGTGACGCAGGCGAACGAAGGCGCGGACTTTGACTTCCTCGCCCGCGGCGAGCCCGTCCCCGAGCCAGAGATCTTCTGATGGAGAACCGCTTCAAGCGCTGGCTCGCCGAGCCGCGCATCCCCCTCGGAACGTGGTTGATGTCCGCCGCCCCCTCCACCGCGGAGGCGCTCGGCCACATCGGCTTCGACTTCCTCGTCGTCGACATGGAGCACGTCACGATCGAGTTCGCCGAACTCGCGCACATCCTGCGCGCCATCGCGGCGACGCCGGCCGAGCCCGTGGTGCGCCTCGCCTGGAACGATCCAATCCTCATCAAGCGCGCGCTCGATGCCGGCAGCCGCACGGTGATGCTGCCGTTCGTCCAGTCGGCCGAGGAGGCCCGCACCGCCGTCGCCGCGGCGAAGTATCCGCCGGAGGGCACCCGCGGCGTCGCCGCCGTCCACCGCGCCTCCCGCTACGGCGCCGACGGGGATTATCTGAAGCGCGCCAACGGCGAGACGTGCGTCATCGTCCAGCTCGAGACGCCGGCGGCCGTCGAACGCCTTGCCGAGATCGCGGCGGTGCCGGGCGTCGATTCCCTCTTCGTCGGCCCAGGCGACATGGCGGCCGCGATGGGCCGGATCGGCGAGATCGCCCACCCGGAGGTGCAGGCGATGCTGGAGCGCGCCGCCCAGGCCGCCCGCGCGGCGGGAAAGCCCGTCGGCATCGTCGGCCCGAACCCCGAAATGGTGCGCCGCTTCCAGTCCTACGGCTACACCTGGACTGCGGTCGGCTCCGACATCGCCCTCATGACCGCCCGCGCCCGTGAGTGCCTCTCGGCGCTGCGCGACGGCCCGGCCGCCCCCGAGATCTCCCCTTCAGAAGCGATCGCCTACTGATGTTCGAACTCGCCCTCGACTGCCGCTGCCTCCTCGGCGAATCCCCCATCTGGTCGCCCGGGGAGGGCGCGCTGCACTTCATCGACATCAAGGGTCGCGCCCTCCACCGCTGGGAGGTCGGGACCGGGCACCACACGGCCATCGCGCTCGAGGAGGACCCCGGCTCGATCGCGCTCGTCGAGGGTGGCGGCATCCTGATCGCGCTCCGCAGCGGCCTCTGGCTCTACAAGGGCGACCGGCCGACGAAGCTCGCGGACAACCCCGAAGACCAGGCGACCAACCGCTTCAACGACGGGCGGACGGACCCCGCCGGCCGCTTCATCGTCGGCACCATGAACGAGCCGCGCGAGAACGCCACCGCAAGCCTCTACCGCTTCGACCGGCGCGGCCTCGTGGCCATCGAGGGCGGCCTCTTTGTCTCCAACGGCCTCGCCTTCTCGCCGGACGGGCGGACGATGTTCCACGCCGACACCAAGCGGCACACGATCTGGACCTACAGCTACGACCCGGAGACGGGCGAGGCGACCGGCCGGCGGACCTTCGCGACGCTGCCGGAGGGGAACGGCCGGCCGGACGGCGCGGCGGTGGACGCCGAGGGCTGCTACTGGGCCGCGCTCTACGAGGGCGGCCGCGTCCAGCGCTACGCACCGACGGGCGAGCTCCTCGCCGAATACCCCGTGCCGGCCCGCTGCGTGACCATGCCGGCCTTCGGCGGCAATGACCTCAGGACCCTCTACGTGACCACCGCGAGCGCCGGCCGCCCGGCCGCCGAGCTCGAGGCGTTCCCCCATTCCGGCGGCATTTTCGCGATGCGGGTCGACGTCCCCGGCCGCCGCGAGCCCCTGTTCGACCCTTCCCGATGAGCTACGACAGCGTCCGCTACGCCTCGCTCGAAGGGCGCGGCGTCCTCGTGACCGGCGGCGCGTCGGGCATCGGCGAGGCGTTCGTGCGCGCCTTTGCGGCGCAGGGGGCGAATGTCGCCTTCCTCGACATCGACACGGCGGCGGCGGAGTGCGTCGTCGCCGAGACGGGCGCCACCTTCGCGGCATGCGACATCACCGACACCGACCGCCTGAGGGAGGTCACCCTGATGCTGGAGGAGGATCTCGGCGGGATCGAGATCCTCGTCAACAACGCCGGCAAGGACGACCGCCACGCGATGGCCGACGTCACGCCGGACCTCTGGCACCGCGCCCTCGCGCTCAACCTTGACCACCAGTTCTTCGCGACGCAGGCCGTCACCCCCTTCATGGCGGCGCGCGGGCGCGGCTCGGTCATTATGCTGGGGTCGGTCTCCTGGATGCGCGGCCGGCCCGGCTTCGTCGGCTACACCACCGCGAAGGCGGCCATCCACGGCCTTACCAAGACCCTCGCACGGGAGCTCGGGCCGTCCGGCATCCGCGTGAACTCGATCGTCCCGGGCGCGATCCTGACCGAGCGGCAGGAAAAGCTCTGGCTGACGCCCGAGATGAACCAGCAGTTCCTCGACCTCCAGGCGCTGAAGTTCCGGCTCGACGCCTCCCACGTCGCCCGCCTCGCCCTTTTCCTCGGCTCCGACGAATCGGCCGGCTGCACCGGCGCGCACTTCGTCGTCGATGCCGGGCTGACGCAGAACTGACGCCCACGGATCGCGAGCCATGCAGATCACCGAAACCGACGGCGGGTTCGACATCCATCTCGACGGCCGGCTCGTCCTTCGCCACCGGCCGGACGCGCCGGCACTGTTCGTCGGCCGCGGCGCCGAGCGCATCGAGATGCACCGCGGCAACTTCGACATCTCCGACTATGTCGAGGCCCGAATCCCGCTCCGCGTCGCGACCGTCGGCGGCGCCGGGATCGCGCTGTCGGCTGCCGAGGGGCTGCCCCCGCTCGCGACCCTCACCGCTTCGGGCGACGATCGCGGCGGAACGCTCGCCGTCGAGCCGCACGACCCCTCGCTGAACCGCTTCTGGCTCCGCCTCCACGCCGAGCCGGGCGAGCGGGTGTGGGGCGGCGGCGAGCAGATGTCCTACCTCGACCTCCGCGGCCGCCGGTTTCCGTTCTGGACGTCCGAGCCCGGCGTCGGCCGCGACAAGACGACGGAGATCACCTTCAAGGCCGACGTGACGGGGAAGTCCGGCGGCGACTTTTTCTGGACCAACTACCCGCAGCCGACCGCCCTCACCTCCCGCCGCCTCGCCTTTCACCTCGACACCACCGCCTGGTCCGCCTTCGACCTCAGGCACGAGGCCTTCCACGAGATCGAGGTCTGGCACACCCCGCCGCGCCTGGAGCTGTGGGCGGAGGACAGCCTCGCCGGGCTCGTCACCGCCATGGCGGACCGCTTCGGCCGCCAGCCGCGCCTGCCGGACTGGGTGATGCAGGGCGCCATCATCGGCCTCAAGCAGGGCGAGGAAAGCTTCGCCCGGCTGGAGCGCTACCTCGCGGCCGGCGTGCCGGTGACGGGCCTCTGGTGCGAGGACTGGGCGGGCGTCCGCCAGACGAGCTTCGTCACGCGCCTCTTCTGGAACTGGCAGGCGAACGACGCCCGGTATCCCCGCCTCGGCGAGCGCATCGCCGAGCTCAGCGACCGCGGCATCCGCTTCCTCGCCTACGTCTCGCCGTATCTCTGCAACGACGGCGCGCTCTTCCCCGAGGCGGAGGCCGGCGGCCATTTCGGCCGCACCGCGTCGGGCGAGACGTACCTCGTCGACTTCGGCGAGTTCTTCTGCGGCGTTCTCGACTTCACCCGCGCCGAGACCCGCGAATGGTTCGCGGACCGCGTCATCGGCCGCGAGATGCTCGACATCGGCGTCCGCGGCTTCATGTGCGACTTCGGCGAGTACCTGCCGACCGACATCGTCCTCCACGACGGCGACGCGAAGCTCCTCCACAACGCCTGGCCCGTGCTCTGGGGGTCCGTCGCGCAGCAGGCGGTGGAGAGCCGCGGCCTCACGGGCGAGGCGGTCTACTTCATGCGTGCCGGTTACTCGGGCATCCAGGGCGTCTGCCCGCTGCTGTGGGCCGGCGACCAGTCGGTCGACTTCTCGCGGCACGACGGTCTCGTGACGACGGTCGTCGCCGCCCTTTCCTCGGGCCTCCTCGGGAACGCCTACACCCACTCCGACATCGGCGGATACACGAGCCTGTTCGGCAACGTTCGCACGGCCGAACTCCTCATGCGCTGGACCGAGATGGCCGCCTTCACGCCGGTGATGCGCACCCACGAGGGCAACCGGCCAAAGGACAACCTTCAGGTCGATAAGGACGAGGCGGTGCTCGCCCACTTCGCCCGCTTCGTATGCATCCACGCCGCGCTCCACCCCTACCTTGCGAGGCTCTGCGACGAGGCGTCTGCGCGCGGGCTGCCCCTGCAGCGCCCGCTGTTCCTGCACCACGAGGACGACCCCGCCGCGCTCGAGGTCTGGGACCAGTATCTCCTCGGGCCGGACCTCCTCGTCGCCCCCGTTTGGCAGGCGGGGTGCGCGTCGTGGTCGCCCTACCTCCCGGCGGGCGCCGACTGGGTGCACCTGTGGACCGGCGAACGGCACCAGGGCGGGACGCGGCCCGAGGTGGGGGCCCCGATCGGCGCCCCGCCGGTGTTCTGGCGGGAGGGCAGCGCAGACGCCGCGCTCTTCCGCAGCCTCGCCATGCGCTGAACGGCCTCGGCACCGGCGGCTGCGGGCACTATGTACCGCGCAAACGACAGACAAGGAGCCGCCATGGACCTCGCCAAGCCCCAGGCCGCCACGGGCGTCGCCGGCCTCAAGGACCCGACGCTCTTCACCGCCGCCTGCCCCGTCGCCGGCCGCTGGATCGCCGCGGACGGCCCCGGCATCGACGTCACCAACCCGGCGGATGGCACCCTCGTCGCGACCGTCCCCTCGCTCGGCGTCGCGACGGTGCGCGAGGCGATCGAGTTCTCCGCCGCCGCCCAGAGGGAGTGGGCGAAGCGCACGGCGAAGGACCGCGCGCAGCTCCTGCGCAAGTGGTTCGACCTCGTCGTCGCCAACGCCGACGACCTCGCCCGCATCCTGACCGCCGAGCAGGGCAAGCCGCTCGCCGAGGCCAAGGGCGAGATCGTCTCCAACGCCGCCTACCTCGAGTGGTTCGGCGAGGAAGCCAAGCGCATCTACGGCGACGTGATCCCCGGCCCCGCGGACGACCGGCGCATCCTCACGATCAAGCAGCCGGTCGGCGTGTGCGCCGCGATCACGCCGTGGAACTTCCCGAACGGCATGATCACCCGCAAGGCCGGTCCCGCGCTCGCGGCGGGCTGCACGATCATCGTCAAGCCCGCGTCGCAAACGCCGCTCTCGGCGCTCTCGCTCGCTCTCCTCGCCGAGCGGGCCGGCATCCCGGCGGGCGTCGTGCAGGTCGTGACCGGCAAGGCGCGCGAGATCGGCGAGGAGTTCTGCCACAACCCGACCGTGGCCAAGATCTCCTTCACCGGCTCCACCGAGGTCGGCCGCTGGCTGATGCGGGAAGGCTCCGGCACGATCAAGCGCCTGTCGCTGGAGCTCGGCGGCAACGCACCCTCCATCGTGTTCGAGGACGCCGACCTCGACGCCGCCGTCGCCGGCGCCGTGCAGTCGAAGTATCGCAACGCCGGCCAGACGTGCGTCTGCGCGAACCGGATCTACGTCCACGAGGCGGTGGCGGAGGAATTCGCAGAGCGGATGGCGAAGGCGGCGTCCGGCCTCAAGGTCGGCCGCGGCGACGAGGAGGGCGTGCAGGTCGGCCCCCTGATCAACGCCGACGCCGTCGCCAAGATGGAGGAGCACCTCGAGGACGCGCTCGGCAAGGGCGCGACGCTGAAGGCCGGTGGCAAGCGGCACGAGCTCGGCGGGACGTGGTTCGAGCCGACCGTCATCACCGGCGTTACGCAGCAGATGAAGGTCTCGAAGGAGGAGACGTTCGCGCCGCTCGCGCCGATCATCCCGTTCCGCTCGGACGAGGAGGTGGTGGCGATGGCGAACGACACCGAGTTCGGCCTCGCGGCGTACTTCTACACGAAGGACCTCGGCCGGATGTGGCGCGTCGCGGAGGCGCTCGAAGCCGGCATCATCGGCGTCAATTCGGGCCTTGTCGCCAACGAGGTCGCTCCCTTCGGCGGCTACAAGCAGTCCGGCCTCGGCCGTGAGGGATCGAAGTACGGGATCGAGGGCTACCTCGAGATCAAGTACATCCTCGTCGGCGGCGTCTGACAGCGTTGCACGCGGGCAACGAAGGATCGCGGCGGCGTCAAGGGCCGCCCGGAGCCACGCGCAGCCGCAGGCGAGCCCACCGGATCGCGCTTCACGCGATCAGGCAAACCGAGATGGCGCAACCGCCCACCCGTTTTCGCGGGAGGACGGTCGAAGCGCACCCTTGACGCCGCCACGATCCGCCCACGCTCATCCGGGCGCCTGCCAGCCTTCTTCCGGCTGGCAGGCCTGCCTGCCGGCGAGGCGGAGGGAGCGCGAGGAGGGAACCCCCTCGTCCTCCGCGCGAACAATGACGGCGAAGCCGTCCTACACCACGGGCCCCCTTTCACACCCATGATCGTCATCATCGGCGCCGGCATCGGCGGTCTCGCAGCGGCGCTCGCCGCGGCGGACCATGGCGAGGTGGTCGTCCTCGAGCGGCGCGGAGCCGTGGAGGCGAACGCGGGGGCCGGCATCCAGCTGTCGCCGAACGCCATGAAGGCGCTGGCCGTGCTTGGCGCCGAGGCGGCCGTCCGCGCCGTCGCGACGCGGCCGCCGGGTCTGGTCATCCGCTCCGCCGGCCGGCGCGCGGCGGTGACGCGGGTCGACTATGCGGCGCTTCCGGCCCGCTTCGGCGCGCCGACGCTCACCGTCGCGAGGGCGGCGCTCCACGCGGCGCTGCTCGGGGCCGTGCGCGCGCGCGGAATCGACGTCCGCTTCGAGGCGCGGGTGACGCGGCTCGACGGTGCGGCCTTGCCGGAGCACGGGTTGTCGGCCCGGCTCGTGGTGGTGGCGGACGGCGTCGGGTCGGCGCTTGCGGGCGGCGCACCGCGCGAGACGGGTGCGGTCGCCTGGCGGGGGCGCGGCCGGCCGGCGGGCGCGGACACTGTGCTCACCATGGCGGCGGGCGCGCACCTCGTGCGCTACAGCATCGGCGAAGGCGACAACGTCGTCTTCGTCACCGGCCGCGGGCGCGACCCGGCCGCGTTCGCCGGCAGCGCGATCGGCCCGGAGATCGCCGACGTCGAGGGCTGGGTGCCGTGGCCGATCCGCGTCCGCCCGGCGCACGTGTTCGCCCGCGGTCCGGCCGCCGTCCTCGGTGACGCGGCGCACGCGATGCCGCCCTTCCTCGCACAGGGCGGCGCGATGGCGCTGGAGGACGCCGCGGTGCTGAAGCTCGCGCTCGCCGCGCACGGGCCGACGGAGCAGGCGCTCGCCCGCTACGCCGCCGTGCGGGCGCCGCGGACACGCCGCGTCGCTACTGAGACGGCGCGGCAGGGCATCCTCTACCATCTTCCCGCGCCGGCCTCCCTCGCACGCGACGCGGTGATGGCGCGGCTCGGCCCCGGCGCGGTGCTGGCCCGCGTCGCCTGGCTCTACGGCTGGACGCCGGACTTGCCGGACGGGCGCTCCGGCGGCGACAAAGGCGCGTGATCGAGAAGTTCGAATACCTCATCGCCCTCCACCGCGAGCGCCACTTCGGTCGCGCCGCGGAGGCGGCCGGCGTCACGCAGCAGACGCTGTCGGCGGGGCTGAAGCAGCTTGAGGAGCGGCTCGGTGTCCGCCTCGTCAACCGCGGCTCGCGATTTCAGGGCTTTACCCCGGAGGGGGAGCGGGTGCTGGAGTCGGCCCGCCGCATCGTCGCCGAGCACCGCGCGCTGATGCAGGAAGTGGCGACGGCCCGCCGCGGCCTTCACGGCGACCTCAGGATCGCAGTCATCCCGACCGCCCTCCCCCTGATTGCGGCGCTGACGACGCCGTTCCGGGCGCGACACCCCGCCGTCCGCGTCACCGTGCTGTCGCGCACCTCGGCGGAGATCCTGTCCGCGCTCGGCGACGTCGGCGTCGACGCGGGGCTCACCTACCTCGACTCCGAGCCCGTCGGCGATGTCACGGCCATTCCGCTCTACCGCGAGCGCTACCGCCTCCTCACTGCCGACGCCGCACTCACCACGGGCCGGATCAGCTGGGCAGAGGCGGGCCGGCTGCCGCTGTGCCTCCTCACGCCCGACATGCAGAACCGCCGCCTTGTCGACCAGCACCTGCGGGCGGCCGGAGCCGAGCCGGCGCCCCTCGTCGAGACGAACTCGATCATCGCCCTCGTCGCCCATGTGCGCGAGGGGGGGCTCGCGAGCATCGTGCCCGCCGCGCTTGCGGGGGCGCTCGGCGACGGCGGCGCGCTCCGGTCGATCCCGCTGGTGGAGCCAGACGTCGCCCACCTCGTCGGCCTCGTGGTGCCGCATCGCGAGCCATGGCCGCCCCTCGTCGCCGCCCTTGCCACCGAGGCGCGGCAGGTGGGGCGTCGCCTCGACCCGACGCTGGCGGCGGGTTGACAGCCAACGGCTGTCGGGAGACGGCGCACCTCGCTTGATCGCCCGCGGCAGACGGGGCTTTCTGAGGGGCAACGACAAAGAACAGGCGAGGAAACGATGGCGGCTGAGCCGTGGAGCGCGGAGAGCGCCTCCCGGATCGTCGAGGCGCACCGGCACCTCGAGGGCGCGACGCTGCCGATCCTCCACGCCCTGCAGGACGCCTTCGGCCACATCCCGGACGAGGCGATCCCGATCGTCGCCGAGGCGCTCGACCTGTCCCGCGCCGAGGTGCTCGGCACCCTCACCTTCTACGACGATTTCCGCCGCTCGCCGGCCGGGCGCCGGATCGTGAAGCTCTGCCGCGCTGAGGCGTGCCAGGCGGCCGGCGGCGCTGAAGTCCACACGGCCGTCCAGCGCAGGCTCGATGTGGGCTGGCACGAGACGACGGCGGACGGCGGCATGACGCTCGAGCCGGTCCACTGCCTCGGCCTCTGCTCCCTCGCCCCGGCGGCGCTGGTAGATGGCGAGCCCGTCGGTCGCATCACGGCCGGTTCGGTCCTGCGTCACGCCGCCCCCGCGATGAAACCCGTCCCGGCAGCCGCCGCGGACACGCCACGCCGCGTGTTCGTCCCGCGCGATGCCGCGGCGCTCGCGGTCGGAGCCGACGAGGTGGCTGCAGCAATCGCGTCCGGTGCGCGCGTTCCGGTCGAGGTGGTGCGGACCGGCTCGCGCGGCGCGCACGCGCTGGAGCCGATGGTGGAGGTCGAGACCGTGGGCGGCCGCGTCGCCTACGGCCCTGTCGCGGCGGAGGACGTGGCGGGGCTCCTGCCGGCTCTCCTCGCCGGCGGCGCGCACCCGCTGCGCCGCGGTGCGCCCGAGGCGATCCCGTTCCTCGCCCGCCAGACCCGGCTGACCTTCGCCCGAACGGGCGTCGTCGACCCGCTGTCGCTCGACGACTACCGCCGCACCGGCGGACTTCGCGGGCTGGAGGCGGCGGTCAACATGGATGCGGCCGCGGTGGTTGAGGCGGTGCGGGAGAGTGGGCTGCGCGGCCGCGGCGGCGCGGGCTTCCCCGCTGGCATCAAGTGGGACACCGTTCGGCGCGCCGCCGGGCCGAAGGTGGTCGTCTGCAACGCCGACGAGGGGGATTCGGGCACCTTCGCCGACCGCATGCTGATGGAGGGCGACCCGTTCGCCCTCATCGAGGGGATGGCGATCGCCGCGCTCGCGACGGGTGCCGAGCGTGGCTACATCTACATTCGCTCCGAGTACCCGCATGCGTTCCGCACCATGGAGGCGGCGATCCGCGTCGCGGAGCGGGCGGGCATCCTCGGCGCGTCCGTCGCCGGGAGTGGACGGCCGTTCCGGCTCGAGGCGCGGCTCGGCGCCGGCGCCTACATCTGCGGCGAGGAGACGGCGCTCCTCGAGAGCCTTGAGGGGCGGCGCGGCGTCGTCCGCGCTAAGCCGCCGATCCCGGCGCTCAGCGGCCTCTTCGGCCGTCCGACGCTCGTCCACAACGTCCTGACGCTCGCCGCCGTGCCGTCCGTGCTGGCCGACGGTGCCGCCGCCTACGCCGCGCTCGGCACCGGCCGCTCGCGCGGCACGCTGCCGGTGCAACTGGGTGGCAACGTCGCGAACGGCGGCCTCGTCGAGGTCCCCTTCGGCGTGCCGCTGCGAACGATCGTCGAGGAGTTCGGCGGCGGCACGCGATCCGGCCGGACCGTCCGCGCGGTGCAGGTCGGCGGGCCGCTCGGCGCCTACATCCCGGAACGCGACCTCGACCTGCCGCTCGACTATGAGGCGCTCGCAGCGGCAGGCGCCATGCTCGGCCACGGCGGCGTGGTGGTGTTCGACGACACGGCCGACATGGCGGAACAGGCCCGCTGGGCATTCGAGTTCTGCGCGCTGGAGAGCTGCGGAAAGTGCACGCCCTGCCGGATCGGCGCCGTCCGCGGCGCGGAGACGGTGGCCGCCGTCATGGAAGGCCGCTCCGTGGAGCGGAACATCAGCCTCGTGCAGGATCTCTGCGACACCATGGAGGCGGGCTCGCTGTGCGCCATGGGCGGGCTCACGCCGATGCCCGTCCGCAGCGCCCTCCGCCACTTCCCCGAAGACTTCCGCCGGTCCCTGCCGGCCGCAGCGGAGTGAAGGCCATGCTCCTCAAGGAACCCGATTTCGGCACATCGATCCGCACCACGTCCGAGACGGTGACGCTGACGATCGACGGCCGCAGCGTGACCGTCCCGGCCGGCACCTCGGTGATGGCCGCTGCCGCCACTGTCGGAACGCAGGTCCCGAAGCTCTGCGCCACTGACAAGCTGGAGCCGTTCGGCTCCTGCCGCCTCTGCCTCGTCGAGATCGAGGGCCGCCGCGGCACGCCCGCGTCCTGCACCACCCCGGCCGAGGCGGGCATGGTGGTCCTCACGGCCTCCGACAGGCTCGCGAAGCTGAGGCGCGGGGTGATGGAGCTCTACATCTCCGACCACCCGCTCGACTGCCTCACCTGCGCCGCCAACGGCGACTGCGAGCTGCAGGACATGGCGGGCGCGGTCGGCCTGCGCGAGGTGCGCTACGCGCCGGGCGAGAACCACGTCGACCCGGCCGCGCGCGGCTTCCTGCCGAAGGACGAGACCAACCCCTACTTCAGCTACGACCCCGCGAAGTGCATCGTCTGCAATCGCTGCGTCCGCGCGTGCGAGGAGGTACAGGGGACGTTCGCGCTGACGATCACCGGCCGTGGCTTCGATGCCCGCGTCGCGACCGCCGGGCCGGACTTCCTGTCGTCCGAATGCGTCTCGTGCGGCGCCTGCGTCGACGCCTGCCCGACGGCGACGCTTGTCGAGAAAAGCGTGATCGAGCACGGCCAGCCCGAGCGCACCGTCGTCACCACCTGCGCCTACTGCGGCGTCGGCTGCAACTTCAAGGCGGAGGTGCAGGGCGAGCGCGTCGTCCGCATGACCCCGCTGAAGGCGGGCGGCGCGAATGAGGGCCATTCCTGCGTGAAGGGCCGTTTCGCCTACGGCTACGCCACGCACGGCGACCGCATCACCCGGCCGATGATCCGCGAGCGCATCACCGACCCATGGCGCGAGGTGACGTGGGACGAGGCGATCGGCCACGCGGCCCGCGAGTTCCGCCGCATCCAGGGGACTTACGGGCGCGAGGCGGTCGGCGGCATCACGTCCTCCCGCTGCACCAACGAGGAGACCTACCTCGTCCAAAAGCTCATTCGCGCCGCGTTCGGCAACAACAACGTCGACACCTGCGCGCGCGTCTGCCACTCGCCGACGGGCTATGGCCTCAAGACCACCTTCGGCACCTCCGCCGGCACGCAGGACTTCGCCTCCGTGGCGGAGGCCGACGTCGTCCTCGTCATCGGCGCCAACCCGACCGACGGTCACCCCGTCTTCGCCTCCCGCCTGAAGAAGCGCCTCAGGCAGGGTGCGAAGCTGATCGTTGCCGACCCGCGCCGCATCGACCTCGTCCGCGGTCCCCACGTGCGCGCCGCGCACCACCTCGCGCTCCGCCCGGGCACCAACGTCGCGCTCCTCAACGCGATGGCCTACGTGGTCGTCACCGAGGGGCTGGTGGACGAGGCGTTCGTCGCAGAGCGTTGCGAGGCGGCCGACTTCGAGGTGTGGGCCCGCTTCATCGCGGAGGAGCGCAACTCGCCCGAGGCGACCGAGGCGCTGACCGGCGTTCCCGCCGCGGAGGTGCGCGCCGCCGCCCGGCTGTTCGCGAAGGGCGGGAACGCGGCGATCTACTACGGCCTCGGCGTCACGGAGCACAGCCAGGGCTCCACCACCGTCATGGCGATGGCGAACCTTGCGATGGCGACCGGCAACATCGGCCGGCGCGGCGTCGGCGTGAACCCGCTGCGCGGCCAGAACAACGTGCAGGGCTCGTGCGACATGGGCTCCTTCCCGCACGAGTTCCCCGGCTACCGCCACGTCTCCGACGAGGCGACCCGCGCCGTCTTCGAGGCAGTCTGGGGCGTGCCGCTCGACTCCGAGCCCGGGCTGCGCATTCCCAACATGCTCGACGAGGCCGTCGAAGGCCGTTTCAGGGGCCTTTACGTCCAGGGCGAGGACATCGCGCAGTCCGACCCCAACACGCAGCACGTCGTCGCCGGTCTCGAGGCGATGGAGTGCGTCGTCGTCCAGGACATCTTCCTCAACGAGACGGCGAAGTACGCGCACGTCTTCCTGCCGGGCTCCTCCTTCCTCGAGAAGGACGGCACGTTCACCAACGCCGAGCGGCGGATCAACCGCGTCCGCCGCGTGATGGCACCCCTTGGCGGACTTGCCGACTGGCAGGTGACGGTGCGGCTGTCGGAGGCGCTCGGCTATCCGATGCCCTACCGCCACCCCTCGGAGATCATGGACGAGATCGCGGCGACGACGCCCTCCTTCGCCGGCGTCTCCTACGACCTCCTCGAGCGGGAGGGCTCCGTCCAGTGGCCCTGCAACGAGGCTGCGCCGGCGGGCACGCCCATCATGCACGTCGACCACTTCGTGCGCGGGCGCGGCCGCTTCATGCTGACCGAGTTCGTGCCGACGGAGGAGCGCACCGGCGCCCGCTTCCCGCTGATCCTGACCACCGGCCGCATCCTCTCGCAGTACAATGTCGGCGCGCAGACCCGGCGTACGGCGAACACCGCGTGGCATGAGGAGGACGTCCTCGAGATCCACCCCTTCGATGCCGAGAACCGCGGCATCGTCTCGGGCGACCTCGTCGCGGTGGCGAGCCGGTCGGGCGACATTGCGCTGAGGGCCGTGGTGACGGAGCGGATGCAGCCGGGCGTCGTCTACACGACCTTCCACCATGCGAAGACCGGCGCCAACGTCGTCACCACCGACCACTCCGACTGGGCGACGAACTGCCCGGAGTACAAGGTGACGGCGGTGGAGGTGCGGCGGACGAACCGGCCCTCCGAGTGGCAGGTCCGCCATGCGCAGGAGGACCTCGACCTCACCCGCATCGGGGCACCCCTTGCCGCCGAGTGACGCGCCCGCCACCGCCCGGCGCGTCCGTGCGCTGTCGGTGTCGTACGCCGGCGAGGCGATGGCGCGGGACCGTCTCGTGCCGGAAGAGGCGGCGGTGGAGCTGCGCGTCGCCGGCATGCCGTTCGCAGTGATGATGCTGACGCCGGCCGACCTCGACGACTTCGCCCGCGGCTTCGCGCTTACCGAGGGCCTTGCCGCGCCGGAGGAGTTCCGCCGTGCTCGGCTGGAGGCGGTACCGACGGGGCTCGTCCTTCACCTCGACCTCGCGCCCGTCGCCGTCGGCCGCGCGCTCGCCCGCCGCCGCGCGCTCGACGGGCGAACCTCGTGCGGCGTCTGCGGCACCGGCGACCTCGCTCAGCTCGCCCGCCCGCCGCGCCACCTCTCGGGGTCGCCGCTCAAGCCGGCGGCCGTCGCCCACGCGCTCGAGACGCTCGACGGCGCGCAGCCGCTCTCCCGCGCGACCCGTGCGACGCACGCCGCCGCCTTCGCCGATCCGGACGGCCGGTTCATCGCTGTGCGCGAGGACGTCGGCCGGCACAACGCGCTCGACAAGCTGATCGGCGCGCTTCTCGCGTCCGGCACGGCGCCGGCTGCGGGGTTCGTCATCGTCACCAGCCGGGCGTCGTACGAGATGGTCGAGAAGGTCGCCGCCTTCGGGTGCCAGACCATGGTCGCCATCTCGGCCCCGACCGCGCTCGCCATCGACCGGGCGGCCGCGCACGGGATGACGCTCGTCGGCGTCGCGCGGCATGATGCGATGACGGTGTTCTCGGGCGCCGAGCGCGTGGTCGCCGCGCCGGTGGAGCCCGCAACGGCATGAGCGGCGACAAGACCGTCCGAATGGCGAACGAGGTCGCCCGCTACTTCGCCGCCTACCCGCGCGATGTCGCCGTCACCGAAGTGCGCCGCCACCTCGAGGCCTTCTGGCCGCGGCGGATGCGGCAGGACGCACTCGCGGCGCTCGAGCGCGACCCGGCCCGGTTCGATCCGATCGCCGCGGATGCCCTTGATGCGATGAGGGCGGCCACGGACAGCCGTTGAACCAGGCAGCCCACCGTTTACCTTCAGGCAGGGCGCGGAACAGGTTCGCCTTGAAGTTGCCACGCGAACGACAATACTGGCCAGTCCCTGAGCCCTGCTCCCGCCTGCCCGGCGCGAGCGAAGGAGGCGGATGAACCGGTTGCAGCGGCTCGTGCGAGGCGACGTCGGGCGACGCACGATGGGCATCGTGCTCGCTGCTCTCGCCCTGTCTCTCCTTGCGCCTCTCGTGCTGGCGACACCGCTGGGCGACCGGATTGGCGACGTTTGGGTGCGGATCCTCCTCGCGGCGCCGGTGGTGACGGCCGCGGTGGCGATCGGCGTCGTCCTTGCGAGCTCCCGCCGCTTGTCGCAGGTGCAGGAGGCGCTCGACGCGACCCAGGCGGCGATCGCCGTCTACGATGCGCGCGACCGCCTCGTCATCGCCAACAAGCGCTATCGCGAGATCCTGCAGCTGCCCGACGAGGCGTTCGTCCCCGGCATCACCTACTCGGACCTCGTGCGACGCTCTCTCGCCCTCACCCACACCGGCGCCGAGCTGGATGATGAGCTCGCCTTCCGCCTCAAGGTCCAGCACGAGGCGGACGGGCAGCCGACCGACCGCGTCTACCCCGGCCGTCGCTGGGTGCGGGTGACGAAGTCGCGCACCGAGACCGGGCTTATCGTCGGGATCGCGCTCGACGTCACCGCCTACCACGACCTCAAGGCCGCGCTCGAGACGGAGTCGCGGCGCTATGAGGCGCTCGCCTCCGGCGCGCCCGTCGGCATCGCCGAGGTGGACACGGCCGGTGCGCCGCTGTTCGTCAACGGCGCGCTCCTCGACATGCTGGGCGCCGGCAGCGCCGCCGAGCTCGCCTCGGCGGACCTTGCCTTCGAAGCCGGCGGGCGGCGTGGCACGGGGTTCACCAACCTTCTCATCCGGCTGCGGGAAACTCGGGCGGACAGCGAGGTGCGCGTCGACATCGACGGCGAGCGGCGCGACCTCCTCGTGCGGAAGGCATTCGTCGCGACGGGCGACCTCGAGGCGAGGGTGCTGCCCGTCCACCGGCACGGGGCGGACATCCTTATCTTCGTCGACATCACCGAGCGGAAAGGGGCCGAGGCGCGCATCCGCTACCTCGCCCATCATGACGCGCTCACCGGTGCGCTGAACCGCCTCGCCTTCAACGACGACCTTGCCGCGGCGGCGAGCAACGCGGGCCCGGGCCGGCCGGCATCACTGATCGCGATCGACCTCGACCGGTTCAAGCCGGTGAACGACGTCTACGGCCATGCCGCCGGAGACGAGCTCCTGCGCCAGATCGTCCGCCGCGTGACCGGGGAACTCGCGCCAGGCGCGACGCTCTACCGGATGGGGGGCGACGAGTTCGCCGTCCTGTCGGCGCCGGGCGCCGCCGTCGATCCGATCGAGACGGCGCGGCGCGTCATCGCGTGCATCACGGAGCCATTCCACGTCGAGGGGCACGCGGTGATCGTCGGGGCGAGCGCCGGCGTCAGCACGCTTCCCGACGACACAGACAGTCCCGAGGCCCTGATCCACTACGCCGACCTCGCGCTCTACCATGCAAAAAGTGCCGGCGGCGGCGAGGCGAAGGCGTTCGACCACACGGTCCTTTCCTCCGTCGACGACCGCCGGCGCCTCGAGCTGGAGCTAGTCGACGCCATCGAGGGCGACCAGATCACGCTCGCCTTCCAGCCGGTGTTCGCGGCGGACCGTCGGCGCATCGTGGGTGCGGAGGCGCTCGCCCGCTGGCGCCGTCCGGCGGACGGCAACATGGTGCCGCCGTCGGTGTTCATCCCGCTTGCCGAAAGCGTCAACGTGATCGCGCGGCTCGACCGGCAGGTCCTCGTCAAGGCGCTGGCCCACACGGCGAGGCTCGTCGCGAAGGGGATCGACCCGGGCGTGCTGTTCGTGAACATGTCCGTGCGCACCTTCGCCGACCCTGACATCGTCCGCGACGTCGCGGCCGCCCTCCGAGAAGCGCAGGTGCCCGGCCGGATGGTCGTCATCGAGCTCACCGAGAGCTTCGCCGTCCGCAATGCCGACATCACGTCGCAGACGATGCGCCGGATCGCGGAGACCGGAATCCGCTTCGCCGTCGACGATTTCGGAACCGGCTACACGTCGCTGCGCCTCGTCTCGACGCTGCCGATCTCGTTCATCAAGGTGGACAAGACCTTCATCCACGACCTCGGCCGTGCCGATCGGCCGAACGCGCGCCACGTCGTCCGCGCCATCGCCGACCTCACCCACACCATGGGGATCGACGTCGTCGCCGAGGGCGTCGAGACGGAGGACGAGTTCCAGACTCTGGCCGCCCTCCAGTGCGACTACTATCAGGGCGACCTCCTCGCCGGGCCGATGCCGCCGCCGGAGTTCGAGCGCCTCCTCGTGAAGGCCCGCGGCGCGGTCTCTCTCCCGTCCTGACGGGTCACGTCGAGGCCGGCGACCACCGGCAGCGAACCGCGGGAGCCGCCTGACGGGTCGGTCATGCCGGCGCTTGACGGGCAGCGGATGGCACGTCACCAACGGGCCATGCCTCTCCGCCTCGTCCTCTTCGACTGCGACGGAACGCTCGTCGATTCCGCCGCTGTCATCGTCGCCGCGATGCGCCGCGCCTTCACCATGCACGGGCTCGAGCCGCCGTCGCCGGACGCGGTCCGTGCCATCGTCGGCCTGTCGCTGCCTGTCGCGGTCGCAACGCTCTGCAGGGGGCGGCCCGACGCACCCGTCGCGGACCTCGCCGCAGCCTACGGCGCGTCCTACCGCGATGCGGTGGAAGCGGACGACGCGAACGAGCCGACCTTCCCGGGCACAGCCGAGGCGCTCACCGCGCTGGAGGACGAGAAGACCCTCCTCGGCGTCGCGACCGGCAAGTCGCGCCGCGGTCTCGACCGCATCCTCGCCCGCCACGACCTCGCCGGCCGCTTCGCGGTGACGATGACGGCGGATGACGCGCCGTCGAAGCCCGCGCCCGACATGGTGCTGCAGGCCGCGACCGCGGTCGGCGTCCACCCGGCGCGCACGGTGGTGGTCGGCGACACGACGTTTGATGTCCTCATGGCGAAGGCGGCCGGCGCCCGCGCGATCGGCGTCACCGGGGGCTATCATGCCGCGGAGAGCTTGAGCGCGGCGGGCGCGGACACACTTGCGGCGTCGATGAGCGACCTTCCCGGCCTCGTCAGGAGCCTCCTGCCATGACCGACACCTCGCCGGCAGGCGCGCCGCCGCGCTCCGGCCCGCCGAAGCCGCCCGACCCGATGCGCCGCTTCTACACGCAGGCGTCCGTCGGCCCGGTGGAGGGGGGCGTTGCGACCGTCCTCCTCGACGGGCGGCCGATCCGGACTCCCGCCCGCGCCGTCCTCGCGACGCCGCCGGCGGTGGCCGAGCGGATCGCCGCGGAGTGGAATGCGCAGGGTGAGCACGTCCTGCCGGTGACGATGCCGCTGACGCGCCTCGCGAACACCGCGATCGACGGCGTCTCCCGCGCGGTCGACGGCGTGCAGGACGACATCGCCCGGATCGCCGGGAGCGACCTCGTCCTCTACCGCGCCGACGGGCCGGAGAAGCTCGTCGCGCGCCAGCGGGAGCACTGGGATCGAGTAGTGCGTCACGCCGAGGCGAGGCTCGGACTCCGCCTCCTCCTTGCCGAAGGGGTGATGCCGGTGCGCCAGCACGAGCGGCTCGCCGGCGCCGTCCGCTCGCGCCTTCCCTCGGAGCCGCTCGCCCTCGCCGCGACCCACCAGCTCGCCACCCTCACCGGCAGCGCGTTCATCGCGCTCGCCTTCCTCGATCAGGCGCTCGATTTCGACGCCGCCTGGCGCGCCGCCCACGTCGACGAGGACTGGAACATCGAGGCCTGGGGCGAGGACGCCGAGGCGAAGGCCCGGCGCGACCTGCGCGAGCGCGACGCCCGCGCTGCGGCGTTCGTGCTCGGCGGAGGCTGATCGGGACGTCGCCGAACATTCGTGGCGCCGACGCCGCCGCGAGCGAGCGGCCCGCTTGTTGCAGGAAGGCTGCGGCGCGACAAGCTCGGCGTCGTGGGCCGGTAGTTGTCGCCCGCATCACCGCGGAAAGCGAGCGCCGCCCGCGTCTTTGGCGTGTAAGGTGAGGCCGGTCGCGTCGCAACGCACCGCCCAACGGCACAGCTGAGACAGGTACGGCACATGAAGGACGTCCTCATCGAACTCGAGCGCCGGCGCGGGGAGGCGCGGCTCGGCGGCGGGAGCAAGCGGATCGCCGCGCAACATGAGCGCGGCAAGCTCACCGCGCGCGAGCGGATCGAGGTCCTTCTCGACGAGGGGTCGTTCGAGGAGTTCGACATGTTCGTCGAGCACCGCTGCACCGACTTCGGCATGGAGAAGACGCGCATTCCCGGCGACGGCGTCGTCACCGGCTGGGGCACGATCCACGGCCGGCAGGTCTTCGTCTTCGCCAAGGACTTCACCGTCTTCGGCGGC
>JAESGF010000154.1_pt1 | contig 52592 bp, 48 predicted proteins | sample 9269621 | NCBI WGS metagenome assembly JAESGF01 (sample SAMN14515066, study PRJNA621663) | algae metagenome | isolation source: Tolypothrix carrinoi HA7290-LM1 and co-occurring heterotrophs from dry rock... | place: USA: Makauwahi cave, Kauai, Hawaii | collected 2011-01-06
GTAAAATCTCAACTGTCTGCAAAATTGTTTTGGCTATGCCAAAAAGCATTTTGCAGACGTTTCGCTTTTACTTCGCTTACATCCCCAGGCTGTAGAGCCGTGGGGAATTACGCGAGTTAGTTAAAAAGGCTCAAGCAGGAACGCTTGAGCCATTACTAAATACAATTAATTTGCGCTTACTAATCGGTTAGCTTAAAGAACTAAATCTATGAAGCTTAATAGCGGTTACGTCCGCTGTTGTTTCCCCGATTACCACCAAACGAACCTCTATCTTCTTTAGGTTTAGCCTTATTAACTTTGAGGTCACGTCCCATCCACTCAGCACCATCAAGAGCATCAATGGCTGCTGTTTCTTCAGCATCTGTACCCATTTCCACAAAACCAAAGCCGCGCAAACGACCTGTTTCACGGTCGGTAGGTAGCTGAATTCGCTTTACAGAACCGTATTCTGCAAAGACAGCATTCAAACTATCTTCTGTAACTTCGTAAGAAAGATTGCCTACATAAACTGACATAGATTGTCTCCGAAATTGTAAGTGTGTAAAGATTTAAATTTCGGAGAAAAGTCTGTGAATACCAAAAGGAAAAAGCCTGTCAATACTAAAAACAAACGCGGTCGCCGAATTAACTCTTACCTAAGAGTATAACACAGCAGTCATGTATCAGGGGGAAGTTGGAAAAACTATGTTAACAATTCAAAATTAAAAAATAATTTATTATGTATGTTCCAGCCATACTCTGGTCTATTCTATACATTAATTGTGTCCGCACTTCATAATTCAAAGATTGATTGCGCTTGGACAAACGCCATGATTACTGCTACATATAATCAATGCTCGGTTCTGGGTGAACCGAGCATAATCAACTTTTATGCGAAAAAGCCTACATCAATAATTTACACGATACCCCAAAAATGGAGGAAGCCTTGACCAGACAAAGCTTCAATCAAAATGATAGATATAAAACCAATCATTGCAAAGCGACCGTTCCAATTTTCACTTTGAGGAGTGAAACCAAAACGCAGAGCATTACGGTTATCCGAAACAGCAGGGTTAGGATTCTTGAAACCTGTCATAAGTAAAACTCCTTTCGTCAAAGTGTTGTAATTGCAACTGTCTGTAAAGTAATGTAACAGATTTTTACAAAAATGCAATACTTGAGTGGGAGCAGAAAAGTTAATGCAATCAGCTTTATTGCCAACTTTTTTCCCAGAAGGCGATCGCCATGATTTTTTGTAGTTTGCGATACTTTTTCCCTACTCAATGAATCTTTTAGGGAATTTACTAATAGATAAACAATTGCTAAATTGCAGCAATTATTTGATCGGGAAGGGCAATAGCCGATGATAGACTATATACGTGAAAAAGAAGGGTTTAGGGGGTGGCTGAGTGGGTGTCGGGGGGGGACGGCGTTGGACGAGGCTTCCGAAGATAGACCAACGCAATCGCCCTATGAAGGGACGAGGCTTCTGACCAAGCGCGTTGTTGGGGCAGGTCTTGCGCCCCACACCCTACACCCCACACCCCACACCCCGCCCCAACGGGGCTGGTGATGGTGATGAAATTTCTCGGCGTTCTTTCGCGATTATTCGGTCAGAGGCAAATTTAAACAGCTTATCTCCCGATAACGAGCAAGGTTTATTGAAAAAGCCACAATGCAGAATCAGCGGATTGTACCTTTGAATGAAGTCGATCCAACGACGGTGCCATATTTTTCCTTAATTATGATACCAAGTCAATGGCAGCCATAATCAAAGTTAGTAATATGATTTAGGATTTCGAAAAAAGCGATCGCTATGATAACTCTAGCTAAATGGACAATAGAAGAATATCATCGCATGATTGCCGCAGGCATTTTAACTCATCGACGTGTGGAACTACTGAAGGGAGAAATTGTTGAAATGTCTCCAGAACGAGAACCCCACGCTTATTTTAGCAGTGAAGCGGGAGAATATCTGACTCGATTGTTAGGCGAACGCGCTATGATTCGTTCGAGTAAACCAATTACGCTACCTAACAACTCTGAGCCGGAACCAGATATTGCCATTGTACAACGCCTGGGGCGTGAATATTTACAGCATCACCCTTATCCGAAAAATATCTTTTGGCTGATTGAATACTCCAATTCCAGCTTGGATAAGGATTTAGAGATAAAAAATAAAGTTTATGCGGAAGTTAACATTCCTGAATATTGGGTAGTTAATCTCAAGAAAAGACAGCTTATAGTGTTTCGAGATCCCCAAGATGGAGAGTATGCTTCAAAATCCACACTCTTGGGAGGGACAATTTACCCATTAGCATTTCCAGATGTAGCTGTATCCATAGATTCGATTGTCAGCGTTTAGTTCAAAGTATATCGCGGAGAAATTCGTAACCCTGATTTGCCTTGATGACCCTTAATACCGCGATATTCATCATCAATATCGCGACTTTCATTATCAATATCGCGATATTCATCATCCAAATCGCGACTTTCATTATCAATATCGCGACTTTCATTATCAATATCGCGATATTCATCATCCAAATCGCGACTTTCATTATCAATATCGCGATATTCATCATCAATATCGCGATTTTTGTCACTAACACAGGACTTACGCACTAAGAACGTAAAATCAAGGTTTGAGATTGCTTCGCTGCGGACGTGATTCCGTCACGGTGCGTAAGTCCTATAACATTAAAGCGATTGATTGCCAATAAAACCAAGTGCAAAAGGCTAAATAAGAGAAATTACCCAGATGAACCGCAGGAAAATGTTTAATATCATACAATTTTTCAATAATTTTACTGTACCAGAAAATAGTTTTCTTAGGTCAAAATAGCTCTTAATCCCCCTCTAAGGAATATATTTATGCCCCGTCAAAAACGCACATCCCGTGTGATCGAAAAAGCTGAATTCAGAGCCGCTGGACTGAAAGCGATTGATTCAAGTATGGATTTTGGTGATAATTGCGATTTGCAAAACCTGACTCAATCAATTGAGCAGTTACGCACTATGATTGATTCTTATAATGCCGCTCTAGCTGTGATTGACTCTTCTAAAACTAAGATTGATGAGATGGAAAAAAGCTTGAGTAATCTTTCAGACAAGTTGGTGAGGGGAGTTGCTTTCAAGTATGGCAGAAACAGCAGCGAATATGAGATAGCGGGTGGTGTTCGTGAGAGCGATCGCGTCCGTAAAAGCAGGTTGACTCGTTTGAAAAGTAGTATACAATAAACATCCTAAGAGAGCGCTCAAACTGCTTAGAAGCAACCCGAAGCGATCGCTTTATTATAAAGTAAATATGTGATGTCACATAAACCGGATGAACGATTTCCTGGATCGCAAACTTTCCCAACGCTTTCGCACCTTCGACGATGATCGCAACGGCTTTATTGAGCGGATCGACTTCGAGATGTCGGTCGCACGTCTGGCTGAAGAATTCGGTCATGAATCTGAATCTCCTGCCCGACAAAGGCTGCTCGATCTTAGCTTAGGTCTTTGGGAACACTTGCTTCAAGTCGCCGACACCAACACCGACGGACGCATCAGCGAGGCTGAGTATAAAGCAGCATTCAGGTTGGGACTGCTAGAAATTCCCGAAACGTTTGACCAGATCTACATACCTTTCCTTTCCGCCATTATGGATATCGTTGACCAGGATCGCGACGGCAAGCTCACCGTCACTGATGAGATCCGCTGGACTGGTGCTATGATGCACCTATCTGAGCAAGATGCCCGCGAGATATTCCGCCACCTTGACCAGGACGCGGATGGATTCATCACCACCCGTGAACTCCTCGAAGCCATTCGTGGTTATTACTTCGACAACTCCCCCGATTCTCCCGGCTACTGGCTGCTTGGTCCCCTCGATTCATAACCGAATACCTGATACTCGATGTTCAAAGATAAGGACTTAATCTTGATATGACACAATAGACATTGCCGCATTATTATCAATATGGTTGCTTGTGCAATTGTCGTTCTCGGTCAAAATAGTGTAACCTTAGCAAAGCAAATAAAAACAGGTTTGCTCAATGCTACTATTTACGGTTTAACGGAACGTACATCAAATGTCGATGTCAGTTTCACTAACTTTGGGGAAACACTGCGAGAATTATTTGCCAGCGGAACCCCCATCATCGGTATCTGTGCAGCAGGAATTCTCATCCGCACTCTTGCGCCAATTATATCAGATAAGCGTCAAGAACCACCTGTGTTAGCTGTAGCTGAAGATGGTAGCGCTGTCGTCCCGTTATTGGGAGGACTTCAAGGTGTGAATGATTTAGCCAGACAAATTGCCGCAGTGCTTGAAGTAAAAGCGGCAATTACCACAACCGGAGATATCCGCTTTCACACAGCACTTTTATCTCCTCCACCAGGATATCATTTAGCTAATCCAGATGATGCCAAAAAGTTTATTTCTGATTTACTTGCAGGTGCAACAGTTAAACTGAAAGGAACTGCACCTTGGTTAATTAATAGTAAATTACCTTTTGACGAAGAAGGAAAGCTAACTATTCAGGTTACAGAATATCAAGTGCCGCTAACACCAGACTGTTTGGTTTATCATCCAGCAACTCTCGCAATTGGAGTTAGCAATGCTTCACAAGTCAACTTAGAAGAAGCGATATCCTGCATTCAGCAAATGCTAGCTGATGCTAAACTTTCAATTTTCTCAGTCGCGGGTGTATTTGCGTTGGAGGAAGAAGCCGCATCAGTAATTGAGGAAATTGCTGATGCTTTAAATGTACCAGTTCGTTGGTTCAATTGTCAAAGTGAGAAAAACGCAGTTGCGATCGCTTTAACTGCAACCGGTGCTAATGGTAAATTACTTCTACAACAACAATGTGGTATAAATCTTGCTGTTGCTGTTTCTCAGGAAGTAATCGATATTAAGACAGTTGGTAAGGCAAGGGGACAATTATTTATCGTTGGTACTGGTCCTGGTGCGGCAAATTGGATGTCTCCGGAAGTCAAGCAAATTCTTAGTGAAGCCACAGACTTGGTGGGTTATAGCTTTTACCTTGATTTAGCTGGTTCGTTGCGAGAAGGACAGCGACGACATGAGTTTGATAATCGCGAGGAACTCGCACGCGCAGAGATGGCTTTGGATTTAGCCGCAGAGGGACGAACAGTTGCGGTGGTTTCTTCTGGCGACCCTGGTATATATGCAATGGCAGCAGCGGTCTTTGAGGTGCTAGATTGCAATCAACCAAAATGGCAAAATATCAAAATTCATGTTGCCCCTGGTATTTCTGCTATACAAGCTGCCGCAGCGAGAATTGGAGCGCCTATCGGACATGATTTCTGCGTGATTTCTTTGTCGGATATTCTCAAACCTTGGTCTATTATCGAACGTCGGATTATTGCCGCTGCTGAAGCTGATTTGGCGATCGCCTTCTACAACCCCGCATCCAAACAACGCACCTCACAACTTGCATCTGCGCGTGATATCTTGTTGCGGTATCGTTCGCAACAAACTATAGTCGTACTTGCCCGGAATGTTGGGCGGGTGGGGGAATCAGTTGTAGTGCGGACATTAGCTGATTTATCACCCCAGGAGGTAGATATGCGAACTTTGGTGCTAGTTGGTTCCAGCAAGACGCGCACAGTGCCGCATCCGGGAGGTGTTTGGGTTTATACACCACGCAAGTATTAAGTCGGTGGGGCAGAGAAAATATGGCATTGCTGATTATAAGTATGAATTTACCTCACGCAAAGGCGCAGAGGCGCAAAGGAAGAAAGAACAGTTCATACGTCAATTCAGCAACGCCGAAAATGTGAAGAAAAATACTTCTTGCTAAAATCTGAATAAGATTAAAATAAGCTACAGATAAACACAGATTACCTCAGGTAGGAGTCCGACAATATTAAGAGTTATTAAGAAATTGATGGTTAAAAAATAAACTATGCAATATTTAGGTATATTGAATACAACATTGAGTTTAGAACTTTTTCATCTTCAAACGAATACGTCTTTGGAGTTACCAGCGATTTCTGTAATTCGTATTGGTAAGCCAAATGAGCAAGTTCCAGTCGATATTGATGTTTCCGTTTTACCAGATGCTGATGCTGTTTCTCGGCTTCATGCAGAGATTCATCTAGAAGGAAATAGTTACTATATTGAAGATTTAGGAAGCACTAACGGTACATATATTAACAACACAAAGTTAATATCTAAAACTCGTTATCAGCTTAACTTAGGAGATAAAATAGACCTTGGTCAGGAAAGTAAAGTAACGTTTATTTTTCAACAGAAAGAACACAAAGCAAATATTTTTTCTCCTGCCAATCCTACAGCAATTCAGCGAGATGTTGAAAACGGTAAATCAACTCAAGTAGATCGTCCAAGCAAGTTTGTCGGCTTGGCATTAATGGTTGCAGGAATTATAATTTTTGCAGCAAATACTCAAGTGGGTCTTTTTGTGCGTATTCCTGGTATATTGCTATGTATCGCCGGCGTTGTAGTTTTAATGCAGCAGCGAATAAAACGTAATTACGGATGGATTTTGATAGCGCTAGGAATAGCAGTCATCGTTTTTACTGGCAATGTCTTCGCATCAGTGAATTTTCTTGCTATTCTGATTGCATCGGCTTTATTATTTGCTGGATATCAGCTTTTTAGTAGTGGTAAAGTGTTTAATTATAGTTTGCGATCACTTGACGGATTATTAAAGAATAAAAAATAAATTAGGGTGGAATTAGCTACCCACCCGGTTATTTTCTCCAGGTAATATCAAGTAACAATTTATCAAAAAATCGCTTACACCCAGGTTATGATTGTTACTTGATTTCCAGTATGATAAATTCTTATGCGGTGCGACGGCTAAACCAGTTCCACAGAAATACGGCAATGATTGCACCCAGTACAGCTACAGCAACTCCAGGAATGCTCAAACTTGTAGCTGTCAATTGTAAACTTCCCGTAGTCAGAAAACTTCCCAATGTACCACCGACGAAAGCGCCGATAATACCTAATAAGATTGTACCGAGAATACCACCACCTTGATGACCGGGATAAATAGCTTTAGCGATCGCGCCAGCCAACAAACCTAAAACAATCCATGCAACTATATTCATAGTTTTATTCCTTTGAATTCAATGTTTCCTTTCTTTTGATGAATACAGAATATCAAGTCCTGATTGAAAACCAATCTGTCAGGCGAAAGAAATGTCAAATTTCCACTATTCCTTCTGGTTAGCTGCTTTCGAGTAGATATATCTATCTTTTGGTTTGTCTTTATTTAATTACTTAATCAACAGTCAGGAGTAAAAAGACCTATTTCTTTTGGTTACATCCACCGCTAACTAAACAACCAGCGCTAGTATATTTGTTGAAACTAAGAAGTGGGCCCTATCGCATTGGGCAATGGGCCCTATCGCATGGGGCATTGGGTATGGGGCATGGGGCATTGGTAATAATTCTTTCCCCTTTTCCCTTTCCCCTTTACCCTTTTCCCCTCTTCAAAAAGCCCAATGCCCAATGCCCCATGCCCATTGCCCATCAACACCGCTGTAGTTGAGTTAACAAGACGACAATTTCATCAACTCCTTCGCGCAAAGCTTTCGCCTTTTGTTCGCTTTGATTAACAATAATGCTGAAAACCAAAGGCTCATATTTGGGAGTATTTACATATCCAGATAAAGAAACAACACCTGTCACCGTACCTGTTTTTGCTTGTACAATACCTTCAGCAGGTGTGTTGAGAAAGCGATTTTTCAGAGTGCCGCTTTTGCCGGCAATCGGTAAAGATGCGCGATAAACTGATGAGGAAGGTGTTTTCGCCATTGCTTGCAAAACTTGCACTAAAGCTTCTGGACTAATTAAATCATGACGCGATAACCCGGAACCATCTACTAGAGCGTAACCTGTAGGATTGACTCCTAATCGAGTTAAACTTGTTTTGAGAACTTCTAAACCAGCATTAACAGTAGTTTGATCTGGCTTTTTGGATTGTAGAGAAGCGATCGCCCTCAACAATGCCTCAGCGTATAGATTGTTACTATTCTGATTTGTTTCCATCAGCAACTCTGATAAAGGAGACGACTCTACAAAAGCTACTTCCTGTTGATTAACACCCCCAGATACTACCCCTGTCTCTCGCAAGCGGATTTTTTCCCCAGCTAAAGCTATGCGAAATCGCCGCAAAAAGTAATTACTAGGATCGATCACAGGCACTTTTACTAAAAACGGATCGGCTTTCGCTGCTAGTTGCCCTTGAATTCTTAACACGTTTCCTGATAATTCGCGGGTAACATTGATAAAAGCTGGTTGTTTTTCCTCAACTGTCACCGATTGATTAATAATCTGCCAGAATCTCGCTTCGCTAAAATCAGTCCAAGCAACTTGTAAAGGTTTACCCACAGCTTGCGGTACCAAGTTGATACTAAACACATTTTCATTGAGAATCAAGCTGTTAACTGGTGCCCCATAGTCTGAGTAAACATCTTCCCATTCCCAGCTGGGGGACACAATATCCCCTTGAAAATAGCTATCATCGGCAATCAACTTTGTAATTTGGGTAATTCCCTTTGCTTTCAACTGTTTTGCCAATGCTACAAGCTGAGTATCGCTGAAGCTAGGATCTCCCCTACCCACGACACGCACAACATTATTACCATCTTGATAAACAGAAGTGCGAATGCGGTAATTTGCCCCCAATTGCTGTAAAGCGGCAGCAGTTGTCAGCAGTTTGGCATTAGAAGCAGGAGTAAAATATTTCTGGGCATCCCGACTATAAAGATTTTGCCCTTTATATAGAGGTTGCACCAAAATTCCCCAACGCACCCGACTGTATTGCGGACGGTTTATCACTTCATCCACCGCTGATGCTAGTTGAGTGGGGCAAATATTTTTGGTTTTGGTTGCCGGCGCGACTTTTATTTGTGCCTGAGCAACTCTAGAATTAAATGCTATCTGGGTAGTCAAAAATAGCAGCAAACAACCCAGCGGTTTATTGAATGCCTTAATTTTCACTCTCTTCTCCTCATCCCAATGATAGATTTTAGCACTCTGATATCAAACTTATTTCCTGAGAGAGAAGCTGATAAGTACATTTAATTGATTAGTATTATGAAGGATACTGACATGTTTAATACACAAGCGTTCAATTGAAAATAATTCATAAGATGGTAAAATCGCCACATTAACCAATATGCATACACAAAAATACGAATAGAGGTAAAAATGTGAATACATTCTTGTCTAGTGTGGCTGTATTACTCTCTACTTTGGCTTTGATGTGTAGTGGCTATGCGGCTTATCAAGTTTTCACGCTACAGCAGACACTGAATAGTAGCAAAACAGCGACTAATATCGCTCCTATTCCCATACCATCAACTGCCCCAACTGTTGAAACTCCGACAGCAACCACTGCACCAGCAACCACCGCTACAGCCTCAACATTTTCCCCCGGTCAATTTGTCCAGCCTGCTTTTGGTAATAAGGCAAAAGTAGAGTTACTTTCTGTAAAGCGAATTAAAGACCCAGAAAGCGGAAACCGTGATGTAGTGAATGTGCAGATGCGGGTGCGTCGTGTCACAGACAGAGTTGGTGGTGGTGATATTATATCAATTGGGAGTACAACAGCTCGCAATCCTGACACTAGCGAAACATACAAGGCAGTTGCTTACGATCGCTCAACCGGAAGCGTTTCTTTGTTTGGGCTACGTACAAATTCTTCGGCTGATGCCTATGTTTGGTTAAGGGTTCCCGAAGGTGTGAATAATTTGGATATCTTTGTACCAGATACAGCAGCGTTTCAAAATGTACCAATTTCTAATTAGATGATAAACCCGTAGTGAGGACTTTAGTCCTCATATTATTAAGATAAGGACTTCAGTCCTCACTACGAAATTAATCGCCTCCTAATTCTACAAGCTTACCGATGTTGAAATCTATTCTGATCCAACCTTTGAGCTTTTGTAAATTCTGAAGTATCAATAAAGGAATTTGCCAGTGATGTACTGTTAAAAATGGCAGCGGATCGCTAACACTATAAATCGCGTCCGTACCTCGGAAAATGTTCTTAAACCACACCTGCAATTGCTGTAACGACTTAACATTAGTCAGCCTCCATACTTCATGATACAACCAATAAGTAGGCTTACTTTCAGGTAAAGGCTGCATCGGTGCGCTGAAAGTCTCTTTACTCAAATATGCATCAGCTACCCCAGGATGGTCATGAAACATCGTAATTGCTGAGTGCGTGCGGGGGTTACACTCAATTGCATAAACTGTTCCGTCTTCTTGTTCGATGAAGTCAAAAGAAATTTGTCCGGTCAAATTTAATTCTTTGACAAAATGACTAACCCATGCTGTCATTTCTGGTTTATCAACATGTTCGTAGTTCACTTGAAATGCTGAAGAGTCCGAACAGCCGTGCAGTTTCAATTCTCCGTCTCGAACTGTGCTATGGGTGCAATACTCCTGTCCGGTAATAAATTCTTGCATCATCCAAGGATGATCTTCACTGATTGGCAAGTTTTTCACGTAGTTAGCCATGTCTGCACAAGGCAGCTTGACCATATCTAAGCGGTAAAATGAGCTATATGGAATACTCTTAAGAATGTATTTGCGTTTTTCTGACTCAAAGTTGAATTTTAAGATTTGTTCTGGATCTGTAATTAAATATGATTTTGGTGCTGTTAAACCAAGACTTAGTGCTTTCTCACTAAAGGTGAATTTGTCATCTAACATCTTGGTGACATCTGCATCAAAATGAAACACTTCGCAGTAACCTGACAAAACTGGTTTTGCTAAAGAGTCATAAAAACTAGCAACTGGACTGGATACGGGGATAAATATGTCAATATTTTCTTTTTTAACTATATCGAGCAAAGCTTGAATATAACCGTCTGCATCTTCCTGCGGTTCGGGTACGGTGTAGAAGTTTTCGATAGAGTTGGAAAAGCGATGACCGGATAACCAGTATTTCTTGGTTTCAACTAAAAAAACTTTATGTCCGGCAGCGTGAAATAAACGAGCTAATTGCAGAGCTTTGGTCATCTTACCACCTGTGAGTAAGATGTTTTTCGGGTTTTCTGCTGATACTTGTTTATGGAAAGGCGATTTTAATAAACTCCATACTAGTGATGCTAGTACCAAGCTGCAATTCACCGGAAATGCGATCGCCAGCAATAAAAGCGTACCCAGATTTTGGAATAATGCGATAATCCGCGCCATAGGGAGGAGGGGGGGAGGGGGGGAGGGGGAGTGGAGGAGGGGGGGACAAGGGGGACAGGGGGGACAAGGGGGAGCAGGGGGAGTACCAATTACCCATTACCCATTCCCCAATGCCCCATGCCCAATGCCCAATGCCCAATGCCCAATGCCCAATTCCCTACAGTCGTCTAATGATGGTTAAACCGTCTCGCAAGGGTAGCATTACTTGTTCAACGCGGTTATCGTTTTTGACAACTAAGTTGAAGTTGGCGATCGCTTCTCCATTTGCTGTACGCTGTTGAGGTGGAAGATAAGGCTGTCCTTGCAATAAGGTATTGTCTACGCAGATGAAGCCGTTGGGAGCAAGCAAGTTTAAGTCTAGCAGCATCTGGAAGTACTGTACGTACTCTTTTTTATCGGCATCAATGAATACTAAGTCGAATGACTCTTTCATCTCTGCCAGTTTACCAAGAGTTTCCAGCGCTCCACCCACTTGAACTTCTATTTTCTCTCCGTGGGGAGATTGCTCAAATAAGGACTTGGCAAAATCCGCTACATATGCATCTACCTCGCAAGCTACCAAACGCCCATCACTTGGTAATGCTTCTGCCATTGCCAGCGCTGAATACCCGGTGAACATGCCGATATCTAGCACAGTTTTTGCTTGTGTCATGTGGACAAACATTTTTAACGTTTGTCCTTCGACGTGTCCGGAAAGCATTTCCTGCTCTAATTCTCGCACTGTTGAGCCATCGCTAAATCGCTGTTTCCAGGCTTCTTGCTGCGTCGATAAGGCGATCGCTGCTAATGCTGGGGATTCATCGGTGGTACACTCATCTAGATAAGGATCTAATAGAGCGGCTAGACGCAAGCATTGCTGTAAATGCTCTTTTAAACTTGGATTGTCTTGCGCTTGGGTAACGGCAGTTTCTAGATGTTCTACCAAGATACCCAGCGGTGTGACGGGACGGGCTTTTTCCACGTTGACAACATTAGGCATTAGTTGCCACTCCCTACCAATGTCTGATCGCTCATTACGTAGCTGTTGATTTCTTGATCAACGCTGTTGATATCTGACTCAACGCTGTTGACGTAAGCATCTATACCAGCACCTGCACGGGGGTATGTGGCGCAAATTTGTTTGTGGTCGTTTAATGCAGCGTCTAATTCTTCACGAGTCAAATCGTTGACGAAGAAGCATTCACCAATTGGTTTGGGCATCGCTGCACGCTGTAAACCATCCCGTGTTAAGGTTATCGATTTGGTAGCGTACCACAATAAATCGCCATCGAGCAAATCGTCGTCAAGAGCAAGACCGACACGACTCATCAATCCGAGGATGCGATCGCGATCGTTGGCAGTAATATAACCTCGTTTTTCGGCTATTGTAGCACTCAATGCCATGTCAATATTCACAGCATGACCGTGTAACAGCGGTATTTGGGGAGTTAATTCTAGTGTAGGACTCCAAGTGTGTCCGTAGGCGATGACGCGATCGAGCATTAATTCGTGGAGGTTCGGTGTTTCCAACTCCAACATTCTCTTAATTGACTCGTAATTCACCCGCTGCGCTACTTCTTGCAATTCGGGAGTGCCATCAACGTACCCAAAGCGTGTATTCAGCAAATCTTCGCCGTACTTATACAACAACTCGAATACTTCTGCGTGGGAAACAACCGCAATCTTCACCAATTCTGCCATTCCGTTACGGACTTGATCTATAGGAAGTGTCCGCAAAAAGGAAAAGTCGAGAAAAACTTTTTTCGGTGGGTGATAAGCACCTAAACGATTTTTGTCTTTACCGTGGTTTACGGCTACTTTGATCGCTACACCCGCATCAATTAAAGCAATCAAAGTTGTCGGAACGCGGATATAATTGGTGCTGCGGCGATAAGCCGCGCAAGTGAAGCCAACGACATCTAAAACTAATCCACCACCTACAACCAAAACTGGCTCTTTCCGCAGTAAATTATATGCCGAGAAAGCATCAGCTATCGACGAAAATGTGGTAAGAGTTTTGTCGTTTTCCTCAATTCTTACCGGAAAAATGGTGAGATCGATGTTGTAATACTTGAAGTATTCTTGCATTTGCGAACCATAAAGCCGATTCACATTATGGTCAACCACTGCAAGACAACGCTTAAAACCTGCATAAGTATCTGCAAGGTCTTTGTTTTTTATCTCAAATAGTCCATTCACGAAGGCAAGACTAAAGTCAATTTTCTCGTAGCCTTCCACATGAAATTCAGTTTCAGTTACCGTTAACTTTGGTTCGACGATACTCATTTTTTATGCCTTTAATCAACAGTTTTCACAGAATTCAGCAATTTATCTGGTATTTACTTAGGTTTTGCCCAAACCTGAGCCAGCGCGTTGCTTGAAACCTAAAACTGATAAACACTTGAAATCGTCTGGCTTTTCCAACTGAACATGAGGAATACAGCCCAAAAGCACCTTTAATTTGAGCCATTTAATACCACAACAAGAAACTATCGGGTTTGTTAAATAATTTTCTGTTTACAGGCATAACTAACTAAGTAGATAAGGCTGTGTAGTCAAAAATTTACTTGATTTTTTACTCATCTAATGCCTTATGCTTTAGTTTAAACAGATTAGTCTGCAAGTTTTTTAAATGATTGCTGTAAACAGATGCGTAGGGCAAGAGCCACTGCCGCGATCGCTTGCCAAGCAGCGATATGCTTACATTACAATACACTTTTTTAAATCACATCATTCTTAAGATATATCATGATTGGGAATTAAATTATTATTTACAGAGAAAAATCTCACTTAAATGGGATTGTTATTTTTCCATAATTTGATAAAATCTCTTTAAGAAGTTTTCCTATTTCTGCAATAAATCTTTCGTGAGAAATGAAAAGCCCGATTTATCTAAAAAATCGGGCTAAAGAGCGATGCACAATTTTCCGGACTAAAGTCCTGGATTTAAGCGTTAAAACGCTTACTACTTATCCTTTTTTACCTGATAGTGATATTGTCTTCTTGAGGCAAACTGTTTATATCCAGCGCGTTGAAAGGCGCGGATCATCGGTGCATTATCGATATCAGCATCAGCACGAATGCGTGCAGCACCGTTAGATTTAAGGGTGAGGGTTCCTTGGTTGAGCAAATCGTTCACGTACCCTTTTCCCCGATGTTCTGGTACTACACCTATATACCCAATGGTTGCTCCACCATCATTCTCTGTTGGCATAATCAAACCAATGAGAGTTTCCTCAAAGTTGTAAGCTAGTTGCCACCACGTCGGTTGATACTTGAAAGCCTTTAAGATGTTAAACTGTTTAAGTGCATCTTGCTTTTCACCTAGTTTGGCTTGGTTTTGCAAGATTGAACGATCTAAACTCTGCGAGGATACCCGGGCGATCGCTTCATTGAAGAAAGGCAGAGGGCAGGAGGCAGCTATGCTGAAGGAGCAATCGGATGGGGATTCAAACCCCAACCGATTGAATCCACCGTGTAGACGGTGGGGTTTTATACCCAGTTGGCTCCAGCCAGAAGGCTGAATCAAAGACATAATTTATACCTTCTGCCCTCTGCCCTCTGCCTTCTGCCTTCCGCCGAAGGCGGATAAAAGCATCATCACCAACTTGATCGAGAGAACGAAACATCAGCCGATTTGATGATGCGATCTCAGTCTGAATGTCTTTCCACTCAAAACGGATAGTTTCCCTTGAGAGTGAAAATCCAAAATGTTCAAACAGTTCAATTCGTTTGTGTAATGATGTAAAATCAGACGATGGACTATCGAGTTCATAGTCTATGCTGTCGCCGCTTTGAAAGTGCAACTGTGCCAAGCTCTGTTGTAAAAGATTTGTACCAACCTCGATGTAGTTTTCGCTCCAAGGTACTTCCAAAATATCAACAATAACAGGCTTCAAGAGCGATGGTAACGACCAATAGACGATACGTCCGATGAACTTTCCTGCTGACTCGGCGACAAAACACCACTCAGGGCGGATGTAGCCTGATGCCCACATGTTTGTTAAATAAGAAAGAAAACGTTTGTTTGCATCAATGCGATCGCTTAGACTCGCAAAGGCTGCCAACTCCTCGCGCCCAATAGGACGAATAACCATGATGAATTTCCTAATTTTGTAGCGATAATTACTTGCTTACTGAAAGTCATCATAGACATCACCCCCTTGAAGCGAAAAATTCTCAAGTTTATTATAACGAAATAGGGTGAGCATAGCCCACCCTATTATTTAACCATTAATTTATTGCCGCTCTACAATTTAGTGCCGCAATCAGCGCAGAAGTTGTGATTGAAAGCGTTTTTCGCACCGCAATGGCTGCAATAAATCGGTTCTATTGCGGCTTTCTTTTCAAGTTTTGGCAAACCAATCATTTGCGCGTTGCTTTTGCCTGGGGCTACCATTGGGTAACAGTTTTCGTCTTTGGTGACACGCGCATCGACGATTACAGGTCCGTTGTGTGCTAGCATTTCGGCGATCGCTTCTTTCAACTCTTCACGGTTGCGAATCACCATCCCCTTTATGCCGTAAGCTTTTGCCAACAACTCAATGTCTGGCATTCCTACTTCCATATTTGAGCATGAGTAACGCTCGCCGTAAAAGGCTTGCTGCCATTGACGCACCATTCCCTGCCAACCATTATTCATAATCACAGTCTTGACATTTATGCCATACTGTGCAAGCGTGCCCAATTCTTGCAAGCACATTTGGAAACTGGCATCACCGCTGATACAAATAACTTCTTCATCGGGGAATGCCACTTTAACACCCATTGCCGCAGGTAAGCCAAAACCCATCGTTCCCAAGCCAGCGCTGGAAATCCAACGACGCGGACCATTTTTGAGGAATTGTGCTGACCACATTTGATGTTGACCCACATCTGTGGTGTAGTAGGCGTGGGGTGCTTGGCTTCCGATTTCCACAATCACCTCTTGCGGTGACATGCTGTCGGGATAATGCGGCACGACTAAAGGATATTCTTCCCGCCAGCGGTTAACTAAATTCAGCCATTCTTGGGTTTGGTTGGGTGTCCCCGTGACACCTGTTTGCTTGCAGCGACGCAACAAGTCAATTAACACATTCCGGACATCGCCGACAATCGGCACTTCCGGAATGCGATTTTTACCGACTTCCGCTGGATCGATGTCGATGTGAATTACTTTAGCGCGGGAGGCAAATTCATCTAACTTGCCGGTCACGCGATCGTCAAATCTCGCACCAACGCAAATTAGCAAATCACAATCACTCACCGCAAAGTTAGCGTAGGCAGTGCCATGCATCCCTAACATTCCCAAAGCTAGGGGATGATGTTCGTCAAAAGCGCCGATACCCATCAACGTGGTAGTGACGGGGATATTGAATAATTCCGCGAGTTGTTTAACTTCTTCGTGGGCACTTGAGGCGATCGCCCCCCCACCCACATACAATAGCGGACGGCGACTTTCACGAATCAAGTTAATTGCCGCATTTATCTGGCGGGGATTTCCCTTCACCGTGGGACGATATCCGGGTAACTTTACCGAACCCGGTTCCACAGGCACATAATCAAATTCTTCTAACGCCACATCTTTGGGCACATCAATCAAAACCGGTCCCGGACGCCCAGTGCTGGCGATGTGAAACGCTTCCGCAACAATTCGCGCCATATCTTGAGTGTCGCGCACTACATACGAATGCTTGACAATTGGTAGCGTAATTCCGTAGATATCCGTTTCCTGGAACGCATCTGTACCAATTGATGCCCGTGATACTTGCCCGGTGACAATAATCATCGGGATCGAGTCCATGTAGGCGTTGGCAATGCCCGTCACCAAATTAGTTGCCCCTGGTCCCGATGTTCCAAAGCACACCCCTACCTTTCCAGTAGCGCGGGCATAACCGTCAGCGGCGTGGGATGCACCTTGTTCGTGTCTCACTAATATGTGCTTAATCGCACCAGTGGCTTCAACTTTATACAAGTCATCGTAAATTGGCAGAATCGCACCGCCAGGATAGCCAAAAATATACACAACGCCGTGACGACGCAGACTGTCCAGCAAGGCGAAACCACCACTGGCACGCTTGGGCGTGACTATTGGTGAGGAGATATTCGGCTGAACGTGATTCTCGGTTTGTAGGGAAGTAATTGGGGAAGGCGATCGCACTCTTAAACCTCAGACTATAACTAAGTTGATGTTTAAATTCTGTAGTTAAGAATTCATTTTAATAGAAAAGCTCAATATATTTGTCAACAAACGATAATTTGGTAATTGGGAATTGAAAATTGGGCATTGGGCAATGGGAATTGGGCATAGGGCAATGGGCATAGGGCAATGGGCATAGGGCAACGGGAATTAAAGACGCTCGATTTTTGATGCGCGTTCTATTCTAATAGCATTCTTTCCATGCCCCATGCCCCATGCCCCATGCCCGATGCCCCATGCCCATTGCCCGATGCCCCATGCCCCATGCCCGATGCCCCATGCCCCATGCCCCATTCCCCATGCCCCATGCCCCATTAAATTACATCTTCCAAGACGCGGCGGGTATTTAGCCAAGCCCAAACACCGACAGCAGCAACAACAAAACTCATTACTACCAGCACAGTTCGCAAGCCGAAAGCATCAGTAATCGGACCTGTAATCGCTAAGGGTAGAGAAAGGGCAATATTCACAGCATGATTTTGAAAGCCAAATACTTTACCTAGCATTGTTGGCGGAGTTTGCTGTTGAATTAGCGTTTGCATCGGCACACCAATTAAAGAAGCACCAATACCAAGCATTGCACATAGTCCTAAAGCCAGCGCTAAATGGTTGATAAAAGTAAACAAGCCCAAAACCAGCGCCATCATCAAAAAGCCGATTAAAGGTAAAGGCTTGCCATGTAATTTCTCGCCCCAGTTACCCAAACTCGCTGCACCCAAGACCATACCAACCCCAGCAGCTGCTAAGAAAAAACCAAATTGTTTCTCTTTCAAACCAAATTCCGCCGCTAATCTAATGCTCAATACCATTAAAGCTGCAAAGACGCAATACAAAGTCACAAGTTGCAACATGGCATTCAACACTAAACGGTTTTTCTTCAGGTAGCGCAACCCCTGTTTGAAGTCAGCCCAAGGGTGAATTACCGCCTCAGCGTCGTCTATTGCTTTGTTTTCTTTAAAATTAATCGGCTGCATGATTATAGCCGATAACACGTACAATGCACCGACTACAAGCTCTTGACCATATTTTTCTCCCAATAAGTCTTTTGCCCAACTCAACATCGGCTCACCGACTGCAAAGCCGACAATTAAAGCGCCCATCATTGTACTGCTAAACAGCGCATTAGCTGCCAACAAATTCTCTCGGCGCACGATTATAGGAATGGCAGCTTGTTCAGCTGGAGCAAAAAACTGCGTCACAGTCGAGATGGCAAAAGTGACTATCAACAAAATCAGAAACTCTCGTGGCAAAAACGGCAGACACAGCGTTAATATACCGCGTACCACATCAGAGCCAACCATAATTAGCTTTTTGGGAAAGCGATCGACAAAAATGCCACCAGCAGAACCGAACAAAATTGCTGGTATTGTAAACGCCACCATCAAAGTTGAGTATTTGGAGTTTTGCGCCAACCCAGGAGACGGGTAGTATTCCAGCAGGGCAATCATCAAAACGAAGAAAACCTTATCTGCTAATTGGGACACTAGTTGCCCAATCCACAAAAGCATAAAAGCACGATTTTTTAGCAGGGCGCTAAACCCGTTATTGACAGCCGCAGGTTCAGTTGGGAACATTAGAGATTTGGGGTAAGGACTACGGTAGATGGGGAGGGGGAGGGGGGGAGTGGGGGAGTGGGGGGAGTGGGGGGACAAGGGGGACAAGGGGGAGCAGGGGGAGCCATATCTTCTCCATTACCTATTACCCATTCCCCATGCCCCATGCCCATTGCCCATTGCCCAATGCCCAATGCCCAATGCCCCATTCCCTATTTCTCACTCCTATTTGCCTACTCTTTTTTCCGGACTATTTTTATTGATAACGATTTAAAAGCATCTGTAAAAATTCTGCCGCAGTCAGGCGACTTTTAGGTGGGGAAACTTCATCATATGAGTCTACCCATCTACCTTGGGTAGTTTGGGGCGATCGCCACATCGATAAATGCTCAACTGGTGGATCTGCGTAAAAGTTATTTTCCCCACTTCCTAATATTTTAGAACTCCAGTGGGTGTCATAATCATGACTCATTCTGTGAATCGGGAAACTGCCCCACAGAGGTACTCCCCATCCATCTATAGCAATAAATGCTTTGATATCACCACCTAACATTTGCCAGGAATACGCTGCGGCTATTGCCCCAACTACACCTGCACTAAAGCTGATGAATATAACTGGCGATTTAGTGCGATCGCTCAGGCGATTATTTAAAACCTGTAAAATATGAAATCCTGATAATGCCGAAAAACCATCATTGGGCACTTTCAGTATATTCACTGCCTTTTCTTTATTGGTCTGTAAAAATATTTCTAGCCCGCCCGAAATAAACTTTTCCGTTAAGGCTGGCTCATGAATTCCAGGGCAAATAATTATGCTCATCTTTTCAACTAGCATTTTTTACACATAACCCTTATTGCCTAGTGCCTCTTACTGTCGTAAATATAACATTTTTACTTAACTATCTAAAAACGTTAGGTTTTCAGTCAAGGCAAATGTATTAAACCGCACTCATAGAATTAATATTTTGAATTTTTAAGTCCACGTAGGTGTTATCCCCCTGGATGGGATACTAAAATACGAGTAAGGGAAAAAACAAAATCCCCTAGATATAAATGGTTACGAGGAATTCAATCGTGGTTGCTACGCCGGAAAAACTGGATCATAAACACGAGCATCTATCAAGTCAAGAGCGAGTAGCTGTATTGCTTATGGGCTACGGCGAAGTCGAAAGTTATGAAGACTTCGCTAACTATAACGAACAAGCTTTAAATCTACTGACAGCAAAATTTGCACCAGTACCAACGTGGATTTATCCACCTCTGGCACGTCTTTTAGCGTTATTCGATCGCCATGAATGGGGACACACGCATCATGATTTTATTTCCCCACATAACGCTATATTTGAAAAGCAACGCGCTGGGATTGAGAAAAATTTACAAGAAAAATGGGGCGATCGCGTTCAAGTTTTCAAAGCCTTCAACTTCTGCGCTCCCTTTCTCCCCCACCAAGTTTTAACCGAAATTCATGCAGCAGGCTTCGACAAGCTACTAATTTACCCGTTGCTGGTAGTTGATTCTATCTTTACCAGCGGCATAGCGATCGAGCAAGTTAATAATGCTCTTTCCCAAGTTGCTGATGGTGAACATTGGGTTAAAGCACAGCGCTACATTCCTTCTTTCTACAACGAACCAGCTTACATCGATTTGATGGCTCATCTGGTTGAAGAAAAAATTAACGCTGACTTAGCTAACGCTTACCTACCTTCTCAAATCGGTATTGTCTTGATGAATCACGGTTGTCCCCACAAAGCGAAAGGCTTTACCTCCGGGATTACCGAAAGTCAGATACTTTACGACTTAGTACGCGATAAGTTAATTAACCGCTATCCTCTCATCTCCGTAGGTTGGCTCAACCATGACACACCTTTAATTGAATGGACGCAGCCAAATGCCGAACAAGCTGCAAAAAACCTCATCCAATTGGGTGCGAAAGTGATTATCTTTATGCCAATAGGCTTTGCCACAGAAAATCACGAAACTCTCTTGGATGTTCACCACATTATTCATGCTTTAGAGAAAAAACATTCGGATGTAGGCTACGTACAAATGGCTTGCGTCAACGACGATCCCGAATTTCTAGCAGTGGCAGCTCAATGGGCAAATGCTCACATCGCCGAACTACTATCAGAGAAAGCTGTAGCAGTTAATCCCCAACTAGCCAGCGGACATCATCACCACCATTAGGGAAATGGGGAGACAAGGGAGAGGGGGGAGACAAGGGAGAGGGGGGAGACAAGGGAGATAAAGAAGAAATTCCCCCTTGTCCCCCTTGTCCCCTTGTCCCCTTGTCCCCCTTGTCCCCTTGTCCCCTTGTCCCCCTTGTCCCCCTGTCTTCCCTAACTCACCCCTCGCAATTTGCGGGTATTTTCAACTAAACTTTGAGCAAATTCGTCAAAGCGTTGAGAAAGTTTCTCATCTAGTAGCTTGCCTTCAGCGTTGAAAGCTTTCCAAACTTGTCCGATCGCTACTTGTTCGGGTATACACCAAGCGTGAACCCATCTGAGAATTAATCTCATATCGTTTAAAGCGTTGCTGTTAGGTTGTCCTCCTAAGACGCTAATTAATCCCGCTACTTTACCAGAGAACTGATCGAAGCTCATCAAATCTAGTGCATTTTTCAATACACCACTGACGCTGCCGTGATATTCTGGTGTTGCTAAAATTAATCCATCCGCAGAACTGACAGCATCCTGCATCCGTTTTACGTCGGGATAATCTGGATATTCTTTTCCCCCGTCGCAAAAGGGTAACTTCATTTGCCTTAAGTCTAAAATTTCGACTTCTGCACCCAGCGCTTCTACTCTTTGCGCTGCTAATTCTAAAGCCATTTGGCTGTAAGAATCCGGTCTTAAACTACCTGCAATGGCAACAATTTTCACCATAAACCAACATCCTAATATAGATTCAATAGCATTTAATTAAATGCAAGTCGAAGTCATTACGACTAAATCTATTTTAGCGATTATTATGAGAATGTGTACAATAGACCTCTTGCACTCAAAAATGGGTAATGGGTAATGGGTAATGGGTAATGGGTAATGGGTAATGGGTAATTGGTACTCCCCCTGCTCCCCCTGCTCCCCCTGCTCCCCCTGCTCCCCCTGCTCCCCCTTGTCCCCCTTGTCCCCCTAGTCCCCCTTCCCCCTCTCTACAAATGATGCCTATACGTCAAAGTTTATCGAAATCTGATATCCAAGTATCCTACTTAGAGTGGAATCAAGGTAAAGAACCGTTGTTACTATTGCATGGTTTAGCCGACAACGCGGTAGTTTGGTCAAGCTTGGGAGATTACTTAGCGGCAGAATATCATATAGTTGCTCCAGATATGCGCGGTCATGGAGAAAGTAGCAAGCCGGAGACAGATTATAGTTTTGAGAGTGCGATCGCTGACTTAGAAGCACTGATGGATCGTTTGGGATGGTCAAATGCTCATGTTGTAGCGCATTCTTGGAGTGGTAAACTAGCGTGCATTTGGGCAAAGCAAAATCCAGCACGTTTGCGGAGTATGATTCTTGTCGATCCGATTTTTATTTGGAAAATACCGAGTTTCTTCAAGTTGACATTTCCGTTGTTGTATCGGGTGTTGCCATTTCTCAAAGGAATGGGACCATTTGCCAGTTTAGAACAAGCTGAGGTGCAAGCGCGTAAGTTAAATCAATATGCTGTTTGGAATTCTTTACAGCAGCAAGTCTTTCAAGCTGGAATCGAGCAAAAAGCCGATGGTAATTGGGGTAGTAAGTTTACAATAGCTGCACGCGATCGCATTTTTGAAGAAGTCATGCGAGTTCCTGGATTAACAGTTACAATTAACACTCCGACTTTGTTTATCCAACCAGAAAAAGGTGTTAACCGTCAACAATGGCAACTTAAACCTTACAAAACTCATCTAACAAACTTAGACATCTGCCAAGTACCCGGTAATCACTGGGCATTTTTGACAGAAAGTCAAGCATTTAACTCGACCGTAGCAGCTTTTTTAAAGCAGCATTCGTAGTAAGCGAGAAGATCGCTTATAAATATTCTAAATTAATCTTTTTTAGGACTTACGCACAAGTCACGGAAAAACGAACCGCAGAGGGCACAGAGAACACAGAAGTTGAGAGGAGCGTTTTTTGTTTTTGCGTAAGTCCTATTTTTACTTTTTACTTTTTACTTTTTACTTGGAGCGAAGCGACATTCATGAGCTTTTGTATTAATCCAGTTTGCCCGAAACCGAACCACCCAGACAACGATGAGAACCGCTTTTGTCAAAGTTGTGGTTCCCAACTTGAGTTGTTAAAACGCTATCGGGTGTTGCGTCTAGTGAGTGACAAAACTGGTTTTGGCAAAGTTTATGAAGCATACGAACAAGACACACCGAAAATCCTCAAAGTACTCAAAGAGGATTTATCAACTGATGCGAAAGCTGTAGAATTATTCCAGCAAGAAGCAGCAGTGCTGGGACATCTGAATCATCCGGGTATTCCCAAAGTGGATGGTTACTTTCAATATCAAACCAGAAATGGCTTGGGATTGCACTGCATTGTCATGGAAAAAATCGAAGGTCCCAACTTAGAACAGTGGCTAAAACAGCAGCAAAATCGCCCGATTTCTCAAGAACAAGCTATAAACTGGTTAAGACAGGTGTTAGAAATTTTAGCTCTGGTACATGCAAAACAGTATCTGCATCGAGATATAAAACCATCTAACATCATGATTCGCCCTAATGGGCAGTTAGTGTTAATTGACTTTGGTACAGCCAGAGAAGTTACTAGAACCTACTTAGCCAAAGTCAGCAGCGGTGGTGGGGGAATTACAGCAATTATGTCATCTGGCTACAGCGCACCAGAACAAATAAACGCTCAAGCTGTAGCGCAATCAGATTTTTATGCCTTAGGACGCACTTTTGTATTTTTGCTCACAGGGTATCATCCTTTGGAGATGTACGACAGCCATCATAACGTATTGCATTGGCGGAATCATGCGATGCAAATTTCACCTTTACTGTTAAATTTGATTGATTCGCTGATGGTGCGGGATGTGAATCAGCGTCCAGCTACCGCTCTGGATATTATAAAACGGTTGGAGGCAATTGAACAACAATTAACAGGAACTATTGCGACTGTAAATATTGTCGTCAGTCCGAAAACTGCCCAATTACCGCTACCAACTACGACAACTTTACCACCGCAGCCGCAAAAGCAGCCGGAAAAACTTCCTTTATTAGCATTATTTGCGGCGTTGCTAGTATCGTTAGGATTATTAGGTTTAGTAGCCTTAGCAACTCGTTCTTCTAAATTAGCTTCTTTACCTGAAGATTACGGACAAGCACCAGAAAGAAAAGGCAAAGTTGATTATTTTCCTTATGAAGAAGGTAAAGATAGCCAAGGTAGAGTTGCTGAATTTAACGTTGCTGTTTTATCAGTAGAATATAAATGGCAGCTGGGCAGTAGTTATCAAGTTAAATATAACGATAAACTGATTAATCTGGACTCTTTAAAGTCTAATTTAGAAGAAGAAGGTATTCAGAGAATAATGGAAAATCCGAGTGAAATTATCTCTGTCGGCACAGCTTCTTGTGAAGGTAATGTAGAAGTAGAAGAAAAAAGAGCTTTTGAACGTTCTCAGCAATTACAACTTTTAGTTAAGAAGATATTTAGGAATACCAGAAGCGTGCAAGGTTATCGCTTGTTAAATATGGGTCAATTTCAGCGGAGTGATTGTCAAGCAAATCAAGATTCAACAGCTTATCAAAGAAGTATTATTATTATTGGTGTGAAAAAACAATCAGAAGGTGTGATTTTAGATGAAGCGTTAAGAAATAGATTAGAGGAAAAGCCTTTTGCTGATTTTAAGTTAGAGGATTATTCGCTGGGTTCGGAAAAGAGATTTAAAACGATACCCAGCAATTTGTAGTAAGTTAATTATATGATGTTTTATCGACAACAAACCTGTTATTTTCAACTTTAACCAAGACACCGATACCGGGTAATGGTTTGCGATCGCCTTTGGCGTTGCTGACATTTAAACTTACTAAAATGATAGTTAACACCATGAATAAAGTTTTCTATTAACTCAAAAGTGTACTTAATTAAAAACATTCATAGCGTTAATCACAGTGGGCGACATAATGACTATCCAAAATCAAATTCGCTGTTTGTTGAGCATAAACAAGAGTATCAAGCGCGTAAGCGAAAAAACAGCTAATTGTAGGTGGGCAAACTTTAGTGTAGCCGCTATACTACTGTGTTTTATTCCGGTTGGAACTGCCACCGCAGCTACCAAAGTAATGTCTTTAGGAGACTCTTTATGTGCAAACAACATTGCCTCTCTGCGTAGTCAGGTAGCACAAACCAAATTTGGGTCTACCATAGACTGGGTGGGAACTAAAAAAGACGGCGCATATACTGACCCTGATAATGAGTGTCATGGTGGTTGGTCGGCAGCGCAGGTGTTGCAACAACCGAAATCAAATGTTCGTCTTCCCTCATGGGAGAAAAACCCAGGAAGCATTCGGGAATGGGTTCAAACGACTAAGCCTGATGTGGTGCTGATAATGCTTGGCACTAATGATTTCTTTGGTGGTAATGCACGAGGCGATAACACATCAGGCTTTCTCACAAAATCCCTTCAAGGGGTTGTCGATGATATCTTGTTATTACGTCCCAACGCCAAAGTTGTAATCGCCTCAATTCCCCCGTTTAAATGGGATATAAATAAGGGTGTCGATGCTAATCAAACTAAAACTACTGCCAACGCATTTCTTAAGCAACGTGTCACAAAGCTTTCCGCACAGGGCAAGCGAATCTTCTTCCTTGATATGCACGCTTCAATACTTGCTCGATTAAAACAGGGCGATATTTTTAGTAACGACGGTCTCCACTTTAACGATCAAGGCAATAAGTTTGTAGCACAAGAGTGGACTCGTGCCCTGAAAGCGGTACTTCAAGGGACGCAAACGCCCATTATTCCGACAACTTCTAAAAACTAACATTTAGGCACTTAGTTATATGATGTTTTATCGACAACAAACCTGTTATTTTCAACTTTAACTAAGACACCGATACCGGGTAATGGTTTGCGATCGCCTAAATCGTTAAATTCCACTTTTGCAGTCACACCATCGGCTGAAAAATCACGCTCATTCAACACATCGTAAAGCTTTTGACGGGTGTAATTACCCTGAATGCGTTTGAGTGCTTCAACCATCGCCATCGTAGCATCATAAGACATTGCAGTTCGCCAGTTCACATCTCCAGTTCCCCAAAGCTTCACAGATTCCTGCTCAAACTTAGAGTTAGCACTATTACTTCTATGCCAGCGAACGGCTATTCTCAGTTTATCAACTGGAATATTAGCTTGACTGACACTTTCAAAATATGGAGTATCTGCACCGAGTATGGTGATATTTTCGCTTTGGTTAATGATAAGTGTTGCCGCAATTCTTGACACTTTATCGCTAAAGGCTAACATGATTACTTCTGCATTAGTTTCTTTTGCTTGTTGCAAACAATTTAAAACTTCAGTAGTGCTTTGAATCACTGGACATTCATTAACAAGGTATCTTCTATTTTTGAAGACAACCTTTTCAAATTCTGTTTTTAAAGATGCAGCAAATGTCTCATTAGGTTCATAAAAAATAGCTGTTTTTATCAGATTTTTATGTACCATAAATTTAACTAGTTTTTCAGCTGCGGCAGAGTTATCTGGAGATACGCGAAAAATGTACTTATTTAATTTAAAAGCAGAATCTCTAACAGCAGTACTCGTAGGAGATATAACTACCATTTTTCCGTCATAAGATGGTGCTGCTTCTTGTATACTATCGCTGGTATAATAACCGATGACTCCTAAGATATTTTCTTGAGTAGCGATCGCATCAGCTATTTGCTTAATTTTATTTTTCTGCCAACCTGTACTAACGATTTCGAGAAACAACAGTCTTCCGTCAATCCCTTGATTCTGATTAAAATTATCTTGAACGTGAGCAAATCCGCGCAGCATTTGTTCGGCAATGTCATTTGACCCATTAAGCAGATCGTCAATAATTGGAACAGCAGCGGCAATTTTGAGAGGATTTTTTGCCATAGCTGCTTTAGCATTGTTGAGATAAATTCGTGCTTCTGGGTCATTTTGATTACGAGCAAGGTATTTTTGGAAATATACAATAGCTTGGTTGAAATCTCCTTGCCCAAATGCAGTGGTTCCTCTTTCTTTGTCGGCAAAAATTACGTGAGAAATCCGAGGATTTTGGGGAATCAAAATTGCCTCACCACAACTGAATCCATTTTGATTCTGAAAATCGCAAAGAGGGGGATGTATCCACGAGTTGATTAAGAATGCGATCGCGCTTCCTAATAAAACTAATCCAATAGGCAAAAATAGTTTCTTAATCAGCCGATTCACCCTCAAAGAAAAACTTGTAATATCGCGAATTGTCGTATAATTAAATTCTTGAGATTCACGCTGTTTTTCCCTAGTACCCGAAGGCTTTGAATTTGGATTTAGCGATATTTGCCCAGAAAGAGCAGAAATTACTTGTTCAGCAGACTCATAACGATCCTCTGGTTGATATGACAACATCCGATCTAAAATGTCTGCCAGATTGTCGTTTACACTAACATATTCTCTCCAAATCCACCTATTTTGATTCCAAAGCTCATTTACATTTCTACCTGTAAGCAAACAAATACAGGTTGCAGCTAAAGAATATAAATCTGAGGAAAAAAATATTCCTTTACCAGCTAGTTGCTCTGGTGGTGCAAATATCGGAGTTCCCATTGCAATTGATTGCTCAACAGGTATTTTTGGCTCTAATTTCCGCTTCACCGCAGCACCAAAATCTATTAAATAAAGCGTTCCATTTTCGTGACGAATGATATTAGAAAGCTTGATATCTCTATGAATAACTTGTCTTTTTTCATGTATGTACTTGAGTACGTTCAGGAGTTGTCCTAAATCCTGCACAACTTCATCTTCTGAAAATCGACCTTTCTGATTAAGTTCCTTATCCAAAGTTTCACCTTGGACATATTCTTGCACTAAATAAAATAATTCTTTGCGGAATTCTTCTTGGGAATCAGAAGGTGCTGGCAATTCAAAGTAATCATACAATTGAGGAATTTGTTCGTGCTTGATATCTCTCAAAGCTCTTGCCTCTTCCTCAAAAGACTTTTTTATCGATTCAAGCTCCGACTGTGAAAAAGGATTTCTATTAGTATTTCTCGGCTGCAACTGCTTGACAACACACTGCTGCTGAAGGTGAGCATCCCATGCTTTAAACGTCTTGCCAAATCCTCCCCAACCTATTTGCTCTAAGGGTAGGTAACGAGTCTTCAAAATTAAAGTCATTCCACAGCTACTACAGTATCTCTGCTGGTGGTTCCTAAGATTGCGGAACTCATCAGGGACTTCGTTTTCCGGATACCGACAGTTAGGATTAGTGCAGTAAATTTTCATTTTAGCTGAGTATGATTTCTGTATAATAAGGCATTTATTCTAGCCTGTGACACGGCAAATAATAAAAAAATCATCTATGTATTTTGGGAATTTTCATATAAATATATACATTATTTTACCCGTAGTAAGCGATTTATCGCTTATATTGGGCACGCGCATTGCCCACTACGAGTAAAGACGTTCCGTTGTCACAGAATTAGGCAAAAAGCTTAATTTTCAAGTTTTCACGCTCCCATTCCAGAATACTGTTTTAATCCCCGACGCCACAGTAAGCGATTTACACCCAAAAACACCAAAAACCAACCAATCATTGTCAAAAATCCCCGCGTTATATCTACAGGTAATCCAACTAAAAGACTTGCGGGAAAATTAATCAAATAAGGGAAAGGTGTCAAAAGTACGATCGCTCTCACAGGTTCCGGAAACACCTCCAAAGGTGCAATTATTCCCGATAAAAATAAATAAAATAAAAAAAACAAATTCTCTAATGCGCTAGCTCGTTCTGTCCAAAAAGCAAACATCGCAAAAGTATATTGAATCACAAACCGTAAAGCAAAAGCTAACATTACCGACACTGCAAACAGCAACAAGTTAGCAAAACTCGGCAACCAAAAAGTCTGAGGATAAAGTACAAAAAACAATATCACCAAGAATAAAGCAAACGGCATCCGCGCAAGTCTTTCGGAAAGATGAGAGCTGATATAATGCCATGCTGGATCGAGCGGTTGTAACAATCGTGGCGAAAGTTTGCCTTCTACTACTTGGCTTTCAAACTCCCAAATTACCCAGACAACTGTAAATTGCCTAACTAAAAAAACCCCCAGAAAGTAACGCGCAAAATCCACGGGTGTTAAACCGAACTTTCCATTTTGCGCTGCTTGTATCCAAACACCCATCAAAATAATCGGTAAAGAGCCGGCAAGAACCCATAAAATTAGTTCGGCTCGATATTCAACCATGTAGGCGTAATACACTGAAAGCAAAGTTAGGGCTTTTTTAATAATTCTTTTCATTTTACTTTTGAGGGTAGCATCTTTATTATTAAACACTTAATTTGTTAGGTACTGCGATCGCTTGCTGAAATCAAAGAAGCGATCGCTCCTTTCGCTGTCTGACAAGTCTCAGATTATTTCCGTATTTGTACTGAGCTAAAAATCTTTAATAGTGCATATCTTAAAATATCCTGTTTGTATCAACACAAGCAATGCGTCTCACCTGAAGTGCGTGTAATCGCCGAAAATTTATGTGTCTATGCAAAAGCAAAAAAACAAATTCAGTCACCTCACTGCAATAGAAAGAATTTACCTATCATTTCCGGCAAAGTTTTTATTGGAAAAAAACCTGCTGAAAGGTCAAATATTAGATTTTGGTTGTGGCTTTGGTAATGATGTTAAATTATTACAACAAAAAGGTTTTGATATTACAGGATACGATCCTTATTATTTTCCAGAACATCCTCATGAAAAATTCGATACAATAATTTGCTTTTATGTTTTAAATGTTTTGTTTCCCGAAGAACAAGCAAATGTCCTTATGGGTGTATCGCACCTCTTAAAACCGGGAGGCAAAGCGTATTATGCCGTTAGAAGGGATATAAAAAGAGAAGGTTTTCGAGAACATTATATCCATAAAAAACCTACCTATCAGTGTACTGTAAAACTTCCCTTTAATTCTATTAAGTTAGACGATAACTGTGAAGTTTACGAGTATATTCATTATAACCGCCAAAGAAATTCAACCAATAATTGTATATTTTGTAATCCTTATACGCATTTAAGTTTCTTAACCGAATCTGCCACTGCTTATGCAATGTTTGACGGTTATCCTGTAAATAAAGGTCACGTTTTGGTTATCCCCAAACGCCATGTCAGTAATTATTTTGATTTACCATTAAAAGAGCAATCTGCTTGCTGGCTGATGGTTAATAAAGTACAAGAAATTCTCACCCAAAAATTTAAACCTGATGGTTTTAATGTGGGGATGAACATTAATCGAGATGCGGGTCAAAATATGATGCACGCGAGTATTCATATCATCCCTCGTTACAAAAGTGATACCGTCGGTGCTAAAGGTGGGATGAGAAATGTGATTCCGAAAATAAAATAGTTTGTAGGTTGTAGCGATTGTATTGAAAGTAAGCGCGATCGCGCAAAGCGCCCGCACTCTAATTTATGATTTAAAGTATTTGTCATAGCTGATTTTGGCAGAATATACAATTATCGTTTTTCTAGGTATTCTAGGAATTTTCTCGTATCTGCAAGCAAGCGATCGCCCCAGAGATTTTGCTTGAGAAATTCTACATTTTCGTAACGTCTATCCCGACGGATTGCTGCTTCTGCTAACTTTTGACTTTGTTGGCGATCGCCTTGACTATATAACGCCACCGCAAGAGCAAATTGGCTTTCTGGGTTTGGTAGATAACGATTGGTTTCTACAACAGCTTGCCATTGTCTCATTGCTCCTGCAATATTGCCCTGTTCGTATTTGATTAAACCGATGTTGTTAAGAGAATTTAATGATATTTGCGAGGATGTTGCATTTTGAGCGCTGGCTTTTTGATACTGGGTAATTGCTTCAGATAATTTACCTTGTCTGTGGTAAACTACTCCCAAACTAAATAATGCCCCTGCCTCATTCGGTTTGAATTTTAAACCCGCTTCTAAAGATTCGGCAGCAGCTTTGTCATTTTGTTGTTGCAAGTAAACTGAAGCTAAAGCAAATAAAACATCGCCGTTTTTTCGGTTAAGAGATTTTGCGCGATCGAGAGCAGCGATCGCATTATCATACTGCTTGTTTTTTAAGTATAAAATACCTAACATAGACCAAACTTCATCACTGTTAGGAGCTAATACAGTAGCTGCTCGCGTTTGCTTTAAATATGATTCAGATATATTATCAATATATTTGATGATTCCAGCTATTTGTTTGACTATTTTTAAGCCTTCTTTTTGAGCAGATTCAGCATCGAGTTTTTGGAATTGTTGAAAGTCTGCTAATGCTCCCTCTTCATCTTCAGAAAAGCGCTGATTTCCTCGATAAAGATAAGCTGGGGCGTAGTTGGGATTGAGACGAATAGCTTCGGTGTAATCGGCGATCGCTTTTCGCTTGTCATATAATTGGGCGCGAATATTACCGCGTGCGGCGTAAGCTTCAGCATAGTTGGGATTAAGCCGAATTGCCTCGGTTAAATCATTGATTGCACCTACATAATCTCTATTTAAATACTTTTGATTGGCTTTGATAAATAAATCATCCTCTTTTGGCGCAGTCGCAATAGTACTTGGCGCACGCACACCAATATCGATTCCGATAGATGCTATTTGCCGCAAAGCCGTGTTAATATCAGTTCCCAAACCTCCAGCAATCACAAGCTGCTGCTGATTTGTTTCGGAGCGATCGCTTACACCTCTACCGTGAACGCCGACAACATCACCCTGCTCATTTAATACAGGACCGCCACTCATCCCGGATGAAGTCGGTACGCTGTAAGCTAAGTTATAACCATCACGCTGTGGCGAAGCGTTAGCACTTACCTGTCCTTTAATGAAACTATATTCCGGGTTAGTGATTGCTGAAGTTTTTGCCGGAAATCCAGCCACATAAACTGTTGTTGTGCGCGTCACGCGATCGGAATTGCCAATTTTCGCTGCGCTGTAACTTTTGTTGCTGCTAAACTCAACAACCGCTAAGTCAACATCTTGCAAGCGTTTGGCAATGTTAATTGCATAGCTTTGTTTGTCAGGGCTAAATATTTGATATTGTTTTGCGTCTTTCACCACATGATAAGCAGTGAGGACGGTGTAAGAATTACCAGCACGTTTGATAATAACACCCGAACCGGAATTACCGGGGTTTTGACTGTCAACAATTCGCACGGTGATTTCTCTGCCAATCTTTTCTAGATCTTGTGCAGATATGGCTAGTGCGGCTTGCGATACCAATACGATTGATGCGCCGATTAATATAGGTGAAAGAGCGTAGTAATATTTCATTTGATTAATCTAGTTTTGTAATTTTGTGATATCGCAAAGAAATCATATTTTGGCAAGAAATAGGCGAGCGTGTAAAGATAACATCAGAGTTATAGCATTATCGCAGTTTGGTATAAATAAGCGATCGCCCTCGTGTTGGTTTTCTAGATATTTTGTCGAGGATGGTCTGGAGCCGGATGAAAACCGCCTTTTACCCACATCTGCCTAGATTTTTGAATAAAACGGTCAGGACGACGTTCATCCTTCAAATCAAGTCGATTACAAGTTGTACTTGTAGGTGTGATACCAACAATTTTTGTAGCGTCTGCTGACCAAATAAAGTGTTCAGCCCATTGTTGCCGACTAGGATTAAATAAGGCAACTTTTTGCTGAGTTTCTTTCTTCAATTCCAACCGTAAAATTATAGTGGCGTTCATTACACCTAACGATCGCTTCTATTTTCATAACGACAGCTTGAGCGTTGGTAATGTAGACGCAGCCCGCCGTAGGCATCGCTTGTATTTTCATAACAAAGCGATTAGCGTTGGTAACGACAGCTTTTGTTTCATAAGTAAAGCGATTAGCGTTGGTAACGACAGCTTATGTATTGGTAACGACAGCTTCAATTTTCATAACGAATGATTTAAGAGTGCTATAGCAACTTTTTTGCATGACTTAAGCAAGCGATACCTTGACTGCGGGGTAGTCGTAGTGCGATCGCTTCGCTCTTGCTTCGCTAACTGTTTTATTCTCCCTATTCCCCAATGAAGTTAGAATACTAACAAGATTAAACCCGCGTTGCATCCCGACAACATTCTTAGCGCTTGCTGTCTAACATGATATGAAAGCATACGAGTTTCCTGCCAAAGTAACTACCGAAGGCAAAATTGAATTACCGGATACGATTTTGCAACAATTGGCGCATAATCAGCAAGTTAAAGTAATTATTTTAGTTAATGAGCCAAGCGAAGACCAAGAAGATGACAAAGCCTGGAATCGTCTTGCTAGCGAGCAATTATTGAAAGGCTACAGCGAAGAAGATGCTATTTACGACACAATATAGGCTATGCAAAACTATCAGCATGGTTCTGTTGTCTTGCTGGCACTGCCTTTTTCTGATACAGCTACATTTAAACTTCGTCCGGCATTAGTACTTTTAGACACAGCAGATGATGATATTGTGGTGTCACGCATCACCAGTCAAATGGGTAAAACGGCTTTTGATGTAGAAATACTGGAATGGCAGCAAGCAGGGTTAATGCGTCCGTCAGTAGTTCGGTTGCATAAAGTGAATACAGTAGAAAAGGTTTTGGTAAACCGTCAGTTAGGAATTCTACAACCAAACGATTGGCAACAAGTTCGTCAACGCACTCAAGAAATATGGTCTTCAATTTAATGCGATGTCTAACAACAAGCTACTCCGTGTGTGTTGCACTCTCATTACACGCCATCCTAAATCATCGCCAGTGGTAGAAACCGGGTTTCTTCTCACCATCTCCCGATACTTCAGCACTTCACCAAAGAAACCCGGTTTCTGGAGTCACCCCTTCTTCCCCATCATCCCAAACCTACTGCTGAATCTTTTTAATGAACTCCAACGCTTGTTGGTAATCAGCAGTTCTTCCTTGTTGTTGAAACAAAACTGCCGCTTTTTGTAAATCATTAATTGCCCTTTGCTTATCTCCCAACTGATAGCGGACTAGACCCAGGTTGCCGTAGGCTTCGGCAAAGTTGGGATTAATCAAGAGGGCAGAGTTGTAATCAGCAACAGCCCCTTGCAAGTCTTTTAATTCATTGCGGACTAGACCCCGGTTATTGTAAGCTAAAGCATAGTTGGGATTAATCAAGAGGGCAAAGTTGTAATCAGCAACAGCCCCTTGCAAGTCTTTTAAATCTTTGCGGATTATACCCCGGTTATAGTAAGCTTGGGCATAGTTGGGATTAATTAAGAGGGCAGAGTTGTAATCAGCAACAGCTCCTTGCAAGTCTTTTAAATCATAGCGGACAACACCCCGGTTATTGTAAGCTAAAGCATAGTTGGGATTAATCTTGATAGCTTGGGTGTAATCAGCGATCGCCCCTTGCAAGTCTTTTAATTCTTTGCGGGCAACACCCCGGTTGTAGTAGGCTTTGGCATCGTTGGGATTAATCTTCAAGACAGAGTTGTAATCAGCAACAGCCCCTTGCAAGTCTTTTAAATCTTTGCGGGCAACACCCCGGTTATTGTAGGCTTGGGCTAAGTTGGGATTAATCAAGAGGGCAGAGTTGTAATCAGCAACAGCCCCTTGCAAGTCTTTTAATTCATGAAGGACAACACCCCGGTCGTTGTAGGCATCGGCATAGTTGGGATTAAGGCGAATTGCCTCTGTGTAGTCTGCGATCGCCCCTTTAAAGTCTTTATCCCGATACTTTTGATCGGCTTTAATAAAGAAGTCATCAGCTTTCGGTGCAGCAGCCACATTTATACTGGGTGGACGCACTCCCACATCCACCCCCACTGCTAACAACTGCCGCAATGCTGAATAAATAGTAGTGCCTAAACCTGTAATTATCTTACTCTCGCTTTTTTCTGTGATAGTTTCCTCATCTGCCCTACCGTGAATTGCTATCAGTTCCCCTTGTTCATTCAACACCGCACCGCCGCTCATGCCTTTTCGCGTCACGTTATCATAAAGGATGTTGTAACCTTCACGTTGTGGCGCACCGTTAGCATTTACCTGTCCTTTATTGAGAAAATAATCGGGGTTGCTAATACTTGCTGACTTCGCGGGATATCCAGCTACATAAACAGTAGTGGTTCGCGTCGCTTTGTCAGAATCGCCGATTTTCGCGACTTTATAACTGTTGCTGCTGTTAAAGGAAGCGATCGCCAAGTCACCTTCTTTATCTAAAGGTTTGATATTATTAACACCATAACTTTGCAAATCTGGCAAGATAATTTTATATTTTGTCGCAGCTTTCACCACATGATATGCCGTCAGCACAGTGTAAGTATTGCCAGCACGCTTGATAATTACTCCCGAACCTGCAATACTCGGATTTTGAGCATCAACAATCCGCACGGTAATTTCTTTACCTATCTGTTCTACCTCTTGTGCAGATAATCCTAGCGCAACTTGCGATATTAATACTATCGATACACCAATTAACGCAGGTGGAAGTGCGTAATAATATTTCATATCATGTCCGCACAATATATGTGATTTGTCGGACATGATATCATTATTGAATCGATTTATTCTGAGAATAAAGTATTCGGATCGATGCCTTGAGATTGCAAATAGGCAATAAGTTTTTCTTTCTGCTGACGTTCTTGTTCAGCGCGATCGCGTTCTTGTTCAGCACGTTGGCTTTCTTGTTCGGCACGTTGGCTTTCTTGTTCAGCACGTTGACGTTCTTGTTCAGCACGTTGGCTTTCTTGTTCAGCACGTTGACGTTCTTGTTCAGCGCGATCGCGTTCTTGTTCTACCCTTTCTACTGCCCACGGCAACAAATTACCTGACTCATCCCACCAACGCAACCAGTAACCGGTTCTACCTTCTTTTGTTCCTTGCCAAGTCCCTAAAAATAACCTCATTGAATCAATCCAATGAAGTCCATCAGAATTAGGTTGCTGCAATTCATATCGTCCATTTTCGAGTTGGTAAAATTCTAATAATCCTCCATTGAAATCAAAAATTATGTAAATGGGAACTTTGAGAATTTGCTCGTAGAAAAACCATTTTCCAGGGGGATAAGTTCGTTTAACTGAATATTCTCCCCCATCGCTATCGGAAATAAATTCCATCACAATTGCGGGAATATCACCTTCTAAATTGGGTGTATAGCTTTTGCGTTCTCCTAAATTTTGATTAACAGTTGGAACATAAACCCAATCTGGTGCTTTAGCGATAAATTGCCCGTTTAAAGTAGCGCAAAGAGCAAAGTTTGACGCAATCAACATTTGAGGTTGAATAAATCCTGCAAGTTCTAAAATTTCACGCAAAGCACCAGCTAAAACTGGTTGTGATGTATTTTCCACAGGTTTATCCTCAAGTTGAAAATCTTCTGGTAAAGCTTCCCAAGAAATTACCAGTTCAGTCAAAGATTTTCCTTCACCGATTTGGGTTGCCATAAATGCTGCCTTTTGGTGGAATTGCTTTTATTTTATCGGGGTGAGGTTTTTACGGAAATAGGACTGACGCACTCGTCACGTGAAAAACGAACCGCAGAGAAGCCAGCGCGTTGCGGGGGTTCCCCCCGTTGTAGCGACTGGCGCGACGCAGAGTTCACAGAGGAATGAGGAAGAGAGTCCTGAGAGATAAGCTTTAAATCTTTGCTTTTCGCGCTGACTACATTCTCCTCCTTATGAAACTTGACTATTTGCATCACTCATGCATTATATATAGATGTGGAATTCACAGAATCCAAGAGCGAAAATAGAAGACACAGGCTTTGCCAAAAAAGCCTCGCGTTAAAATTGGAGTCTGTAGAAAGTGGTATTACAAGTAGAAAAAAGCACTTACGAAGCGAAAACTCAAGAAATCGCCAAACAGCTTTTAGCAGCGACGCAAGAAAATCGCTCTTTCTTCGCTTCTCTGCGCGATCAAATGCGCTGGGATGATAAATTGCTAGCTTGGGCGATGAGCAATCCTGGATTGCGGGTGCAGCTATTTCGCTTTATCGATACTTTACCCGCTTTACACAGTAAAGCAGAAATCGCGGCGCATTTGCAAGAATATTTGGGAGATGAATCTGTAGAATTACCGGCTGCTCTTAAAGGGATGCTAAACTTTGCTAACCCTGATTCTATGCCGGGACAAGTTGCCGCGACAACCGTAGGGACAGCGGTTGAAACTCTAGCGCATAAATATATTTCTGGGGAAAATATTAAACAAGTCATTAAAACGGTTGAGAAACTGCGTAAAGAAAAAATGGCTTTCACCATCGATTTGCTGGGTGAAGCGGTAATTACTGAAACTGAAGCGCAGTTTTATCTTGACCGTTATTTGGAATTGATGCAACAACTTGTAGAAGCATCTAAGAGTTGGAGTAAAGTTCCGGCAATTGATGAAGCTGATGTTGCAAAAGTCCAGGTTTCTGTAAAGTTAACCGCGTTTTATTCGCAATTTGACCCGTTAGATGCTAAAGGTAGTGAAGAGCGAGTAAGTTCGCGCATTCGTACTTTGTTACGTCGTGCGAAAGAGTTGGGTGCTGCTGTTCACTTTGATATGGAACAGTACGCTTATAAAAACTTAACTTTTAGCATCTTGAAAAAAATCTTGCTGGAAGATGAGTTTAAGCAACGCACAGATATTGGGATGACAATTCAAGCGTATTTGCGTGACAGTGAGGAAGATGCGCGAAACTTGATAGCATGGGCGAAACAGCGCGGTTATCCGATTACAATTCGTTTGGTGAAGGGTGCGTATTGGGATCAGGAAACTATCAAAGCTGCACAGAAACACTGGCAACAACCAGTTTACAACGATAAGGCGGCAACGGATGCGAATTTTGAAACGATAACGCAGTTGTTGCTGGAGAATCATGAATATGTGTATGCTGCTATTGGTAGTCATAATGTACGATCGCAAGCGAGAGCGATCGCTATAGCTGAAAGTTTAAATGTCCCCCGGCGTTGCTTTGAAATGCAAGTGCTGTACGGTATGGGTGATAAACTAGCTTCAGCGTTGGTTGATAGGGGTTATCGAGTTCGAGTTTACTGTCCTTATGGGGAGTTGTTGCCAGGAATGGCGTATTTAATTCGCCGTTTGTTGGAGAATACCGCAAATAGTTCGTTTTTGCGGCAAAATATGGAAAATCGCCCGGTTGAGGAATTGATTGCTGCGCCTAATTTAGAATTGTCTCACGCAAAGGCGCAAAGGCGCAAAGAAGAGAAGGAGGGTTTTGCTGCTGATACGGATTATGCTCAGGAGGAGGCAATTAAGAAATCGCAAGCTGCTTTGCAAGATGTTCGTCAGCAGTTTGGGAAGACTTATTTACCTTTGGTGAATGGGGAGTATGTAGAAACTCAGGATGTTGTTGATTCTGTTAATCCGTCGAATTTTAGTGAGGTTGTGGGGAAAATTGGGCTTCTGAGTGTGGAACAAGCAGAAGAAGCGATGAAAGCTGCAAAATCTGCTTTTCCTGCTTGGCGGAAAACTCCAGTGAAAGAACGTGCGGGGATTTTGCGGAAAGCTGGGGATTTGATGGAACAACGCCGTGCTGAGTTTTCGGCTTGGATTGTTTTGGAAGTCGGTAAGCCTGTGCGGGAAGCGGATGCGGAGGTTTCTGAGGCGATAGATTTTTGTCGCTACTATGCGGATGAGATGGAACGTTTGGATGAAGGTGTTAATTATGACGTTGTTGGGGAAACGAATCGTTATATTTACCAGCCACGGGGAATTGCGGTGGTAATTTCTCCTTGGAATTTTCCTTTGGCGATCGCTTGCGGGATGACTGTTGCTGCTTTGGTTGCGGGTAATTGCACGCTTCTCAAACCGGCGGAAACTTCTTCTGTAATTGCTGCGAAGTTAACGGAGGTTTTGGTGGAAGCGGGAATACCTAAAGGTGTTTTTCAATACGTTCCGGGTAAGGGTTCGCAAGTTGGTGCTTATTTGGTGAATCATGTTGATACTCATGTCATCGCTTTTACAGGTTCGCAAGAAGTAGGTTGTCGAATTTACGCAGAAGCGGCAATTCTTAAACCCGGTCAAAAGCATATGAAGCGAGTGATTGCGGAGATGGGAGGTAAGAATGCAATTATTGTCGATGAAAGTGCTGATTTAGACGCGGCTGTTTTGGGGGTTGTGCAATCGGCGTTTGGTTACAGCGGACAAAAATGTTCTGCTTGTTCACGTGTAATTGTGGTTGAACCGATTTATAATACCTTTGTGGAGCGCTTTGTCGAAGCGACAAAATCGCTAAATATTGGCGAGGCTGAGTTACCAAGTACTCAAGTAGGACCTGTGATTGATGCTGCGGCACGCGATCGCATCCGGGAGTATATTGAAAAAGGACACGCTGAAGCAAAAGCGGCTTTGGAAATGTCAGCGCCTGATAATGGCTATTTTATCGGACCTGTGATTTTTAGTGAAGTATCGCCAGATTCGACAATTGCTCAACAAGAAATTTTTGGTCCAGTTGTTGCGGTAATTCGCGTGAAGGATTTTGAAGAAGCGTTGGAAGTTGCGAATGGGACAAATTACGCTTTGACTGGAGGACTTTATTCAAGAACTCCTTCGCACATTGAACAAGCGCAGTCTGAGTTTGAAGTCGGGAATTTGTACGTTAATCGCAATATTACAGGTGCGATCGTTGCACGTCAACCGTTTGGTGGGTTTAAGCTTTCGGGGGTGGGTTCTAAGGCTGGAGGTCCCGATTACCTGTTACAATTCTTGGAACCGCGCACGATAACGGAAAATATTCAACGTCAAGGTTTTGCACCGATTGAAGGTGCAGATTAATTTGGTTGGGGTGGGGTTTCCCCACCTTATTTTATATCGAACCGCAGAGGAAGCAGCGAAAAGTCGAGCCAGTCGCTTGGGCGGGTTTCCCGACTTGGGCGAACTGGCGTTGAGCGGAGGTTTCCTCCGATCAGACCTTTTCAAGAGAGAGGGCGCAGAGAGTTTGATGAGTGATTTGGTTGTTAGGTTAGCGGATTTTCCGGAAGAGTTTTTGGAGATTAAGGCTATTAGAAAGGTCGTTTTTCAAGAGGAACAAGGGGTTGAAGAAGCTTTAGAGTTTGACGGTAAAGATGAAATATGCGACCATTTGATTGCTTTTTTGGATGATAAAGCTGTGGGAACGGCGAGGATAAGATATATAGATGATAAAACTGTCAAAATAGAAAGGGTTGCTGTTTTATCTACAGCTAGAGGTCAAGGTATTGGTAAGAAAATTATAAATGAGGCGTTGTTAATTATAGCAAACAAGAAGATTCCGGAAGTTGTGATTAACGCCCAAGAGTATATAAAAGGTTTATACTACAAGTTGGGTTTTGCCCAAGAGGGAGAAATATTTATAGAAGCGGGTATTCCCCATGTAAAAATGAGGAAAAAGTTGTAGAGACGTTCCGGTGGAACGTCTGTACGAAAGTTAGGATTTTATATGAATTTATAATTTATAATTCTTCACTTTTAACCGATCGCAGAAGCGAAGCGATTTATGGCTGCCAAAAAAAAGCGAAATAAATATAATAGTCTACTGATTCTGGGGATAATTTGGCTGATATCGGCTTTATGCGATCGCATTTGGTTTACACTAGATCGCTCAGTTCCAAGTTGGGATCAAGCAGATTACCTAACCGGCACGTTAAACTATTGGCGAGCGTTACAAAATCCTCAATGGTCAGATGCAGAATGGTGGCAGAGTTTTTGGCTACTATCTTCTAAAATACCGCCTTTAACTTACATTATTACAGCTATTGTTCAAAATATCTTTGGAAGGAGTGCAGATCAAGCTACTTTAGTAATGCTGTTATTTAGTGCGATTTTACTTTTGTCAGTTTATGGCTTGGGTAAAGTGCTATTTAACGAGTCTGTAGGTTTATGGGCAGCTGCATTATGTCAAATTTTACCAGGTCTTTATCGCCTGCGTTTAGAATTTCTCTTAGATTATCCTCTCGCATCTGTCGTTACCTTAAGTTTTTATTGCCTCACAGTTTGGAAAGTTAGGGGAGACAGGGAGACTTGGAGACAAGGAGGACAAGGAGGACAAGGAGGACAAGGAGGACTCCTTGAAGACAAAGAGGAATTTGTTTCCCCATCTTCCCCATCTCCCTTGTCTCCCTTGTCTCCCTTGTCTCCCCCCTCTCCCCCTCCCCCCCTCCTCCCCTCCCTCTTCTGGGCAGCTGCTTTTGGTTTATCGTTGGGATTAGCTTTGTTAGTGAAGCAAACTGCGTTATTCTTTTTATTAACGCCGATCGCACACTTAGGATTTACAACGCTACGTCAACGACGCTGGAAACGTTTAGCACAGCTACTAGGTAGTTTATGCTTGTCTGTATTGGTGTTTGCTCCCTGGTATCGCACCAATTGGTTAATTATCCTTACTTCTGGTAAAAGAGCAACATTAGATTCTGCTGTTGCTGAACATGAAGCACCTTTAAATACACTACAAGCTTGGACTTATTATTGGCATCAATTACCAAATCAAGTTTCTTTACCTTTATTACTTGTACCTATATTTGCCTTACTACTCTATTGGGGACATGTTAGGGAAGAAAGACTAGGAGACAAGGAGACTTGGAGACAAGGAGGACAAGGAGGACTCTTTGGAGACAAAGAGGAATTTGTTTCTCCATCTCCCTTGTCTCCCTTGTCTCCCTTGTCTCCCTCATCTCCCCCCACTTCCTACTCCCTGAAATGGATCGCAATATTTTGGGTAGGAAGTTATCTACTATCATCCCTCAACCCGAATAAAGACGATCGCTATGTCTTACCCTATTTACCAGTCTTGTCATTATTCTTGGCTTATGGGTTAACTTGTTCTCGTCATCTTTGGGGAAAGCGTACCCGCTTTTATACTGTTGGTTTGGCAATAATTTTGATGTTATTCAATCTGTTTCCCGTGGGAGGTGTTTTGGGTAGTTGGATGACGCAAACTTTAAGTCCGCGATCGCAGTATTATCCTTATTTAGGAATTGAGTTACCACACCGACAAGTAATTGCCCAAATTATCCAAACTGAACCGTATCTGCGTTCTACGCTGGGAGTTTTGCCTTCTACCGCAGAAATTAACCAGCACAATTTAAATTATTATGGAGCGCTAGAGAACTTTCAAGTTTATGGACGACAGGTAGGAACAAGGAAAAAGTTTCTTGAACAAGATAGGCGATCGCTTTCTTGGTTTCTCACCAAAACCGGCAATCAAGGTTCAATTCCAGAAAACCAAGCTGCCATAGTCGAAGCTGTAGAAACATCACCAGATTTCGAGTTAAATAAGTCTTGGAAGTTAAGCGATCGCAGTCTTCTGAAACTTTATCATCAAAAGCTGCCACCAATAGAAGTCAAATCTCTATCGGCAATAACTCCCCCTCGGATTATTCTATCACGAGTCGCAGTTCCCAAAAAAGCGCCGCCAGGAATACCTGTACCTGTAACTTATGAGTGGTCTGGTTCCTCGCAAGAGTTACAACAAGGTTTGGTATTATTAACTTGGCGAAATATTAACAATCCAAAATCTAAAATCCAAAATCCAAAATGGATACATGACCACGGTATCGCAATGGGCAATTTGCATTCCACTTCAAATCAGCATTTATCAGTTATTGAAAGGATGGCGATGCTACCAAGTGCCGATACACCACCAGGAATTTACACCTTAGAAGCAACTTATCTCAATCGAGTTTCTGGCGATAGTTATCCGCTGAAAGTGCCCAAAGTGACTTTGCAAATCGACCCCCTCGCCACCGCCACACCAGCACCGGAGTTAGATTTAGTAACGCAATTACGCATATTAGGAGCCAATTTATCCAAAGGTGCATCCGCACTAGGACAAATATTTGAGGAAGTAGGACGTATCAATCAATACGACCCCAATCAGGATTATTTGGTACAAGGAAGATTAACTTTAGGATATAGATTAGAGCATATTGCCCAAAATCGTGATTGGGCGTATGCTTTAGCTTTAGCAAACGTATTGCAAAGAAGAGTGGATCAGGCGATCGCATCTTTAACTACAGTAACTCAGTTAGACGCAGAAAATCCCTACGCTTACGGTTATTTAGCATTTGTCCATCTCTACAATTGGCAACCAGCAGCAGCGCAAAAATCCCTACAACCTGCTTTAGCTAAAAACCCCAACATCACTGAACTAAAAGGACTTTCAGCAGTTGCCTACCTCATGCAAGGAAACTTAATTAAAGCATGGCAGATTTATAGGGACTGGGGAATGGGGAATGGGTAATGGAAAATGGGTAATGGGGAATGGGTAATGGGTAATGGAAAATGGGTAACGACCAATTCGCAATTCCCAATTCGCAATTCGCAATTCCCAATTCCCAATTCCCAATTACCCATTACCCATTACCCAAATATCGCATCAATATTAACTCTAATTGAACGATACCAATCGGTTTGCTGAGATAGTCGTTAGCACCAGCTTGGCACAAGCGATCGCGATCTACAGTCATTCCCATTGGTGTCATAATTACCACTGGCAAATCTTGCCAAGAAGGTATTTGTCGCACAAGATTCAGCAAATCCCATCCGCTGACATCTCCAGTTAAATGCACATCCAACAAAATTAAATCTGGTTGAAAATTTCTTACCCGATGCAAAAAGCTGTTTGAGTCGCGAGTTTTCTGGACCTGATAGCCAATTGTCTGAAGATAATCTTGCAGCAATGTAGCAGTGTTTTCCTCGTCTTCTACAAGCAAGATGCGTTTATTAATTGTAGTAGCGGGGACACTTGGACTAGAAGATACAGGAAAAGAAACTTTAGATGAATTATTTTCTTTCCCCCACTCCGCTGCTGACTGATGAATTTGATTTGGTAGAAACAGCATAAATCGACTACCTTCTCCCAAAGTCGATTCTACTGTCACATCTCCACCATGCATCCGTGCTAACTTGCGTGTCAAAGCTAAACCTAAACCAGTACCTTCGTACTCGCGATTTAAGCCACTGTCAAGCTGTTTAAACGGTTCAAACAAAAATTGAAATTGACTTGAGTCGATACCAATACCCGTATCGGCAACTGTAAATATCATCCCTTGCGGTACTTTTTTCACCGTTAGCGATACTTTACCCGCTGGGGTGAATTTAATCGCATTCGTCAGCAGATTTAGTAGCATTTGTTTAATTCGTCGCTCGTCGGCAATGCAAACATCTGCCTCTGGATATATTTCGGTTGTGAGTTGCAATTTCTTTTCCAAAGCGCGATCGCGCACTGTCGAGATTACAGAGTTACAAATATCTTGCACTTGCAAAGGTAACAGCATTAATTCTTCTTTGCCGGCTTCTACCCTAGACAAATCAAGGACATCGTTAATCAGTCCTAGCAACTGTTCACCACTACTATATATATAATTTACATATTCTTCTTGCTTATCATTCAGCGTGCCTACTATTTTTTGTTGCAGCAACTGAGATAAGCCCATAATTGCATTCAGAGGTGTACGCAGTTCATGACTCATAGTTGCTAAAAATTCACTTTTTGCCCGACTGCTTACTTCTGCTGCTTCTTTAGTTTTAAGCAATTTTAACTCAGTTCGCTTGCGTTCTGTGATATCTTCTATAATGGTGAGGAAAAATTCCGGTTGATTATTTGTGTCGTAAATCAAAGAAACCGAAATGTCAGTCCAAACTAAGCTACCGTCTTTATGTTGAAAACGCAATTCTTTCTTGAAACAATCGCAATTTTCTGCTAATATTTGTTGGTACTGTAAATCTGTAGTCAAATCCTCGGAATAAATATAATCTGTAAGACGTTTGTCGCATAGTTCTTCTTGATTGTAACCTAGCATCTGACATAAAGCCGGATTACTATCTACTATTCGTTCATCCATATTTGCCAAGCTAATACCAATAGAAGAACGCTCAAACATTGCCCGGAATTTTGCCTCACTTTTTCTGAGTGCTGACTGTGCAGCGTTTCGCTCGCTGATTTCGATTGCTAGCTTGACGAAATCTGCAATTGAGGCAGCAAAATTCTCTTCCTCCAAAGTCCATTGCCGAACAGTGTTAATGTGTTGGTGGCAAACTACCCCCACCAATCGACTTCCTAACCAAATCGGTGCATACAGCACTGATGTAACCCCAAACATAGAAAGATGAGAGGAGAATTCTTGGGTTCTTTTGTCGTTGAAAACATCATTTACTGCAATGCTACGTTCCTCTTGTAGAGCTTGAAAATAAGCTGGACAACTTGCTTTTAAAAGGGAAAGACCGGCGGTATGTTGGTTTGTGCTAACATCATATAAATCAATGCATTCAATTTTTGAAGAGTCCGAGCTGTATAACCATACCCCAACTCGCTGCACTAAAAGCGATCGCGCTGCTGCTTCGGTGATTTCCTTTAATGTTGCCTGAAGATTGCCTTGCTCGAATGTATTGCTTTTTGCCAGTTGCATCAGTGTCTGATGCGATCGCAGACAATGTTCCGGTATGAGCAAATCCTCTTTTGTTTGCTTGCGTTCTCTAATATCTCTCACTGCCAACACTCGCATTTCTTGCTCCTGGGAATGACTTTGCCTTGCAGTTGAACGGTTAAAGTGGAACCGTTTTTTTTAACTACAACGACTTCATCGGGTTTTTCATAATTAGAAAGAATATTTTTTATGATTAATTCTTGTGATTCTGGTATAATTTCAAAACTGTTTTTGCCAATCAGGTCTTTAACTTGATAACCAGTCATTGTCACAAAAGCATGATTCGCATTAAAAATAATTTCGTCGTCATTATGTATTATCCCTTCATACGTTGTCGCACAGAAGCAACATATATTGACTTTGCTATCAAACATAATAGAAGAATATAATATATTTTTATCTGGAAATGATAAATTTAATATAGCTATAAAATTAATATTTTCAGTGTTCGCAAAGACAAATAAATTTGGCTATTTTCTCTATAACTGGTTAATTTCGGTTGTGACAAATGACCATTTACTGTAAAAAAGTGATGAAGATATTCTTTATCTACCCTCTGTCCATATTTATATCTTCCCACTGAGACTTGTGCATTCTCCTAAAGAAAGATACATATAAGAGCGAATTTTGCGACAATTGAAATAATAAGCTGTTGCGAAGGTGGAGCAATGACAGAGAGTAACGTGAGAATTGTCTCCCTAATTCCCAGTGGAACGGAGATTTTAGCCGCATTGGGTTTAACTGATATGATTGTGGGGCGATCGCACGAATGTGACTACCCTCCAGAAATCAAAAATCGCCCTGTTTGCACCCAAGCAAGACTAAACACCAATGCACCCAGCGCCGAAATTCATGATAAAGTCAACAACTTGTTGCAATCTGCCCTCAGCATCTATCAAATCAAAACAGATGTTCTAGAACAATTGCAGCCCACTCACATTGTCACCCAAGACCAGTGTGACGTTTGTGCTGTCAGTCTGGGCGATGTCGAAAAGGCAGTTGCTACCCTCACCAACAATTCACCCCAAATTATTTCCTTGCAACCCAATGTTCTCAAGGATGTTTGGACGGATATTGAGCGAGTCAGCAAAGCCTTCAACGTTGATTCAGTCAAGGTATTAGAAAATTTAGAAGCTCGCGTCCAAATTGTCAAGCAAAAAGTCCAAGGACTTTCTTTAACAGAACTGCCGAAAGTCGCTTGTATCGAATGGACTGAACCTTTAATGGTTGCTTGCAATTGGATTCCAGAATTAGTCAACTTAGCAGGAGGACAATCGCTTTTCAGCGTTGCCGGTCAACCTTCAGCTCAGTTGCAGTGGGAAACACTCATAGCTAGCAATCCAGATGCAGTCATTTTTCTGCCTTGCGGCTTTGATTTAAATCGCACTCGTCAAGAAGCGCAATTATTAACTCAAAATCCAGAATGGCAAAAACTCCACGCCACCCAAAGTGGTAGAGTGTATATTACTGATGGTAATGCCTATTTCAACCGTCCAGGACCGCGATTAGCAGATTCTTTAGAAATTTTGGCAGAAATTCTGCATCCGGAAATCTTTGAATACGGTTACAAAGGAACCGGCTGGGAAGTTTTGTAATAGGGCATTGGGCATTGGGCATTGGGCATGGGGCATAGGGCATTGGCATTGGTAATTCCCCCCTTGTCCCCCTTGTCCCCCTTGTCCCCCTTGTCCCCTGTCCCCCCTGTCCCCAGTCCCTAGTCCCTAGCGTTTTTCAGCCATTCTATTAGGGATTTTAAGTCACCGGAGAGTGCGGATTCGCCTACGGTGATGGTATGTTGCTTACCGTTATCTTCTACAGTCAAGGTATATTGAAAGCGATCGCTTCCTCGCGTATCTGAAGCGATCGTCTGCGGTAATTCAAAGAAACCCGCAGATTGAATTAGTTGAGAAACTTGATTAGATTCGTTTGGCGGCAGAGTAGCTGTGTCAATATTTGTAGTCCTGATTATACCAGCAAAGCCACCTGAGCGTTCAAAGGAGATCCGCATTTTTAAGTCTCCATCGTGTTGTATGCGCTGCGAAAAATACAAAAACTAGGAGGAAAACAGTATTATCTCCTAGTTTAGCAATAAAAGACAACACGCAGACAATTAGAAGTTATGAATTATGAATTCCTTGCGTCTGTACAGACGTTCCGGTGGAACGTCTCTACCTAATTCCCCGTACAGACGTTCCAATGGAACGTCTCTACAGAACCCCTACCTTTTGCCAAGCATTCTGCACCGCTTTTTGTTCCTTGCCATTATTGCCGTAGAGTTCTCCAGCAACTTGAATAGTTATTTGAGCAGCGCGTTTAAAATTAGCTTTAGAACGCAGGCGATCGCGTAAACTTATGTACCAGATTTTGCCTGCTTTTTCCCAAGCATAACCGCCAATTTCCATTGCCGCTAAGTAAAACGCATTGTTGGGGATACCTGAGTTAATATGCACTCCAGCGTTATCTTGCATCCCCCTGTAAAGGTCTTTATAATTTGCTGGTTGTGGGTCTTTACCCAACACGGGATCATCATACGCTGTCCCAGGCGCTTTCATCGAGCGGATACCTACACCCTTGACATTTGGCGTAAATAGTCCTTCCCCAATAATCCAACTCGACTTATCTGCCGTCTCATTATTTACTCTTTGTTTGACCATGATACCGAAGACATCAGACATTGACTCATTGAGTGCGCCAGATTCGCCAAAGTATGTTAAAGCAGCTTCATACTGAGTCACACCATGAGTTAACTCATGTCCAATCACATCAATTGATTTAGTGAAGCGTTGAAAAAGCTCTCCGTCACCATCACCATAAACCATTTGACTGCCATTCCAAAAGGCGTTGTCATACTTCTTACCGAAATGCACGGTAGAGTCTAAACGCAGCCCCTTATCATCAATAGAATTGCGCTCGAAGACATCATGATACAAATCATAAGTAGCCCCAGCACCATCGTAAGCTTCGTTTACCATTTCGTCACTGCTAGCAGGACTGCCTTCGCTACGTACTAGCGTGCCTGGAAGTTGTTCGCCATTTTTAGCATCATAGACGGTGCGACGCTTTTCACCGGGTTGGGGTTCAAATGTAATACCACCTACCACATCCCGACGTCCGCGAAGCTGTGCGGAAACATTTAATGTATGAAAAGCCCACTGACGCTGTTCGGGATTGCCATTAACAGCAACCTTTTCCAGCACATGTGGGGGGATGATACAACAAATAGGGCAGCGAGAATAAATTTGATGTTTACAGTCAAACCCTAACGATCTTTTATTGCTTCTAGCCATGCAACATGTTCTCCTTTTTAAAAGTAAGTGATGAGAAGTGGCTTAAACTCCACTGTTGAAAGGAGCAGAAAAACCAATACCAACAGCGTATCCGTGGTTTGTCTCTTGGTGAAAATCTTCTAGTTTCTATTTTCGACAGATCCGCTATCGATTTTACAGTACCCTCACAGGGTACTTTTGTGTTAGGGTGTTGCACCAAAGCACAATTCCCACGTTGATGCGGCGAGTTTCAGCCAAAAACAAAAGCGTCAATCAGCAACACCTCGTTAAATACACCCAACGGGTTTATATAATAGTTCCTGTTAAGGGCAATTGTGCTATTTATTACTATTTTGTTAATAAAGGGCATGGGGCATCGGGCATCGGGCATCGGGCATCGGGCATGGGGCATCGGGCATGGGGCATCGGGCATCGGGCATCGGGCATGGGGCATGGGGCATGGGGCATGGGGCATGGGGCATGGGGCATGGGGCATGGGGCATGGGGCATGGGGCATGGAAAGAATGGTATTAGAATAGAACACGCATCAAAAATCGAGCGTCTTTAATTCCCGTTGCCCATTGCCCATTGCCCAATGACGGCAGATGCACGGCTGCCGGGGAACCCGTCCAACGCACAGCCAAACCTATGCCCAATGCCCTATGCCCATTGCCCTATGCCCAATGCCCATTGCCCATTGCCCAATGCCCATTGCCCAATGCCCATTACAACAAGGATAGTGATGTCGGTGAGTAGAATACGCTATGATTGGGACTCTTCGGAGATTTGGACGATATATAATACGCCGTTGCTAGAGCTGATTTATCAAGCTGCTAGCGTGCATCGCCAATATCATGACTCAACAAAAATTCAAGTTTGCAAGCTAATTTCTATTAAAACAGGAGCTTGTCCAGAAGATTGCAGCTACTGCGCTCAATCTTCTCGCTACAAAACAGCAGTGAAGCCAGAAGCACTTTTAGAAAAAGAAACAGTACTTAATATCGCCCAGAAAGCTAAGGAAAGCGGTATTAGTCGCGTTTGTATGGGTGCTGCTTGGCGAGAAGTGCGGGATAACTCGCAATTTGAACAAGTGTTGTCAATGGTCAAAGACGTGACAGCATTAGGTTTAGAGGTGTGCTGCACTTTGGGAATGCTGAGTGAATCTCAGGCAAAGCGCTTAGAAGATGCCGGATTGTATGCCTATAACCATAACTTGGATACATCAGCAGAATATTACAACACTATCATTACAACCAGAACTTATGACGATCGCCTCCACACCATCGATAACGTCCGCTCGACAAATGTAACTGTATGTTCTGGCGGTATACTCGGTTTAGGCGAAACAGTAGGCGATCGCATCTCCATGTTGCACACTCTGGCAACACTACAACCACATCCAGAGTCCGTACCGATTAATATTCTCTCCCAAGTTCCAGGCACACCATTAGAAAATCAACCAGATGTCCCCATTTGGGATGTCGTGCGAATGATTGCCACTGCTCGTATTTTAATGCCAGCTTCTGATGTCCGCCTCAGTGCAGGTAGAGCCAGACTTTCCCAAGTTGAACAAGCCTTATGCTTCATGGCAGGGGCAAATTCCATCTTTTCCAGCGACGACGGTCACATGTTAACCGTTACCACTCCTTGCCCAGGATACAACGCCGACCAGGAAATGCTCAATTTACTTGGTTTAGAAATGCGTCCTCCGAAAACGAGAGCTGTTTGCTAGGAGGGAGAGGGGGGAATAGGGGGACAAGGAAGACAAGGGAGATGGGGGAGACAAGGAAGACGAAAAGACAAACTCAAGAAAGCAAGAAAGCAAGAAAGCCCCTTGTCCCCCTTGTCCTCCTTGTCCCCCTTGTCTTCTTGTCCTCCTTGTCCTCCTTGTCCCCCTTGTCCCCCTTGTCCCCCTTGTCCTCCTTGTCTTCTTGTCCTCCTTGTCCTCCTTGTCCACGCCAGTCGCTACAACGGAGGGAACCTCCGCAACGCGCTGGCTCCCCTTGTCCTCCTTGTCTCCTTGTCTCCTTGTCCTCCTTCCAAATTAGGGTATCTCGATCAAATAATCTTCGCGCTACGCAGACCAAACAGCAGACCAACAGCTATACCAAAGAACAAAGCCAAAAAGCCAATATAAGATATCACAGCAAACATTTACGTTTCTCCATAAGACTTTACTAATATCTATTCAAGCATTAGTCAACAGTTATTAGTCACTTTTCCCCCTTGTGTTCTTGTCTCCACCTGCGTAGAATGCGAAAAAAGAGGGCATAGGGGGGTTTAGTGATGGATCGTATTAATGTAAATTTACCGGAGCAGTCTTATGAGATTGCGATCGCATCTGGTAATCTGGATAATCTCGGCGAACAGATGAGCAGTTTGCAGCTGGGTAAGAAAATACTGCTGGTTTCTAACCCGACGATTTTTAAGCATTATGGGGAAAGAGCGATCGCATCTTTGAAAGCTGCTAATTTTGAAGTTGTCAGTTGCACCCTCCCCCCAGGTGAACGCTACAAAAACCTAAACTCAATCCAAAAACTCTACGATAACGCCCTAGAAAACCGCCTAGAACGCTCTTCAACTATGGTAGCTTTGGGGGGAGGCGTTATCGGTGATATGACAGGCTTCGCGGCTGCTACGTGGCTGCGCGGGATTAATGTTGTGCAAGTGCCGACTACACTTTTAGCAATGGTAGATTCGGCAATTGGTGGCAAAACTGGTGTCAATCATCCCCAAGGGAAAAACTTGATTGGCGCATTTCATCAACCGCGCTTAGTTTTAATCGATCCAGAAGTATTAAAAACCCTTCCCATGCGAGAGTTTCGCGCTGGAATGGCAGAAGTAATCAAGTATGGCGTGATTTGGGATGCTGAATTATTCGCCCAAATGGAAGCGAGTAAGAACCTAAATCAACACCGCTACGTCAAGCCAGAATTAATAGATAGCATCTTAACTCGTTCTTGTCAAGCAAAAGCCGATGTTGTCAGCAAAGACGAAAAAGAAGCCGGACTGCGGGCTATACTTAACTACGGACACACCATCGGACACGCCGTAGAAAGCTTGACAGGTTATCGTTTAGTAAATCACGGTGAAGCTGTGGGTATTGGGATGGTAGCAGCAGGGCAAATTGCTGCGGAATTGGGAATGTGGCAAAAAGAAGATACACAAAGGCAAGATGCTTTGATTGCCAAAGCCGGTTTACCGACAAAATTACCCGCTGGGGTGGATATCGAAGCGATAATTGAGGCGTTGCAAACCGATAAGAAAGTCAAAGACGGTAAAGTTAGGTTTGTTTTACCAACGCAGATTGGGGTGGTGACGGTGACTGATGAAGTCCCATCGGATATTATCCGGCAGGTATTGCGGGGAATGCAAAGTTAGCGATCGCCCGCCTGGAAATCAATTTCCAGGCTAATAGCTTAAGTCCACTCAAGTGGACTAAAATTAATGCCCCAAATAAAGTTTAGTCCTCTTCAGAGGACTTTCGCTATGAGCCAAGGGTTTATAACCCTTGGCGGTTGCTGGCACTGCTGCAAAATATCAGTTTTAATCACATTACAATTAAAACTAACCGCCAGCCGATTTGTGTGATGATACTCCAAGCAAACAATCAACTCACCTTGCAAGAGTTTTTGAATCTTCCCCCAGGTGAGGGAGATATCACTTACGAGCTCGTTGATGGACAAGCAATTCCGAAAGTATCACACACGTTTTTTCACTCTAAACTTACCCGTGTCCTACTTTATCTTATAGATAAATGGTGTGAGGGACGGGGAGAAATTTATCCAGCATTAGCTGTTGCATTAACCCGTCGTGGTAAAGATTGGGTACCGACACCTGATTTATAAGAGGTATGCTGAAAACCCCTTGGCTTTAGCCAGGGGATGAAAGCTACGATGCAGGGTTAACCAAGCGCCGTGATATTTTCTTTTAGTGGTTCCGGCAAAGTATCAAGCAAGTCTTCA
>JAESGF010000155.1_pt1 | contig 51921 bp, 52 predicted proteins | sample 9269621 | NCBI WGS metagenome assembly JAESGF01 (sample SAMN14515066, study PRJNA621663) | algae metagenome | isolation source: Tolypothrix carrinoi HA7290-LM1 and co-occurring heterotrophs from dry rock... | place: USA: Makauwahi cave, Kauai, Hawaii | collected 2011-01-06
AGCATATATGGAAATTATTTCGTTTAGCATCTAGCCCTCCTTATTTTCTCTTCTTGGAGGGCATTTTATTGCTTTACTGTCCCAAAGCGATCGCCTAAATCAATAACTAGCAACTTAGGTTACTAAATGATTTCACACAACCCTGGTTTATAGCAGGTGGATGGGCAATAGACCTTTTTATAGGAGATGTAACCAGGATACACAAAGATATAGAAATCGGAATATTTAGGAAAGACCAAAGCAGCCTGCGAAAATATTTATTTGACTGGGAATTTACTAAGATTGTTGATAAAGTAATGCAGCCTTGGAATGAAGATGAATGGCTAGAGTTACCAATACATGAAATCCATGCTTATAGTAAAAATACCGAACTTTCGGAACTAGAGATTCTCTTGAATGAGTCTTCACTCTTCGAGTGGAGGTTTCGTAGAAATCTAGATATTGTGTGTCCACTGTCAGCGATCAAGTTAAATTCTAATATCGGCGTACCCTTTCTTGCGCCGGAAATTGTACTCTTGTACAAAGCCAAGAATCCCAGGTCTAAGGACGAAGATGATTTCAATCATGTATGCGGGTTACTGGACGAAGAACGTCGAGTTTGGCTCAAGCAAGCAATAGCAGCGTGTCACCCCGGACACTATTGGTTTGCAAAACTTTGTTAGAACTTAGGCATTAGAAAATTCAGATATTTCAGGCTAAGAACAAGCGCTGCGAAGACAACTTGAGAAACGTGCTGAACGCTTGGCTGCTAGATTGCGCGAAATAGGTGTAGATCCAGATACGATCTAATTAACAGCAAATAACACTTTTATTTTTAACCACCGATGATTATCGAAGATAAACAACAACGCAACTGGAAACCGATTATTAAGCAATTTGAGGCTGTACTGGGCAAAAATGGGGTAGTACAGCGTCGAGAAGAACTGATTACTTATGAGTGTGATGGTTTGACTAGCTATCGTCAACGTCCAGCGGTGGTAGTTTTGCCAAGAACTACAGAACAAGTTGCCCAAGTCGTGAAGATATGCGATCGCTATTCTATCCCCTTTATCGCCCGTGGCTCTGGCACCGGTTTATCTGGTGGTGCTTTGCCAATTGAAGATTGTGTTTTAATTGTCACTTCTTTAATGCGGCAAATACTCAGCGTCGATTTAGATAATCAGCGCGTAGTCGTTCAGCCTGGGGTAATTAACAATTGGGTAACACAAACAGTTTGTGGTGCTGGATTTTACTACGCTCCCGATCCTTCGAGTCAAATTATCTGCTCAATTGGTGGCAATGTCGCAGAAAATTCTGGGGGTGTGCATTGCTTGAAGTACGGTGTCACCACTAACCACGTTTTAGGATTGAAAATTGTCACCCCTGATGGTTCAATTGTCGATATTGGCGGACAAATTCCAGAAATGCCTGGTTATGATTTAACAGGTATATTTGTTGGTTCCGAGGGCACGTTAGGAATTGCTACAGAAATTACTTTGCGAATTCTCAAAAGCGCAGAATCAATTTGCGTCCTTCTAGCAGATTTTACCACAGTTGAAGCAGCAGCGGAAAGTGTTTCTGACATCATCAGCGCCGGCATTATTCCCGGTGGGATGGAAATGATGGATAATATCAGCATCAATGCTGTTGAAGATGTTGTGGCTACAAATTGTTATCCCCGCGATGCAACGGCAATTTTGTTAGTAGAAATCGACGGTTTAGAAGTTGAAGTTACAGCAAATAAACAGCGCGTCGCCGAAATTTGTCTAAAGAATGGTGCGCGGAACATTACATCTGCTAGTGACTTAGAAACGCGATTAAAATTGTGGAAAGGACGCAAAGCCGCTTTTGCCGCTGCGGGAAATTTAAGTCCTGACTATTATGTTCAAGATGGCGTAATTCCCCGCACGCAATTACCTTACGTTTTGCAAGAAATTCAGGCATTAAGTAAAAAATATGGTTATCAAATTGCGAATGTATTTCACGCCGGAGATGGCAATCTTCACCCGCTGATTTTATTTGATAATTCCGTCGAGGGAGCATTAGAAAAGGTAGAAGAAGTCGGCGGAGAAATTCTTAAACTTTGTGTGAAAGTAGGTGGGAGTATTTCTGGTGAACATGGCATTGGTGCAGATAAAAAATGTTATATGCCAGATATGTTTAGCGAAATCGATTTAGAAACTATGCAATGGGTTCGGCAAGTTTTTAATCCTCAAGGTTTAGCAAATCCTGGAAAGATTTTTCCCACCCCGCGTACTTGTGGTGAAGCTGCTTCTGCAAGTAAGCAGCAGTTTGAAGGTGTAGAACGCTTTTAAATTTTGCGCCTTGGCGTAATACAATACAGATACCGTAGGGTGCGTTATAACGTAGTTTAACGCACCATTAATGGTTTAAGGTATCGTATTTTCGGCGGTAACACAGCTTCTTAGTGGTTTTATTAAAAAAGGCTTTTCAGAAAGAAACGAACCGCAGAGACACAGAGAACACAGAGGAAGAGTAAAAAAGAGTTTCACGTTCTCATTTATTAGAAAAATCTACTTTAAATGTATTTTCAACCACAGACAAATTTGGGAATTTTTTTATCTGTAAAAAAATCCGGATTGAGAATATTTTAGTTTGTAGTTTACAATAGCCGAGAACTGTTAGTCAAAGCCACAAATGAATCGCTTTGCTCGTCGTTGCCTATTTTACTTATTATATTTAGGATTAATACTCAATTTAACAGTATTTTCGCTACCTGTACCTGTTAATACTCAAAGTATAAATTCACCGGAAATAGCAGAAATTCGTGGGGTTTGGCTGACTAATGTGGCAAGTGGTGTGCTATTTGTTCCTTGGGGTATCAATCGCGCTTTAAATCAACTATCAAGGCTCAATTTTAATACAATTTATCCTGTAGTTTGGAATCGAGGATATACTTTTTATAAAAGTCTTGTTGCTAAACAAATTACAGGTTCAGATTCTCAACCTTTGCTGAAATTCATGCACGGGGGACGAGATGCTTTAACAACCTTAGTCAAGCTTTCTCAAACTAAAAATTTGAGTGTGATTCCCTGGTTTGAATATGGGTTGATGATACCCCATAATTCACAATTGGCAAAAAGTTATCCAAACTGGTTGACAATTGGGCAATCGGGTATTAAATCTATTCAAGAAACTCCTCCGGAAGAAATCAACAACGGTGTAAATAAGGTGGCTTGGCTGAATCCTCTCCATCCGCAAGTTCAAGAGTTTATTAAAGCGTTAATTCTGGAAATTGTTAGTAATTACAATGTCGATGGCATTCAGCTTGACGACCACTTTGCGATGCCTGTACAGTTCGGTTATGATGCTTTCACCATCAAAGTTTATCAACAAGAACATCAAGGTAAAAGTCCCCCTACAGATTGTTTTAACTCAGAATGGATGCGTTGGCGAGCGGATAAAATTACAGATTTTATGGCGGAAATTTATCAAGCTGTCAAAGCAGTTAAACCGAATGCCAAAATATCTCTATCGCCGAATTCTCAAGCTTTTGCTTATAAATATTACTTGCAAGATTGGGAAAGCTGGGTAAAAAAAGGTTTGGTGGATGAGTTGGTTTTGCAGGTATATCGAGACGATCCAGACAGTTTTATGGCGGAAATCAGCGCACCAGCGGTACAATTTGCGCTGAGTCAAATACCTGTAGTCATCGGGATATCAACAGGTACTTTACGCGATTCGGTGGAAATTGCCCAAATTAAAGAACAAGTGAGAATGGTACGCGATCGCCATTTTGATGGTATCTCTTTTTTCTACTGGGAAAGTTTATGGGGTTACATCGCACCCGAATCCCCTAAACAACGGCGTCAGGGTTTTAGTGAGATTTTCAACGCCACAGCTAAGAAATCATTGCTGCCTTAAAAATAATGGTACCAAAACCTGTAAAATCTAAACTAGGGTTCACTTTGCTGTGGACTGTAACTACTGTTAGCGGCTTTCTGCTCAGTTTGCTTTTTGTTGAAATTGGCGAAAAGGCTGATGTGGGAATTTTACAAGCTGCTATCGGCTCAAGTGCGATCGCACTTCCTCAAAGTTTCATTCTCAGACAACGCATCTTCTCAAAGATGTGGGTGTTATCAACTGTTTTCGGTTGGATTGTCATCACGGCTATCAGTGTTGGTGCTATGGGTTGGATCGTCTCTACGAGTCAATTTTTACCCTTTCGAGTCGTTTATGGCTCAGTTTATGCCGCAATTGGCGGTTTTGTTATCGGATTCTTTCAATGGCTGGCGATTTCTCCCTCTGTTCCCTCGGCTTGGCGATGGATATTTATTAGTTCTTTCAGTTGGGCGATCGCTATACCTGTAGGTTCTATCTTTGGTATGCTTTTGTACCGTCTATCACGGGTATTTTTAGGCGAAATTGTCGGTTTAGCTATTAGTTGGCTTTTAGTTGCTATTATTACAGGTATCAATGCTGACAAAATTTTTAGGGAAGTCTGAAGCTCAACAAATTGTAAAGAATTATAAAAATATAATTGATTTATAATTAAGTCTATGCAAAGATTTGAAAAAAGTATTAAAAATAACATTTACTAAATTTACTTTAACCTGCAAATGCATTTTCGCCTTTAAAAAGCAGGATTTTTTCAACTGATACCAATTAGGCTTCAAAGCTTGGCACGAAAAGTCGAGAAAGATATAAACATCGCTCTCGTAAACGCGCTGGAATACATTGTTTGCCGGGGAGTGAAGAATTTATCTAAATATTATATATATAACACGCTGTGAGTTGAAGAAAGCAAAACTAGACAAAGATCGCATGAATATTAATCCATTGGAATCAACCGCAGAGTTGATACAAGTATCACCATCGGGTGCGATCGCACACACAGAAGAAAGTACTAGCGAGCAGCTTCTACTAAGCATGTATGATTCTGTTGAAGCATCAATCTTTGTAGTAGATGTTTTAGAAAATGGGGATTTTCGGTATGTCGGGTTAAATCCAACTCACGAAAGATGGACTGGTATTCGTTTAGAAGATTTGAGAGGGAAAACACCAGAAGAAATTCTCTCCCCAGTCGATGCGGCAAACGTGCGTCAGCATTATAGTGAGTGCGTGCGATGCAGCAAAACTATTTGCTACGAACAATGCTTGCAATTCCAGGGAATTCCTAGTTGGTGGAAAACAACGCTAACACCATTGCGAAATAGTAATTCCCGGATTTATCGATTAATTGGCACTAGTAAGAATATTACCGATATCAAACAAGCAGAAGCTGCGGGAATTGACGCGCAGCGTGAGGAACTTTTAGAAGCGATCGCCAAAAAAATTCACTCTGGTGTAGAATTACAGATAATTATTAATCAAACAGTAAAGAGAATTCGCTTTTTTTTAGAGAGCGATCGCGTCATCATTTATCGCTTCCAAGTCGATTGGAGTGGGATTATAATTGCCGAATCAACCGTTGTTCCTGGTACTTCTCTTTTAGGAACAAACATCAAAGATGCCTGTTTTAGTGAAAAATATATAGAACGTTACAAACGTGGTGGAATTCAAGTTTTAGAAGATATTTACGCGGCTGGTTTGCATCCTTGTCAAATTGACTTACTTGCCTCTTTCCAGGTTAAAGCCTACGTCGTCGTGCCGATTTTCTTAAAGCAGGATTTGTGGGGCTTACTGATTGTTCACCATTGCCGATCGCCACGTCAATGGCAGCAGACAGAAATTGATTTGCTCAAACTAATAGCTACCCAATTAGGAATTGCCGTACAGCAAACAGAACTTCAGCAACAAATAGAAAATCTCAAAGCACAGTTTAACTCGCAGATGCAGTTAATTTTCAACTATGAAGCAGTTGTGCGCCGAATTACCGAAAAAATCCGCGACAGTTTAGATGAAACACAGCTTTTGCAAACAGTAACTCAGGAATTAGCAAAAGTCCTGAAAGCTGATTCTTGTCAAATTGAATTTTATAACAATTGTTGTAATGTGGCAACAGTTGCCTATGAATATACTACTAGTAAATTTCCCTGCCAAGAATCAAGCAGACAGATTGCAGACTTTCCAGAAATTTATCAGAAATTGTTGCAAAAAGAGCCTTTACAATTTGTCCAAGTTGTGGGTGTGAATCCTCAAGCTGTAATGACATTAGCTTGTCCAATATTCGACGCGCAAAGGATTTTAGGAAATCTCTGGCTGACAAGACAAACTCAAGAAGCTTTTGCAGAATTTGAAATTCAACTAGTACAGCAAATAGCCAACGAATGCGCGATCGCCATTTGTCAAGCGCGACTTTACAAAGCTGCACAAGCACAAGTTAAAGAACTAGAAAAACTCAAACATTTGAAAAACGACTTTTTGCGAACCCTTTCTCATGAATTGCGAACCCCGATAACCAGCATCAGTCTTGCAGCGCAAACATTAGAAAGTGTTCTCCAGCAAGAAGGAGTATTAGAAATAGAATTAGTTCCGCAACTGTTCGGGATACTTGAAAACGAATGTGAACGAGAAAGCAAATTAATTAACGATCTACTTACATTAACATACCTCGAAGCCGACATTGAGCCAATGACTTTAATAGCCATTGACTTACAAACCTGGCTTCCTTCTATTGTCGAGCCTTTTCGAGAACGTATTTACTGCCAGCAGCAACAATTAAGTTTAAGTATTGCGAAAGAACTGCCATCTTTACAAATAGATATCACAGATTTGGAGCGTATTATCACTGAATTGTTAAATAATGCTTGCAAATATACACCTGGTGGTGAAGCGATCGCAGTTTCAGCTTACTTGAAAGCAGACACAGTATGCCTTAGCGTTAGCAACACCGGCGTTGAGATACCCTCAGATGAACTTTCACGCATTTTCGATCCATTTTACCGCATTCCCAAAAATGACCTCTGGAAATACGGTGGAACTGGATTAGGATTAGCATTAGTGAAGAAAATGGTCAAACATTTAAAAGCCACAATTGATGTAGAGAGTGCTGACAATAAAACCACCTTCACCATCCAATTTTAGCCTAACTCGTTCCCAGCACGACTGCTGGGAACGCTTTCTCTGGTTCTTAATACTTATGTACTAAATATGGCGATCGCCTTGTGCCAAAAGAATATCGACGATATTAAGGTTGGCGATGTTAGATCGGTAGATATAGTTACAGTTATGAAACAGATAATAGACAATATCAAACAAAGTATAACGCAAAAAAGCATACTTTGGGCTTATCCAATTGCACTCAAATTACAAAAATATCACTATAGTTTGGCAATTCAATGGGCAGTAGAATGCATACAAATATATTCATCCGAGATTAAATCGGACAAACTCTACAAGCTTAATAAATATATTCAGCAAGCAATGGAAGAGCAAAATGTTTTAACTCCTTTACAGTGTAATGAAATTAGTCGAGAAATATGGTATTTGCCTGAAAGGGAAGAAGTTCAAACTGCAATAGCTCGACTGTGGTGGTCTATCGCAGCTTTTAAAGCTGGAGAAGAGCATGGTGGAGTAATGGAAGCCACTATGACTGTTGAATTAGTATTACCTGATACATCCAATCGTCGTCTATTAGATCGATACCTAGAAGCTGCTGTAAGAATTTGTGAAGAATACGAATCACAAAACTAGGCGTGTGAGTAGTAGAATCGCATCGATTCGTAGGTTGGTGAAAGCGAAAGTGGGGGGGTATTGTAAGAAAGCTCACAAGGCTTATGCTGAGATTTGTAGATAGCAGTACCTTGTGAGTAAATCACCCGCATCATATCAAGCGCAACCTGACATGGGAACAGTGGGAATTAATTGCAGAAATGTTTTCAGCAAGCTTTACCAGGTGGTCGCCCGCGCACAGTAGTGATCTACCCTGCGATCAATGCGATTTTTTATGTACTCTACAAGTATGCTATTATTAGTAATTGCGTGGGTGACTAGCTCAATGGTAGAGCATCAGACTCTTAATCTGCTGGTTCTGGGTTCGAGTCCCAGGTCACCCATTGAATAAAATAAAACTCTACATTATAGCTGCGGGCTATATTCGTAGATCCAAATAGCCTTTAGAGACGTTACAAAGGCAGTTTACAAGCTCTTTTATGGTTTAGGCGCAACCATATATTTTTCAATAACTGTCTTCCAAACTAAATATGCCTGACCATTTAAATGTAGCCCATCCACTGTATATTGAGCATCTAATTGGTTTTCTGAGTCTAATAAAAGAGAAAATATATCTATATATTCATAATTAAATTCTTTCGCTAAGTTTTTCAAGCCGGAATTAATTTTTAACACGTTATTATTATCTTGCCAATATAGATAAACTTTATTGTTGACAGGTAAGACACTTTGCACAAATACTTTTGTGTTTGGTGTTTTTTCTTTCAATTCACGTAAGATATTTTTATATTGTTCTAAAGTTGCTGTTACCGATTTACCATCATTGATTAAATCGTTAATACCTATCATTAAGAATATTTGTTTTGGTTTGGATTCTAATATGGTATTTAAACGATGTAATATTCTCTCTGTGGTATCACCAGAAATACCCCTGTTTTTTACATTTAATCCTAATAACTCTGTCCACTCACCTTCATCGGTGATACTATCACCCAACATAATGATATCCGATTCAGATTTAGGTAGTTTTTCAAATTGGCTTTTTTTATGCCAATAGTAAGGCGGATAGTCAAAATGTTTACTCTTATTTTCGGGAAAAATATGCAATAATTTCTTAAATAAATATGATAAACCACCTTTTTTTGCAATAAATAAAGCGATAGCTATAAAAAATAAAATATTGAAAATACAGGAAAGTAGTAATAAATTTTTAGTTTGATTAATCATATTTTTAAATTAAATATTACAGATGTAGTTTATTGTTGAGAATTCGTTAAAAAAAGCTGCACTCGCTGCCATACTTGTTCTAATAAATTAGGATTATCTGCATCAAACCACTCAATCTTTGGAGATGCCTGAAACCATGTGCGTTGACGTTTGGCAAATTGTCGCGTATGCAAAATTGTTAATTTTTGAGCTTTATCTAAAGATATCTCACCTGCTAAATATTGTTTTATTTCTTGATATCCTAATGTATTTAACAAAGATAAGTCAGCACCATATTTATGACAAAGATATTCTACTTCAGCTACTAAACCATTTGCGATCATTTGCTCTGTGCGCTTTGCAATACGCTGGGTTAAGTAGTGAGAATCGCAATTTAAACCAATTTGCAAAATTGGATAATTTGGTGGATTCTCTCCTTGCTGTTCGGAAATAGGGCGACCAGTGACATAAAATACCTCTAATGCTCTTAAGGTTCGCACTGGATCGTTAGGGTGAATTTTTTGTGCTGCAACTGGATCAACTTGTTGCAACATGATGTAGAGTTGCATTTGACCGAAAGATTCGAGATGCGATCGCAATTCTTTCTGCGGTGCAACTCTGGGAATTTTCATTCCTTGTACAATAGAACGTATATATAAACCGGTACCACCAACTAGCAATAGTGGACGAAGATCAACAGAAGCAATTAAGGCTTGTGCTTGCTGTTGGTAATCTGCTACCGTCATAATGTCTGTGGGAGCGCAAATATCTATTAAATAGTGTGACACCAACTTTTGTTCAGCCGTTGTTGGTTTAGCCGTACCAATATCAAACTCGCGGTACACTTGACGAGAATCTGCACTCAAAATTACAGAATTCAACTTTCTCGCTAAAGATAACGCTAACCCCGATTTACCCGTTGCGGTCGCTCCACAAATTACAATTAATTTCGTCATTGGTCAAAGTAGGTCATTGGGCATTGGTAATTGGTAATGGGGAATTAAGCATGGGGCATAGGGCATAGGGCATAAGGCATTGGGCATGGGTAATTCCTCCAAGTCCAGTGGACACGTTCCACGGGCGGGGACGCCACATGCTTCAACGTTCGTGACCTCCTTTGGGCGCAGTGGCGAGTGGAAAATACGCACTCGCGCTCGTCCTCCCCTTGTCTCCCCACGCCAGTCGCCTCAACAGGACTCCACCCCCGCACAGCGCTGGCTCCTCTCCCCATCTCCCCCTCATCTTCTCTAGCAAGGGTTTTATGCTAGAATTTTGAAGCCTTTTCGCTTCTTTTTCCGCTAATGTAATTTTGGCACAAGCGATACTCACTGTTGAGAGTTCCTGCGCGATCGCTCATCACATCGATAATATATTAATCGCACTCAAAGCCAATCCATAAAGTAAACTAAGCCAGCTACATCCCCTATATAAACTTATCATCTAATTGCCCTACAGTCGCCTCTAACCCTTTTGTGTTAGAATTTTGGAGTGATTTGACTTTAGTTTGTGTTTTAGCGAATTCACCCCCACGAATCAGGAGAAATTTCATGACGAGCAGTTACAGTGCCGATCAGATTCAAGTTCTGGAAGGTCTGGAACCCGTCCGCAAACGACCGGGGATGTACATCGGTACCACTGGTCCAAAGGGACTTCATCATCTAGTTTACGAGGTGGTGGACAATTCCGTTGATGAGGCTTTGGCTGGGTACTGTACCCATGTGGAGGTGGAAATCAATGCCGATGGTTCTGTGACGGTAACAGATGACGGTCGCGGTATTCCCACCGATACTGTCTCTAAGACGGGAAAATCAGCACTAGAAACGGTGATGACGGTACTCCACGCTGGAGGTAAATTTGGCGGCGGTGGTTACAAAGTTTCTGGGGGATTGCACGGAGTTGGTATTTCTGTTGTCAACGCTCTATCTGAGATGGTTGAAGTTACAGTTTGGCGAGATAAAAAAGTCCATGTCCAACGCTTTGAACGCGGTATTCCGGTTACTGAAATGAAAGTGAAGCCGTTGAAAGAAGCAAGAACCGGAACTTCTATCACCTTCAAGCCAGATGAGCAAATCTTCACTACGGGTATTGAGTTTGATTACATCACTTTATCAGGTCGTCTGCGGGAATTGGCATATCTGAATGCAGGTGTGAAAATTACCTTCACCGATAACCGTTTAGAATTACTTAAAAGCGATACCCCCAAGGTAGAAACGTATGAGTATAAGGGCGGTATCAAAGAGTATATCGCCTATATTAACCGCGATAAGCAGCCACTGCATGAAGAAATTATCTTTGTGCAGGGGGAACGTAACAACGTGCAAGTCGAGGTGGCTTTGCAATGGTGTACAGATGCCTACACGGATAACTTGTTAGGATTTGCGAATAATATTCGCACGGTTGATGGTGGTACGCACCTTGAGGGTTTGAAGACGGTTCTGACTCGCACCTTGAATGCGATCGCCCGCAAGCGCAATAAAATTAAAGACAACGAACCAAACCTCAGCGGTGAACACGTCCGTGAAGGTTTAACAGCGGTAATTTCCGTCAAAGTCCCCGAACCGGAATTTGAAGGACAAACTAAAACCAAACTCGGTAACACCGAAGTCCGGGGAATTGTCGATTCTCTTGTAGGTGAAGTTCTCACCGAGTACTTAGAATTTCGCCCTGGTGTTGCCGATGCTGTTTTAGATAAAGCCATCCAAGCTTTCAAAGCCGCAGAAGCAGCGCGTCATGCACGGGAATTAGTCCGCCGCAAATCAGTACTGGAATCGTCGCCATTACCCGGTAAATTGGCAGATTGTAGCTCCAGAGATCCCGGTGAATCGGAGATTTTCATCGTCGAAGGCGATTCAGCCGGTGGATGTTTTTATTTATACACAAGAATTTTACTTACTGATGGACGTGTACTTACGCTAAAAGAGATTATAGACGAGCAAGAACAAGGTAAACAGAACTTCTGTTACACCATTAGGGAGAGTGGCAACATAGGTGTAGAACGGATTATTAATGCCAGAAAGACTAAGGAAAATACGGAAGTTGTGAAACTGACCTTGGACAACGGCGAAACAATTATCTGCACGCCAGATCATCCCTTTATGTTGCGAGATGGTAGTTATAAAGCAGCAGAATTACTGACTCCCCAAGACTCGCTGATGCCCATACATCGCAAAATTTCCCAGAAAAATGAACGAGGAACTGGGCTGAATGGCTACGAAATGGTTTGGAATCCGTTGAAAGATACATGGATTTACACCCATTTATTAGCAGATTTCTATAACCTTGAGCATGGTGTTTATCAGTCTTCAGGTAGATGTCATCGTCACCATGTCGATTTCAATAAACTGAACAACAATCCGACAAACATCAAGCAAATGTCGCCGGAAGCGCACTTAGAACTGCATCGGCAAAACTTGGAAAAGACATTACATCGACCAGATGTAATTGAAAAAAGCCGCCAAATTCATCAAAGTGAAGAATTTCGCGCTTTTATGAGCGAACGGATGCAGCAAGAACAAACGCGGCAAATTCTCTCAGAACAAGCGAAAGCGCAGTGGGAAGATGAAGTCTACAAGGCTTATATGCTTGCTAAATGGCGTGAATTTTATGAAAGTAATGAGACTTATCGGCAAGAAAATAGCGAGCAACTCAATCGAGCGCAACAAGAGTATTGGAGTGATGAAGCAAATCGTCTAACTCAATCTCAACGAGTGCGCGAGTACTTTGAAAATAATCCGATAAGAAGAAAGGTACTTTCGGAATTAGCGAAAAAACAATGGGAAGACAAAGATTTGTTAGATTGGCGGCGAGAAAAAACTAAGGAACAATGGACGTGGGAATTTCGCCTGCAACGTCGTGAAGCGTTAGAGAAAACCTACTATTTCAAAACTATTGCTGCTTTGAAGGAAGTAGAACTGCAACTTGGCTGTTTGGATTTGGAAGCTTATCAGTGTTATCGGAAGCGAACACGCGACAAATCTATGCTGCGTTGGGAGACTTTTTGCGATCGCTATTTTCATGGTAATCGCAGCCGAGCGCGTGAAGCCGTGAAAAATTATAACCATCGCGTTGTTTCTATCGAACGCTTGGAAGAAAGAATGGATGTTTACGATATCGAAGTTCCTAACTCTCACAACTTTGCTTTGGCAAGTGGTGTGTTTGTGCATAACAGCGCTAAACAAGGACGCGATCGCCGAACTCAAGCCATCCTTCCCCTACGTGGTAAAATCCTGAATATCGAAAAAACCGACGATGCCAAAATCTACAAAAACAACGAAGTTCAATCGTTGATTACGGCGCTTGGTTTGGGTGTAAAAGGTGATGAATTCGACTCTAGCCAACTGCGTTATCACCGCATAGTCATCATGACAGACGCTGACGTAGATGGAGCGCACATCCGAACACTGTTGTTAACTTTCTTTTATCGGTATCAGCGATCGCTTATCGAACAGGGTTTCATATATATTGCTTGTCCGCCACTATATAAAGTAGAGCGGGGACGCAATTATTACTACTGTTATAGCGATCGCGAACTGCAACAGCGCATTGCCGAGTTTCCCGAAAATGCCAACTACACCATCCAACGGTTCAAAGGTTTGGGGGAAATGATGCCAGAACAACTCTGGACAACAACAATGAACCCAGAAACCCGCACCTTCAAACAAGTGGAAATTGAGGATGCAGCCGAAGCCGATCGCATTTTCACTATTTTAATGGGCGATCGCGTCGCACCGAGGCGTGAATTCATTGAAACCTACGGTTCTAAACTTGACCTCACAGATTTAGACATCTAAAAAGTGTGAAGGGTAAGGATTAAGAATGAGTAACTTCTTTTACCTTGAGATGAGGTGTTGCCAAGTCCAAGTCGCGATCGCCCAATCTTCTTGAGTATGTATCACAAGTACCCGCACACCCGATTCAGTGGTAGCAATATCCTCATCAATCGGTTTGCGGGTATTTTTTTCTGGGTCAATTTTCATACCCAAAAATCCAAAGGCATCACAAGCAGCTTGGCGAATTGCTGGAGAATTTTCACCTACACCGGCGGTAAACACCAAAGCATCTAATCCCCCCAGACTGGCAAGCATTGCCCCAATCCCAGAACGCAAGCGATGTACGTACATATTCCAAGCTAGTTGGGCGCGATAATTGCCTTGGGCGATCGCCTCCATAACTTGCGGCAAATCGCTGGATACACCCGAAATTCCACGCAAGCCCGAAGCTTTATTTAAAACATAATCTAAGCGCTCGGCAGAGTAATTTGATTGCCGCAACAGATGAATCAAAATGCCCGGATCGACCGAACCAGAACGGCTGCCCATCATCAATCCATCCAGGGGTGTAAACCCCATTGTCGTATCAACACTGCGACCGTTTTTAATTGCTGCCAAAGAGCAACCATTGCCTAAATGACAGGTGATTATCCGTAAAGAAGCTAAATCTCGATTGAGAATCCCAGCCGCACGTTTAGAGCAGTATTCGTGACTGATACCATGAAAGCCGTAGCGACGGATACCTTGTTCTATCCATTCGTAGGGACCGGGATAAATTGCCGCTGCATCGGGGATATGCGAATGAAAACCCGTATCAAAAACTGCCACTTGGGGTATATTTCCCAAGCTTTTCTCAATCGCTTCTATTCCTTCCAAAGCGGCTGGATTATGTGCCGGAGCGAGGTTAGAAAGACGAGCGATCGCCTTTTTCACTTCATCAGTAATTACCACACTAGCACGGTAATCTTGCCCACCATGTACCACCCGATGTCCCACCCCGTCGATCTCTGAAAGCTGACTAATCACCTTCGTGGAACCGCGAGTCAAGGTATGAAGCATATAAGCGACGTGTGCAGGTCGCGAATCAGCGTAGATTTCTTCCTCCAGCACCCCACCCGTAGCTGATTTCACGTTGATTTCTGCCACACCGCGATCTTGAGTCCATTTAACTTTACCTTCCCAAAGCGGTTCGAGTGGTTCTGTAGGCAAAGCTGATTCTGTTATTTCATACAGACAACTCTTTTGGCTGCTAGATCCGGCATTCAGTACCAATATTTTCATCGCTTTTTGTTGCCAGCAAGGTTTGTGAGCTATAGTTAGCGGTTCTCGAAGCTGCTTGATAAACTCTCTGTTAAAAGTTTAGTCAAAGGCAAAAGATAAAAGCTATGAAGAAGCAATTATTATTGGCTCTGATGTTATTTGCTTTTATTTTTCCATCGTCCATTGCACAAAGCGAAAGATACAAGTCTTAATTCTTTACAACAAGAAGCTACAACCGGACAGCTTTTACTTGCTAGATGGCGATTGACTCCACGACGGCAAAATCAACGGCGGATTGGCAAACGACGGGGTATAAAACGATTAAATCTCCGGCGACTGATTCCAAGACGAAGTGTCAAAAAACAAAGCCGGATGAGAATAAATCTCCTAAGCTCGACAAAATCCAAAATTCAGAACTCGGTTTTCTTTATCCAGCAAAAAGCTGGCAGTGAAGTGCAAATACTTTTTCTACGTCACAGATTATTGATGAAGTTCAAAAAGTAAAACTACCGTCCCACAGTGGTTTCAGTGATAGCGATCGCGTTGCGAAAAAAAATGGATTTTGTCGAGCTTAGATGAGGCCATTACAAATGCCCTTAATGCAGTCACCAAAAAAGACATTATTGGATGGTTCACCCACTGCTGTTACTATATTTCACCCAACTGAGAATCGCTATAGATCCACAAGCCCGCAAGAGCCACTCCGCGTTGCCGCCTCATCGCAACGAGTTGTTAAATCCTGGAAACCCAGATACGGCGTTCAAGAACCATCCATGCAAAAACTTATACTAAGGATACAAAACTCAACCCGTTAGACCGTAAAAGTAAAATATAATTCAATTGCGTTGATCCAAAAATGGACGGAGTACTTGGTTCTAAATCAATGGCGACTTCACTCAAACTACATCTCTGGGGAATTTGCGTCTGTTCACTAGAGCTTTAAGTTACTGCTTTATAAATATCAAAAAACTGAGGTCTTTATGGGACAACCCATTTTTTCAAGCGGGCGACTTCCAACACATCATGAAGGAATGCTAATTGTAAAGATGCGTTCGTCAGCCAGTCCTAGGGCAGCAATGGCTGTAACTCGAGAAACGGGGAGTTTGCTAGAATCGCCGGGCTTGTTTGCTCTCTCGACGTTTGAGCGAGCCGGTTTAATCAAGCAAGTGACTCCTCTTGCTCGTCAGACTGAGGAGGAAATGCCTGCTTTAGGAATGCGACGCGTGATGACTGCCCTAGCCGCTAGCGCTGAGCGCGTACCTCCCGCAAACTCCAATGCGGGCGTAAGTATCATCGAGTTAGAGCGAGAGCGTGACGTCCCAGAGCTTCAAATCGCCCTGGCTAAAGATCCGAATGTAGAGTTTGTCTCGCGGGTTCCGGTTCGTTATTTGGTTTCACTAAATGTTCGCCCAGGACGGGTTCGCCCCAACCCAGTTCCCTCCGACGATCAACCGAGTAGCTCAAGCGCGGGTATTTTGGCTGTACCTCCTTCGACTATGTGGAATCTGAGCAAGATTAGTTGGGCAGAGGCAAGAGCACTTCAGGGCTTCAAGGAGGCTACCGACATTCGGGTAGCAGTGCTCGATACCGGTATTGATACTGCTCACCCAGATTTGAAGGAGCGGGTGAGCAGTTATGTCTTTGAACACCCCGACTTGCCACTTGCTTCAGGTGAACGTGACATCATCGGTCACGGCACGCACGTTGCAGGTACAATCGCGGCTCTGGTTAATAACGACCTCGGCATTAATGGTATCTGTGAGTGCAAATTGCATATCTGGAAGATCTTCGATGACGAGTCTGATTTCATTTCATTTCGCGACGGATTTGCGTATTTTGTCGAACCTGTAATGTACCTACGGGCACTCGCTGACTGCTTGGATCAAGGTGTTGACGTAATCAACCTGAGCATTGGTGGACCGGGAAGACCTGACGCTCAAGAACAGGCGCTGTTCGATGCTTTACTAGCTAATGGCACAACTATCGTCGCAGCGATGGGAAATGAACGAATGGAAGGAAGCCCTACCTCATATCCGGCAGCAATCCCCGGCGTAATTGCCGTTGGTGCTACAAGTATCAACGATACCGTGGCAAACTTCTCAAACCGTGGGAATCATATCTCGCTCTCTGCTCCTGGCGTAGGGATCTGGTCTACCCTGCCAACTTATCCTGGTCAGTTTGGATTCGAGGCCATTCCAGGAGCAGACGGTCGCCCAATTGAGGGTAAACCGCTCCGCCGCGAAACGGATTATGATGCATGGAACGGCACCTCAATGGCTACTCCCAACGTTGTCGGTGCGGTAGCCCTGCTGCTGGCTAACAAAGGTAAGATGAGCGCTGATTCAGTGCGAATTCAGCTGACGAACACTGCGGACAAGGTGGCGGGGATGAGGGGCAGGAACTTTTCTCCTGATTACGGTGCAGGGAGACTAAATTTACTCCGCCTCTTGAGTGAGTAAGATTATTCAGAGCAATCGACGCTCCGCTGGAGTAGATGCAGATTCAATCTCCGGCAGTGCTGACAAGCGCTTTAGTAGCGCTTCTATATCCATGTTGTTACTAACATATGCATAGCACATCCGGAGAATTTCAGGACGTTTGGCGTCAGGCTTGAGGCGTGCCGTTTTGCTGATTCCATCCCAGGTTTCAATCTGCGCCAGAATGGCATCTTGCCGTTCTGGCGACACATTAGGTCGGAAATTGAACATCACTGAACGCATTGGAATAACCTTCTTGTAGGGAACATTCCTAACAATGAGTGGATTTTCTACTGCAAGGAACCCAGCTAGCTGCAATGTTAAGTTGGCAGCAGTAGCAGTATGAGTCCATTTGAATAGGGCTGGGTAAATGGCTAATAAGCTTATTAAACTTAGGCAGCAGATCAGGCGTTTCATAACGCTATCTCAAACCTATACATAGTAGTTACGTAATTAAGCAGTGTTGAAAACTTTAACTGATCTAATTTTTATTGATGATTAACTTTAATCTAACCTAGGTTTGGTGTAGAGCGACAGATTATTTGACCGCAGCGACAAATTACAAGTCAACTTCTTTGTGCTTGTAAGCTTTACTGTAGGGGAGTTTGATTTTTAGAGTTTCTGACATGAAGTTGTAGAAATTGCAAAGAACAGATGCAGAAGGATTTAGATGGAGACAAACAATCTGACGCTCTGGTCAAATAATTCGTCGCTCTACAATAGCCTTTAGCTTAGCTCGACTTTATCCAAAATTAACAACTCGGCTTTCTTTATCCGGCAAAAACCCTAGCAGTGAAGTGCAAATACTTTTTCCATGTCACTGATTCTCGATAAAATTAAAACACTAAAACTACCGTCCTACAAGGGTTTCAGCGTCAGCCTTTAGGTTTCGTAAAAATGGATTTTGTCGAGCTAAGGTTTAGCCCGCGAAAGCTGATTCAACGACGAGTTAGAAGACAGAAAAAAGGCGATTAAAATCGCGACTACACAGACAAAACCCACCTGCGTGGGTTTGAAAGCATTCATTTTTTCTTAAGTCCGCGTAGGCGGTGAGTCCAGCGCTCCTGGTTTCCCTCTTTTTGCAAAGACGCTGCTTTGTGAACGTGCCGGCAAGTCGCGAGGAGCGAAGGGACTTTGTTTGTATAGCCAAGCCAGTGCGTTGGTGAAGCAGCGCGGTCTTGGGGAGGCAGTGCGTTGGGGAGGCAGTGCGTTGGACGGGTTTCCCGGCTTGAAGCATCTGCCGTCGGCGGAGCCGACAGTCACGCACCTGCCGTGGTTTCCCCCATGAGCGACTGCACCAAAGGGTTTCCCGGCTTGAAGCATCTGGCGCGCGAATTCTATTCGCCAGGGCTTGGTATCTTTTACTCTTTAGCTTGAATAACTATCCTAAGCGGCGCCGACTTTAACGTTTGCTTCTAGAGTAGTTAATCTTTCGGCAAGTAGTTTTTCTAGGCTTTCCAATGCTTTGGTGAAGCCTTCGATACCTTCTGCTAGTTTATCGAATGCCATGCGATCGCTCTTGTGCATTTTTTCAAAGATACCTTTGTCCATCGGTGTTTTTTCGATATTCATCTTCGGTGCATTCTTCGGATCGAGTTTGCGTGGCAATGCGTTTGTAGTCGATTGCAACTCAGTCAAAAGTGCCGGAGAAATCGTCAACAAATCACAACCAGCTAATTCAGTAATTTCACCAATGTTACGGAAACTAGCTCCCATAACTTCAGTTTTGTAGCCGAACTTCTTATAGTAGTTGTAGATTGTTGTCACAGACAAAACACCGGGGTCTTCGTGTGCGGGATAGCTATCGCGTCCGGTGTCTTTCTTGTACCAGTCGAGAATCCGCCCGACAAACGGAGAAATTAGAGTAACACCAGCTTCTGCACAAGCGATCGCCTGATGAATCCCAAACAATAAAGTCAGGTTACAGTGAATACCTTCTTTCTCCAAAATTTCCGCAGCGCGAATGCCTTCCCAAGTAGCGGCTATTTTGATGAGAACGCGATCGCGTCCAACTCCAGCGGCTTTGTATTGAGCAATCAATTCCCGCGCTTTATTCACCGTCGCCTCAGTATCATACGACAAACGCGCATCTACTTCCGTAGACACCCGACCGGGAATGATTTGCAAAATCTTCAATCCAAACGACACCGCCAAACGGTCAAACGCCATCATGACTATTTGCGCTTGGCTTGCGCTCGATCCTGCATCTTTCTTTGCTTGGAGTAATGTCTGATCGACAATTTCCTGATATTCTGGCATCTGTGCCGCAGCAGTAATCAGGGATGGATTTGTCGTCGCATCTTGGGGCTTAAACTTCTCAATTGCCTGAATATCTCCCGTATCTGCCACGACAACGGTCATTGACCGCAATTGTTCCAGTAAATTTTTAGACATACATACTCCGTGAATGTTGTTTGCTTAGGATTTACTCATTCCCTTTTTCTTGACATCCTTCGCTGCACCTTCAATTCCAATTGTGGCAACTTTTCTTCACAATTGCCCATATCGGGGAGAGGGGGGAGTGGGGGAGTGGGGGAGTGGGGAGACAAGGAGGATAAGGGGGACAAGGGAGAAATTTTTCCAAGGAGTCCTCCTTGTCCACGCCAGTCGCCTCAACGGAGGGAACCTCCGCACGGCGCTGGCTCCCCTTGTCCCCCTTATCCTCCTTGTCCACGCCAGTCGCCTCAACGGAGGGAACCTCCGCACGGCGCTGGCTCCCCTTGTCTCCCTTATCCTCCTTGTCCTCCTTGTCCTCCTTGTCCACGCCAGTCGCCTCAACGGAGGGAACCTCCGCACGGCGCTGGCTCCCCTTGTCCCCCTTATCCTTTGTAAGCCTCAGCCTATTCTACGGGGTCAGGCAGAAATTGGCTGTCCAATTGTATGCACTTTAATTAAACTGGTTGTGCCTGATTTACCAACTGGTACGCCGGAAGTAATCACAACTTTATCGCCGTCGTTTGCCAAACCCATGTCTACAACGCTTTTTACCACATTCGTAAACATTTCTTCGGCGTTGTGGACTGGGGGAATTAAGCAAGGAACTACACCCCAGGAAAGTGCAAGCTGACGGTAAGTGGTTTCCTCTGGTGTGAGAGCGATAATTGGGGTTGTCGGACGATATTTGGAGACTAATTGCGCCGTACTTCCAGAAGAAGTGTTGCAGAGAATTGCTCTTGCACCTGTTTCGTAAGCGACGCGACAAACGGCTTCGGCAACAGATTCAGTTACGCTGAGACTACCGCCCTTGTGAGTCCAAGAATGTCTGGCACCTTCTTGTAGAGATTGTTCTGTCCGCACGGCGATATTGTGCATCATCTCAACTGCGGCGATCGCATATTGTCCGACGGCAGTTTCTCCAGAAAGCATCACGGCATCCGTACCATCCAGGATAGAGTTTGCAACATCCGTTGCTTCGGCGCGGGTGGGATCGGGAGCGCTAATCATCGACTCTAACATTTGTGTGGCAGTAATTACAGGCTTGCCGGCTTGGTTGCAGCGGCGTGTAATTTCTTTTTGAATTAGGGGGACTTCATAAATGGGCATTTCTACCCCCAAATCGCCACGGGCAATCATAATTCCGTCGGCAACTTTTAGGATGCTATCTAAATCTTCTACTGCTTCTCGTCTTTCGATTTTGGCGATGATGCGAATGTTAGCACCTGCTGCTTCAATCATTCGTTGGGCGGGTTCTAAATCTTGAGCCGATCGCACAAACGAAACCGCTACCCAATCTACACCCAACTGAATGCCAAAGCGCAAATCGAGCAAGTCTTTTTCGGTAATCGAACTGACGGGTAAACGAGTTTCTGGCAAGTTTACACCTTTGCTGGTAGAAATAACTCCACCAATTTTCACCATAGCTCGAATTTTATCGGCATCGCGATCGCTTACAATCAACTTCACCCGACCATCGTTGATTAAAATTGGTTCACCAGGTCGCACCATTGCAAATAAAGTCGGCAATGGTAGCGGCAATTCGTCGATACTGCTACCTTGTTCTTGCAGCACAAAAGTTACTTCTTGTCCAGCCTCTACAGTTAGTCCTTCTGGTGGCAAAACTCCCAAGCGAATCTTTGGACCGCACAAATCTTGCATAATTGCGATCGGCTTTTGCGTATCTGTGCCAATCTTTCTTAGATGATGAAGCGTTTGCGCGTGAAATTCATGCGCCCCATGAGAGAAATTCAACCGCGCTACATTCATTCCCGCATCTACCAACGCTTCCAGCCGTTCGGGTGCAGATGTAGCAGGTCCTACAGTACAAATAATCTTGGTTCGACGCATAAAGTTTAGGGGTTCGGAGTTTAGGAAAGCAAATACTCAGACAGCGCGTAAAAAAATAACTGTAATGCACCCTGATTTGCTGCGTGTGCGGATTACGCTACCCCTCAGAAATACGACGATTATGTTACAGCGATTTTCAGGTAAATGAACCACATTATTTTTATCTCACGCAAAGGCAAGGCAGCGCGTTGCGGGGGTTCCCCCCGTTGTAGCGACTGCCGCGCAGAGGCGCAAAGGAAGAAACAAGAGTGTGGTCTAAATACATGAAAATTGCTGTAAGTCAATAGTCATTAGTCAAAAGTTCTCAACTAATCACTAATGACTATTGACTATTGACTAATGACTAATCAACCGACAGCAGCAGCAACACGTTCTAACAGTCCTTCTTTTTGTGCCATTGATAACATCAAGTCAACTACACGATTAGAGTAGCCCCACTCGTTGTCATACCAGGCAACAACTTTAAAGAAGTTGGAATTTAGTTCCATACCGGCGCCGGCATCAAAGATACTAGAACGGCGATCGCCTTGAAAGTCTGTGGAAACTACTTCATCTTCTGTGTAACCCAAAATACCCGCCATTCCTCCTTCAGAAGCTGCCTTCATTGCCGCACAAATTTCTTTGTAGCTGGTGGCTTTATCTGTCTTGAAGGTCAAATCAACTACAGATACATCCGGGGTCGGGACTCGCAATGCCATACCAGTTAGCTTACCCTTCAACTCTGGTAAAACCAAAGCTACGGCTTTCGCGGCTCCTGTGGAAGAGGGTATGATATTTTGGGCGGCACCGCGACCACCGCGCCAATCTTTCTTGGACGGACCGTCTACTGTGGGTTGGGTAGCTGTCATCGCATGGACGGTGGTCATTAACCCTTCAGTTAAACCGAAGTTATCGTTAATTACTTTGGCAATGGGCGCCAAACAGTTTGTAGTGCAGCTGGCATTAGAGACGATCGCATCTTTTGCCGGGTCAAATATGTCGTGATTGACACCAACTAACAAAGTACGCACCTTCTCCGGCTCTTTCGTGGGAGCAGAAATGACAACCCGCTTGGCTCCAGCTTTTAAGTGGTTTCCGGCTCCTTCCGAATCGGTGAAAAGCCCCGTAGATTCCACAACATAATCGGCGCTTAATTTACCCCAAGGCAACTCTGCTGGATTCCGCATCGACACGCAAGGAATGAAGCGTCCATCGACAACGATACCATCCTCCTTAGCTTCAACTTTGCCCTGATAAGTTCCGTGGGTAGAGTCGTATTTTAATAAATAAGCCAAGTTATCTGGTGGTACTAAGTCGTTAATCCCCACAAACTCGATATTGGGATTATTCAAACCAGCGCGAAACACTAACCGTCCGATGCGTCCAAATCCATTGATGCCAACTTTCAGTTTAACCAAGATTAACCTCCTATAATAGACTTCTTTGAGAAGTCGGGGAATGGGGAGTGGGGAGTGGGGAGTGGGGAAGGGGGGGATGGGGAGACAAGGGAGACAGGGGAGAGGGGGGAGACAAGGAGAGGGGGAGAGGGGGGGATGGGGGGCTTCGGGGTCCCCACGAAGTGGGGTTGGGGGGGATGGGGAGAAAGAAGAATTATTCCTCTTGTCTCCCTTGTCTCCTTGTCCCCCTTGTCCCCCTTGTCCTCCTTGTCCTCCAAGTCCTCCTTGTCCCCCTTGTCCCCCTTGTCCTCCTTGTCCTCCTTGTCCCCGTCATCCCCCTTTTGAAAAGGTCTACTTTTTATTCTTCACATAACGATCCTGACAGTCGCAGTGGGTTATGGCATATTTACTTGGCAAATTTTAAGGTTTTGAGCAGACTGAGTGTTTTGATGAGATTTTAATCACCAGCGGACAATTAAAGTAGAACTCGCTAAAAATAACACTATAGTAAAGTTAGTCGTCCTGACTCTACTGTTGAATTTTTATGGACACCAGCACATCTGAAGGTAGAAATAGTGAGTCTAAAGTGCTTGATGAGTTTAAAGAGGCACACGCAGAAGAAATACAAGCGATCGCTTCAACCTTAGTCAAGATCGCAAACTTATCAGAGTCAGCAGTAAAACCTCATCTTGATGCGATGCTTGAGCAGTTGGTGAAGTCTAAACAAAAGCCTTTATTTTATGAAACCGCTAGCGCTGAAGAATGGATTCAAGCGCTGAAAGATTGGAGCATAAGCCACAGACGAGATACACCACTTCTTTCCGACTATGCTGTAAGTCGGGCAGGTATATATGAGGATGATGAGGAAATTTAGTGGCGTATCTGGTTGATACAAATATCATACTGCGAATGGCACAGCCAGATCGCCCAATGTGTGCTTCGGCATTAAACGCACTTGGGATACTCCGACACCAACAAGAAGAATGTTACCTTACACACCAAAATCTAGTTGAGTTTTGGCGAAGTGCTACCCGCCCGATTGAGAAAAATGGACTTGGGTTAGCTATACTTGAAGCTTCAGCAGAACTACAGCGTTTGGAAACGCTTTTTCTCATACTACCGGATGTGCCTGAGATTTATCCGGAATGGAAACGATTAGTTTTAGAGTACGGGGTGATGGGTGTAAATGTCCATGATGCAAGACTTGTTGCAGTAATGCTTGTTCATAAAGTAACTCACATTCTTACATTTAACACCAAAGACTTTAGGCGATACTCTGCTCTCATTACTCCTGTCGATCCAGCAAGCCTCACCTCAGCTTAAAGTAGCACAAGCAATGGCGATCGCACTTCATGACTCGAAACTTCGTGTTTGGAACAAAATATCATCTAAAATATTATACAAATTTCAGTGATAAAATCCTGATTGTGTCGCAGTTTATAGTTATGAAAACTACATGACAATCAATCTTCAAATCGACGAAGCCTTAATTAAAGAAGCTTTAGCCCTTGGCAATCAACAAACAGAACGTGATGTAGTTGAACAGGCTTTGCGTGAATATGTGCAACGTCGCAAGCAACAAATGGTAGTTGATTTGTTTGGAACAATTGACTATGAAGAAGATTACAACTACAAACAGCAGCGACAAAAGCAGTGATTGTTGTAGATACCTCTGTCTGGTCATTAGCGTTGAGACGGAATACTCCTATACAAGCAATATCTGTTGTCAATCTGTTGCGTGATTTGATTGTTGATAATCGAGTAGTATTATTAGGAGCTGTGAGGCAAGAGGTGCTTTCAGGAATTCGTTATGCTGAACAGTTTACCAGACTTAGAGACTATCTCCGCGCTTTTCCTGACTTAGAGTTGACAACTGAAGACTACGAACTGGCTGCTGAGTTTTACAATACTTGTCGCACAAATGGTATTCAAGGAGCCAACACAGATTTTTTACTTTGTGCAGTTGCTCATCGTCGTGGTTGGTGCATTATGACAACTGATAAGGATTTTGAGAGTTTTCAAGCGTATATTCCTGTCAGTTTATTGGAGGAGTAACCCAACTTCTCTTGTGCAGAGTTATCTAACATGTTTTTGCGACGTTTCAGCGGATTTACGTGAGATATTGCCCCGAAAACTCGAAACTTCGTGTTCAGAACTCGAAACTTGATGTTCAGAACTGGAAACTTCGTGTTCGGAACTGGAAACTTGATGTTCGGAACTGGAAACTTCGTGTTCGGAACTGGAAACTTCGTGTTCGGAACTCGGAACTTGATGTTCGGAACTCGAAACTTCGTGTTCGGAACTCCAAAATTTAAGCTTTGAACTCGGAACTTCGTGTTCAGAACTTGGAATGTCAAGTTTTACAGGAGCATTCTAATTTTGGAAGCAACACCCTAGAAGGGTGCTACTATACGAACAAAGCCCACCTGCGTGGGCTAAAAGCTAGAAGCCCACGTAGGTGGGCTTTGTATGTATAGCCCCAGGCTTATAGCCTGCGGGCAACGAGTTTTTGTTTTAAACTGCCGACGTTTGCGGCTGTGTTTTGCGAGATTTTCGGGTGAACCTGCGTCCCAAGTCATCAATCACCGTATCTAAACCAGCTACATCACCGCTAGCCTTGGCATAATTGTAAACTGCAAGAGCTGCTATATAAGCTTCACTGCCAGTTGCAATCAAGGTATCATCGACCAATTCTTGCAATTGCGTTAGAGATAGCAGCACAGGATACAACGCCTCAAATAATTCTACATCTAAGCGCATTTCATTTACATTAAACGACCTAGGCAGAAAATCCGGGTTTTGTGTGGCTACTTCTAAGGCTTTGCTTACAAAAGCTTGACTTTTGTCACCTAGTTTCGGCAAGTATTTACGCTCATTTGCCGTCAAATCAATTAAAAACGGCAGCTTTTCTTTGATAGTAGCGATCGCTTCCATCACCGCTTCTCGGTCTTTTTGGGAAAAACTAGCACTGATACGATTATTCGCCATATTTATCACTCCTAAGGGTGTTCTTATTTCAGTATTCCCAAAGTTATGAAGGCGATCGCACTTCATCTTCATCTAAAATGAATGCGATCGCCTCTCATGCAGCACCCTACCCTAGAAGGGTAGGGCTATACGTACAAAGCCTGCCTTCGCAGGCTAAAAGTCCTAAGCTTTATAGCCTGCGAAGGCAGGCTTCGTTCGTGTAGCCGCACCCTTCAGGGTGTCGGGGAAGTGAGTAATATGCTTAACTCCCCTCGTGACCGACATCAGTGTTCTTACCTGAATCCTGCCATTTCCAGTGGAGAATTTCTGGCATATCTTCGCCGTGCTGAGTAATGTAAAGCTTGTGTTCAATTAACTTGTCGTGCATCATCTGCTTGACATAAGCAGCTTTATACCCTAGTTTTGGCACTCTGTCAATCACATCATCCACTAAACTAAAGCGGTCTAACTCGTTGAGAACGACCATATCAAACGGTGTGGTAGTCGTTCCTTCCTCTTTATAACCGCGCACATGAAAGTTATCATGGTTAGTGCGACGATAAGTGAGGCGATGAATTAACCAAGGGTAGCCATGAAAGGCGAAAATTACAGGTTTGTCAGTAGTAAAGAGAGTGTCGAAGTCTTTATCGCTCAACCCGTGCGGATGTTCGCTTGTTGGTTGTAGTGTCATCAAGTCTACCACGTTGATCACGCGCACCTTCAAGTCGGGGAAGTTCTGACGGAGAATATCTACTGCCGCTAAAGTTTCCAGCGTCGGAATGTCTCCCGCACAAGCCATCACCACATCCGGTTCAAAGCCTTTGTCATTGCTTGCCCATTCCCAAATGCCGATACCAAAGGTACAATGCTTAATTGCAGCTTCCATATCAAGATACTGCAACGCGGGTTGTTTGCCGGCGACGATGACGTTGACATAATTGCGGCTTCGCAAACAGTGGTCTGTGACTGATAGCAGCGTGTTGGCATCGGGGGGTAAATATACGCGAATGACTTCAGATTTTTTGTTGACTACATGATCGATAAAACCTGGGTCTTGATGAGAAAAGCCGTTGTGATCTTGTCGCCAAACGTGGGAAGTTAGGAGGTAGTTGAGAGAAGCGATCGGTCGGCGCCAAGGAATGTGACGAGTAGTTTTCAACCATTTTGCATGTTGGTTGAACATCGAGTCAACTATGTGGATAAACGCTTCATAGCAGGAGAAGAAACCGTGACGACCGGTGAGGAGGTATCCTTCTAACCAACCTTCACAAGTATGTTCGCTCAAAATTTCCATTACACGTCCATCGGGGGACAGCTTTTCGTCTTCTGGGAGTATTTCGGCATCCCAAGTTCTGGTTGTAACTTCAAATACAGCGTCCAAACGATTCGATTGAGTTTCATCGGGTCCAACGATGCGAAAGTTGCGGCGTTCGGAGTTTAGTGTTATCACATCCCGCAGGAATTTACCCATTACCTTGGTAGCTTCGGCAACAACTGCGCCCGGTTTGTCAACTTCAACAGCGTAATTGCGGAAGTCAGGCATTTTTAAATCACGCAGCAAAAGACCACCGTTAGCGTGGGGATTATCTCCCATGCGACGCTGACCTCTGGGGGCGAGTTCGGCTAATTCCGGAATTAGTGTACCATTAGTATCGAAGAGTTCTTCTGGTTTGTAACTTCGCATCCACTGTTCCAGGAGTTTGAGGTGTTCTGGTTTGGATGCGATTTCTCCAAAAGGAACTTGATGCGATCGCCAAAAGTTTTCTGTCTTTTTGCCGTCAACTTCTTTTGGTCCAGTCCAACCTTTAGGAGTTCTCAGGATAATCATCGGAAAAGGCGATCGCTCAGTATTACCATTATTCCGGGCATCTTCTTGAATCTCTTTGATTTCCCGAATTACAGTATCTAGCGTTGCCGCCATCAATTGATGTACAATTTCTGGATCGGAACCTTCGACAAAGTAAGGTTTATAACCGTAGCCGACAAATAAACTTTCTAACTCTTCATGGCTGATTCGTGCTAACACCGTTGGGTTAGCAATTTTGTAGCCGTTTAGGTGTAAAATTGGCAATACAGCACCATCATGCACCGGATTGAGAAACTTGTTTGAGTGCCAGCTAGCTGCTAAAGCTCCGGTTTCTGCTTCACCATCGCCAATCACGCAAGCAACAATCAAGTCAGGATTATCAAAAGCTGCACCGTAAGCGTGAGATAAAGCATAGCCGAGTTCACCACCTTCGTGAATCGATCCCGGAGTTTCTGGTGCAACGTGACTGGGAATACCCCCAGGAAAAGAAAACTGTTTGAAGAGTTTCTTCATCCCCTCCGCATCTGGGGAAATATTCGGGTAATATTCGCTGTAAGTGCCTTCGAGGTAAGTGTTAGCGACCAATCCAGGACCACCGTGACCGGGACCTGCAATATATATTGTGTTCAGGTCATTTTTTTTGATAACCCGGTTCAGGTGAACGTAAATAAAGTTAAGACCCGGAGTTGTCCCCCAGTGACCGAGAAGTCTGGGTTTGACATGTTCTTGCTTCAGCGGTTCTTTGAGTAGGGGATTGTCTAGTAAATAGATTTGTCCAACTGAAAGATAATTAGCCGCAAGCCAATAAGCGTTGATTTTACGCAGTTCTTCATCAGTTAAAGGCTTTGATTGGGTCGGGGTTGCTAATATCATACCGAACTCCATTACTTTCGTGATTTTGACCAACTTACAAGTATGCAAGTTTAGTTAACTTGAAAATGATGGTCATCTTACTTATGACCAGTCTTTACACGTACAAGCTGAAAAAATTGGCAGTTATGGCTATCAGCCACTCGATTATTTGCTCAAATCTCAGAGAAATATCAAGATTATGACCTTTATCAGAGGTTATCAAACAAGATAACAAATTGGATATTATTTAATTTTAATTTTCTTTAATTGCTAAAAGTTAAATGTTGTTTAATATATGTGTAAGAATTAATTATGGTTAATGAAAAATCTATCCTTTGGTAGAGGTTTCATATATAAGTAGCAAATAATACTACATTTAGCTTGTATTATCTGTTTAATCTGGAAAAAACGTAGATGCAGATTACTTTGTTGTCAAACATTGCTTTACTCTTAAATAAACATCTAACTGCATTAAACTGCGTCCTCTTGCTGAACCTTGGATTCATCATTTAAGCCTTTCAATACAAGTTTGTTCGCGTTAAGTGTCATTTGATCAACTCTATGAGATTCTAAATTATTACCCCGTGCCAAAAACTCATCAAGTAACTTAAAGAAACTCTCAAATCCTTCCTTTTCATTCACACAGTAGAGCATGATAATGTTTGCCCAAGAATTTGAAGTTGATACATGATACTTTTGTTGCAACCAAGGCTGGAACTCACGATAAAAATCCATTTCCTCCTGAGTTGATTCAATCTTCAATTCTCTTAAAGCGGTTTTATAACCTACTAAAAACATAAAAAGGTCGCTAACTGAAGCTCGTCCTATATACATACCTGGTTTCGCCTTAATTTTTTGTAAAATTTCAAATAATCTACTCATATTACCTATCTCACTTTGTTCCAGGTTCATAATTTATTTTACAACTCATTTAAATAGTCAATCAAAAACTCTTCACTGGCACATAGCCAAATCATTTAGCCAATCCTCCCTAAGTAATCCCTCTGTGGAAAGATTATCAAAGACTCTTTCTTTAACCTCTACCCCGTAATGAATCCCATTGAGTGTAATTGAATCGATTATTCCCTGACTTTCTAAGCGTGTACTAATTATATAATCTTCACCATATGCAGTTTGAATTTTAATAATGCCCTCAATATTATTTTCTGCCAACCATTGCATCACAGCTTGAGCGCATTCATCGCATTTAAGGATTCTAAAGTTGGCGACTATTTTACCGACTTCTTGATAAATGTCATCATCAGATAATTGACTCATGTCACCACAAATATAAAATAATATACTTTGAAGCGATCGCTTCTGCTCTATGTATCTCAAAACACATAACTCCAGATACATTTAGCAAAAATTAATTTTACATAGAGTTAGTTATATTACTATTCACTAAGCGAACTCTAAACTTGACAACGAAAATGACTTATTTAGAAGCAGCAGCGCAATTCTACAGCGAAGTCGCGCAAACACCGCAAGTTGGACTTTGTTGCGTCCAAAGTTCATCCTTGCAGTTGCCAGGATTGCATATTCCCTTGCAAATGCAGGAAATGAACTATGGTTGCGGTACTACGGTTCACGCTGCTGAACTCGCAAACCAACCTACAGTCTTGTATGTTGGTGTTGGTGGTGGGTTAGAAGCATTGCAATTTGCTTATTTTTCTCGTCGTCAGAGTGCTGTAATTGCAGTCGATCCGGTTGCAGCGATGCGTGAAGCTGCTACACGCAATTTAGAAATTGCCGCAAAAGAAAATTCTTGGTTTGATACCAGCTTTGTAGAAATTCGTGAAGGTGATGCTTTTAACTTACCAGTTGATGATAATTCTGTCGATGTAGTAGCGCAAAATTGCCTTTTTAATATCTTTGAACCAGAAGATTTAACTCGTGCTTTAAAAGAAGCATATCGAGTCTTAAAACCAGGTGGACGCTTGCAAATGAGTGACCCGATCGCTACTTCTCCAATTCCGCTTCATTTACAACAAGATGAGCGATTACGAGCGATGTGTTTATCAGGCGCACTCACTTATGAAGAGTATACTCAACGTATCATCCAAGCTGGTTTTGGTCAAGTTGAAATTCGTGCCCGTCGTCCTTATCGTCTTCTAGATTCTCAAACTTACAATTTAGAAGATAATTTACTTTTAGAAAGTCTCGATTCTGTCTCTTTTAAAGTTATCATTCCCGAAGATGGTGCTTGCATCTTTACAGGGAAAACAGCAATTTACGCAGGTGCAGAAGAAATTTTTGACGATTCAGCCGGACATATTCTGCAACGTGGAGTTCCAGCGGCAGTGTGTGATAAAACAGCCGCGAAACTTGGCGGATTAATGCCAAAAGAGATAATAATTACTGACTCTACATGGTATTATGACGGCGGCGGTTGTTGTTAAAAAGTGATAATAAATGTTATTAGGTGCATTGTTTGTAGTTACGCTTTTTTTAGCTTACTCCAATGGAGCAAATGACAACTTCAAAGGTGTAGCAACGTTATTTGGTAGCCAAACAGCGAGTTACAAAACAGCAATTTGGTTAGCAACGATTACAACTTTTGCGGGTTCCGTGGCTTCGATTTTTCTTGCGGAAGCATTAATTAAAAGCTTTTCTGGGAAAGGACTGGTTCCGGATGCGATCGCACTCCGCAGCAGATTTACCTCCACGCAGTAGCGATCGCTGCGGGTTTAACTGTGATTATCGCTACTGTAGCAGGATTTCCTATTTCCACAACTCACGTTTGGTGTCGGTTCAATTTTTGGTGTTGGACTTATTTCCAAAACAGCGAATGCGCGTGTTTTTTCTCAAATTCTGCTTTCGTGGATTTTAACATTACCTACTGCCGCAATTCTTAGTGGAATTTCTTACGGATTATTGCACAGTATATCTTAGGGTAGGGTGCGTTACGGCGCAAAAATTTAAATATTGATAATAGCCTAACGCACCTTCGGTTGAATGGCACTTACTTAAATCATGCTTCAAACAACAATAACACCTTTCAAACAGAAACTAAGTTCTCCCTTGACAAAAAAGGGAATTAATGTATTACAAATTAACTTGGGTAAGCGCTGCAACCTCGCTTGTACGCACTGCCATGTGGAAGCGGGACCCAAACGCACAGAAGAACTTACCCCGGAAATTTGCGAACAGTTAATCAAGTTAATTCATCAATTTCCAGAAATTAAAATTGTTGACTTGACAGGTGGTGCCCCTGAGATGAATTATGGATTTAAGCCACTAGTAGAAGCCGCAAAAGCAACAGGTAAACAGGTAATTGTCCGGTCGAATTTGACAATTTTCTTTGAAGATGGTTTTGATGATTTACCAGAATATTTTGCGAAACATCAAGTGAGAGTTGTTGCTTCTCTGCCTTGCTATTTAGCAGATAATGTTGATAAAATGCGAGGTCTTGGTGTTTTTGATGATTCGATTCGCGGCATACAATGGTTGAACAAAGTCGGCTATGGAAACAAGCCAGATTTAATTTTGGATTTGGTGTATAATCCCCAATTACCTACAAGCGAAAAATTCTCCTTAACTCCCGAACAGAATAAGCTGGAACAGAATTACAAAACGTTCTTATATGAACATTTTGAAATTGTGTTTAACAACCTATTCACAATCACAAATATCCCAGTAGGTCGAACTAAAATGCATTTAGAACGTAAGAAGCTTTACGCACCCTATTTGCAGTTCTTAGAGTCGCATTTTAATGGTAGTACAATTGAAAATTTGATGTGTCGTGATGAGCTTTCAATTGACTATTTGGGTAATGTTTATGATTGTGACTTTAACCAAATGATGAAGCTACCTGCGAAAACTCGCAATGGGGAAACCTTGACAGTTGCTAAGTTGTTAGAAGCTGGTAGTTTAGACTTAATTGATGAGGTACAAACTGCTGCTTATTGCTATGGTTGTACCGCAGGATGTGGTTCGAGTTGTGGTGGTGCTTTGGTGTAAAGTCAATTAATTTTAGATGAAAGGATTTTAAACCGCTTCTTGACGCGGATAAACGCAGATAATAATTAATTATCCGCGTTCATCTGCGTTCATCTGCGGTTGTAATTTTAAATTGATGCGGTTCTATCAACCTAACCGTTTATATAAGCGTAATAATAAATACCAAATATTAATTGTTTTTGTTGAAAACACGCAGTAAGGAGGAAAACCCAAATGACTGAAGATAATAAGATCCGCACTTTATCTGTTGATATTGGTGGCAGTGGTGTCAAGGTTCTGCTTTTGGATAGTAAGGGTAATCCCTTAAGTGAAAAAGTGCGAAAAGAAACACCGCAGCCAGCTAAACCCGAACCGGTGATAAATGCAATTGTTGAGTTAGCAGCGACTCAAGCTGAATTCGATCGCGTTTCGGTAGGTTTCCCCGGTGTGGTGCGTGATGGAGTGACGGAAACGGCGGTAAATTTGCATCCAGATTGGATTAAGCTTGATTTGGCAAAGGAATTGTCACAGCGTTTAAACAAGCCTGTGCGGGTGATTAATGATGCTGATATGCAAGGTTTGGGAGCAATTGTAGGTAAGGGTGTAGAATTGGTGATTACCTTGGGTACTGGCTTTGGTTCGGCTTTGTTTGTAGATGGGAAATTAGTGCCGAATTTGGAAATGGGGCATCATGAGTTTAGAAAAGGCGAGACTTATGAGCAACAATTGGGACGTGCAGCTTTAGAAAAGGTTGGTGATAATAAATGGAATAGGCGTTTAGAAAAGGCGATCGCTTCTCTGCAAAATCTATTCAATTATAATTACCTTTATATCGGCGGTGGTGAAGCTACAAAAGTCAAAATTCAGCTACCTGAAAATGTGAAACTCATCCCAAATATTACTGGTTTACTCGGTGGAATTGCTTTGTGGCGAGATTGAGGGTTGTTAGTTGTTAGTGGTTAGTGGTTAGTTGTTGGGCATTTATCCCCCTTGTCCCCCTTGTCCCCCTTGTCCCCCTTGTCTCCCACTCCCCCACTCCCCCACTCCCCCCTCCCTACTCCCCACTCCCCTTCCTTACTCAGTCTTGCGAAAGATGTCGCGAGGCTTAATAAAAATTATTAATTGGAAGGAGAGGGTAGGGATGATTAATCATGCAATTGAAGCCGATAAATCAGCAAGTGGTAGCCATCGTTGGGGCTTCCAGTGGAATTGGACGGGAAACAGCGCTTTTGTTTGCGCGACGCGGTGCAAAGGTAGCAGTAGCAGCGCGGAGTGAATCAGGGTTAAATTCCTTGGTGAACGATATTCAAAGCTTTGGTGGTGAAGCGATCGCTATTGTTGCAGATGTAAGTGACTTTGAACAGGTAAAGGCGATCGCCGATCAAACTGTGGCACAATACGGAAGGCTTGATACTTGGGTTCACGCTGCTGCTACAGGTATACTCGCACCTTTTGAAAAAATCACACCCGAAGAGTTTCAACGAGTTATTGATGTAACTTTGATGGGACAGGTTCACGGTGCAATGGCAGCATTACCCTACCTGAAACAAGAAGGACGCGGGGCATTAATTCATATTTCTTCAGTGGAAGGTAAGCGCGGTTTACCGTTGCAAAGTCCTTACTCTGCGGCAAAGCATGGTTTAGAAGGTTTCTTAGAAGCGCTGCGGGTAGAGTTGCAGCATGAAAAGTTGCCTATCAGCGTTACCTCAATACTGCCTTCTGTTATTAACACACCTTACTATAATAAAGTTGCTACCAAATTAGGGGTGAAACCGACAGGGATACCACCATATTACGATCCTAGCCTTGTTGCTGAAGCGATTCTTTATGTTGCCGAACATCCAACTCGTGATTTTATCGTTGGGGATGTGGGTAGAGTGTTAGATGTGCTACAAAGAGTTTCGCCTCCTTTAGTGGATTCAGTCTTGACGGCAATTGGTATTCCGGGACAGCGTACCAACGAACCGAAGTCAGAAGACGCACCAAACAATCTTTTTGAACCGATTTCAGGTTATGACAAAGTTAAGGGAGACTTTGGCAAGCTTGAAATCCCAAGTTTCTTAGATTGGTTCGATATGAACCCGCCGGTTAAGTGGGGTGCTTTAGCGGTTGCAGCTTTGGGTGTTGCAGCGTTTCTCGGTGGGTGGTGGAATGGGAATGATGTTTAAGGAGTTTTAGCTTTGGGGTGAACGAGCGATCGCATTTACTGATTGTAGAAGAGTGCGATCGTCTTCAGCATAACAATCGTGTTATGTTGCGTCGATGATGTGCAAATAAAGCAACTCCCTAAACTACCTGATTTTTCACGCGATAAAAAAGCAACACAACACCGTTTTTGTAAATCTTGCTGTTGGTAAGTTCCAGATCAGTCTGCTTGACGACTCCGGAAAAAAGTGGAATTCCTGAGCCGAATAGTAAAGGATTTAACTTCAAGATTATCTCGTCAATCAAGTTTTCGGCAAATAGCATTGTAGCTAAATCAGCGCCACCGCAGAGGTATATGTCTTTGCCCGTTTCATCCTTCAACGCTGTGACAAATTCAACAATCTTCTCGGAAACGATCGCCACATTCTCATCCGGACTTTCTTTCATCGTGCGGGAGATAACATACTGCTTCATAGTTGGGTAAGGATTGGTTACACCTTCTTTTAATCCCACCTCGTATGTCTTGCGTCCCATCAAAACGACATCAAACCACTTGAAAGACTCTAAATAATCAGTTACATGCTCACCTTCAAAAAGAAAACCGTCAAATGAGCCGTCTTGGTGGGCAATAAACCCATCAACGGTGCAAGCTACGTAATACTTCAGTTTTCGCATATCTAACCTCCTGGTTCGTAGTGAGCGGTTTACCGCTCAGATCAACAGTTTTATAGGAATAGAGCCGCTTACTACCTTAAAAAGCGTTTATTTATGCCCATCCAGATTCCCGCGCTAACCCAAACTGCTCAATTACCGCCGCATTTGTCCTCAAATAATGTGAATTGTAACTCTTTTATTCTTTTCCAGATAATATTATGATGAAATAAAAAGGTAGGTTCATGTGTGAAATCAACTTTGTATTTGACAGCAAAAGTCTTACCGGGAAATAAAATTGAGATTCAAAATTTAAACCTAACAGAAGGACAAACAGTTGAGGTCATAATTATAATTTCCGAATCTAATACTTCTATTGACTCTGAAAACAACCAGTCTCCTTCTTTACAGGAACGTCAAGCTTTCCTCAAACTACCTCTTAGCGATCGCAGACGAATTCTGGAAACTCAAGCCGAAACAATGCTGTCTCACTACCAGCAAGATTCTGAGTGGCAATTAATGGCGGGTGACATAATTGACTACTAATCCTGACATGCCTAAGCGTGGGGAAATTTGGTTAGTTAATTTTGACCCCACAATAGGTGCAGAAATCAAAAAAGTACGCCCCGCAATAGTTATTAGTTCTGATGCTGTGGGTAAATTACCTATTAAATTGATTGCTCCAATTACAGATTGGAAACCTTCTTTTGCCCAAAATATTTGGCACGTCAAAATCGAGCCAGATACTAGCAATTGTTTGACGAAAGTTTCCGCAATTGACGCATTGCAATTAAGAGGAGTAGACTTGCAACGATTCATTCACAAGTTAGGTATTATCTCAGATATTACCATGTCAGCAATTTAAATTGCGATTGTGACTATTATTGAAGCGGAAATATAATATAAATATAATATTTTTGACTGCGAAAATAGACAACAATTACTCGTAAATCACGATAAGCATGTTGATTTAAGCTATGCTTAAGCGCGATCGCCTTTCAGCATAACGGCGCTCATTGAGCGGTGACAGAACATGAAAGCATTACCACCAATATTTTTTCATCAATCCGCTCCAATGCGTTGTTATGTCGCGCAAAGGCTAGAATGAGGCGCTGATTATCTCACTAGATGCTGAAAAGTATTCTCGCGTGAAGTCAATAGCTGCTTGTTCATTAAAACCTTTGCAAGTGTAGATCACAATCGAGAAAAACTTAGCACTGCTCCAAAAATAGGCTGATATACCAGAGTCAATAAGCGGCAGGAAGGCATCATACCCTGCATTTTCCTCTCGCCCCATGCCCGAAGCCGGCGCAAAAATAATAGGTTCGCCATATGTGCTAAGGCTTAAATGTCCAGCAACATTGAGAAGATATTTTTCTAATAGCTCCTTGTTTATGTCAATGGTGTAGAAGCCCTCAATGAGCAATCGCTGCCGAAAAATATCTGGTGCAAGATTCTTTATCATGTCCGTTTACTTCGTGATTTTTCCTACGCTTTGCAGTCTAACAAATTCAACCGAGAAACAATAAACTCCCATAATCTAAAGATTACAAATGCTCATGCGATCGCTGTTTACCTCAAAATATGCTGATAATTTTGATACTGTGGCGTAAGAAGCGATAAAGTGCGATCGCCCCTTATCTTATCATCGGTTCCACCACCACTATCTTATCAACTTGATCCACCATTACCCGCGCTAGCCCAAACTGCTCAATTACCGCCGCATTTGTCGTTAAATGCATACTTACCTCAGCTACGCGATACTCACTTTTCTCACCAGCTAATACAGCCGGTAACAATAACTGATCCGCCAAATGTTCATCTACTGGTGCGCTTGTTTGATGAAACTTCAGCAATTCCTCACAAGCGATTTCGGCAACTTTTTCTGATGACAACCGCTTCTCTCCCAACCCACTAAACCCAGCTAAACTATTTTTATATTTAGCGGTGAGAAACAAACCAGCCCCAGGTGCAATACCCTTTTCTCGCAATGCTTGCACAGCTACTTTTAATTTGGCTTCTTGCAATAAATTCTCAGCACGATTTGCCATTCTTTGGGGAATATTGGCAGGTAATTCTGTTACCACTGCTAGTCCCCGCACTTGTTGTAAGTCACCGCGTTCGAGCAATTTGATACCAGTGGGTTTTTTACCGCCGCTTACACGCAATTGCACTTCTCCCCCACCTTGAGGATACCATCCCCAAGCGCCAAGTTTTACTTGAGCTTCCACGCCCATTTGCTGTAACATTGGCAGATAGACTTGCTCAATGTAGGTCGTTGAAGGGCTAAAAGCAACGTGAGTTCCACCTCGTAGCGTTACTTGGGAATCACCATCAGCTAGCGCCAAAGCTAAGAGGATAGTCTGCAATACTAAAGTAACCGCACCAGCAGAACCACCTTCTCGTGCTTGGCTGACATCAAAGGTGTAATTTCCCGCTTGCACGGAACTACCGGGAGTGAATTCTAGCATCATTGAACCGAAAGCATCACCCCGCAGTTTGGCATGACAAATTGCCGCAGCAGCGCGAACTGATGTCAAGTGTTGTGCTGCTAATCCCGGCTTTTTGCGTTTAGCGCGAATGTTGTAAATGCGTATGGGTTCACCTGTGATGGCAGCGAGACTTAAGGAGGTGCGGAGAACTTGTCCACCTCCTTCTCCATATGAACCGTCAATTTCAATCATGCGGTGCAATACTTTTGTATTATTATAGTACTACAAGGCTACAATCTGTAGGGATAGTTTGTCATGCTGTTAACTACTAAGAATTATTGGCGTTGCATATTAACATGATGATTTGACGTATTGTAGAGACCTTCCGTCGTCACGTCTCTACGATTCATCCAAAGGATTATGCAAAAATTAATTGTAAATCTAACACAAAACCACGAAGAATATCCTCACCAGATAAACTACTAGGAGATTGTAAAACTTCTACTTCTACCAAAGGTCGATAAATTTCTACTTGTTTCTTTTTAGGATTAATCAACCAACCCAAACGCAAACCATTTTCTATATATTCCTGCATTTTGGCTTGAGTTTCTTCTAAATCATCACTTTCAGATATCAATTCCACTACAAAATCAGGACACAAAGGTAAAAACTTCTTTCGTTGACTTGAAGTGAGTGCATCCCATCTTTCTATCTTTACCCAAGACGCATCGGGGGAACGAGTTGCACCATTTGGAAGTTTAAAACCTGTGGAAGAATCAAAAGCTTTTCCGAGATGATTTTGACGGTTCCAAAACCATATTTGACCTAATAAATCAAAGTTACGGTTTCCCGTTTCTCCCCCAGTGGGTGACATAATAACTAATTCCCCATATTGCGTTAATTCCAGTCGTAATTCTTTGTTAAAAAGAACAACTTGTTCAAATTCTTCATCTGTAAATTTAAGATTTGGGGGTAACTGTAAAGTTAAGGCACTCATCGTTAATTCTCCAGAAAATGTGAGATTAGGCTGATAGAAGCTTGCTTTTACCAGGATTCATCAAATTGTAGGGGTCAACCATTTCCTTAAATTTTAGATTACGGCAATGCGATCGCTCTCCTCCTCTCTTCTTCTATAAAATAGGAATGGGATTGGCAATAAATACGTTTTTCTCTTCGTGATAGCGTATAATCTCATTGAGGCGTTCTTCGCGCTCTTAACCGCACCAGTTGCATTCCTAGGAGGCGCGGTAGAGACGTTCCATTGTCACGTCTGTACCAGGAAAAGCGGTAGAGACGTGACAATGGAACGTCTGTACAAAAGTCAGAATTGCATTTTGTGCAAAGCTACGCGGACTGTATAAACGGTATTTTTGCATCTTTGCTTGCAACGTTCTTCACCCTGAGTAGCGGTGTAAAATCCAACAAGCATTACATTCTGACTTTTGAATTCTTCTTTATCGGCGCTTTCATGCCATTTCTTTAATATAAAGTTATATAAGGCACTCAAAAAGAAAAATTACAGCGCCTACATTTTTAGCTGATTCGCAGTGTACATTCTAAAATTAACTTTTGATTTACCAAAGAATATGGTTGAATTTCTAAAGCGCGTTGAAAAGCTTTGATTGCTTCACCGTACTCGCCAAGTGCGGCATAACACAAGCCCATACCGTGAAGTGCGCCAAAATGTACTGGTATTATTTCCACAACTTTCTGACAATCTGCTAGCGACTTATAATATTTGCGGCTGCTGTAGTAAAGAAAAGCGCGACGATTCCAAGCTTCAGCAAAATCTGGTTGTTCTTTGATCAGTTGGTTCAGCACTGTTTCGGCTTCGTCTAGTTCCCCAGCGTCTAGTAGCTTTTGACTGCGGTCAATGGTTTCTAGCCCAGAAATTCCCTTTTGCTTGAACCAGATGCGCCAAAGTTTCCTAGTCGCGTGTTCGCGCACTGTTTCGTCAGGATTTTTCAAATCTTCAAGTAAGGAATTGATTGATAAAGAATCCATGAATTTGAGGTTTGGGATTGTATATTAGTAATTTCGCACAAAACTATTCAATTAAATCACTTTTAAAGGCATCTTTAAATTGGGGCAATTGCAATGCTCGGCAATTATCATGCTATTTGTTGTAGTCAGTAATACTGTTAGTGCGTTTACGCAATATATCAAGTCATTAGCACAAACTTTATAAAAGTGAAAAGGGTGTCTTGGCAGTTGACAAAACCCTAGGAAATAATAGTTGATAAAAAGATAACAAAAAATAAATTGACTATGCCAAAACAAAACAGCGTTTCTCGGCATATTGTTCTGACTTCTCATCCCAGTCGTTCTGGTCCCAAACCGATCGCGATTAACTGGGGAGCTGCTGACCCGATGCAACGAGGTCCAGTGATTGCTACTTTAACAAAGTCGGCGCACCGCAATGTCATAGGCACTCATTCGGGTGGTTATGCGGTTTATCGCGCTTTAGCAGTGGCTAGCGGATCGCTGCAATCAGATCATATAGCGGATTTAACCAACACGTCTCCAACAGAGCGCATTGGACCATATCCAAGCTGGTCTGACCCTGATAAAATCGTCTCGCTTGACCCTTATGGAGCGATCGCTTCGGAGGTGTTTGCATCATACTACGAACAGGGATATGATATCCGTCCGACGATCGCCATCACCAAAGCTCACATTAATATGCCCGAACTGCAAGAAGCGATCGCCAAAGGACGCTTGCAAGTTGATGGTAAAATTATGAAACCCGGTGGCGATTTGGTGGTAACAAAAGCCGCAATTGAGCCGGTTTGGTATTTACCAGGACTTGCCAAGCGGTTTAATATCACCGAAGGCGAATTGCGTCGCGCTTTATTTGAACAAACTGGGGGAATGTTTCCAGAATTGGTGACTAGATCGGATTTGGAGGTGTTTTTGCCGCCAATTGGAGGTTTGACGGTGTATATTGTCGGTGATTTAGAAGCGATCGCCGATCCGAATAAGCCTTTAGCTGTCAGAGTACATGATGAGTGCAACGGTTCCGATGTCTTCGGTTCAGATATCTGCACTTGTCGTCCTTATCTGGTACACGGAATTGAGGTGTGCGTGCAAACAGCACAAGAAGGTGGTGCTGGGGTAATTGTTTATTGTCGCAAAGAGGGTCGCGCCCTTGGTGAGGTTACGAAATTCTTGGTTTACAATGCTCGCAAGCGTCAAGAAGGAGGCGATCGCGCTGATGCCTATTTTGAGCGTACTGAATGTGTGGCAGGTGTCCAAGATATGCGCTTCCAAGAATTAATGCCGGATGTACTGCATTGGTTGGGCATTACCCGCATTGACCGCATGGTATCTATGAGTAATATGAAGTTCGATGCCATAACTCAGTCGGGAATTGAGATTGTGGAGCGAATTGCGATTCCCGATGATTTGATTCCTCAAGATGCGCGGGTGGAAATTGAAGCGAAGAAAGCTGCCGGGTATTATACCACAGGGGATGTGTTAGATGCAAACAGTTTAGCTGATGTGAAGGGACGAGCTTTGGAGTAGGTTGGATTGGGCAATGGGCAATGGGCAATGGGCAATGGGCCCTATCGCAATGGGCAATGGGCAATGGGCAATGGGAATTAAAGACGCTCGATTTTTAATGCGCGTTCTATTCTAATAGCATTCTTTCCATGCCCAATGCCCCATGCCCCATGCCCCATGCCCAATGACGGCAGATGCTCTCGCGTAAGTCCGACACCAAGACCGCACAGCCAAACCTATGCCCCATGCCCAATTCCCAATGCCCCATTCCCATTATTTACGGAGATACGAACCGCCAAGATGCCAAGAACGCCAAGTTTAGAGGGGAAGGAGTTGATTGCATATCTTCGTTCTGCTTACGCTATTCGGGAACGTTGTATGCAATTGTTTGTATTGGCGACTGAAGATAAGTTGCCAAATTTTGGTTGTGATTTGATGCAGTTGGATAAGGTAGCAGATTATGTGATTTCGGTGATGCGGGGTGAGTACCCAAATTTGGATATTCCGTTTCACAGTCGTTGGCGACATTTTGAGGCTGGAGGTGTGCAACGTTTAACTCAGTTGGATGAGATGTTGGTGGGAATGACACCGCTGCAAAAAGCGGCTGCGAAGTTTGATTTGGCGATTCTTAGTGTTTTGCTGGATGCGGGAGCGGGGAATAGCTGGGGTTATTATGAGCAGGAGACTAATTTGGGTTTCCGGCGAAGTGAAGGTTTGGCTGTGGCTAGTTTCCGGATGTTTTGTCAAGGTGCTTTTTCTAGTGAGGAAGGCAGTGTTTTACAAGCGGATGCTCAAAAGTTGCAATTATTAACAGAAGAAGAATTAGCGGATGGGTTTCAGGTAAATGCCGAAAATCCTTTGGTGGGGGTTTCTGGGCGGTTGAAGTTGTTGCAGAAATTAGGACAAGCTTTAGTATCTTCTCCTGATTTATTTGGCGAAGTAAATCCGCGTCCGGGAAATATGGTAAATTACTTAATGGGAAAATCTGAGAATCAGGCGATCGCGACAACTACAGTTTTTGATGCAGTTCTTGAAGGACTGAGTGATATTTGGTCTGGACGAGTTGAAGTTGCTGGAGTTAACTTGGGGGATGTCTGGTTTCACTCGGCTGTTGGTGATGATGGTTTAGTGCCATTTCATAAATTGTCTCAATGGCTTACGTATTCTTTGTTGGAACCATTACAGGAACTCGGTTTAGAAATTACTAATTTAGATGCGCTGACTGGTTTGCCAGAATATCGCAATGGAGGGTTGTGTCTGGATTTGGGACTTATCAAGGTTAAAGATTCGCAGATTTTGCGATCGCCTCATCCAGTATCATCAGAAGTTATAGTTGAATGGCGTGCTTTGACGGTGATTTTGTTGGATTGCATTGCGGTTAGAGTGCGCCAGAAGTTGGGTATGAGTGCTTCAGAATTGCCTCTGGTGAAAATTCTCCAAGGTGGAACTTGGACAGCAGGACGAAAAATTGCTGCCGAACTCAGAACAGGTGGTGTCCCCCCTATACAAATAGAAAGCGATGGGACTGTATTCTAATTGTAAGTAGTTAGAGTTAGTTTGAATTAAGGAACGAGTTATGAGTCAGCGATCGCATTTGGTTGCTGATAATTGTTTTCTTTGTTTTTTTAATATACGGGAATGAGCGCAGAATTAATGGAGAACGAACCGCAGAGGACACAGAGAACACAGAGTTTGGAAGAGTTTTTGCGTAAGTTTTAGAAGTAATAAAATCTGTCTTCCCCATTCCCCATTACCCATTCCCCATTCCCCATTCCCACTTTATATAAAAATATGACAAAAGTAACATTGATTGACCATCCGTTGATTCAGCATAAACTAACGCTGATGCGTAAGGCTGAAACTAGTACGGCAAAATTTCGCGTTCTTCTGAAAGAAATTAGCTTGTTGTTGGCTTATGAAGTGACGCGGGATTTACCGCTGAAATATGAAGTGATAAAAACGCCATTAGCGCCAATGAATGCACCAGTGCTGGCACCGGAAAAAAAGCTGGTGTTAGTTTCGATCATGCGGGCAGGACAGGGCATTTTAGATGGAATGCTGGAGTTAATGCCATCGGTTAGGGTGGGACATGTTGGTTTATATCGCGATCCAAAGACGTTGATTCCGGTGGAGTATTATTTTAAGATTCCCGATGACGTGGATAAGCGAGATATGCTGGTGGTCGATCCGATGTTGGCTACTGGTAATTCAGCGGTGGCAGCGGTGGAAAGACTGAAATCAACTAATCCGATGTCGATTCGGTTTGTCTGCTTGCTTGCTGCACCGGAAGGTATTGAGCATTTTTGCGCGGTACATCCTGATGTGCCTTTGTATACGGCAGCAATTGATGACCATTTGAATGAACACGGTTATATTATACCGGGTTTGGGCGATGCAGGCGATCGCTTGTTTGGTACAAAGTAAGCCAATAGTCAGATAAAAAAAGGTAAGAGATAAAAAGTAAATTTTGTCTTCTTCCTTTTTTATGATTTTTTGAGTGTGTCTATTGGGGGAGGCAAAAGGTTATCCTAGCCTTTCATGATATTGTTATGTTCATATTTTGCAATAAAGCTTGATAAATAATATTCATAGTTATTGCAAACAAATGGGCATTTACTAAACAACAAACCAATAATTTTTAAACCTACATGTGGGTTTTGTCACTGTGACTGTGAGTTTAATTACCTGAATGCTAGATATCAGAGGTGAAAATTTTTATGAGACTTCATCTGAATTGATAGCAAATACATCATTAATAAAAAAATAACTTTATCTTTTTTCAAGAGAGTTATCTAAAATTAATAAATTATTTATGGTTAAACCAACGATTGGACAATTAGAACGAGAAATATCACAGCGTATTGGTTCTTTATATAATACTCAACTTGGGCTACGTCCTAGTAAAGTTATTTGTCATTGCTTTGATAAAGAAATTGTCGTAACTTTAGAAGATTCTGTTACTTTAGTTGAGCAAACTCTTGTTGATGGGAATTATAGGAAATTAGCCGAAGAAGTTAGAGTGAGTTTAAATAAAATAATTAAGCCTCAAATTAAAGCTTTGATTGAGGAAATTATTAACAGAAATGTGATAGATATAATTAGCAATTCCAGTTTAGCAACTAATCGGACTGGTATCATTGCTATTTTGGAACAGTCCCCAGCGGTTCGCAATCCGGAAGCTATTCCGAAAGTTGATTTGAATAGTGTAAGCGACTGAGATATTTACTGACGCTGGCGATTTTCGGGAAAATAAGCGATACCCAAAGCTGCCGACGGTGTGGATTTTCCTTTTTTGCTAACGAGGGCAAATAAGGCGATCGCGTAAGGTAACATTACCAAAAATTGATAGGGAATATTCGCACCCAATGCCTGTATTCTTAATTGTAAAGCTTCTGTTGCCCCAAACAACAAACAAGCTAAGGCTGTACTTACAGGATGCCATCTACCAAAAATTAAAGCAGCGATCGCAATAAATCCTTTGCCAGCACTCATCCCTTCCGCAAAAAACTTTATCTGTACTAAAGTTAAATAAGCTCCTCCCAAACTGGCAAGACATCCACTAATTATCACAGCAGTGTAACGCACAGTTTGCACCGAAATACCAGCCGTATCCGCTGCCCGTGGATATTCTCCTACAGCTCGCAAAGTTAGACCAAAGCTAGTATAAAACAAAATGTATGTAGTTAAAGCAACGATTATTAATAATAAATATACTAAAATATCTTGCTGTAACAAAGCGCCAATTAGGGGAATATTGGCAAAACCGGGAATAATAATTGCTGCAATTCCGGGCAATTGTTGAGCTATACCACCACTAAATATTAGCCGTGCTAAAAAAGATGTTAACCCAGCTGCGACAAGATTAATTGCTAACCCAGATACCAACTGATCGACGCGCAAAGTTACACATAAAAAAGCATGAAGTAAACCCACGATTCCCCCAGCAATCAAGGCAGCGATTACACCAATCCACGGATTATCTGTGTAAAAGGTGGCAGCAGCACTGGTGAAAGCACCTGTAAGCAACATTCCTTCTAAGCCAATATTTAGAACTCCTGAACGTTCAGAATAAAGTCCTCCCAAAGCAGCGAATGCGAGGGGAACAGCTAAACGTAGGGTAGCAACGAGGTAATCAAAGAAGAAGTTAAGATTGTCATTTGTCATTTGTTGGTTGTTGGTTAGTTGTTATTTGTTGGTGGTTGGTGGTTGGTTGTTATTTGTTGGTTGTTGGTTGTTATTTGGGCACCCTCACCCTAGAAGGGTGGACGGCAGATGCTTCAACGCGGGGAACCCGCGCAACGCACTGCCTCGGCTATACAAACAAAGTCCGCGATTAGGCGGACTAAAATGATTTTTGTTGGAATCTTACGTAAAGATGCTAAAAAAATCTTTGCGTCTTTGTGCCTTGGCGTGAGATTATTATTTTCTTTTCCATCGCTAGACTAATGGCAATAAACAGCACAGTCAAACCTTGAATAGCATAAACCACAGTCACGGGTACACCTGCGCTGCGTTGCATGACATTCGCACCACTACGTAGAGCCGCGAAAAATAGAGAAGTTAATATTACACCGAAAACACTACCGCGACTGAGGAAGGCGATCGCGATCGCATCAAATCCATAACCTGATGATACTTGTTCAAACAAGCGATATTTCAACCCCATCACCTCAGACGCACCCGCTAAACCAGCTAAACCACCGGCTAACGCCATTACTAACATAATCGTGCGTTTGACGGAAATACCAGCGTAACGGGCAGCGATAGGGTTGAATCCGACGGCGGTGATTTGATATCCTAGAGGCGATCGCATCAACAATACCCACAATATCCCCGCCGCGATTAATCCCAACAAAATTCCTGCATGTGCCAAACTTCCTGGTAAAATAATCGGTAACTGTGCAGATTTGGCTATTAATGGCGAATATGGACTAGGCGCGTTTGCTGCTTTCAACGGATTCTGCACCAGATAGCTGACTAAGTTGATGGCAATGTAGTTTAGCAGTAACGTGGTGATTACCTCATTCACTCCGCGCACCGCTTTCAGATAACCGGGAATCCAACCCCAAACTCCACCAAAAACAAACCCTGCCAAAAGCGCTAAAGGTATGTGAATAAATGCGGGTAAATTTTGCACATATAACCCTATTAAAGCACTTCCCAACGCACCGAGATAAATTTGTCCTTCTCCACCAATATTAAATTGACCGGCACGCAACGCGACTAGTACGCCTAAACTAGTTAATAACAGCGGTGCCATTTTGGTAAGCGTGTTACCAAAGCCAAAGTAAGTTGAGAGAGATTCTTGAAATAGTGCAGTGTATGCAGCGATGGGGTTAGCATCGGCGAGTAAGATGAGAATTGCACCGACAATGAGAGAAGATGCGATCGCAATTAGCGGTGAGAGAATTGGTAGCAATTGGATACGGTTAGTTGCAGTCATTATGGGACATAGATTAGGGCAATGCGATCGCACTCATTAGCTTTTGTTTTCAAAGTGTTGTGACTGAATCGTTGGTATCTCCTCAGCGGTTAAAGTGACGATTTTCCCATCTTGCATAATACTAATAGATTGACCCAGCTTGCGATGTCGTTCAATCGCTTCTGCAATTGCTGCTTTTACTCCAACATTAATTTTACTGTGTAAGGTTCTCATTTCTTCTTCAGTCATTGATTTCCCTCCAAATTTCATCTATATAAATTATAGGTTGCTGATTAATAATACGTTCAGCTACTAACCTGGGATCTGACTTGGAGTTGTTATAAACCATCCAGCCATCACATAGCGGTAAATACAAATCAATCAGATTTCTTCGTCCCCTTTCATAGCGTCTGCGAATCACCTCTTCTGGAATTGAGTGTCCCCCACTAGCAACCCGTCTGGCTACCCTTTCGATTGCCAAATCAGCGCTTTGCAGCCAAAAATAAATTAAGTTAATCGTGTAACCTTTTGTTTTACAATCAATTAGAAAAGGTGCAAAAGTTCTAGCTGCTAGTGTGGTTTCAAACGCAAAATCACTTCGCAAATTAGATAATATCCGCAGTCGCTGAATCATCAAACGTCCTGCCTCAATTAGCCATAGACTCTGGATTAAATGGAGAAAGTCCAGCCGCGATCGCATCTGCATTCACATATTCAAAGCAGTCAAGAAAATTCGGCAGCAAACTCATAGAAACAGTCGTTTTACCTGAACCATTCGCACCACCAATAACGTATATATTCGGCATACTAATTATAAAAGTTAGCAGTTAATAGTTAGGAGTTAAGAGTTAAGAGTTAGGAGTTAGAAGTTAATTATCCCCTTGTCCCCCTTGTCCCCCTTGTCCCCCTTGTCCCCCTTGTCCCCCTTGTCCCCCTTGTCCCCCTTGTCCCCCTTGTCCCCCCCTCCCCCTGCCATCAACAAACCCACCTCCTCGACTGTCGCTGTTGCTGCATCTAAAATATCCAGAAACTCACCTCTGTAAATTACCGCAATGCGATCGCTCATTGCCATCACTTCCTCTAACTCAGTAGAAATATACAAAATTGCCGCACCGCGTTTTCTTTCTGCCAACAAGCGAGAATGCACTGCTTGAGTTGCCCCTACATCTAATCCCCTTGTCGGTTGCATTGCGACAATTAATAGCGGTTCCCCCGTCAATTCTCGCGCTAACACCACCTTTTGTTGATTTCCTCCCGACAAGTGACTTACCTTCACATCTTCCCCCGTTGCCCGAATATCAAACTCTTGCATTGCAGACTTAGCGTGATTTTTAATTGCTTCTTTCTGTAATAAAAAGCGACGAGAAAAAGGCAACTTTTTAAAAGTCTTTAAAATCAGGTTTTGGGCAATACTAAATTGCAATACCAAACCCATTTTTTGCCTATCTTCCGGAATGTAACCGATATTTTTGACGGCAAACTCGATTTTACCGCTTTTAACAAATTGTAAATTTGTTATGGCATCTGCTAATTCACGCTGTCCGTTGCCATCAACACCCGCGATTCCTAAAATTTCTCCGGCTCTAAGTTGAAATGAAACATCACGCACAGCAGTAAGATTTCTCTCATCTACAACTTGCAAATTCTGCACCGATAAGACAACTTTACCAGGTGAAACTGCTGATTTATTTAACTGTAAAACAACTTCACGTCCCACCATCAATTCTGCTAATTGTTGAGGTGTAGCTTGTTGAGTATTTGTATTTGCTACTACCTTTCCCCGTCGCAACACCGTTACTGTATCGCAGAGATTCATCACTTCATCAAGCTTGTGACTGATAAAAATAATTGTGTTTCCATTTGCTGCAAGTTGGCGGAGAATAGCAATTAAAGATTTCACTTCGGGGGGTGTTAATACTGCTGTCGGTTCATCCAAAATCAACAATTTTGCTTGGCGGTAAAGAACTTTAAGAATTTCTACTCGCTGTTGCGCTCCTACTGGTAAATCAGCTACTCTCATACTGGGGTCAATTTCTAATTTATAAGCTTGGGATAAAGCAGCTATTTCTTCTTGTTTTTGCCGCAGATTTAAACGCCAGCTTTTCTCAGTTCCCAGAATGATATTTTCGGTGACGGTTAACTGAGGTACAAGCATGAAGTGTTGGTGAATCATGCCGATACCTTGATTAATTGCGTCTTTTGAAGATGCAAAATTTACTGCTTTATCTTGGAGATAAATTTGACCTTCGTCAGGTTGATATAAACCACTAATGATGTTCATTAAAGTGGTTTTTCCGGCTCCATTTTCACCTAAAATTGCATGAATTCCAGGTTCAATACTTAGGCTAATATTATCGTTAGCAATAAATGAACCGAAGCGTTTGGTGATTTTTTCTAAACGTAAATATGACATTGCGTGTTGTAGTTGTGTTAAATTTCACGCAGAGACGCAGATAAAAACTTTGCGTGAGGCTTTAATTTTTAAGCTGTCGCTTTTTTTGCACAGCGCGTATCTTTATTACCGTCTTTGCAATTTTCAAATGTGATTTTTTTATCAACAATTTCTTGTTTTGTATTTAATGCCTTTTGTTTAATTGCTGCTGGAACAATTTCGTTAAAGTTTCCCAAGTTTAAAATATCTGGTCTTTCTAAACCAATTGTATATATTTGCCCTTTTAATTGTTTCTGTTTTGCTAATTCTGCTAGATATGCGATCGCTAAATCCATTCGCTTCACAGCACTGGTTAAAACGGCTTTTGGGGCTACTTCTAGTTGGTCTTTGGTATTCCCAAAAGCATAAATACCTTTATCTGCGGCTGTTTGTAGCACGGCAGGAGAGGAATTATCTAACCATTGATAGATGACATCAGCGCCAGCAGAAATCAATGCTAAAGTAGCTTCTTTACATGAAGCAACATCATTCCAATCACCTGTAAAAGTAGGGATAATTTGTATATTTGGTTTAACTGATTTTGCCCCTAATTCAAATCCGCGTAATTCATCTTCAGTAGCGGGGAATTTTTCGCCAGCAATGTAAGCCATTTTGTTAGATTTGGTTAGGGAAGCGCCAATAATTCCACACAAATAGCTGACTTGCAGATGATCTATTCGCAAAGCGGCAATATTTTCTCCTTTAAGATTACCATTGACGCAGACAAAAAACGTGTTGGGAAATTGGGCAGCGATTTGTTCTACAGATGCGTCAAATTGTCCGCCGTGGGCGAATATTATATTGTAGCCCCTACGAGCGAAATCACTTAAAGTTTCGGCTTGGTCTGCTTGCGCTACCTTTTCGACAAAGTTAACTTCTGCACCCAGCTTTTGTTTGGCAAGGTTGACACCTTCGTAACCGAATTGATTCCAGGCTTTGTCAGTGATGGTACCAGGAAGTGCGATCGCTATCTTAAATTTTTCACCACCACCTGCCGTGGGTGTCGTTGTTTGATTGCTACTGCAAGCTTTTAGCAGTAAACTGGTGCTAAAGGCAACTGAACTATATAGAAATTGACGCCGATTCAATACCGCCATACACTAGCCCTGAGATTGTTAGTTAATCAATGTGAAAGTCCGCACAGGCAAACGCGAATTTTCCAACTCTTGACTGAAGACATTGTGACATACAGCAAGGAAACTGAAAGAGTAAGCTCAAACATATACCCAAATGCAATACATAAAAAAGAACAAAGAACTTTTACGTGTCATCCTTGCAGTATGTCTCATCATAGTCGGAATAACGCACTTTACCGTTGCCGATCAATATGCAAGAATTGTACCGCCGCAACTCCCCAATCCTTTAGGATTAGTTTATCTGAGTGGTTTTTATGAAATTTTGGGTGGTATCGGTTTATTAGTTCCCCCTCTAAGTCAACCTGCTGCTTGGGGTTTAATTGCTCTTTTTATTGCGGTTTACCCAGCTAATATCAACATGGCGGTTAATCACATTAAAATAGACCATGTACCAGATTCAAACTTGTTACAAGCGATAAGACTGCCCTTACAAGCAGTTTTAATTGCATGGGCTTGGTGGTATACAAAACCTTCAGAGCGAGAAAAACAAGCTTCAATTATTCCTAAGTCTCTTATTCCTAAAGAACTGGAATTGTTAGAGTGAGTTTTTGACATACCTCTTGTTAACCCTCTCCTAAAAGGCTTGTCATTACCAACATGATTTAAAAACGTGAATTTGTCTAAAGCTTTGTTACACCTCAGACTTAAGTAGTATCGGCTAAACGGACTATTAAATAATTAGAGTCGGATTTATCCGACTTCAGCTGTTAGGCTGGGACTTAAGTCCCAGACGGGATACTTCACAACCGATGATTTAGAGATGTTGGTAATAGTAAGTCCTAAAAAAAGACGGTTTCAGGAGTAAAATAATTAGGGAGCAAGCAAGTTTGATATGAACACATCAAAGACAGTACAACAATTGCAGGCGCAATGGGTAACACCAGAAAATTTTCGTCGTTACGGGCAAGTTATTTTTGCCAGTAAGGACGGGAAAGCTTACGATACTAAAGATGCCCAGTTAAATTTGCAAAATGGAATTCCCCGCTTTTATATTATGCGGTTGCAACGCCGAGGGCGGAAGTTTTACACAATTACTCGGCATATGCAATGCACTCAATGTTTGGGTTCTTTGTCAGGAAAGGATTGGTTAATTGCGGTTTGTCCTCCTGATAATAATGTTGATGAACCAGCTTTAGAAGAGATTGCAGCTTTCCGCATTCCGGGAAATTGTTTTATTAAGTTAGAGGTGGGAACTTGGCACGCAGGACCATATTTTGAGCATGAGTTTGTCGATTTTTATAATTTAGAATTGAGTGATACGAATGTGGTGGATCATTTCACTCATGATTTTGTTAAGAGTCATCAGTTAGAGTTTGAGATGGTCTAGTTTAATCAGTAGGACGAATCCCCAGACTTCAACTGGCACATTGTTAAGCTCTCCGGCGGGGTAAAAACGCACTACAAACTCAACGAGTTATCAGCCGCCCTGCTTGTCACATACGACTTACAACTGGCACAACGCTTAACAGTTCTTTACAGTGAATCCCCAGAGCGCTTATTCACCTCAGGCAGCAGTTGACCCAAATACCCGCCAACGCCGACTTTAGCCAAGTCCCCAAAAGTTGGGCGGAAGTTGTGATCTGCGATCGCCAACACTAAAGCCCCAATTACCAAAATAATTACGACCACGGATCTAACGGTGAGACGTGACAGCATTTTAACCCTCATCGATGTGTGAAAAATGCTTTAGTTGCAGTTTGAGTTCT
>JAESGF010000156.1_pt1 | contig 51040 bp, 71 predicted proteins | sample 9269621 | NCBI WGS metagenome assembly JAESGF01 (sample SAMN14515066, study PRJNA621663) | algae metagenome | isolation source: Tolypothrix carrinoi HA7290-LM1 and co-occurring heterotrophs from dry rock... | place: USA: Makauwahi cave, Kauai, Hawaii | collected 2011-01-06
ATAATAGATATAATATATAATAATAGATATAATATATAATAATAGATATAATATATAATAATAGATATAATATATAATAATAGATATAATATATAATAATAGATATAATATATAATAATATCTATTATTATATAATAATAATGCTTCTTCCAAAGTTTTTTATGTACATATTTAATTGTTTTAGTACATAACTACAGTTTTACCTATTGTACATATTTAATTGTTTTAGTACATAACTACAGTTTTACCTATTGTACATATTTAATTGTTTTAATCTAACATCAGAGAAGCGCGTGCTTAGCGAGAAGTTTTTGTAATCCTTCTGCTAAACTATTTGAATTTTACTTTTGGTTTGGTGGACTTTGTTTATGCCTTACGAGTTCGGGAAGGTAGGGGAACAGAGAGATACCTATTAATTTGTTATTGTTGCACGTACGTGCAACAATAACAAATTAATAGGTATCTCTCATTATTGTGGTCTTAGCTTTTAATAAAAATTTGTTATTAATATTATTAACTATGTTTAAAACATTTAGAAATTTAACAGCAGCAGAACTTGAAGCTTTAACTAATCTTCGTTCTACTGTATTTTCAAAGGACACTCAAGTAGATCGCAAATTTGATGAAAACGAATCTGGCCGCGTTGTTACAGTTGGTGATGGTATTGCTAAAGTTTACGGTTTGAAAAATGTAACCGCTTCGGAAATGCTTGAGTTTGAATCGGGCGTTAGGGGTTTGGCTCTAAATCTTGAATACGATAGCGTCCGGGCAATTTTGTTGGGTGATGAGCGCTTGGTAAAAGTCGGTGATAAGGTTTGACGAACTAAAAAAATTGTTAGCGTAAAAGTTGGTGATAAACTAGTTGGTCGCGTGCTAAGCGCCCTTGTTGAGCCAGCAGACGAGAAAGGTGCCTTAGAATTTGTTGATGAGCGTTTGATTAATATTGCTGCCCCAGACGTTATATCGAGAGAACGCGTTGCTCAACCGCTTGAAATCGGTTTAAAAGTAGTTGACGCACTAATACCTATTGGTAGAGGTCAGCGTGAACTTATAATTGGTGATAGACAAACAGGTAAAACTGCAATTGCTCTTGATGCTATTATTAATCAACAAGATGCCCGCGATCCAGTCATTTGTATTTATGTCGCGATTGGTAAACGTAATTCTGAAATTCGCCGTATAGAAAAAGTTCTTGAAGCAAAAAATTGCATGAGTTACACAATTATAATAAAAGCGACCGCAGGCGAGCCAGCACCTCTTTTATATCTAGCACCATATTCGGGTACTACTGTTGGTGAGTATTTCCGAGATAGGGGTCAACACTCTCTTATAATTTATGATGATTTAAGCAAGCATGCTGTTGCTTACCGTCAAATGTCTCTCCTTTTGAGAAGACCACCTGCACGTGAAGCCTACCCTGCTGATGTTTTTTATTTACACTCTAGACTTTTAGAGAGATCAGCTAAATTGTCAACTACTTTAGGTGGCGGTTCTTTAACTTCTTTACCTATTATTGAAACAGTTCAGGGTGATATATCAGCATATATACCTACTAATGTTATTTCAATAACTGATGGTCAAATTTATTTGGAACGATCATTATTTAAAGAAGGTATTCGACCAGCGGTTAGCCCTGGTCTTTCTGTAAGTCGCGTTGGTTCTGCAGCTCAAAATAAAGTTATGAAACGTGTTGCAGGTTCCCTAAAACTTGAGCTTGCTCAATTTCGGGAAGTTGAGCAATTTGCTAGATTTGCGTCAGATATAGATGAAGCGACTAAAAGACAAATCTATAAAGGTACGATTTTAACTGAACTTTTAACTCAACCAAAATATTCTCCTATAACCGTTGATAAACAAGCAGTTTTGCTTTTTGCTGGTCTTAATGGTTATCTTGATATAGTTGAGAAAAGTTTAGTTGGTCGTTATGAATCGGAGCTATTAGGCTGTTTAGAAAAGCTAGCTTCATTTTTTCCTTTTAGAAAAAATATTGAAGTTTCACAAGTTTTTGATGAGCCTCAAATACGAACTTTATTGGAAGGTTTTAATGAACTTTTCACTAAATTAGTGTTAAATGCAAAACAAACTACTTCAATAGTTGATTCCCTTAATACTTCTTCTAGAAAAAACTAGAAGAAGTATTAAGAAGTGGGGGCGTAGTCTAATTGGTTAGAATTTTGGTCTCCAAATCCAACGATGTGGGTTCAAGTCCCGCCGCCCTCGTTTTAATTAATTTTTTTTTCATATTATGCAATTTTTTATTCAAAATAAAACTGTTTTCAGAGAGCTTTTAACAGTTTTGCCAGCGGGCGCGGCTACTACAGGCCCCCCCTTGGGACCTTTGCTAGGCCAGTTTGGTGTTAACACGCCCTCTTTTTGCAAACAGTTTAATGACGTCACTTCAGTTTTCTCTTCACTTATAAAAGGGAAGTTAGTGCTTTTATCTGTTAAAATAATAATATATGATGACAAGACACTGGGTTTTACAATTCAAAAACCACATACTTCTTTCTTAATAAAGCAATTAAGGAAAAAACTGGTTTCTACCAAAACTTCGTTTTTTGTTTTAACTTTAGACGATTTATTTAAAATTGTGTACTTTAAATTCGGTCCCGTTAAGAATTCCACATTATTATTTAAGCTTTCTAGAATTGTTCTAGGTACTGCGTTTTCTATGCAAACTATCGTTGTCTCTTAATAAATATGGGTCTTTCTTTTAATAAAAGCTCCTTTGCTCCTCGAGCGGATACTCTTTCTTCAAACCAATTAAAATTTTTATTAATAAACGCCCCCTTTTCGGTTATACTGAATAATTATAAATCTAAATTTGTTAGTCTAAATACTTTACGGTCTTTGGTTATAGCTAATAACGGTTTTACTTATCATCCCAATAAAAATGTAAAAACTCGAGCATTTAGCGAATTCAATATGGTATTGTCTTCCGATGTACTAAATGGTCTAGTAGTTTTTGCATTTTTTAATCGGTATAGCGATTTAAACCACTTTTTAACTGTACTTAATTCTATTTCTGAGTTAAATACGATAAGTTATTTTTCACTTTTATCGAATGGGCATGTAGTTACGAAAGCCTTTTTGAATCAATCAGCTATTTCAAATAAAATGGGTCTAACTCTACCAACTACTAAATTACTTTTTGTATGTAATAAAATTTTATTTGATAATACTTTTCAAGTTTTTAATTTCTCACTAAATAAAATCAGTCTTATATTGAATGCCTACATTAAATCAATTAATTAAAGGTTTGCGCGTTTCTAAGCGTCGATGATGTAAAACACCCGCTTTCGGGGGGGCCCCACAGCGGCGCGGCGTTTGCTATAAAATAGCAATTGTAACACCGCGAAAACCAAACTCTGCACGTAGAAAAATAGCAAAAGTACGTTTATCTTCAAATCGCCGTAGGGTATTTGCAAACATACCTGGCCAAGGCCATAATTTACAAGAGTACTCTGTTGTTATGGTTGAGGGTCACGGACCTAAAGATTTACCTGGTGTAAATTATGCTCTTATAAGAGGGCTTCTTGATTTTGTTGGTAAGGAAAGCTTTGAGCGTAGAAAACGTCGGTCTAAGTTTGGTGTAAAAAAGAAAGTTTAATAGCTATTAATTATATGAAAGTTTCAAAATATTTCGATAAGAACTACCGATCAGTAGTGGCGAGCGCTTTTACCAATCGTGGGTTAAAAACTAAGTCTATCAAAGCTTATCACGATCTTCTATTAACCCTTAAGGGCTACGGGGTCAAAGAACCTGAGCAATTTTTAAAACTAAGATTGCTCGAGTTGCAGCCAATAGTTAATTTAAGGAGTGTAAAATTAGGTGGTATAAAGTACAAAATACCTTACTTGATAAAAGAGTCTAATCAATTGACTTTTGCGTCAATTTGGTTAACGCGAATTAAGGGATTAAAAAAAGTTAATCGGTTCAATTTAGTTAAAGCAATCACTGATAACGTTTATCAGCTTAAAGATAAAAAAGGAGCTGCCTATGCAAAGCAACAAGATTGGTATTCTACTGCTTCACGCAACAGGCCTTATCTAAAATACCTAAGAGATTAATTATTAATAGTAAATAAACAATATAACAATTTAAAATATGTCTAAATTACGTCAAAAAGAAAAATTTGTAAGAGTGAAACCTCACTGTAATATTGGTACCATTGGTCACGTAGATCATGGTAAAACTACTTTAACTGCTGCCATTACTAAAATTTTAGCTAAAAATATAAAAGGTAACAAGTTTATGGACTATAGTGATATTGATCGCCATAAAGAAGAGCGAGAAAGAGGTATCACAATTGTCGCCACACACGTTGAATACGAAACCGATAAAAGACACTACTCTCATATTGATTGTCCAGGGCATCAGCATTACATAAAAAACATGATTACAGGCGCAACTCAAATGGAAGGAGCAATATTGGTCGTATCGGTTACAGATGGTCCTCAAGTTCAAACTAGAGAGCACGTTATTCTAGCTAAAGAAATTGGTATACCCGCTATGGTCGTTTTTGTTAATAAAATGGATGCCTTAAAAGACAAGGACATGGTTGAGTTAGTTGAACTTGAAACCCGTGAATTGCTAAGCACTTATTCATATCCGTATGATTTGCCTATAATTTTCGGTGCAGCTAGGGTAGCCTTAGAAGAGGAAGCACCTAGTGAGTACGGTACTGAGTCCATCTTAAAACTGATGTCAACCGTAGATTCTTATATACCACAACCGGTTAGACCTGTTAATGACCCATTTTTAATGCCTATTGAGGATGTGTTTTCTATAACTGGGCGGGGCACTGTTGTAACCGGCAAGGTTGAACGCGGAACTATAAAAGTTGGTGAGGAAATTGAATTGGTAGGTCCTACGACATTAAAAAGTACTTGTACCGGTTTAGAAATGTACCACAAGTTTCTAGATTTAGCGCAAGCGGGTGAAAATGTGGGCGCTTTGATTAGAGGTGTAGCATCCGACGCCGTAAAACGGGGTTACGTTCTTGCTAAACCGGGTTCTCTTACTCCTGTCACTACTTTTGAGGCTAAAGCTTACATATTAACGAAAAAGGAAGGAGGAAGGAGTAAACCATTCATTTCTAATTACAAGCCCCAATTTTTCTTCAGAACAGCTAATGTTACAGGTGCTGTTAAACTATCTGAAGAAAAATCTATTGTTATGCCCGGCGATACCGTTAATTTTAAGGTTGAGCTAATTGAAAAAGCCCCTATTTCAGAAGGGTTAAGATTTACTCTTAGAGAGGGTAGCTTAACTATCGGAGCAGGTGTTATAACTAAAATATTAAATTAGTATGTTTTCCTCTGTATTGGCGATTGTTCAAAAAAAACTTCGTAGTCGCCTGTATAATAAGGGTGGTCGCGGCCATTCTGGTAATATTACTGTTTATCACAGGGGGGCTCTTAAGCATCGCAGGGTTTATAGGTATATAAATTTTGTGGCTCCGTTGAATGTTGAGGGTGTGGTACTGAAAATAGTTTATGATCCTAATCGCACGGCCAATATTGCTCTTTTGTACTATTTAAGTGGTTTTTGTGGTTATATTATTGCCGCTGAAGGTTTAAGGATCGGCTCAACTATTTTTTCTGGCTTTTCGCCAGAAAAAGTGGAAGACGCATTTGCAGTTGGCTCGGTACTACCTTTACGACTACTGCCTATCGGTTTTGTAGTTCATAATATTGAAATCGAATCCGGTCATGGTGCTAAGGTTTGTAGAGCGGCGGGCTCTTCTGCTGTTGTATTGAAAAAGTCTTCTGATAGGGTTTTATTAAAGTTGCGATCAGGCTGAAATCTTTGATTAAGTGAAAACTGTTTAGCTTCGTTGGGGGTTGTCTCAAATTCTTCTCATATAGACACAATTATACCAAAGGCGGGCTCAATCAGGCACATGGGGTTTAGACCTGTAGTTAGGGGTATCGCTAAAAACCCAGTAGATCATCCTCACGGTGGTCGCTCTAATAAAGGCCAACACCCTACCACACCTTGGGGGCGCCTAACGAAAGGAAAGCCAACTGTTTCTCCTAAAAAAAGATTAAATAAATTAGCTTATAGGTTTAAGTAATATGAATCGCTCATCCTGGAAATTACCCTATATTAGTAGCTCTTTTTTTAGACTATTTAAAAAAACTGGCGAAAAGCCTATAAATGTTTGGGAAAGGGGTTCTTTATTCCTTTATCCGCATTTAAATAAAACTTTTAAGATTTATAATGGTCGTAAATTTGTTTCTGTTCAAGTTAAAAAAAATCTTTTAGGCTACTACTCTGGTGATTTCTGTATGTCTAAATTTTTAGGTCGGAAGATTCACCTTAGAAAAAAAAAGAAAAAATCTGGCGCAAAAAAATAATATGGGTCATTTAGTAAACCCGGTAGGTATAAGGTTAAACTATTCTTTAACTTGATCTGACTCTTGAAACGCTACGAGTAGAATCCATTATTTTAGCTACTATAGTAATTCTATTTTAGTAAAAACTTATTTGAACTATTTTTTTTCTAGAGAATATATTGAAAATTACGGTATTTTTTTTAGCCATTTTTCAATTTATTGGAATTCTAATAAATTCCTGGTGGAGGTAAATCTTTATGACGGTAGGGTTGAAGATTGAATAGAAACTTGTATTAATTTATTTTCTCAAGACTTAAAAAGGTTAATATCGTATAGCTTGAAATCATTTAGACTAAACACCAAAAACGTTGAGTTCGTAAGATCTATAGACTATAATTTTTTTCGCTTTGTAGTATCGTTAGTTTTAAAATTAGTTTTCAAATTAGATGAAAGTTTATTAAAAAGACTTTATTTTAATTCTGGTTCGAATGATCGCTTAGCTGATTTGTTATTTAATACTATTAGTTTTCTAGTTTTTCGCAATCGTAAAGAAGATTTAGTTATACGCAAATCTCATAATCTTTTAAAGTTTTTTTTGCGTTTATTCTGTTTAGTGTTTTATCAAATCCCACTTTACAAGAATTTTACTAGCGATCTAAAAAGTAATTTACTTTCCATAGTGGGGGTTAAACCAACTCTATTAGTGCTAGGTTGCGAGAATAAAAATGTTACTTCTAATTTTATTTCAAGATTTTTAGCAAGAAAATTAGCTCAAAAGTATAAGTGAGCGGAGCTTATGTCCTCTTTACGTAAAGAACTAAATTATATGACTGACACGGAGAAATTCTTATATGGTTACAAAATTCAATTTCACGGCCGGTTCACTCGTCGTTCTAGGTCTGAGGCGGTTACAACTGGTTACGGCAGAGTCTCAACTAGTACTATTGCTGCTACAATTGATTATGCTAGTTCTAGCTTAACTTTGAGAAACGGTTCTGGTTCAGTAAAAGTGTGGCTTTATAGGGCCCCTCGATTTAAATTTTTTTCTTACAAAGTAATATAGTATGAAAACAAACCCTCAAAATTTAAAATTTAAAAAATATCATAAGCCTTCAATTGACTTGAATAGGAATAATGTAAATTTCAAGTTGAGGTTTGGTACTTTGGCATTACAAACTATTTCAAGCGGTCCGCTTACATTTGCTCAAATAGAGTCTGGAAGAAAAGCCCTGCGTAGGGTTCTGAAAAAGACTGGTTCTCTTTGGGTTCGCGTTTTCCCTTATAGCCCTATTACTAAAAAACCGTTGTCCGTGAGGATGGGTAAAGGTAAAGGTCCCGTGAATTCGTGAATTTGCGTTACTAAATCTGGCCAAATAGTTTATGAATTAAAAAATATATCTTTTAGTTTGGCGAAACACGCCGTCCGCTCTGCTGTAAAAAAACTACCTATAAAAGGTAGTATTATTAAACGCGTTTTTTAAAAATGTTACAACATGAATCTAGAGTAAATGTTGCTGATAATTCTGGCGCAAAAAGGGTTATGGTGATACAGAAGTTAGGTGGGTCTAATAAAAGTTTGGTGCGCCAGGGTCAGGTTGCAGTTGTTGTTGTTAAGGATAGTGATTTAACACGTAAAAAAACTTATAAATCGACCTTACATAGAGCTTTAGTTATAAGATCAAAAATCTCGTTATCAAGGACTAGTACTTTCCGTATTCGGTTTGATGAGACTGCAGTTATATTGGTTAATAAAAGAAATTTGCCTCTTGGTAGTCGTATTAAAGGCCCTGTTTTACAAGAATTATGTGAAAAGTTTCCATTTATTGGGACTTTATCGCAGATTATTATTTAGCTGTATGGGGTTTGTTCATAAAAATTTATATTCAAATATTATTCAGCAAAAATTTTCTATACCTTCAAATTTAATTTCAAGTAAAATATCTTTTGAAATTAAATTTGAAGGTATAGAAAATTTGGAAGATGAAGCTATTTTAAAATCCTTTTATTTTTTTTTACTGATTTTTGGTTTAGTCCCGTCTTTTAAAAACTTTAGTTCTAAATATCATTTAGGTAAAACTTTTTATAATTTTAAAATTTTTTTAAGCCTCGGTACATCGCATTTTGACGTATTTTTTTTAAATTTATTCAATGAGCAGTTAAGCGAGCCAAATAAATTGACCTTTAATTCAAATATATTTTATAATAATTTGAGTTTTAGCATGAACGATTTAAAAAATTTTTATTTAGTTGAATCAAATCCACATTTTTTTAAATGGGAGAAGGACTTAGTTGTTAATTGTTTTTTGGGTAATAAATTAACCCTATCCAAAACCTCTAATCTCTACTTCTTTTTTCTCGAGAATTTAAAATTACAAAAAATTAATAATTTATGATCTAATTATGTGATCTAAAAGGTTGAAAGATAAAAAAATACGTTTAAATTTTAATAATAAAGAGTTTCGTACTTTGCCTCTTTTATTTCTTATGTCTAATGTTTCTACTGATAAAATCTACAGATTTAGCTTAAGCAAAAAATTTTCCTCCTTTAATAAAAATTTTTTTAAAACTCAAGTTAAGAATCGCTGTACGGTTAGCTTTAGATCACGCAGCCCTCTACGCGCATTCCGACTATCGCGCATAGTTTTTCGCGGGTTTGCTTCAAGTGGCGCTTTACTAGGAATTAAGAAATCATCTTGGTAATTATTATGAAAATAAAATTAGCATACTTAATTTCTTCAATAAATAGTGGTATCCTAAATCGCTCGTTTTCTGTTGAAGTGCCCTACTCTTCACTTAATTACGAAGTTTTAAACTTATTATTGCGCCAAAACTTAATAAGTGGTTTTTCCTTTAAAAACGGTAAGTTTGAGGTAATACTTAGATATTATCAAGGGCGCGGTGTTATCAAAAAACTTAATTTAATCTCGAAATTAAAACGATATATATATATGAATAAGTCTAAATTACAAAATAGAACCCGTTCGGGTAATATAAGTGGCTTTTATATATTATCCACCCCCAACGGTCTGACCACTCATTTTGAATCCTTAAATTTGGATGATAATTTAGGTGGGGAGGTTTTGTTAAAAGTAATTCTTTAATTTTTTCTTTATGAATTTCGCAAAAAATAAATTTTTTTTAAATAAAAATGTTGACCTCTATTTCTCGTCTAACGGTGTTATGTACATTGGTGGACCTTTGGGAGTCGTGTCAAATAAACTTTTTTTTTCTTTCAATTTTACTAGTAATTCGTATAGTCGTTCTTTTAAAAAATCAACGGTTAGGCATCTATTTTCTTCAATAAAGTTTGGAATTTCTTCCGTTACCCTAGGTTATTACATTTTTATAGATCTTGTAGGTTTGGGGTACAAAATTAAAAAAATTACTAGTTTAGTTTATAGGTTTTATTTAGGCCAAGCCCACTATATTTATCTTTATGTTCCTTCAGAAGTTTTTTTTTGAGCTTATCAAAATAAAATAACTTTATTTAGTATTTATGCAGACAAAATATTTTCTTTATCAACTAATATTATGTTACTAAGGAAATTAAATGCTTACAAATTAAGGGGTTTAATAAGACCCGGTCAAATAATAATTCTAAAAGAAGGAAAACAACGTTAATAGAAAAAATGTATATTTTTAAAGAAGTAAAATTTTCTTCAAGAGGTTTATTGTCTTCTAATTTTTCACGTATATACGGGTTAGGTTATAGCAAATCTTTTCATTTGCTGGAAAAATTTGGTTTTAGTCGATTAGCTTGGGTTAAAGCCTTAAACTTATATAGGTTTAATTCTCTGATTTTTTTTCTAAAAAGATTTTATATGACGGAAAATATTTTGAAACGCTCGGTGTATTTAAATATTCAAAAAAAAATTAATATTAATAATTATGCAGGTTTTCGCCATATATCAAATTTGCCGACGCGCGGTCAGCGGACCCACACAAATGCGAAAACTTCTCGATCAAGAAAAATTCTAAAAGTTAAAGTTTAGTTATGTTTATTTCAATAGCTACTTTTGCTCGATTTAGGAGGTACAACAATAATAAATTTGTTTTCTCAAAAAAACCGCAACCTAAAAAGCCGGGGTTTGTTAATGAGTTAGATTATCCTCGGATATACATAAGGAATAACTCTAAAACCTTATTTTTTACTTTAACTAATAAATCTGGTCAGGTTCTGTGCTCATTTTCGTCTGGCATGGCTGGTTTTAAGGGTTCTAAACGTTTAGGGACGCCAGCAATTGATTCTCTTTCTAGAAAAGTTGCCATGTTTGCGAAGCAATTAAATATGAAAGCTATTATCGTTGTTTTAAAGGTTACAAATAATTTGTATAATATAACTGCAATAAAAATACTTTTTGATCACGGTTTAAAGGTTTTAAAAATTGTTGAAAGGGTTCCTCTTTCCCATAACGGTCGACGTTTTAAAAAAACTAGAAGAATTTAATATTATGGTTTATGGCACTGTTAAGTAATTCTAATGTCCCCTTTTTTTTTGATAATACTTTAACTAAAAATTTTAAAGTTTTTGGTCAGGTCTTATACATTTATTTTGATCCAACCTTTCGTCGTTACGTTTCTGTTATAGATGTTGGTTTAAAACAAAAAGCAACTATTTTTGTTGATGAGGTTTTTAAATATCGAAAAAACGTTTTAGATAATAATTTTCGGTTTTCTTTTTCTAAGAAGAAAGATATCTTTTTTTTAAAACCCGTTCACTTTTTGAATTCAAAAAGTGAACGGGTTTTAAAAAAAAGATATCTTTCTTCTCGTGAGCGTAATTTTTCATTTTTAAAATTAAAGAAGTTCTCTCTTTTAACTGTAAGAATTCTTACAGTTAAAAGAGAGAACTTCTTTAATTTTAAAAATGAAGTTTCTCTGAATTTAGTGCTTTTAAAGATTATGCATTTTAATCGTTTGTTAAAATTTTATAAATCTTATGCTTTGATTTTCTTGAGTTTTTTAAAAAACTCAAGAAAATCAAAGCATAAGATTTATAAAATTTTGTATTTTTTTATTTTGTCAAAGTCTGTAATTAGTGCTCTTTCTAGTATTTATAAATCATTATTGTATTTATCTTATCTTCAAAGTAATTTTAATTTATCACTCTTTTTTTCTTGGTTTGATTCTTTTAAGAATGGTGTTTTAAATTCTTTTATTTTCAATGTTACAGATTTAAAATTAAAAAAAATGTTTTTAAGAGAAATTAATAATTTTTTTAATTTTAAATCTGAAAAAAACGTTTTAAATTTATTTAGCTTTCCTCAGAAATCTTTATTTGAATTGAAAGCTAAAAAATTGAAAAAATTTAATCGATTTAAAAATTTTAAATATTTATATAGGAACAGTAATCGCGCGTATATTCGCGGTGCGGCTGAAAAATCTAATTTATTCAGCTTAGCTAAACCGTCGTTTAATAAGCTGAATAAATTAGATTTTTCATTTCGTGGGGTCAAAAAATTTAATACTATGAAATTTAACTTTTTAAACCCTCTTTTTGATAATAAAGTTGTAGCGTTATCTCGTAAATTAAGAACTAAAAATTATTTTTCTGTAATATCTAAGGGTCGGGCTTATGCTTTAGTAAATAGGCTTTCATTTTTCAATACCTTCGCCTATGGGGGTTTTTTGAGGCGACGTGTATTTAAAAGTTGGGTAAAATTTTTAATTTATTTTGAAAAAGTTAATTATTTGGTTGCATTAAATAATGAAGAGGTTTCGGTTGATTTTCGACGATCTCCTCATTTTTTTTATTCAGTGTACTTTCCTTTAGTTTTTAATTTTCGAAATTTGTTTTTTAATTTGTTAAAATTTTTTAAACGTTTGAAGTCTGTAAATGAAAAGCTAGCGCATAAAAATTTAGGTTTTTGGTCTTCTAATGATAGAAAGTTCAATAAAAGATTTTTTGGTATTTTACTAAACTTTTTATTATTAAATAATAAAAAGTTTAGTAAAATACCAAAAAATCTTTTATTGAACTCTTCTTCCCTTTTTTATAAAACTAATTTTAAGTCTTTAAATACGTCTAAATTTAATAACTTAAGTTTAACAAAATACGCGTTTTTAGGTTTTATAAAACTCTTTTTAGAGAATGTTAATTATTTATTTGTAAGTTTAAAATTTAGTGAAAAATTTGTAAATGAAAGTTTAATTAAACTTTCATTTACAAATTTTTCACTAAATTTTAATACTTTAGCTTTTAATGCGAACCAAGTAAAACTAGGTTTGAATTTTGAAAATTCAAAAACATACTTAAATACGACTTGAAAACCAGTTTTCAAAATTTTTAAGAGTGTCAGAATTGTTTCTAAATACGCCAGAAAGTACCGTAAAAAGGCTAATTTTTCTAAGCGTAGAAAATTTAGATCTGTTTTTAAAAAACGCGGTTATTTCTTAGCCCCTTTAGGTAATGCATTTAGACTACAAAAGTTATTTTTATATCCGTTTAAAGGTAGAGTTTTTAATACTCAAAAATGATCTTACTCCGTGAAGAAAGCTCGCGTTTCTCCATCAATGTCTCGCTTTGGGGCTTATTTAGATCGTTTAAATTCACTTTCTAGAAAATTTCGATCAAAAGTTCGAATTTTCCCTTTAAGAGTTTTTAAAAACAGATTAAGCATGAATTTTGATAAATCAAAATTTAACTCGACCAATAATATTTATTTTCAAAGGTTGCTAGTTAATTCTCTATCAAAACGTTCACGTATTAGGAGATCGCTTAAACTGATAAAAACTGATAGGTTTATAAGAAGATGGGACAAAAACCAATTTTATGCAAACCCTGTTAAAAAAAATTTTAGACAAAACTTTCCTAAAAATGCACTAAGTCCAAATAATAGGAGAGTTAAAAGCTACCCTTTTGCTCGCAAACCTATTTTCTCTAGAGAAAATAGGTTTGCGAGCAAAAGGGTAGCTTTTAACTCTCCTAAAAAACCTATTTATAGATCGCGTTTTTCTTCAAAAAACGCGATCTATAAATAGGTTTAAACGCTAGACAGCTTTATTAAAAAGCGATGTTGTTACTGTGATAGGAACACAAGATATTGTGTTTGGTGAGATTGATAGATAATTTTTTTAAATTTTTTATGCCACACCTTGATTACCTTACTTATTTAAGTCAGATATTCTGATTTTTGTTATTTTTTTGGGTCGCTTACTTTTTGTTTTTTTTTGTTTTTTTCCCTAAATTATATTACTCTTTTCGTATACGTAAATTAAAATTTGATTTTTTATTTGATAAATATATATCTAGTGAATATAAGATTAATTTCTATAGTTTTTTTTTTAAAGATTATTCAGAAAAATTTACTTTAATTATTTATTCTTTTTTAAAAGATTTAAAATCACGTTTTAATGTAACTTTAAATTCAACTTATAGAAAATTTAAATTATTATCTTTTTTTTTAAATATTTATTTAACTGAAGTTCTATATCTTTATTGATCTAAAGGCGCATCCTTAAATTTCTCTTCGTTTTTGAACGCTACTTTTTTTTACGACAAAAAAAAGTTTTTATCGTTATCTAGATTAGGTTTATTTTATTAAGTAGATATGTATTTAAATTATATTTTATTACTTTTATTTGTTTTTATTGGTAAAGGTTTTTTTAGTTGAGATGAAGAATTTTTGATAGCTATGGGTTTGTTTTTAGTTATCTTTTTTTTATATAGCTTATTGAAAACTTCTTTATTTAGCTCCTTAATTGAGCAGATTGATAAAATTGCTTTAAAATTTATGTTTTTTTACTCTTTAAATATAATTATGTTAAAAATACTTATAAATAGTTTTAAACGTGAATTTGAGCTTAAAAATTCTATTTCTTATGTTTATTTATACTTGAACTCTTATACAATTGATTTTTCAAATTCAAATAAAAATTATTTAATTGCTGTTTATAAAAATAGTATTAATCAATTTCTATCAAAATTAGTAAGTAGTAATTTTGAAATCAACAAGCATTTCTACCTTTCTTCTTCAAGTGATCTGTCGGATTTGAATAAATTCATTTTTACTTTGGAAAAAGTTTTACTTAGTAAAACTTTTTAGTTTTAGATTTAAATTTTTTGGCGCTTGTTATGCTTTCTGAGTACGCTAATATTGGTATTTACTGGGTATTGATCATAATTATTGCTCTAGCTCTTTGCGCACTGTCTTTTTTTCTAGTTTATCATAAACCTGATGACGAAAAACTTAGCGCTTACGAATGTGGTTTTAGCCCATTCGGTGATGCTCGAGGCCGTTTTGAGGTAAAATTCTACTTAGTCGCCATACTGTTTATAATATTTGATTTAGAAATTACTTTTTTGTTTCCTTGATCAGTTGTTGTTGGGCACATTGGTTTTTGAGGTTTTAATTCGATGTTCATATTTTTATTTATTTTAACTATAGGTTTTATATATGAATGAATGAAGGGTGCTTTAGACTGATAATTATGATTTTAAATCAATTAACATTAATAAAAAATTGGGTTAATGCTGTTATAATAAAACCTAATTCTGCAGTTTTAATTGTTAAACCAAAATATTTGAAAAATTTATTAGTATTCTTCAAATATTTTTTTGGTAATAATTTTTCGACATTGATGGATGTGTGAGGTTCGGATTATCCACATCGAATTTGGAGGTTTGAAATTAATTTTTTAATTTTAAATCTTTCGTTGCCATATAGAATTATTTTGCGAACTTTTACAAATGAATACGTGCCTATCTCGTCGGTTAGTGATCTTTACAGTTCGTCAGGATGACTAGAAAGAGAAGTATGGGATATGTACGGCGTTTATTTTTCGGGTCATAAGGACTTGAGACGTATATTAACTGATTACGGATTTTCTGGTTATCCTTTAAGAAAGGATTTTCCATTAACTGGTTACACTGAAGTTCGCTATGATGATACAAAGAAACAAGTTGTATTAGAACCGTTAGAGGTAAGTCAAGAATTACGTCTATTTAATTTTAAAAGTCCTTGGGAAAATAATTATATAGATTAATATGAACTTTAACAATAAAAATTATTTTAAAGAATCAAAAGTTTTAACATTAAATTTCGGCCCGCAACATCCCGCAGCTCACGGCGTTCTGCGGTTAGTGTTAGAATTAGATGGTGAAACCGTATTGCGAGCTGATCCACACATAGGGTTACTCCACAGAGGTACTGAAAAGTTGATCGAGTACAAAACTTACTTACAAGCTCTGCCTTATTTTGATCGATTAGATTATGTTTCTATGATGGCTCAAGAGCATGGCTACTGTTTGGCGGTAGAGAATTTATTGAAGTGTCAAGTCCCTCTCAGGGCTAAATATATTCGGGTTATGTTTTCAGAGATAACTCGAATTTTAAATCATTTATTAGCAGTCACTACCCATGCTCTTGACGTAGGTGCATTAACTCCATTTTTGTGGGGATTTGAAGAGCGCGAAAAACTTATGGAATTTTATGAGCGGGTTTCCGGTGCGCGAATGCACGCAGCTTATTTTAGACCGGGCGGGGTTTCTCAAGATCTCCCTTTGGGTCTTATGGACGATATATACTACTTTTGTAATCAGTTTTTGTACAGAATTGCTGAAATTGAGGATCTTCTTACAGCTAATAGGATTTGAAAGCAACGATTAGTTGATATCGGTGTAGTGGGGTATCAACAAGCGTTAGATTGGGGTTTTTCTGGTGTTATGCTACGAGGCTCGGGTGTATTATGGGACCTTCGTGTCAATGAAACTTATGAAACTTACAGCAGTCTTAAATTTCTTATCCCCACCGGTAAAAGAGGTGACTGCTACGATAGATATTTAATAAGGGTTGAAGAAATGAAGCAAAGTGTGAATATAATTTTACAGTGTTTAGAATTAATGCCCAAAACAGGTTTCATAAAGGTCGATGACCGTAAGATTTCACCCCCTTCTCGTGCTTTTATGAAGTTTTCCATGGAGTCATTGATTCACCATTTTAAGCTTTTTAGTGAGGGTTATAACGTTAAAGCTGAGGAATCTTATTCGGTTATCGAAGCCCCCAAGGGAGAATTTGGTGTATACGTTAAATCCGACGGTACTAACAGACCTTCGCGATGTAGAATAAAGGCTCCTGGTTTTATGCATTTACAAGCTTTAGATTTTATGTCTAAATATCATCTTTTAGCTGATGTTGTTACTGTGATAGGAACACAAGATATTGTGTTTGGTGAGATTGATAGATAATTTTTTTAAATTTTTAGTATGTTTTCTCCTATTGAACAATTCGATGTTTATCCAATGTTTTCTAACCCTATTTTCGATTATTTTCAAATCTTTTTTACAAATTCCGCTTTGTACATATTTTTTGCTTTCATTTTATTTTGTTCTTTTTTCCTTTTTGGTACTTATAAGGCAACTTTAGTTCCAAATAATTGACAATACTTAACTGAAATGCTATTTAAATTTGTTTTCAAAATTATTGAAGAGCAAGCAGGTAAACGCGCTTATAAATATTTCCCTTTTTTATTTGTGTTATTCTTCTTCGTTTTATTTACTAATTTGATGGGGCAAGTTCCGTTTGGTTTTACTTCAACTAGCCATGTTATCATTACATTTTTTGTTTCACTTAGTATATGATTTGGGTGCGTTTACATTGGTTTGTTGGAAAACGGGTTACGCTGATTTAAATTTTTTGTTCCTGATACAATTCCATTATTTATTCTTCCTTTTTTTATAGTTTTAGAAATGATTTCTTACACTATTAGAGCCTTTAGCTTATCAATTCGATTAAGCGCTAATATGACAGCTGGGCATACTTTACTTCATTTAGTTGCAACTCTAGGGGTAAAAGTTTTTTCTTCAGGTTTTTTATTATTAGGTATTTCATTTATTTTACTAATAATGGTTTTAATGTTGGAGGTTGCTGTTTCCTTTCTTCAAGCTTACGTATTTTTAACTTTAATAGCCGTTTATATAAATGATTCCCTAAATTTTGAGCATTAGTTTTATGCGGTTAATAAACAAAAATGTTATTTTATTATTTATCTACAGATTTGGCTTTAATTATCCTGCTCCTTTTAATCTTAGTTATTTTTGAAACTTCGGTTCTTTGGCTTTGCTTTGTTTAGTGTTTCAGCTGCTTACAGGTATTTTTTTAGCTATGCATTATACTCCTCATGTAGATTTAGCCTTTTCGAGTGTTGAACACATAATGCGCGATGTAAATTACGGTTGGTTTCTAAGATACTTGCATGCTAACGGGGCTTCTATGTTTTTTATTGTTGTTTACATTCATGTTTTTAGAGGTCTGTATTACAATTCTTTCACCTATCCTCGTCAATGATTATGGTTTACGGGGGTTGTTATATTGTTGTTAATGATTTTAACAGCTTTTCTTGGTTATGTTTTACCTTGGGGTCAAATGAGTTTTTGAGCTGCAACTGTTATTACTAATTTATTGTCGGTAGTACCCTTCGTAGGAACAGATCTAGTGTATTGACTGTGGGGTGGCTTTGCTGTTGATAATGCTACTTTAAATCGTTTTTTTAGCCTTCATTATTTGCTACCGTTCGTTATATTGGCGCTGTCTTTTATTCATTTAATATTTTTACATGAATTTGGTTCTAATAATCCTTTAGGTGTAGCTTTAAAAGCTGATTTCATTCCTTTTACTCCTTATTATACAGTTAAAGATTTGTTTGGCGTTATTTTATTTTTTATTTTTGCTGGTTTTTTTATATATTTTGCACCTAATTATTTAGGCCATCCTGATAATTATATTTTAGCTAATCCACTTGTTACCCCCACCCACATTGTGCCTGAATGGTACTTTTTACCTTTCTATGCTATTTTACGATCTATTCCTGATAAATTAATGGGTGTTATAGCACTTTTATCTTCTATTGTTGTGCTTTTATTATTGCCGTTATATTTAAAAGTTGCTATTAGGAGTTTACTTTTTAGGACTTTTTCTAAAATATTGTTTTGAATATTCGTTGTTGATTGCTTGGTTTTAGGTTGAATAGGTGGAAAACCTATTGAATCCCCCTATTATGAAATTGGGCAGTTTGCGACTGTTTTTTATTTTTCTTACTTTTTAATTTTATTACCTGTACTGAATAGTTTTGAACGCTTTTTAATGCAGTATTGGTACTCTTATTACTTTGGTAAGTAATTCTAATTAGTTAAAATTAATCGACTTGAGGCGGGTATAGCTCAATAGGTGGAGCAATACGTTGTGACTGTAGAGGTTGTGGGTTCGAGTCCCATTATTCGCCTTCTTTTAAAGTTTTTTAAGGCTATACCCCATTTTAATGGTATGAACTTTTGATTGTGATTTAAAACAGGGGTTATTAATTTTTTTGAAAAAAATTAATAACCCCTGTTTTAAATCACAATCAAAAGTTCATACCATTAAAATGGGGTATAGCCAAGTCGGTAAGGCAATGCACTTTGGATGCATCATGCGTAGGTTCAATTCCTACTACCCCAGTTTAATGCTAAAATTAAGAAGAAGCGCTCTTCATCTAATAGGCTAGGATGTTGCTCTTTCACGGCAAATATATGGGTTCAAGTCCCATAGGGCGTATTACTTGTTTTGCAAAAAAAATTGTTGTTGGTGCTCCGGTAGCTCAATTGGCTAGAGCGCTCGGCTGTTAACCGTGAGGTTATTGGTTCAATCCCAATCCGGAGCGCTTTGCCCGCTTGGTGAAATTGGTAGACACGACAGACTTAAAATCTGTTCTTTTCATAAAAGAAGGTGACGGTTCAAGTCCGTCAGCGGGCAATTTTTATTTTTAATTAATTATTTTTGTTTGGGGGCGTAGTGCTAACTGGTCAGAACGCTAGCTTGTCATGTTAGAAGGTGTGGGTTCAAATCCCATCGCCCTCGTTTTAAAAGATTAATAGATGTTATAATATTTAAATATTATAATAGAATAATTAAGAGTTTGATCCTGGCTCTGAGTGAATGCTAGCGGTGTGCCTTACACATGCAAGTCGTACGTAATTATTATTATTTCGTGGCGTATCGGTGAGTAATGTACAAATTGTGTATATTAAGTTTAGCTAATACTAAATGCTTTAACTTACTTAAGTTATTAAAGATTTTTCGCTTAATAGACATTTTTGTATAGGATTAGGTAGTTGGTAATGACTTTAGCTTACCAAGCCTACGATCCTTAGCTGGTCTTGGAGGATTATCAGCCACAGCGGGACGGTTACATCCCGAACTTTTTGGCAGCAGTGAGGAATATTGGACAATGGGCGAAAGCTTGATCCAGCAATGCCGCGTGGGTGAGGAAGGCTTAGATTGTAAAATCCTTTCGTCGAAGATGATGATGACAGTATTCGAAAAAGAAGCCCCGGCTAACTTCGTGCCAGCAGCCGCGGTAAAACGGAGGGGGCTAGTGTTACTCAACTTGACTGGGCGTAAAGGGCGTGAAGGTGGTATAGTACGTTTTTCTGTAAATACTCAAGCATAACTTGAGGAACATTAAAATACGCCTATGCTCGAGTTTATTTGAAGAAAGTTGTACTTCTAGTGTAGAGGTGAAATTTGCAAAAATTAGAGGGACAGTCTACGGGCGAAAGCGACTTTCTAGAATAAACTGACACTATAGCGCAAAAGCATAGGTAGCAAACGGGATTAGAGACCCCGGTAGTCTATGCAGTGACCGATGAATACTAAATGCTCTTGACCGTAAGAGAGTATTTAAGCTAACGCGCAAGTATTCCGCCTGGGAACTACAACCGCAAGGTTCAAACTTAAAGGAATTGACGGAGGGCTATTTCAGCGGTGGAGCATGTGGTTTAATCCGATATACCGCGTAAAACCTTACCAGCTCTTGATAAGCAAGCTTATTCTTCTTTAACAGGGAGTAAATTCATTTTTTTGGATGTTAGTTTGCACAGGTGTTGCATGGCTGTCGTCAGCTCGTGTTTTGAGATGTTAGGTTAACTCCTTTAACGGGCGCAACCCCTTAACTTATTCGTAAGTTTACTGCTTAGGAAATCTAAGAGGAAGGCAGGGATGATGTCAAGTCGTTATGACCTTTATGGGCTGGGCTACTCACGTGCTACAATGGTGCGTACAAAGGGAAGCAAAAACGTAAGTTTTAGCAATACCCAAAAAACGTATCTCAGTTCAGATTGTACCCTGAAAATTGGGTACATGAAGTTGGAATCGCTAGTAATCGTATATCAGAATGGTACGGTGAATATCCCCTCAGCCCTAGTACACACCGCCCGTCACGCGCTGGAAATTAGTTTTGGTTGACATAAGTAGAGGATTATAATTCTTGACGTTACTTCACTAGACTATATTAGTGGTGGGTATAAACAGATTAAAATTACTGCTTATAACATTAAAGCTAAGGACTGGTGCGAAGTCGTAACAGGGTAGTCGTAGGGGAACCTGCGGCTGGACCAATTTTTTTTATAATAGGGTGCATAGCTTAATTGGTAGAGCAGTGGTCTCTTAATCCAAGGGTTCGGGGTTCGAGTCCCCGTGTGCCTATTTGTGGGCCTGTAGCTCAATTGGTTAGAGCGCGCATCTGATAAGTGCGAGGTTGATGGTTCAATTCCATCCGGGCCTACAGGCGAAGTAGTTTAGTTGGTAGAACTTTGGAATCATAATCCAAGTGTCGTGAGTTCAATTCTCACCTTCGCCTATTATGCTTGTAGCTCAATTGGTTAGAGCGTTAAGTTGCGAATTTAAAGGTTAAAGGTTCAAGTCCTTTCAAGCATGCCTGTCAACTTTGTATATTTTAAATTTTTAATTAAAAATATTTTTTTACTTAATATGGAAAATTCTGTATTTTTTGCGTCTTTAACTACTTCAGCTAAATTCATTGGTGCAGGTCTAGCTACCATCGGTGTTGCTGGAGCAGGTATGGGTATTGGTGTTGTTTTCTCAGGTTACATGAACGCTGCGGCTCGTAATGAAATGATTCGTGCTGAGTTATTTCGATATGCTATTTTAGGTTTCGCCCTAACTGAAGCTATGGGTCTTCTAGCTATCATGATAGCGTTTTTAATCCTTTACGGTTAATCTTTTTACCCCCGCTTTCTTGATTCTATAGTTATGAAAATTATAAAACTAAAGTTCTCGCAGCTCTTGTATAATGCTGTACATATAGGTCATCCGTTGGCCCAAAGCAGTAATTTTTCAACTTGATATATTTATGGTGTGCGTTATTCCACTCTTCTTATTTCGCCCTCGAAAACAGTATTTTTTTGAAAAAAAGCATGCTTGTCGTTATCAAGATTATCAGCAAAATTTGGTTCTATTCTTTTTGTGAATTTGGATCCTGCTTTAAATTATTTGTTGTATAGGATGTCGGCCATTATTCAACAGCCGATGGTTTTGAATAAATGAAGAGGTGGGTTGTTAACCAATTGAAAATTCGTTTTTTTAAGAAAAATACCAGATTTTAAAAAGAATCTATTTTTTAACACTTGGAGTCACGAATTTATGGAAAACTTAAAAGGTGCTACTCGTCTACCAAGTGGTGTTTTTACTTTTAATTTAAACAACAATTTTTTACCTCTTCAAGAAGCACGAACTGTAAATTTACCTATATTTTCTTTGGCTGATTCCACAGCTGACACTAGCAATATTCTGTATCCGTTGCCTGGTAATGACGATGCAGTGAGCTCTATAACATTTTGTTCTGTTACTGTTTCTAAATCAATTTTACTCGGCAGACTTGCTGGTATGTCAAAATATATTAAATATAAAAGAATTTACAATAATATTTAAGTATGTTTTCAAAACCCTACTCACCGCATATTTTTGTTTATAAACCCCAAACTAATTCAACTTTTTCACTGTTTTTACGTTTTATTTTAGTAGCCGTTTTTATCAATTTTATTTTATCAATTTTTTCAATTAATTTTTTGAGTAATATTATATATTCGTATTTTTTGGATATTGTACTTATATCCGAATTTACGCTTGTCTTTTTTGTTATTTCTTCTTTAGGTGAAGATTTTATTGATTATGACAATATCAATTTAAATTATTTAGATATAGATTTAGTCTCTTTTTTTACTTTTTTTTTCAATTTTTCTGTTTTATTGATCGTACTATCTGTTGCCTTTTTGTTTTCAAAAATTGTTTTTTGAGCATCTTTAGTCGCAATTTAGGTCAGATAGCATAACTGGTAGTGCAAAAAACTGCAAATTTTTTGGTAACGGTTCAAGTCCGTTTCTGACCTGGGCGCCCTTAGCTTAATTGGATAGAGCGCTGGCCTCCTAAGCCAACGGTTACAGGTTCAATTCCTGTAGGGCGTGATTATAGAATATTTTAAATAGAATATAAATAATAAATATGTTAGATTTTAATAAAAATAGTATTGATTTTTATTTAGATTACATAAATAAAGAATTACACAAATCTAAATTTACTTTATTAAGCTCTTATAATTATAATAGGATTTCTTTTCTTAATAAAGTTAATAGGTCGTCTTATTGGTTTCCTGTCAACTCCGGACGGAGGTCTGAAGAAGAGTATAGTAAGTTAAGGGCAAAAAAGCGCTTTTCGAATCATTCTTTTTATAACTTTGACGGCTTTAAGTTTTTATCGACTTTTGAAATTTTCGTTAATTTTACTTTTAGCGTGAATTTGAATGAAGTGCTTCTGTCACCTGTTTTTAATAACTACTTAACCTTATTAAATGAGCATATACGCAGACAGGAGTTGAAAAAAAATGTTCCGTATGTCCCGCCATTTTCAACTACTAGTTGGAAATATCGCTACTATAGTGACTACACCTCTTTAAGGTATTATTATAATTTTGAGGCTCATAGGAATTTAGTTAGAATAAGAAAATTTAATTTCTTAGCTCTTAGTAGTTGGTCCCCGCTTTATAAAAAAAGATGACTTTTTTCATTCAGGAACATGAAGAATTTTTATTTTAGGTATAGGAAGATTCAAGGATTTGAGTACAAGTATTTCAGGGCTCCTGGAATGAGTTTAAAGTATTGAGCAAAGCAGCAATTGCAATATAACTACCTTAACTACAATTCTTCGGGTTTTCTGACTGATCCCAAAGCTTCAGCTTTCTTTGCACCGGCACAATTTGCCCCCACTAAGCTTGAATTTGACGCGTTATTCGGTTCTCCTAAATATTTATATTTGCGCTTTGCTGCGCTTTACTGGCTTATAAGGGAATCTGTAAAGTTAAATTTTGTTAGTTTACCCTCTTATTTCTCTAATTCCTATAATTCAAATCAATTTTCTCATGGAGTTAAGCGTAAACATTTAAAGAACTTTTTTTCGTACACTACCCCCAAGTATGCTCATATTTATTATACTAAATTAGATGATGAACTAGGTGGTTGAACTGAGTTGAGAACTTATTTTTCTTTCTTTAAACCTTCTTATTGGAATTTGAAAAAAGGTTTAGATTCATATCCTCATGAATTTTGAACATGGGAGGATGTTTTATGATGAGAAGATCCCGTTCCACTATTTTTTTCTAGGTTTGCAAATAAACGAAGACACGAAATATTTCTGGGGACTGGTAATATTGATAGCAATAACTTTACTTGATTTTATAAAACCTGATTCCATGAAGAGATATTCACCGAGTTACAGGCCTCATATTATAGAACTTATTATAATATAGATTATCTAACACCGGGTTGAAGAATCCAGACTGATTACCCCCCTAAGAGGATGGGTCATTTTGACCCTAAGTGGCATGAGAGGTTCAATGAGTATGTTATTTACCCTTATATGAATATATTTTATCCTTCTACTAAGCGTTATTATATAGATTACTTTAAACACCCGGATTACATAGATTCTAGAAGCTTTCTAGTTTTAAATTTTGCTTGAAAAATGAATACATTACCACTATTCTTCTATAAGTTTAGACCGAAATTTCGTAGAATTCAAAGAAGTGTTGAAAAACTTTCTAATCCACAAGACTTTCTTAAACCGAATTTTAAATCTTTTTATACTGATTTTCGTTCTATTAATTTTTTTCCTGTTTTGTTTAGTGACCCAAGTTTTAATCATTTTTTTAGTATTTATCAGAAAAGTGTATTTTTTCTGATAAATACTTTTACTGAGAGTAAACTGACACCATATACGGATGTCTATTGTTTCGAGTATTTATTTTTTTATTTAAACAATACAGTTGCATTGGATATAGATAAAAAAGATTTCATTTTATTACTTACTAGTAGGGTATGGAATTCATATAGTGACCTTTTAAGGTTTTTAGTTGAATTTTTGTATGTCAATTCCTCGGATCTTTTACTTCATAAGGAGCGGATTATTGCAGAGTATATCGCTTTTAAGCGTTTTTATTCTTTGGTAATTTCAGAATACGGAAATGCAAAATAGTTTATGGCATTAGTGATGGTAGAAATTGTTTTTTTTGGTCTGGCTTTTATGATCTTTTTGGCCGGGTTGCTAGTAATTTTTTCAAAAAATCCTGTTCAATCGGTCCTTTTTTTAGTTGTGGTCTTTTGTTTATCAGCACAACTTTTTGTTTTACTTGAGGTTGATTTTTTAGCCATGGTCCTTATTATTGTTTACGTTGGTGCTATAGCTGTTTTATTTCTTTTTATTGTTATGATGCTAAATATAAGGGTTGTTGAGTTAAGTGAGATTTTAAATAGATACTTTCCACTAGCTGCTCTCGTGGGTTTTATTATTTTTTTTGAGATTATTTTTTCCATGTACTACTCGGTTGGTTATACACATTCTGCTATAATTTATACAGATTGGTATAGAGGTTTTTTAAATCATTCCAATGTTGTTTCTTTGGGTCTAGTTTTGTACACTTATTTTAGCCCCTTTTTAATTATTTCTGGAGTTTTATTACTTTTAGCTATGATAAGTAGTATTATGCTTACTTTAGACGTTTCTAATTCTTCCGAGAATACTTATAATATTGTTAAAAAACAGTCGATTTCTGATCAAGTTGATAGACCCGTTAATGATTTAAACTTTTGAAAATTTTTTTAAATCTAAAAAAATTTTTTTGCTCGCTTGGTGTAATTGGTAGACACGATAGGCTCAAAACTTATTTCTTTTGGAAGAGTATCGGTTCAAGTCCGATAGCGAGCAGCTTTTAATTATATATTTTTTTGTAATTTTTATATATGTTGAATTTAAAATATTTGTCTAATGTCTTTTTATATTTTATTTCAGTTCATAATTTTGAATTCGCCTTTATAGTTGGCTTTTACTATTTAGTTCAAGACTATTTTTTATTACTTTTTTCTTATTTTAAAGAATTTTCTTTTTTAGACGTTTTGAATAAGGAGAATTTAAAATTTATTTTATTTATTTTAGTATTTTTTTCTTGTTCGCTTTAGGCGGGGTAGAGCAGTCCGGTTAGCTCGCCATGCTCATAACTTGGAGGTCGGTGGTTCAAATCCATTCCCCCGTCATTATCGGAAATTTTTGGAATATAAACTTGATCTAGCATTAGACAAAGCCATTGAGGGATGCCTAGGAACTTATTCTTGGACGATACTAATGTCGAAACTATAAACTGAGCTTTAAAGAGTCAATAAGGTTTATTTATCCATTTTTGAAAACGAATAAAATATATTTATTATGACTTCGGGGAAGTGAAACATCTCAGTACCCTAAGTATTTAAATCAAACGAGAGTACGTTAGTAGTGGTGAGCGAAAATGTACGAGGCCGTAAAAAAATTAGAAGTTAACTGTAAGAATACCCAATTGGAAATTGTTGGAGCCTTAGAGGGTGACTGCCCCGTATTACACGTCTTCTTTTAATTATGAGTAGAGCGGAGCTTGTGTAACTTTGCTTGAATACAGTAGAACCACCTACTAAGCCTTTTAAATATAAGTTACCGATAGTGAACAAGTACCGTGAGGGAAACGGTTAAAAAGAACTTCTTAAAGAAAATTTAAAAGATACTGAAATTAATGGCTAAACAGCAGTCGGAGCGTAAAGTGACGGCGTACCTTTTGCATAATGGGTCAGCGACTTAATTTATCTAGCAAACCTAAATTTTTAAGGTTAGGTGCAGCGAAAGCGAGTTTTAATAGGGCGCTAAGTTAGATAAATTAGACCCGAAGCCAAGTGATCTAACCATGAGCAGGTTGAAGGTAGCGTAATACACTATTGGAGGACCGAACCGACGTCTGTTGAAAGAGACGCGGATGACTTGTGGTTAGGAGTGAAAGGCTAAACAAACTTGGTGATAGCTGGTTTTCTACGAAATCTATTTAGGTAGAGTGAGGTATACTAAGTTTAGCAGGTAGAGCACTAAATAAGCTAGGGATTTCGATAAGAATATTTTGAACTTATTGAAACTCCGAATGGCTAAACTATAAATACTTTAATCAGACTGCGAGTGCGAAGATTCGTTGGTCAAAGGGGGAACAGCCCCTATTGTAAGTTAAGGTCCTGAAGTTAATTCTAAATAATTAAGACTGCTCTTTTACGTTTAATGTTAGCAGGTTGGCTTAGAGGCAGCCACCCTTTAAAGAAAGCGTAACAGCTCACTAACAATTTGTTTTAGAGTTTCAACAATAATTGGTTTTATAGATTTATCCCGAAACTACAGATTTTTAATGGTAGTAGAATGAACTGTACGCTTTGAAGTTAAGATGTAAGTTTTAATTGAGCTTTCTGTTTTAAGTATGCTGACATGAGTAGCGCAAATAATGTTTTATTAATCATTATCACCGAATAGCTAAGGTTTTCTTCGCTAGGTTCGACCACGAAGAGTTAGTCGGCCCCTAAGTACTAAATGATAATTTAGTATAATGGGTTTTGCGATTAATATTTGCAAACTAGTTTTAGTGACGTATATTTCCTTTTGTTTTGTTCTAATTAGATTTGGTTCATTACTTGTGTACGTATACTGTAAAATAACTAAAATAACCTAATCCTTCGGATTAGGTTTAACCGTACTGTAAACCGACACAGGTAGCTAAGTAGAGAATACTAAGGTGACTGAGAGAAGGGCATTGAAGGAACTCGGCAAAATGACTCTGTAACTTCGGGAGAAAGAGTACCCTTTTATGCATGAAAGCTATCTAGAGTAGTATCTAGAGGTTTGTACTAGCTGAAAGGGTGGCACAGAATAGGGGGTAGCGACTGTTTAATAAAAACACAGGACTCTGCTAAATCGTAAGATGATGTATAGGGTCTGACACCTGCCCGGTGCTGGTAGGTAAAAAGGATTGGTGCAAGCCAAGAATTGAAGCCCCAGTAAACGGCGGCTGTAACTATGACGGTCCTAAGGTAGCGAAATTCCTTGTCGGTTAATTGCTGACGCGCATGAATGGTGTAACGACTTCCCCACTGTCTCCAGTGCCTACTCAGCGAAATTGAATTCTTCGTGAAGATGCGGAGTACTCGCAGCAAGACGGAAAGACCCTATGCACCTTTACTTCACCTTTGTACTGCTTAAGAAAAATAAATGTGTAGAATAGACATTAGCCTATGAGAACTTAGCTCCGGTTAATTTTTGAGGCGCAAATGAAATAGTGTTCTTTTATTTTTCTTGAGCTAATTGATATTCAAAACAATGCATGGTTGGTAGTTTGACTGGGGCGGTCGCCTCCTAAAGAGTAACGGAGGCGTACAAAGGTAAACTCAAGATTTTTTGAATCTTTAGAGCGCAATGGTAAAAGTTTGCTTGACTGTTAGGCAGACACGCCAAACAGGGACGAAAGTCGGTCATAGTGATCCGGTGATATTGTGTGGAAAAGTCATCGCTCAACGGATAAAAGGTACGCTAGGGATAACAGGCTAATGATCCCCAAGAGTCCTCATCGCCGGGATCGTTTGGCACCTCGATGTCGGCTCATCACATCCTGGAGCAGAAGTAGGTTCCAAGGGTTCGGCTGTTCGCCGATTAAAGTGGTACGTGAGCTGGGTTTAAAACGTCGTGAGACAGTTTGGTCCCTATCTACTGTGAGAATGAGAATATTAAAGTCCTAAGCCTAGTACGAGAGGACCGGATGTTTAAAGTTTATCTTATTTTGGGTGTATCAATTGTTATCCAGCTGTTACACTAGTAGCACTGCTGGGACGCTACATACATCATTTTTTAACTGCTGAAATAATATAAGTAGGAAAGATTCTTTAATATTCTTATGCATGAAAGTCTTATACTAAGACGGGATAGGTTAGCGGTGTAAACATCGCAATATGTCAGCTAGCTAATACTAATTTTTATGTTTATTGCAGGTTAAGTTTATGAATAACGGGATTATAAATGTGGTGAAATTGTACAGGTTAAATATAAATTATAATAACTTTAAAATTTATGAAAAGACATTTATTCCACTTGGTCGATCGTAGCCCTTGACCTTTTTTAACGGCTTTTAGCTTACTTTTTATGACTACAGGTACTGTTATGTACATGCACTTTTATTTGTTTGGTGGTTATTTAGCAATGATAGGTTTTATTATGCTTGTTATTACTCTTGTCGCTTGATGACGTGATGTTGTTAGAGAATCTACTTATCTTGGTTATCATTCTACTGCAGTTCAAAGGGGATTAAAAATAGGTTTCTTGTTGTTTATAGCTTCTGAAATTATGTTTTTTGCTGCCTTTTTTTGAGCATTTTTCCATTCAAGTTTGGTTCCTTCTATTTGGGTTGGGGCAGAGTGACCTCCAGTTGGGCTTTCTGTGTTCAGCCCTTACGGTGTTCCTCTTTTAAACACCTTGATACTTTTAACTTCAGGTGCTTCTATTACTTGAGCGCATCGAGCTGTGTTAGGTAAATTATATGAGTATGCCGTTGGTGGTTTTGTAGCTACAATAACTTTAGCTATTTTATTTATATTAATGCAGCTACAGGAGTATGTTTCAGCTCCTTTTGGTATTTCAGATGGCGTTTACGGTTCTGCTTTTTATATGCTTACGGGCTTACACGGTCTTCATGTTATTGTTGGTACAGTTTTTTTGATTATATGTTTTATACGTTTTATGCAAAAGCACCTTACTCCTGGGCATCATTTAGGTTTTGAATTTGCTGCTTGATACTGACATTTTGTTGATGTAGTGTGGCTTTTCCTTTACTTTTCGGTGTACTGCTGAGGTAATTGAATTGTAATTAGCTAGAGCGAGAACCTTAGTGGGGTTGTAGCTCAATTGGGAGAGCAGTTGTTTTGCATGTAAAAGGTTGCAGGTTCAAGTCCTGTCAACTCCAGTCTCATAGCCTATTTACTGGGGAAATGGCCGAGCGGTTTAAGGCGGTTCTTTGCTAAGGAACTTTGCGGGTTCCCGCATCGTGGGTTCAAATCCCACTTTCCTTGCCGTTCGAGTAGCTCAGTGGTAGAGCGAATGACTGAAAATCATTAGGTCGGTGGTTCGATTCCACTCTCGGACAGCAGTAAGCTGGTAAGCGGCCACTTACTGTACTGTACCGGTATGGTCAAGACGTGTTCGGGGGTGCACCCGTCAGGGTGTAGCGGAATTGGCTAACGCGCTGGTTTTGGGTACCAGAAATTGTGGGTTCAAGTCCCGCCACCCTGACGGGTGCACCCCCGAACACGTCTTGACCATACCGGTACAGTTTGTATCCGCAAGATTTGAACGAAAAAATTTAAGGCTTTAGTCGTATACGGTATCGACTTAAAATAATAATAATATAATAATAATAATATGCCTTTAATTGTTTCTTTCTTTACAATAATCTTTTTCCTTTTTCAAGGTGAGGTCGCTTTTTTTTTTGGTTTTTTTTGCTATGATTACATTTCAGAACTTATTAACGTCTCGGTATTTTCTTTTTTAAATATATTTAATTTAAATTATTCTAGCGCGTTTCTTCTTAATGACGAGTTTGGTTTTCAACCCTTAAATCACATGAAATTAGATTATAACTATAACTATAGGACTTACTTTACTCATACTTACTTGCATGCTGCTTATAACAAGCATATGAAGCCATATAGAAATCTTTTCAGTGCTGAAAAAATGTTTGGGGATTACAATGTGCGTACTTATGGGAAGTCAAAAAAACATGCTAGAGCTATAAAGCATACCCGTCTTTTTTTGCTTATGTATTCCCATACACTTGAGTGTTACGCCTTTAATTCTAAACTTACTTCTACACCATTCGTTATGTTTTACTTTAAACGTCATCATTTCTATTCAACCTTAGAAATGTTTTACGCATCTTTATATTTAGGTATGGTTTACTTTTTTTCTTATACCTATACACGTATGCTTGAAGACGGCTCGTTGAATAATAGGGAAACGGAAGAAATTGATGAGGAAGAGGCTCAAAATCATTGATACTATTTTCGTGAAACTAGAAGGGGTATGATAGAACCTTCTATGGAGGATAATGAAGAAGTTAATTTTGCTTATCCGCAGCATCCCGTTGAATGAGATGACAACGGTCATTTGTATAGATGAGAGAGTCATTTTTTTATATTTTTATTTTCATTTTTGATATGTTGGGGGGTTTCACAATCTGCGGCTTCTATGTTTTATTATGATCAGTTTATAGATTTGCATTTTATGAATTGAACAGTAACATTTGCGTTTATATTTATATTTTGGCGCATTTTCTTTTTGGTTCAGTTTTTTACTTTTTTTAATAGGTTTAATATACGTAGGTTTATTTATTCTAAATTAACTTTACCTATTTTCTCACTTTTATCGTCATTATTGTTCAAAACTTTTTATTCTTATCTATGACCAATATTTTATGCGGTTTTTTCTCGATTTATAAAATTATTTACTTTAGAATCTTCAACTTATAATTCTAGTTTTGAGGTTATGCTTTTTGTTGCTTCTTTAAAAGAAGCAACAAAAAGCATAATTATTAAGTTTTATAGGTATATATATTCCTCTTTTCAAAAAAATTTAAATTTTTTTGAAAAGAGGAATATATATGACTACTTACTAACTTCAAATTTAATGTTTGTTTACAATAGTAGAAGACATATCGATAATGTTTTTTATTATAATAGATTACTAGATAGGGTTTTTTCAAATATATTTTCTATTACCGCGTCATTTATTGATAATTACCGCTTACATAAGGGTTTTTTTTTTCCAAAAAATATGTATTTGACTAATAATAAATTACTATTTCCTTTTATGTCGTTGCTACCTCCTCCTTTTCCTTTTTATTTGGATTTTTTTAATGTTAACGATTTGCCTATTTGGGGGGCCGACTTTTTTTTTAACTTAAACCAAAATGTTTTTGGAGTTTCTGAATCAAATGAAAGCTGATTCTTTTCTAATCAGTATAATCATCATTTTGAAGTTTTAAAATGCCGTAAAGAAGGCTTTAATAATAATAATAATAATAATTTTTTCCTATGTTAATTTTAAAATTTTTAGTTTTAGTTTTTAAAACCTTTTTCCTTTTCCTTTCTCTTTTTTTTCGTTATTTTTTGGTTGCTACCGTTAAATCTTTTTACTTTTTTTTATTTTCCCCCTTAGCCGTTTTCTTTCTTTTTAAATCCTTTTTTATATTTTCTCTTTTTTTAATTCGTAGTTTACTGGGTTGAGTAATTCTATGATTATCAAATTTTTATTCATATGTAAAGTTAGTTCATGTCAGAGAGCCGCTTCAACAGTTATTTCATCATTTGCAAGTTTATTCTTTTTTTAAGGAAAAAGTTTTTCGACGTTACTATTTTTATAGGCGGTCGTATAGGTTGTCAAACCGTTCTTTAAAAGCTTTGGTCAAAGCGATCTTAACGGTTGAACTAAACGCTTTATTAATAAAGCGTTTAGTTCAACCGTTAAGATCGCTTTGACCAAAGCTTTTAAATGTACCTTCTTCTTATACTCGCGTAGGTTATCGTTTTCGTGTAACTAGAAGAATTATAAAGTTTTTTATAGGTTTATTTACTCTTTTTTATCCGATTCAAATTTTGTTAAAGTTTGGTGCTTGACATCTTAGTATATATTTGTTGGATTTTTTGAGATTTTTAAAGCGTAAAAAAATTCTAAAAACTAAGAACCAAGTTAAAACTATGTTAAAAATTATTGTTTGAGTAAAACTTGTTTTTGTGTGAAATGAGCTTCCTTTTATAATGCTATTTAAACCGGGTGTTTCAAAAAAATACCCTCAGTATGAAGATATTCAACCTGATACCGATGTTATACGTCATGAAGTCTGGTTGTTTGCTTTATCACGAGATTGTTACTTTGATTATGATGATGTTTTAAATGGTTACTACTTATTTCATTCTGTTAGGCGTTTAAGCAAATTTTTTTTTAATTCGTTAATACTTTTTTTTGTAATTCTTTATTTTGTTATAGTTAATATTTTATATATTATTCAAATTTTTTATTTTTTATTTTATATCCCATTTAAGTTTATTTATATATATCATTTTTTAACGGCTTTAGTCTTAAGTTTAAAATTAGTTATAGTATTAATTTATTTGATTCCTGTTGTGTCGTTGTTGTTGCCGATTTTGGCCTTATATTCAGTTTATTTTTTTATTCACAAAAAAATTAAATTTTTTTATTCACAAAAAAATTTAATTTTTTTTTATCCTATTTCTTTCAATTTTTATATAAAACAAATAAATGAGCGCATTAATGCGCTCATTTATTATGTTTTATATAAATTCCGCTCTTTAAATTATTATGTTTTTTCAAATATTAAGAAATTAACTTCGATAAATAATTTATTTAAACTTGATTCTTTATTTAAATCAAGTTTAAATAAATTATTTATCGCTGATTCGTATTATACAAATTTGTTATACTATAATACTTCTTTTGTTTTTAAACGTATACGTCCTTACATTTTAAGGTTTAATAATATTCAATTTATTTCTTATTTTTTTAAAACGCCTTACACTTCTCGTATCACACCTGATCAGTTTAAAGCTTTTTTAAAAATCAGTTTGCATGGCAGGTATCCTATTGATTATTTTGAAAGATTGTTCGACTTAGAATATTCTAAGGTAGAACTTGAATACGAGTTACCTTATTACTGATCTTTTGTTCGACAAGCCCATTCTTTAAATCAGGGGTTGCTTCATCCTAAATTTCATGTTTATGGTTTTTTTAACTTCTTAAAATTTTATTGGAATTATTTTAGTTTTTTAAATAGTAATACCACTTTTGACGTAAGTTCTCTTTATGCCCATGATTTTATACAGTTGTTAAATTCGTCTGCTTCTCGTATTCTTTCCCTTTTAATTAATGATTTCGCAGAGTTAGTAAAAGTTAAAAAATTTTATTTACGTGCTTCTTCTTCCTTCAATGATAAATACAAATATATAAAATTTAATACTATGACTAGCTCAACTCAGTGATATACCCTTCATATAAAATATTATGACAAACTATTACGCTTTTTTTGAGACTACCTTGATTCAGTAATGATTAGAGTTATATTTTATTATTATTTTTCACTTTCTGCCCCGGTCTCCGTTAAAGTACGTTCTTTTATAAATGATTACGCGGAAAAGGCGCGTCATAATTTGAGTTGACTTGCTTTTGTTTTTTATGAAAAAATTATGAATAAAATTTTTTTAAAAGTCAATAAATTTGAAGATTATTACGACGTGAATTTCGACAAATCAGCGGATAGGTATGATTTTTATTTATCACATTTTAAAAACTTTTTTGGTGCGAGGGTACAAACCGGTTTTCTGAATCGTGATGGTACCGTAAATTCGAAAGCCTTTTCTGAAAATCTTAGAAATTCTATTCGCTTTTCAGATTATGCAAGCAGGCTTGCAGCCCAACGTAAAAAAGATTATATGGAAACAATGTCAGATTTCTTTGTCGGTTCTTTTTCGTTTTTTGGCCCGTTTTATGAATTTGCTAGAGATAATATTTTTGAGTTCATGACTGTTTGATTTTCAGTCTGACGCGATTACGTCGATATTTCTATATCTAATTGAGCTAGGCTTAAAAAAAGTAGTATTTTTTTACTTTGTTTTGCTAAAACTGCTCTAATTATTTGATTTTGTTTTGCTTTAATAATCCTTTTTTCTTTTTTCTTTTTTTTAAAAGCCCTTTTAATAAAAATAATAAAAATAATAAAATAATATGTTTAAAAAAGTTAAAAAATTATTTATAAATTTTTTTTGGTTTGTTTTACCCCAGTCATCTAATGAGTGGCTTCCTAGCGTTTACCGCATTTGAGATCAATTACGGTCTATTTTAAATGATTTAGTTTTTTTATTTTTACCCATAAAATTTTTTATAAAAAATTTTATTTCAGATTTTAAATTCTCCATATTTAAAATCTGGGGCACATTTTGGAACTTGGTGACTAAGCATAGATTAATGTATATAGTGCGCCTATCTTTTCTTATTTTTTTGTTATATAAGCCTACTTTATTAGATCTAGATTCTCTTTATTGGACTTTATCTACGCTTTTTTATTTTATTTCAAATAATATATTTTTTTTTACTTCTTACGTTTTACCATTTCCTAATTGATCTCTAGGTTCGTTACCTTTTAAAGTTTTATTACTTTTTAGCTTTTTCCCGGCGCTTTTTATTTCTAAAAGATTTAAACGCCGCCTTTTAAAAAAAAATAAAATAATACTGCAAGACGACGAGCTCTATCTTGCTTTTAAATGGGCTCAGCGTGTATTTATTTTTACGTTTTACTTTTTAATTTGGTATTTATTTTTTTTCTTTTTGTCAATTTTCGTGCCTGTTTTATATATGTATGTAGCGGAGCCTGGTATAATCAATGTTACTCAGTTGTACTATATAACTTATTTTTCTGATACGAAGTATTTATATTTTATTTCTGATTTTTTTTTTAGTAAAAATTTCTTTTTTTTTACCCCAGTTTTTTTGCCTTTTGTATTAAAATTTATTTATCTTGTTTTTGATTTATATTTTTTTCCGCTTATTTCATATGTTTTCTTGTTTATTTTTTCTCATATTTTTTCTTTTTTCAGTTATCCTATTTTATTTATATTTTCTATTTTTAAAATTTATTTTTTTTTCTTATTTTCTTTTTTTAAAAGTGCCTTTATTTTAATAATTTTTTTAAAAAAATTATTTCTAGTAGGGCCGTCTTTATTGGGTTTAAATTCTTTATTTGATATTTTTAAAAATTTTTTGTTTTCGGATAACTTTATACTTTTTCTTTTTTTTATTTTTAAATTTGTGAGTGCCCAAGTTTTTGCATTTTTTATTGCTGTTTTGAAATTTGGTTTATCTTCTTTTATAAGTTTTTTTGCTTGATTGATCCCTGCGCAAATCTTTCAGTTATTGAGTTTTAATTTTTCTATATTCAATGATTTCATGTTGACTCACATTTATTCTATACTTATTCATACCTTAAACTTTTCCATAAATATGTTGAACACCTATTTAAAAGATTTAACTATTTTTGGTTTGCTTTCAACTTGGTACGAGTACTTGAACCATGGTGTTCAAAGGGGTATATTGAGCAATAGTTTACTAAATTGAGCGTTTATTCATCTTTATGCTTCAATAATAGCTTTTTGGTTTTTAGATTTTGACTTTAGGGTTTCGCTTAAAACCCCCCCGAAGACCCCTCATACATTATTGAAAGAAGCGAAAAGAACACAGGATTGGGTACCCCAAAGCATGGACTTTTTAACTTTACAAACTAGTGAAACTAAAATATATTTTGCTATGTTGGACATATCCTTTGAGCATGTTGAATCTTTGCAATTTATTTACGGAGATTTTGAATATATTGATGAAGAATACGACTCGGAAGACGAAACTCCGGATGAGGAAGAGCTTTTTAATGAATCTGAAGAAACTTTAAAAGTGAGGGAAATTATAGAGTCGGATTTGGGCTTTACTAAGAGGCCCGCTAGGATGACTGATCATGATCCCCTTGATCCTAAAGGTAGTTTAGAGCGTCATTACTTAAGTGAAATTGTGGGTGAACCTGAACTGATTTATATAGAAGAGCCTGTAAAGTGAGCTTTTGAGTCTTTGTATACTCCTACATTTGAGGAGTTGCATTTTAGAGACTCGCTTTTCAGCGACTGGATTTTTGATCCCGATGAGGATTTGACTTTTTTTGAATTTTTAGTTTTATTCCCGTTTTTATTTTATTGCCTTTATGTGTGATTTTTTCATCGCAAGCGGGGTAAGCACTACCGCGCATATTTACGGTTTTTTATACCTTCTAGAAGATTGGTTTTCTCGGGTTGATGGGTTGAGGATTTTTTAGGGGTTCCCCTAGGAGATACTTTTAGATATTTTTTTGATAAAATGAGGCATCATACAGCGCCTGATATCAAATTTCGGAGCGTACATAAATTTAGAATGTATAGAGCAAGGCAAAAGTTTAAATTAATGCAGCTGGAGGCTTTTCACTTTGAGCGGTTACGTCTAAAATTGTATAGAGATACGCTCACAAACTGAGAAAATTTTACCGCGCGGAGTATAAACTTCTTAGCTCCTAATAGAAAAAAACATTATTTATATTCCACTGTTCGCCAATTCAAGCAGGAAACTCGTGATTGAGCTGCGTTGGGTGATTGATCAAAGTTTTTTTGGAAACCCGAACCTACTCCGGAAAGAATTTCTACGTTTTTTGATGCTTTGCAGGTTAGTCTAGCCAGACTTGTTGAGTCATATGTAAATAGACGGGGTAGAAAAAAGTTTCGAAAAAATTTATGACGTACAATTCAGCATATTCCTGGGCATATATCAATGCCTTATTATCCTAAACATTGGTACGATCGTTTTACTAATTCTTTTCTTTTTTATCCTAGTGTTACCACTAAATACAATTACAGCTATTACAATTACATCGGTTGGAGAGATAACCGGTCCAGATGGAGACGTTACGCTTTTACGCCCGGCAACGTAACCGATAAAATTTTCGACTATAATCGTAACCTACAGCGAAGGGACTATAACCTTTACAAAAGGTGACAAAAGAGACGTAGACTTATGCGAGTTTTTCAATTTTAATATGTTGAATTGATTTGATAGATGGGTTTGTTCAACAAACCATAAAGATATAGGTACATTGTACTTGATTTTTGGTATTTTAGCTGGTGTTGTGGGTACTGTTTTATCCATTTTTATACGAATGGAGTTATCTGCTCCTGGTGATCAAATATTAGCTGGTAATTATCAACTTTATAATGTTATTGTGACTGCTCATGCGTTCGTTATGATATTTTTTATGGTGATGCCAGCATTAATTGGTGGTTTCGGTAACTGATTTGTGCCTCTTCTTGTCGGTGCGCCTGATATGTCGTTTCCTCGTTTAAACAATTTGAGTTTTTGGTTGTTACCTGTTTCTTTAAGTTTGCTTTTGTTATCTAGCTTTGTTGAGGTAGGTGCTGGTACTGGTTGAACTGTTTATCCGCCGTTAAGCTCTATACAAGCGCACTCAGGGGGCTCTGTTGATTTAGCAATTTTTAGTCTTCATGTTTCAGGGGTTTCTTCTTTACTGGGTGCCATAAACTTTATTTGTACTGTTTTTAATATGAGAGTTCCGGGCTTATATATGCATAGATTGCCACTTTTTGTTTGGGCTGTGTTAATAACTGCTTTTTTACTACTTTTATCTCTTCCTGTATTGGCTGGTGGTATAACTATGCTTCTAACGGATCGTAATTTTAATACTACGTTTTTTGATTCTGCTGGTGGTGGGGACCCTATATTGTATCAACATTTGTTTTGGTTTTTTGGTCATCCTGAGGTTTACATATTAATTTTACCAGGTTTTGGTATTATAAGTCATGTTATTGCTGAGTATTCTAATAAATACGTTTTTGGTTATATTGGTATGGTTTACGCAATGTTGTGTATAGGTGTTTTAGGCTTTATGGTCTGAGCCCACCATATGTATACAGTTGGTTTGGATGTTGATACTCGTGCTTATTTTACTGCTGCTACTATGATGATAGCTGTTCCAACTGGTATAAAAATTTTTAGCTGGTTGGCTACATTAGCGGGTGGTGTTATTGATATGAAAACCCCAATGTTATTTGCAACTGGCTTTATAGCTCTTTTTACAGTTGGTGGTGTAACTGGCGTTATTTTAGCTAATGCGGGGCTAGATGTTGCTTTACACGATACATATTATGTGGTGGCCCACTTCCATTATGTTCTTTCTATGGGTGCCGTTTTTGCTTTGTTTGCTGGTTTTTATTATTGAATGCCAGTTATAGTTGGTAGACCTTACGTTGAATATCTAGGTCAATTGCACTTTTGAATTACATTTACAGGTGTTAATATTACATTTTTTCCGATGCATTTTCTAGGTTTAGCCGGTATGCCTAGACGTATACCTGATTACCCTGATGCTTACGCTTATTGAAATGCAGTTGCGTCTGTTGGGTCTTATGTTTCACTTTTTGGTCTTTTGGTTTTTTTTGCGGTTATCTATCACTTGTTTGATTCAGAAGTTTACATATTTAATAACAAATTTTTAGACGGTAAATTCTATATAGGTTTTTGAAATTATAATAAGAGAGTTTTATTTGTTCAACGTGTTTTTAATCCGTTTTCATTTAAAACTTCTTCGCTTGGTTTTAAATATTCTGCTTTTAGCTGATACTTAAGGAATTTTTCTAATCTTTACAAAAAATAAAAAAAAATAAATAGTTTATGCCGAAGTTGATAAAGTATCAGTTTAAACTTTATAAAAGGTTCGAACTGGATGTTTGGGGGTTACTGAACAGTAACCCTGTTTTTGGTCATCCTGTAGTCAAGTTTTTTCAAGACTCTTATCGTTATAGGGCTGAACGCGCTAAGCAGAGATTTAGACAATTTATTTATAGAATTGATATTATAAATCCCGATAAATCACACAAACGTAAGAAGTGAAAATTTGTTTCTATGCAGCTTGTGCGTTTGTTTTATAAAGGTATAAATCAACGCCGGGTATACAAGTTTTCTCAACTTTCCTCTTCTTCGTCAGGTTTGTGGGTTAATAATTTTTTACTTTTAATAGAATCGCGTATTTCAACTTTACTTTATCGTATAAATTGAATATCTAATATATTGTTCTTAAATCAATTTATAACCCATGGTAACGTGTTGGTCAATAGTAAAACCCCGTTAACTGTTAATTTTATGGTAAAACCTTTTCAACTTATTAGGTTATTGCCAGCGGCTGTAATTAAATTACGCTCAAATTTTATTTTTAGGTTAAAAAATAATATGGTGTATTTTAATACCCCTCGTTATATTTTTTTAAATTCTAAGGTAATGTTTGCTTGTACTTTTCGTACCCCTAATTTAAAGGATATTTCATTTCCTGTTTTGTTAGATATATATAGATTAAACGATATGAATTAAAAATTATATGTATTTATTAGTTTTATATTTCCCTCTTCTTTCTTTTTTGCTGATTAGTTTTTTCGGCAGGTTTTTTGGGCGCCAGGGTTCTTCTGTGATTGCTTTTTCTTTAATGTTTTTAACAACGTTAATAGCTTGGTTTTCATTATTTGAGATCGGCTTTTCTAAAAGCTTAGTTCATCTCTCTCTTTTTACCTGGCTAAACTTGGATACTTTGGTTGTAAATTGAGGTTTTTTATTTGATTCGGTTACCTCTTTAATGTTGGTTGTAGTCACAACAATTTCATTTTTTGTTCATTTGTATTCTATTTCTTACATGGGACATGACCCACATCTTCAACGATTTTTATCTTATCTTTCTCTCTTTACTTTTTTTATGCTTATCTTAGTTACCGCTGACAACTTTCTTCAAATGTTTGTTGGTTGGGAGGGTGTTGGGCTGGCTTCTTATTTATTAATTAGTTTTTGGTTTACTAGGTTAGCAGCTAATAAGTCTGCTATAAAGGCTATGGTAGTAAACCGTATCGGGGATATTGGCGTTGTACTAGCAATGTTGGTAATATTTGATTTATTTCAGACTCTTGATTACGGTTCAGTTTTCGCCTTGGTTCCGTACTTCTACAATTCTAATTATGCTTTTTTAAATTTTTCTTTTAGTGCGCTTGATTTAGTAGCCGTTTTGTTATTTATTGGTGTTGCTGGTAAATCAGCTCAAATTGGTTTACATGTTTGGTTACCCGATGCTATGGAGGGCCCAACTCCCGTTTCTGCTCTTATTCATGCCGCTACAATGGTTACAGCTGGGGTTTTTATATTAGTTCGGGCTTCCACTATATTCGAGTACTCTAGTTATTCTTTAAATGTAGTTACTTTTTTTGGTGCGTTAACAGCTTTTCTTGCTTCCACTGTAGGGGTGTTTCAAAATGACATAAAACGTGTTATAGCTTATTCCACGTGTAGTCAGTTAGGTTATATGGTTTTAGCGGCTGGTATGTCACTTTATTTTGTTAGTTTCTTTCATCTTTTTACGCATGCTTTTTTTAAGGCCTTACTTTTTCTAGGCGCTGGTTCAGTTATACATGCTTTGGGTGACGAGCAAGATATGCGCCGGTATGGTGGTACTATTTCTTTACTGCCTTTTTCTTATATATTATTTTGGGTTGGTTCTTTAGCTTTGATGGGCTTTCCTTTTTTGGCTGGCTTTTATTCGAAAGATCTGATAATAGAATTTGTTTTTTCTTCTTTCCGTGTTGACGCTTATATTATTGGTTGGTTGGCCATTTTGGGTGCTTTTTTTACTGCTTTTTATTCGTTTAAAGTTATTTACTTAACTTTTATTCAGTACCCTTCTAGCTATAGATCTTACTTAGATCATTGTCATGATGCCCCCATAATTATGTATGTACCTCTTTTAATTCTCTCAGTTTTAAGTATTTTTTCAGGTTTTTTGTTTAAGGATATAATTTTATCCCCTGGCTCCGGTTTTTGATCTAACGCAACGACTATTTGATTATCGAATAGTATTTTTTGAGACGCACACCTGCTTTCGCCGGGGTTAAAGTTAATGCCTTTAATTTTTAGTCTTTGTGGCTGTTTCATTTCTTTTTTAGTTTATAAGTTTTCTATTTTTACTTTTACTCTTGTAAGTAGGGCTTCATTTTTAAATTCTTTTTATTCTTTTTTTAACAGAAAATGGTACTTTGATAATGTTTATAATGACTTTATAATGTACAACACTATAAAAATTGGTTATACCCTTTTTGTTAAATCGATTGATAAAGGTTTTCTAGAATTTCTAGGCCCTCTTGGTCTTGTTCAATTTTTTAAAAATGCGTCTTTTAAGGCTTCAAATTTTCAATCTGGTTTGATATACCATTATGCTTTTATATTTTTAGTGGGTTTGCTATTAATATTAAGTTTTTTCGCATTTAATTTATCTTGATTGTACTTTCTTGAGCCTGGTTTGCTTTTTGTTATTATATTAAGTACTTTAGTGCTTATTATTTTTAATTAATAAAGTGTTAAAAAGAGCCCGTAGTTTAAATGGTTAAAATTCGCCGCTCATAACGGTTGCGATGAAGGTTCAAATCCTTCCGGGCTTATGTGAAATTGCAGCTAACTTGAATAATAATCCTTTTCTTCTTGTATTATGTTTTTTAATGCCGTTACTTTTAAAGATTCTGCTACTCCTTTTGCTGAAGCTTTAGTTGAGCTTCACCATGAAATTATGTTCTATTTAATTGTAATTGTTAGTGTTGTTATATTTATATTGGTTAACGCCATAAATATAACCAGGGTTCGCGAGTCTTACTTCTATTCTAGCATTTTTAGTTTTACTGCTTTTTTAAAAGCAATTTTTTTTAATTCTTTATTATTTCCTTTTTTTAAAAACTTTTATTTTTCTTCTTCTTATTCTAAATTTTCTTCTTGGTTTGTAGAATCATTTAATAAATCTTTTTATCTTTTAGCTTCTGAGGGGTCATCTGTTTTAAAATATTTATTAAGATTTGTTACAGTTTTAAAAAGCGGTTACTTGTTATTTTTGTCTTTTTTTGAAAAGTTTGAATTAATTTGGGCTAAGTTATTCGGTGATTATAAGGCATTAGGTTTAAAAAATTTAGTTCCTAATTCAACTGTTTCACATAATTTTTTTTACAAAACACGTAACTCCTCATCTTACCTAACTTATTTGTCTAATATTATTTCTTACTTATCAATTGTTTCACTTCTTACTGATTTAGAGTATAATAATATATATAAGAACCAAGAATTATTTTCATCTTATTTTGCAAATATTTCGAGAATAACTAGTTATGCCTCTTCTTCTAGAACTATCATAAATTCTTTAAATATTGAGTCTTTAGAAAAACTGTACTCAAGTAATGATATTCCAAGTATTAATGAAGCAAATTCCCATTTTTCTTTATTTTTTTTATCTCTTTTAGCAAATAAATTTTCATTAAATAATTCTTTAAACATTAATACTTCTAAGTTATCGTTCATTTCAGTTTCGAGCCCACGTTCGTTATATTCTTTTTTAAATGCGCAAACTTATACTGTTCATAATACCAAGTTAGAAATTATTTGAACAATTATACCAACTATAATTTTAATATTTATAGCAGTTCCTTCATTTATTTTGCTTTATTCATTAGATGAAGTTATAAATCCTTCTGTTACTTTAAAAGCTATTGGTCATCAGTGGTACTGGTCATATGAATATTCTGATTATACTGAAGAAAATTCAATAAATTTTGATAGCTATATGATTACCGAGAATGATTTAGAATTGGGTCAATTTAGACTGCTGGAAGTTGATAATAGGGTTGTTTTACCTATTAATACCCACATTCGGGTTTTAATAACTGCTGGTGACGTGTTACATTCGTGAGCTGTACCGTCAATGAATGTAAAAGCTGATGCCGTGCCGGGTCGATTAAATCAATTAACTCTTTTTATTAAGCGTCCGGGAGTTTACTATGGTCAGTGTAGTGAATTGTGCGGTGTTAATCATGCATTTATGCCAATTGTTATTGAAGCTGTTTCTCTTTGAAATTACTCAAATTGATTATCTAGTCGTTTTTCAGAAGCCGGGGTTGAGTTTGAGCTATCTAATTAGTATTTTTTAACTTTTATGCTGTTCCAGCTTTTATTTAAACTCTTGTTTTTTTTACCCTTATTAAATATATTTTATTTGTTTTTTTTTAGTTTTTACGGTAGGTTGATTACATTATTTTCAACATTACTATCCCTCTTTTTGATTTGTGTTTTTGTAATTTTTTTTAATTATTCAAGTTTTGATTCCCAGTTTAAGCTGGAATTTTTTCATTCAACATTTTTTAATGTCGATTATTCATTATCATTAGATGGTCTATCCATGTTATTTGTTTTTTTAACTAATTTATTAATTTTTTTGTGTACTTTATTAAACTGATCTGCCAGCTACAAATTGAAAGAGTTTCTTATATGTTTGCTTTTTGTTCAATTTTTCTTGTTAAATGTTTTCTGTGTGGGTGATCTGATATTGTTTTACGTTTTTTTTGAAGCGATTTTAATGCCACTGTTTATAATGATTGGTGTTTGGGGTTCCAGGGAGCGCAAAGTATGAGCAGCTTATCAGTTTTTCTTATATACTTTATTTGGCTCTGTTTTTATGTTAATAGCTATTATTTTTGTTTATTTACATGCTGGTTTTACGGATTTTTATACTTTAAGCTACATAAGCTTTAGTTTAAATAGACAATTTATATTGTGAATTTTGTTTTTTTTTGGGTTTGCTATAAAAGTACCTATGTTTCCTGTTCATATATGACTTCCTGAGGCTCATGTTGAGGCGCCTACAGCCGGATCGGTTTTATTGGCTGGGGTTTTGTTAAAATTAGGAACCTATGGTGTTTTAAGATTTTTAATCCCTTTATTTCCTGTAGCATCAATGTATTTTGCCCCACTTGTTTTTTTATTTTCTTTGCTGGGTGTTTGTTATGCTTCTTTGTCTACTTTAACACAGGTTGATTTAAAAAAAATTGTAGCGTATTCTTCAGTTGCTCACATGAGTTTTGTGGTTTTGGGTTTATTTGGTTTTAACATTCAAGCTGTTTCGGGTAGCATTTTTCTTATGTTAAGTCATGGTCTTGTATCGGGGGGACTCTTTTTTTTAGTAGGCTTTATATATGAGAGGTATAAAACTCGCCTTTTACCTTATTACGGTGGGTTGGTTACAGTTATGCCGTTATATTCTTTCTTTTTTTTATCTTTTTCTCTATCCAATATGGCTTTGCCGGGTACTAGTAGTTTTATAGGTGAATTTTTAATAATGTTGGGTTTATTTTCTTTTAATTCCGTTGCAGTTTTAGTTGGTTCTCTTGGTATGGTGTTTAGTGCAGCTTATTCTTTATGACTTTATAATAGGTTATTAACTGGTTCAATCAAATCGTTATTTATTAGATTTTATTCTGATTTAACATTAAGAGAATTTATAATAATGTTTGTTCTGTTTTTTTTTGTCCTTTTTACGGGATTTTATCCTTCATTGTTTTTAGACATAATGTCTCCATATACTTATATGTTTTACGAACATATTTTGTTTTAATTTATGCTTTACGGTAATTTGTTTTCTTCTGATTTACTTCTTTTATTACCTTCTTTATTTTTAATTGTTACGCTTTTAATTATTGTTGTTTACTCGGTTTTTGTTTCTAAAAATTCGTTTTCTAGATTTTTGGTTGAAGATGTTGTTTTAAAAGTAGCTTTTTCTTTATCACTTTTTATTTTATTATTATTAAATCAAATTTCTCTGGATTGAAAAGCATTTAATTTTTATTTTTCTTGGGATGTTCTTTCAAACAATTCTTTGTTAATTGTTACTGTTTTAATGCTTTTTATTTTTATTAGTTCTTATACTTATTTCAAATATGAAGAAATTTTCACTTTTGAGTTTGGTATTTTAGCTTATTTTTATCTAATTGGTGTCTATTTACTTTTTTTATCTAATGACTTTTTTTCTCTTTATTTGGGTGTTGAGTTGCAGAGTTTTGTTTTATATGTTTTGTGTGCTTATAAAAGAGATGCTTTTTCTTCTGAAGCAGGTTTAAAATACTTTGTTTTAGGGGCTTTTTCGTCAGGTATATTACTTTTTGGTATTTCTCTTATATACGGTTTTAGCGGTAGTACTAATTTTGATGACATTTATTCTTTATTTTTTCCGGGGGTCGCTAACTTATCTTCTAATACTGGATTTTTAACAGGTTTTGTTTTTTTTTCTGTTGGTTTTCTTTTTAAACTTGGTGTTTTTCCTTTTCATATGTGGGTGCCTGATGTTTACGAGGGTTCGCCTACTTTGGTTACTACTATATTAGCTGCTATTTCAAAATTTGTGATTGCTGTTGCATTCATAAAGATTTATATGTACGTTTTTTTTTCTTTTTCTTTTTATTGGTATAGGATATTTTTAGTTTTAGGGTTATCTTCCGTTGTTTTTGCTAGTATCGCTGCTCTTTACCAGGACAAAATAAAAAGACTTTTAGCATACAGTGGTATTGCCCACATGGGTTATGTTTTGTTAGCAATTTCGTCTAATTCTATTGAGGGTTTCTTTGCTGCATACTATTATTTGTTAGTTTATTCTTTTACAGGTCTTGCTGTTTTTGTTATTCTTTTATCTGTTCGAAAATATACTAATTACTTAAAAATTAAAAGTTTATCGGATTTTTCTAGTTTGTTTAGGAATAACCCTGCTATTGCAATATCTTTTTCAGTTTTTATGTTTTCTCTCGCTGGTATCCCTCCTTTAGCTGGTTTTTTTAGCAAGCTTTTTGTTTTTTTATCGCTAATGAAAGTTGAAAGTTACTTCGCTTCTATTATAGTTATTGTTACTAGTGTTGTCAGTGCTGTTTATTATTTATGGATCATAAAGGTGATATTTTTTAAAGATTATGACGTTAAAACGTATTATGTTCCAATTACTCTAATTCAGTCTAATATTATATTATCTGTTTTTGTTTTGAATGTTTTTATAATTTTGTTTCAAAACTCCATATCTGTTTGGTTAATAAATTTAATATTTTCTTGATATTTTTAGTTATGTCTTCTAGTAAAATTACAATTCGTTTTGAACGTATAGGGCGCTATAAAGCTCCTTTGTATAACGTTGTGGTCGTAAAGGGTAATAAAAAACATCATACGAAGTTTTATTCTAAAATTGGGTTGTACTTACCTCTTTATACTAATAGGTTTTTTTTTATTAATTTAAAAGAATTGGGTTTTTGGTTATGTAAAGGCGCTAAAATTCGCGGCCGTTTGTCAAAATTAATTTTAAGTCTTGTGAAATTTAATTAGTATGTTATTGGAATACCCTAAAACTTTACCCGGTGACGTTTTAGATATAAAATTGTTCATAAACGGGTTTGCTAAATATTTCAAGGGCTTGTGCATTTCTGTTAAGGGCCGTTCAATGTTGAATCGTAACTCTAATCTGACGGTTAGGAATTACTTGCATAAGAATGGTATGGAATTTTGCTTTTTTTTGCATCTAAATATTGTGCTTAGCTTTAATCTTTATGACTATCAAAGAAAACGGTTTGCTTACCGTGCGTCGAAGTTGTTTTATTTGCGTAATAAACTTAATAGAGAAAGCTTGGTGTTTTAATATGACTCTTTATGTTAATTTTTGAGTAGATGATATCTACACTACTGTACCTAAAAGTTTTACAGTTCTGCAAGCTTGTAGTAGTGCAGGTGTTGAGGTACCTAGGTTTTGTTACCACGAAAAGCTTTCCATAGCTGGGAATTGTCGTATGTGTTTGGTTGAGGTAAATAATAGTAAAAAGCTTGTCGCTTCTTGTGCTGTTCCGGTTTCAGAAAATTTAAAAATCTATACTAATAACCTTCGTGTTAAAAAGGCGCGTGAAAGTGTATTGGAATTTTTATTGGCTAATCACCCTTTAGATTGTCCTATTTGTGATCAAGGTGGAGAATGTGATTTACAAGATATAACTATTTCGTTCGGTTCTGATAGAGGACGTTTTTATGAGGTTGAAAAACGAGCTGTTGAGGATAAGTACTGTGGTCCTTTGATAAAAACAGTTATGACTAGATGCATTCATTGCACCAGGTGTATTCGTTTTATATCAGAGGTTTCTGGTTATCCCGATTTAGGTACTACCGGGAGAGGTACTCGGATGGAGGTTGGTACTTATATTACTAAAGCGCTGACTGATGAGCTTTCTGCGAATATAATAGATTTGTGTCCCGTAGGTGCGTTAACATCAAAACCTTATTCGTTTACTAGCCGTCCGTGAGAATTAAATAGTGTCGAGTCTGTGGATGTTTTTGATACTTTATGTAGTAATATTAGGTTAAGTGTTTACGGTAATAAAGTAAAGAGAATTTTACCACGTATAAACGAACAATTAAATGAGGATTGATTGGCGAATAAAACGCGTTTTATTTACGATAGCTTTGATTTACAGCGCATTACTTCTCCTCTTTTAAATTTAAGCAGTTTAAACTGGTATTACGGCGAAAAGGTTAATTTTAAAGTGTGAATTTCTGTTTCTTGAAAGCAAGCTTTGACAGTTTGTTTATATTTTTTTAATAAATATAGGGTAAATGTTTTATTTGGTCCTTTTTTGGATATTGAAACTATTTATAGTTTGAAGGAAGTATTTTCGTCTTTAGGTACGTTACTTAACCGTTCTTCTTATAGTGATTATTCATCATTTTATTTTTCTTCGGTTCGTGTCAAAGATCTTGAATCTTATTCTACATTTTTATCTGTTAATTCTTATTTACGCAACGAGATACCCCTTTTAAATACACGGGTTAGAAAAAGTAATAATTATTATATGTCTTCTTTTAGGTTTTTTGGTGTAGGGGTTGGCGCGAATTATTTTACCTACCCTGTTAAATTAATTTCAAATAATAGTAGGGGTTTATCTGTTATTTTAAGCGGTAAAAATTACTTTAGTAAGGTTTTAATAAAATTAAAAAACCGTTTTGTTGTGTTTTATAAACCTTATTCTATATATTTCTTTAATAAATTTTTTAAATTGTTATTTAATCCACTATTTGTACGGATTGATAACTCGGTATCAGAACTGGCTTCATCGCATTTAGGTTTGAGCACTAACCTCCCATTAAATAAAAATTCTTTAGTTTACTCAATAGGTTTGGATACTGGTTTTAATTACGCGCCTTTAATTTACCAGGGCCACCACGGCAGCTCAGTAACTTCAAATTCATTAATCGCATTGCCTGTAACAGTTTTTAGTGAAAAATCTTCGCATTACTTAAATTTAGAGGGTTTAGTACAGAAATCTCACTCGGCGGTGTCGCATGATAAGCTTGTAAAAAAAGATTGAGAAATATTTAGGGCGTTGGGGGATTTTAGTGCTTTATTGATTCGCGATTTTTATAAAATGGACTATAATTATGTTCAAGATATCATTAATACAAACAAAGCGCCTTTGGGGCTGCCTAATTGAATAAATGAGGTTATTTTTCAAGCTCATGATCTTGAATTAAATAAATTCTTTAAAAATTATTTATTTTCAATAAAAATATTAAATTATTACTGGAATGATTTGTTGTCTCACAACTCTAAAATTATGGCAAAATGTGCCATTTCACTTATAAATAATAATCTTTCATACAAATAATATGTTATCAGAACTAATTGAATTTCTTCTTCAATCTTTGGGGCTTATAGTTCCAGTTTTGCTAGCCGTTGCGTTTTTTACTCTTTTAGAGAGAAAAGCGATGGCTTCCATGCAGCGGCGTAAGGGGCCGAACGTTGTGGGTTTTTTTGGTTTTTTACAACCATTTGCCGATGCTTTAAAGCTTATTGCTAAGGAACCTGTAATACCTAAAACTTCTAATTATGGGCTTTTTATAATCGCCCCCATTTTAGCTCTCGTTTTGTCTTTAGCTAGTTATGTAGTTATTCCAATTGATAAAGTAAAAGTTTTGGCGGATATAAACGTTGGGGTTATGTACTTACTCGCTATTTCTTCTTTAAATGTATATTCAGTTATTGTTGCAGGATGGGCCAGTAATTCCCGCTACGCTTTTTTGGGTGCCCTGCGGTCCGCGGCTCAAATGATATCTTACGAGGTTTCTATAGGTATTATAATAATGACTGTTGTGATGTGCGCGGGCTCTTTAAATTTATCTACCATTGTATACGCGCAAGAGGAGTGCTGGTACATTGTGCCTTTGTTTCCTTCATTTATTTTATTCTTTATTTCTGTCTTAGCTGAAACAAATAGAGCGCCGTTTGACTTAGTTGAAGCTGAGGGTGAGCTGGTTGCGGGGTATTACGTTGAATACTCTGGTATACTATTTGTTCTTTTTTTTATTGCAGAATACGCAAATATGATTCTTATGAGTATTTTGTCAGTTATAATGTTTTTGGGTGGTTGGTACACCCCCTTTAGCGATTGGTTGTCTATTGAGCAGTCGGCTTTCTTTTTTTCTTTAAAGATTTTTTTTATAATGTTTTTATTCGTTTGGGTTCGGGCGAGTGTTCCTAGATTGAGGTATGATCAGCTTATGTCGTTTGGGTGAAAAGTTATTTTACCGCTCTCTTTAGGTTGATTTTTTTTTACGGCAACTACTCTATATCTATTGGATGGTTTTCCTCCTTTTGATTTTTAATATGTTTTATTTAGGTTTTAGCGACTGTGCTTCGGCTGAGTTGTGTTTTTTGGTTTGTTTTTCTTTTATGTTTTATTATTTTCATGCTAAAAAAGATTCAATTTACAGATTTTGCGGTGGGCGTCCTTCGTATTCTAAAGCTTCTATAAGAGGGGAGGTGGCTTTTTTCGATTTTTTTGTTAGCCAAGAAGCTTTTTTCTCTCAGTACGGTGATATGATAGAATATTCGTCTTTATACGAATATTGATTTCATGACCCTGATGCCATTGAGGACGCGGTCGAGCATATCCAAAGTTCTATAGACCGTGATAATTCTAGAAAAGAACTTCGGAAGTTTATTGAAAACGAAGTTACGGAAAGATGATTTCTCATTTATAGAAAATATTACGATCCTAAGTATAATTGGTATTCATAATATGTTAAACTATTTAATATTATCCTCTGTGTTATTAATTTTAGGCGTTTTTGGTGTTTTTTTGACTCGGCGGCATCTTATTTTAATTTTGATTTCAATAGAACTTATTTTACTTTCAGTAAATTTAAATTTTGTCGTTTTTTCAGTTTATTTAGATGATATAGTTGGTCAAGTTTTCTCATTGTTTGTGCTAATGGTTGCTGCGGCTGAGTCATCAATTGGTTTAGCAATTTTAGTGGTTTATTATCGCTTATTTGGTACTATTTCGGTTGATTTCATAAACTTACTGAAATCTTAAAGTGTTAAAAAGAGCCCGTAGTTTAAATGGTTAAAATTCGCCGCTCATAACGGTTGCGATGAAGGTTCAAATCCTTCCGGGCTTATGTGGGTATGGTGAAACTGGTAAACACACTATTTTTAGAAAGTAGCGCCTAAAGCTTGTGGGTTCAACTCCCACTACCCACATTTTAAACCAGCGGGGGGGTGGCCGAGTGGTCAAAGGCGGTAGACTGTAAATCTACTAACTCCGGTTTACGCGGGTTCGAATCCCGCCCCCCTCAATTTATTAGGGCAGATGGCTGAGTGGTTTAAAGCGCTATTCTTGAAAATTAGTTCAGGCCAAAAACCTGACACGGGTTCAAATCCCGTTCTGCCCTTGCACTTATAGCTTAATTGGTAGAGCAACACTCTTCGAAAGTGGAGGTTCCATGTTCAAGTCGTGGTAGGTGCGTTTTTTGAAGCTTGTTTCTGATAAAGGTTGATTAATGACCAGCATATGTTTCACATTGCTTTAGTGTTTCATTCTTTACTATTTTATCTTTTTGGTTAAAGTAGTGTTTCAGGAAAACTCATGTTCAAGTCGTGGTAGGTGCGTTTTTTGAAGCTTGTTTCTGATAAAGGTTGATTAATGACCAGCATATGTTTCACATTGCTTTAGTGTTTCATTCTTTACTATTTTATCTTTTTGGTTAAAGTA
>JAESGF010000157.1_pt1 | contig 50729 bp, 53 predicted proteins | sample 9269621 | NCBI WGS metagenome assembly JAESGF01 (sample SAMN14515066, study PRJNA621663) | algae metagenome | isolation source: Tolypothrix carrinoi HA7290-LM1 and co-occurring heterotrophs from dry rock... | place: USA: Makauwahi cave, Kauai, Hawaii | collected 2011-01-06
AGCATCTTTACGCTCAACTCTATAGCGTAATAATAGCACAAAAAGCACCACTGTGGGGTAAACCCCACGACGTGGTTTTCATCCCCGGCATGAATGCGCGGGGCTTTCAACCTACCTTTTTGTAAAAGTTATTGAGAGAAATTCGAGATATATCCGATGACTAAATATATTCTGGCATTCGATCAAGGCACTACCAGCTCGCGCAGTATTATATTTGACCGCAATGGCGATATGCTGACCATTGCTCAGAAAGAATTTCCCCAAATCTTTCCGCAGCCTGGTTGGGTGGAGCATGATGCTAACGAGATATGGTCTTCCCAAATTGGTGTAGCCAACGAAGCTTTAGCTCGGATTAATATCCAAGCTAGTGATATTGCTGCCATTGGGATTAGCAATCAACGAGAAACCACGATAGTCTGGGAGCGAAAAACAGGCAAGCCGATTCACAATGCGATCGTCTGGCAAGATCGCCGCACTGCTGCTTACTGCGATGAACTTAAGGCAGCTGGACATGAGACAACATTCCAAAACAAAACAGGACTGGTGATTGATGCTTACTTTAGCGGTACTAAACTCAAGTGGTTGCTTGATAATGTGCCTGATGCTCGCTCTAAAGCCGAGCGAGGAGAACTGGCATTTGGAACCGTCGATAGCTGGTTGATTTGGAAACTAACTCAGGGGGAACTCCACATCACAGATGTAACTAATGCTAGCAGAACGTTGTTGTTTAATATTCACACTCAGCAGTGGGACGATGAATTGCTGACTATTCTCGATATTCCCCGTTCTCTTCTTCCCCAAGTGCAGAGTTCGTCACAAGTGTATGGGTATACATCTGAAGGTCTTTTGGGTAGCCGCATTCCCATTGCCGGAATTGCCGGAGACCAGCAGGCTGCAACCTTTGGGCAGGCATCGTTGCAATCTGGTATGGCGAAAAACACTTACGGTACAGGTTGCTTTATGTTACTGAATACAGGTAATAAGCCGATGCTATCCAACCACAAGTTGCTGACGACGATCGCCTGGTCTATAAATGGACGCACCACTTATGCCCTAGAAGGCAGCGTATTTATTGCCGGGGCAGTTGTGCAATGGCTACGCGACGGACTCGGCATTATCAAGCATAGTGGCGATGTTGAAGCTTTAGCTTGCAGCGTGACTGATAATGGTGGTGTGTATTTTGTGCCTGCGTTCGTCGGTTTGGGCGCACCTTATTGGGATAGCTACGCTCGTGGTACAATTGTAGGTTTAAGTCGCGGATCGACCAGTGCCCATATTGCCCGTGCAGCCCTAGAAAGCATTGCCTATCAAACGGCTGACGTGATTGATGCTATGCGTCAAGATTCTCAGCTTTATCTGTCTGAACTGCGGGTAGATGGGGGTGCATCCCGCAACGATCTGCTGATGCAGTTCCAGGCTGATATTTTAGGTGTGCCGATTGTCCGTCCCAAAATCACCGAAACTACTGCTTTGGGTGCTGCTTATCTGGCAGGTCTAGCTGTTGGCTATTGGGACGAAGCAGAAATTGTGCAGCAGTGGCAGGTTGAGAAACGGTTTGAGCCGAACTTCAGCGCTGACCATCGCTTAACACTACTAGACTCGTGGCATCAAGCGATCGCCCAGACGCGACATAGGTAGGGGGGCAGGGGGCAGGGGGACAAGGGGGACAAGGGGACAAGGGGACAAGGGGGACAAGGGGGACAAGGGGGGGCTACCTGGTAGGAAAAGGAAAGAAACGCTTTATCCTGGATACACTCGTCCTTTCCAAGCACCACCTCGTCCTTGCCAATGACGCAAAGCTGAGTCTAAAGTCATGAGAGTATAGAGAAAGGCGATCGCACTCAAGCAAAATACTAACCACACAGGACATTTATAAAAGCGGATGGTGGGTAAATAAGCCAAACTCATCAGCAACCATGTCAACAAACCTGTAAATGCGATTCCCCAATTCCCCATCAACGCACCCCAAATAATCCCCAAAGGTGGAACGATATAAATCAAAATCATCCCCACCAAAGTTAAAATTAACAGCAATGGCGAATTATTCAATTGCGTATAAGCAGTACGCGCAACCATATCCCAAATCGTAGCCAAAGAAGGATAGGGACGCAAACTGCGAGTTTTAGTACTTAATCCCAACCAAATGCGATCGGTTGAGGAGGAGTGGGAGAGTGGGGGAAGCGTGGTGTGGAGGAGTGGAGGAGTGGGGGAAGCGTGGTGTGGGGGAGTGGAGGTTTCGGAGGAAGATAAGAGAGAAATTCCCCCAAGTCGTCCCCCAAGTCTTCCTTGTCCTCCTTGTCTCCCCCTCTCCCCCTCTCCCACTCCCCCCCTCTCCCTCTCCCTCCTCCTCTTCACGGCAGAAGCAAGGGCACAATCATCAATTAAAGCGTGTCGTACAGCTTTAATTCCACCGATGCGATTTAAGGCTTCTCTACGAATTAAAATACAGCCTCCGGCGGCTGCGGCTGTTGTATTATTTGGATCGTTAACCCAGCGAAAGGGATAGATTTTTTGGAAGAAAAAGACAAAAGCCGGAATTAAAAGTTGTTCCCAAAGGCTTTTACAGCGAAGTCGCACCATGACCGAAACTAAATCTAAATTATCTTTTTCGGCTTTGGCAACGAGTCGGCGCAGGTTTGCTATATCATGCTCAATGTCTGCATCGGTTAGTAAATAGTAGTCGGGTGTAAATTCTGAAGCTTTGTAAATGCCTTGTTCCATTGCCCATAGTTTACCAGTCCAGCCGGGAGGTAGAGCTTGGGCGGAAATAATTTGTAATTGCTGCGATTTATTTAAAGCGTATGCCACACCTTCAGCTATATCTGGAGTGCCGTCTGTGCTGTGGTCGTCTACTAAGAACACGGTGAATGAGCCGTGATAATCTTGACGTAGAAGCGATCGCAAACTAACTGGTAGCAAATCAGCTTCGTTACGTGCCGGAATTACCGCACACACGGTAGGTAATGATTCTAGCATTGTTTCTCCTATCTCTAGTCGCTGGTCTGTTCGCCAAAACTGACCCCGCAAAGTTAATAATCCAATCCAAATTGCCAAAGATAAGAGCATCACCCCGAATATAATTCCTTCCATAACCTCTTGCCAATTCACTGCCTCTGTGAGCAAAATACTATGTTTGCTGATTGTGTGCCAAGAACTTTTTTCTTCAATGCTGTGTCGGTAATATTGTTAAGATTGAGTAATATTACATGCAAACTCAAGATAGAATAACAGTCAATCAAGTAGCAGAAGCGATCGCCAAGAGCCAAAATCATCTTCTCTCGATTCAAAATCCCGCAGGTTATTGGTGGGCAGAGTTAGAATCTAATGTCACTATCACCGCTGAAGTTGTCCTTCTACATAAAATTTGGGGGACAGACTCGCAAAGACCTTTACACAAAGCCGAAACCTACCTGCGTTCTCAACAACGACAGCATGGTGGTTGGGAACTTTTTTACGGTGATGGCGGAGAACTCAGCACTTCTGTAGAGGCTTACATGGCGCTGAGGCTGCTAGGTGTCTCTGCAAGCGATCCGGCAATGCTGCGGGCGCGAGATTTTATTTTACAGCGAGGCGGCATCAGTAAAACTCGCATCTTTACAAAGTTTCATTTAGCACTGATTGGCTGCTACAACTGGCGGGGTCTTCCCTCGATTCCACCAGCAATTATGCTTCTGCCAGATGCTTTCCCATTTAATATTTATGAAATGTCGAGTTGGGCAAGGTCAAGCACTGTCCCTTTATTAATTGTCTTTGATGATAAGCCGATTTATCAAGTTGATTCAGCGATCGCTTTGGATGAGTTGTATGTTGAAGGTGCAGATATCCAATTTGAATTACCTCGCAATAACGATTGGACAGATTTATTCATCACCCTGGATAATGCTTTCAAGTTAGCAGAAAACTTGAATTTAATGCCTTTGCGGTCAGAAGGTATCAAAGCCGCAGAAAAATGGATTTTAGAAAGACAAGAAGCAACCGGTGATTGGGGCGGAATTATTCCGGCGATGCTAAATTCAATGTTAGCTTTGAAGTCACTCAATTACGATGTTAACGATCCGATTGTCGTTAGAGGTTTGCAAGCAATTGATAATTTTGCGATTGAAACTGAAGATTCCTACCGAGTGCAACCTTGTGTTTCTCCAATTTGGGATACAGCTTGGGCAATTCGTGCTTTAATAGAATCTGGTTTAGCAGCAGATCATCCGGCGGTAGTTAAAGCTGGAGAATTTCTGTTAGATAAGCAGATTTTAGATTATGGTGATTGGGCAGTTAAAAATCATCAAGGTAAACCGGGTGCTTGGGCATTTGAGTTTGACAATCGCTTTTATCCAGATGTAGACGACTCTGCCGTAGTTGTGATGGCGTTGCAGATAGCGAAACTACCTAATGAACAATTAAAGCAGCAAGCGATCGCACGCGCTATTAATTGGATTGCTTCGATGCAATGTCAAGCCGGTGGTTGGGCTGCATTCGATCTCAACAACAATCAAGACTGGCTTAATTTAGTGCCCTATGGTGACTTAAAAGCGATGATCGATCCAAACACCGCTGATGTTACTGCCAGAGTATTAGAAATGCTGGGCGAATGCAAACAGTCAATTGATACTCAAAGCTTTGAGAAAGCGATCGTCTATCTCATCAACGAACAAGAAATTGATGGTTCTTGGTTTGGTCGTTGGGGAGTAAACTACATTTATGGAACTAGTGGCGTACTTTCCGCTTTTGCTTTAGTTGCACCGCAGACTCACCAAAACAGTATCTCACGCGGTGCTACTTGGTTACTCAAATGTCAAAACCCCGATGGTGGTTGGGGTGAAACTTGTCGCAGTTACAACGACCCCAGTCTTAAAGGGCAAGGAAAAAGTACAGCATCCCAAACCGCTTGGGCAATAATAGGCTTGATAGCAGCAGGTGAGGCAACAGGGAAAATAGCGCTGCCCGCAATTGAAAAAGGAATTAACTACCTTTTAGCAACTCAACAATCAGATGGTACTTGGGACGAATCAGAATTTACAGGTACTGGCTTTCCCGGTCACTTTTACCTGAAATATCACCTTTATCAACAATATTTTCCTTTAATAGCTTTAGGGCGCTATCAAAATCTCTAGTGTTTGATACTTTCGTAGTGAGCGGCTTGAGCCGCTCATCTAAACATCCATTTTCGGGCGTTACCTATTTGAAAAATAACTATGAAAAAAATCAAAACTTTTAACAGTGCTGGTAAACTCACAGCACTTTTATTCTTAATAACTATATTCCTCACGCCTTTTGTAATAATCAACGCTGGACAACGCGGCGTATTAATGCAATTTGGTCAAGTGCAAGACACAATACTAGGAGAAGGAATCCACACAATCATTCCTATAGTTAATACTGTCAAAAAATTGAGTGTTCGAGTCCAAAGCCAGGAAATTTCCGCAGAAGCATCCTCAAGAGATTTACAAGATGTCTTCACCGATGTAGCGCTCAACTGGCATATTATCCCAGAAGAAGTAAATGCCATTTTTCAACAAATTGGAGATGAAAAAAGTGTTATAGACCGGATTATAAATCCAGCGGTTGAAGAAGTACTCAAAGCCGTGATAGCAAAGTATACTGCTGAAGAAGTTATCACAAAAAGGGGGGAAGTGAAAGCAGGAGTTGACGATGCACTAACCACACGTCTAGCTACTTATCATATTGCAGTTGATGATATTTCTTTAGTGCATATCCACTTTTCAGCACAATTTAGCCAAGCAGTGGAAGCAAAACAAATTGCCGAACAAGAAGCAAAACAGGCAGAATTTATAGCTCTGAAAGCATCAAAACAAGCTCAGGCAAAAGTGAATCTTTCAAAAGGAGAGGCTGAAGCGAACAGTTTGCTGCGTGAAACTTTGACTCCAGAAATACTGCAAAGACAAACAATCGAAAAATGGGATGGCAAGTTGCCATTAATTGTTGGTAAGGACGTTCCCAAATTGTTGAACTTGAGAGATTTGGTAGATGCTAATAAAAATTGATGGGCATGGGGAATTGGTAATTGGTAATTGGTAATTGGTGAGCCAGTGCGTTGGGCGGGTCTCCCGACTTGAAGCACCTGGCGAACCCCGAAGGGGTAATTGGTAATAGTGATGTGCGTTTTTTTCATTACCCCATTGCCAATTCTCCATTACCTATTAGCCATTACCCCTTCGGGTTCGCCAGTCGCACGCCAGGTGCTACAACGGAGGGAACCTCCGCAACGCACTGGCTCCTCAACGCGGGGAACCCGCGCACGGCGCTGGACTCACCATTCCCCATTACCTATTAGCCATTCCCCTAACAACTAACTCTTAACTATTAGAAAATAAAACGGGAGTATCAAGAATCTTAAACTGAATTAAGAGGATAATCACTAGAGTAAAGACTGTTGAAGAAACTAGACCAGTGAATAACTCTTTTTTCAGGTTACGTTCTTTGGGTTCGTTTTGAAAAACATCTACAGACCCTAATTGCATTAAAATAATTCCGACAACGTTAGATAGCCAGTAGCCGATAATTGAACAAGGTATAAGTAACTTTGGGGAAAATAAACTACACATATACCCAAAACCATAAGCAATTGGCAGATTGAATAATAAATCATTCCACCAACATAATGGCGATAGTAAATATCCAAGCACTAGAAAGAATCCACCTCTAAGTTTTTTCCACATGTCTGGTTGGATGACGACCTGATTCGCGGTTTGTGATGATTCGTCAGAGGTGGTTTGTCCGCTTACGCTCAATTGAGTGACTTCTTGGATGCTTGTCATGTTCTTACATAAATCCTATCGGCTTACCGTAGTTTATATAAAAACGCAGAAAAAGTCTACTCTACCAATAGAAAGATATCTATGCAGTTGACTGCGATGTCGGGACGACAACGCTCCGCGAACGCCACCTTCAAAGGAATTCATCGTATTGGAAAAAGTAAAAATAGCGATCGCTTGTTATCAGTTGCCTGATATCTCCGTATTGTATGTATAATTGGTTGCATATATTTTCCAAAGAGAATATGTTGTGCGATCGCCTCATGTCTGCTTACCCAAAATATTCCAACATCGAAACATTTAAAATCATTTTTCTACCTTTCCCCTTTTGAAAAATCCCTTTTCCCCTCCTTTGGTAATAGTTATAATAAAAATGATGAATCAACTTAATAATATGACTAATTCTTCTTTAACTACTTTCTTTTTGATATTGGGAATAGTTTTCTTGACAATTTCTGTTATTGGACAATCAAAATTGTTTTTTGCGGAAATTAATCCAGGTTGTTTTGGTCGATTTTTAGCTTTAATTATCGGTGTATTCAGCTTAATCTGTGCTGTTTTCATAGGAGTATTTCCCCTAGAAAGTGTTGATTTAGTCAAAAATTATTTAGCGCAGCAGCTTCAACAAAATATAAGCTCGATTAACCAACTTTTACTTGGGTCATAACACAATACAGTTCAGTTAGTAGTGTTCAGTCATCGAAGATCCCCCCAACCCACGCCACTTTGCTCAAGTCGAGCCAGCCGCTTGCGGGGGTTCCCCCCGTTGTGCGGACTGGCGTGGGAAACCCTTCCTGTGCAAGTGGCTCCCCTTATCAAGGTTGGCTCTAGTTCCCTCCTTTTTAAGGAGGGTTAGGGAGGATCAAGTCTTAACACCAAGCGTATTGGGTCATAACCAAGCCAATGTGAAATAATAATATATTAATTGGGGTGCAGTTACCAAAACGCAACGCACCCCTTAACTGAAGACTTATATAATTAGTATTAGTAATAAGCACCTATCAAGTTGTAAGTCAAAGCCGTTAATACAAACAAATTCACAAAAATGTAAATTAAATCACGCCGGCGAACAAAAGCCAAAAGGGAAATTATCACCCGAACTATGGGAGTAGCAATTAAAAGCAGCAGTCCAAGTTGAATTATCCCACGGCTGCTACCTGAAAAAACAGCTTCTACCACACCTGTAGGAGAGCGAAATTTAGATGGGGTTCCGCGAAAAAAGTGATATTCAGCAGGTTCAGCACCGTGGCGAATTAAATACAAAATCCCCCCCAGCAGAACTACAGCACTAGCAATGAGAACGCCATATTTGAGAAGATTGCTAAGTAGATTTTCTAATTGCTGCTCACTTGATGTTTTCGTGATGCTATTACTATCAATATCACCAGTTATTTTGTTAGCGCGTTCTGTTAACTCTTGAATATCAGAATCTGGTTCTGACTGCAAAGGTAGTGCAACTAGTTCAACTTTTGACTGTACCGATGATTTCCACTCCCAAGCCGACGAATTGAATTTATACATTTTACAGCCCCCCTAATAGACTGTTGTAGACCATCTTCAAAGCCATTACCACCAGCACAAGGCTGAAGATAATTCGCAAAATCTGCGTTTTAGCACCTACTAGAACTCTTGCACCCAAAAAAGCACCAGGAAGTACCCCTAACATCACCGGCATTGACAATCCTGGATCGATGTAACCCCGTGCTAGGTAAACCCCTGCTGATGCAGCTGCTGTCACACCGATCATAAAATTGCTGGTAGTGGTGGAAACTTTGAAGGGTAGACGCATAGCTTGATCCATCGCTAATACTTTGAATCCTCCCGAACCAATGCCAAGTAAACCAGAAAGCACTCCAGCTACTAACATCACGCTAAACCCAGCCGACACAGATTGAACTTGATAAGACATCAATCCATCAGGAGTTGGGTAAGTACCATTGAGATTCAGATAGTTTGCCAGAAAGTCGCTTGACTCAGTTTCGAGATTTTCTGGTCTAGGTTGTTGTGAAAGGTATGCGGAATAAATTAAAACGATCGCTAACACAATTGTCAGCGCTTTGATAGAAATAAAACTAGCAATTAAAGCACCAACTATCGCGCCAATTGTTGTTGCCACCTCCAGAAACATTCCCAAGCGTAAATTAGTGTAACCTTTTTTTATATAAGTACATGCTGCACCGGAAGAAGTCGCAATTACAGATACCAGTGAAGCACCAACGGCGTAGCGGATATCAACGCCAAACATTGAAGTTAATAAAGGAACAATTACTACTCCACCCCCTAACCCAGTCAGCGCACCGAGAAAACCAGCGCTAAATGACCCAATCCAAACTAGTAAAGAAAATTCTAGGATATTCAAATTTTATTTTCCTCTGTTTTGAAATGTATATAACAAGACCGAGATAATTTTTTATGCTTTCTTTAAATTTAAATGGCAGGCGGGTGAAAGCAAAGTATTATTGGGCACAAAAAATGATTTTTTTGTCACTTTCTGCGCCAGCTGACGATTTTTATGGGCAATAATCACAAAGAAAGTGAAATTTCCCCATTAAATAGGTTTAATAGAGTCAAGGTGCCACTATCTACTACTATAAAAGCACCTAACCCGATTAGCACAAAAGGCATAAACTTATTGCCGTAGCCAGTTAGAACAAGAGCGATCGCTTTGTTGTGGGTTAATTTATATGCTGCATAACACAACACTCCTACCAACAGAAAAAATACGCATAGAATTATCAGCAGACTTTCCCAAGTACTGCTAGCAAACAAAGGCAAATAGATACTAATGTTGTCAGTACCATTAGCAACCGTGACGGCTGCCACACTGTAAACTTGCATTCTTGTTAACTTGGCAAGAAACGAGTTGTTATGCGCTGTTTCTCCCTCGTTTTCTTTTGATGCATCTTCAAAATTGAGCAAGCATTTGATACCGATTAGTATTGGCAGTAAGCCAAATAGTCCAATCAAAGGACGCGGTACAATTAAACCGCCAAAGAAACCGGGAATACTGAGGATTATTAGCGTTGCAAAGCCTATATACTGACCTGCAACGATATGCCAACGACAAAACGTAGCATTCACTTGTGAAAAAAACAGCGTCAGGAGAACCATATCATCGATATTGGTGGCACTGAAGGCTGTTATCCCTGTGAAGAGTGCAGTAACTAACTCGCTCATATTAATTTTTGATGCGTAAATTTTGTGGATCGTCAGCGCCGGCTTTCCCAGACGGATGCGTTTTCTGTGGAAAATCAAAAGCTGGAAATTTTACATTCCCAAACCAGGCACAAGTTGGTACGTTCCACTTTTAACTAGGATGGAGAGTCCCAAGTAGATTAATACAAACGGAAAGACTTTCCGACCGTAGCGAGCTACAACCGGAGCTGCCAGACGATTACGAGTCATGTGGTAAGACAGAAAGCACCACAGCCCAATAGTCAAATAGCAAACACACACAATTAGACCCAAACTAGGGAGATTGCTACTGGCAAACAACGGTACGTAAATTCCTATGTTGTTTGCTCCATTTGCAATGGTGACAGCGGAAACGCGGTAAGTTTGGCGATCGCGTATAGTTGCCCATAGTGATTGATTGCGACGCTGAGGTTCATCATCAGAGTTGAAAACTGACACAGTTTGTGATCCCTCTTCTTCTCGACTCATTAAATTACTGATACCAATCGCGATCGGAAGGAAACCTAACAATCCAATCCAAGCATCTGGAACAATTAAACCCCCGAAGAAACCAGGAAGACTAGCAAAAACTAATGCAGTGAATCCCAGAAATTCACCGATAACAATATGCTTGGGACGAAAGGTACGATTGACTTTTCCGAAAAAGGCAGTCAAGTATAAATTGTCGTCAAAGGTGGTTGCAAAAGCCGCAGAAATCCCAATAAATAAAGTACTAATTAGCCAAGTCATGATCGTTACAATGATTAAATGCTGTTTTTCCTAATTTTTCTCTGCTTCTCGATGTGAGGATCGTTCAGAAGCGGTGCGACTGGCAAACTGGGTCATGTTGATACTGACAAAAAATAGCCCAATTAAACCAACCAGAAAACTTAGCCAGATGCCGTTGACAAATATAGGCAACGATTAAGCCGATGTTTGATGTTGTTTGTCGTGGGTGTAATAACAGCGAAAGATTGAACTACGACTTCTGGTAAATATTGGCAATGCGGCTTTAAGCCGTGTGTACTCGGTAGATGCAATTTGATTTTCCTATTCCAAAATTTGTAATGAGGAATGACGCATGTATTGATTGGCTTCGATGCATTCATAGATAGATCCAAGGCAGAATCTTCCTTTTGTTCAATTTCTGACTTTTACTTTCAGTTATTAGAAATCTATCTACTGAATTTGTCTTATCGTTATTTCTATTTCTCAAGACAGATTAATCCTACACGATGTTTTTTTCATAATCAAGTATTAGTAAAAAAAATATTTTAATTTTTCCTGATAATAGTTGATTACCCCGAAGCACATCGGAATAGTGCCTATTAAATTTAGTCAACCTTAAATAATTATTAATATCAAAATTTTGTAATAAAATATACATAATATCATGACATTATTTAGTAAAATTCACTCATGAAATCGCCTAATTTCAACGTTCCGAAGCGATTTTAGCTAATAAGCATGATTGTAAAAAAGCAGTATAAAAGTAAATTTTTTGGCGAAACTTGCGAAAATAAAGCTCAAATGGTAAGGTGAAACATGAATTGTTAAGTAGCAAACAAGCGTTGTTTACAAAAATTCGCTTTTGATAGCCTCCATAATGTCGAGAATTATGTAGAATCAAAAGCTGTAATTTATAGAATTATGGGCAAAGAATGATGAAAAATTTCAAATACATTTTGATGGTGGCGCTATTGCTAGCAAATCTGATGTTTGCTCCACCTTCATTAGCAGATGCGCCAAGTTTTACCAAAAATCCTGACTACATCGCACTAACTAAAGAGATTAATAAGTTGCAGACTCTTAAAGAAACACATGCGGCTGTAGAAGGTTTCACAACTGAGGAAATTGATAAGAAACTCAATGAATTAGAGTTTCAAAAATATGCTTTTGAGTCAGGCATTAACTGGGGACAATGTCGTAACGAGACAGGAAAAACTTTAGCTGTCTACGGACCAGATCCAAATCTGGACGATGACGATGATGAATACTCCTTGGGTGCTTCACTGTATTTTTTGGCTGATGGTAAGACAACAAAAGATAAATGGGATTGCAAAGGAGTTTTTCTCCCCAGCGATATCAAAGCTGTTGCCCTCACTCCTGGTGGACAAAATCAAGACTTGACTGGTGGTGTTGTCATCAAGGTTCCTGTTGGAACTAACTTAGTATTGAAGACAAATGCAGATACCGGGGCAATTGAATTCAATCAAGCTGGTATTCAAGTCTTGAAACCAGGTGAAGTCAACTGGTTTATCCCGAATGTGTCGCAAGCGATTGTAGATGCACGAGTAACCAACGCACCTACTAATAAGGGTTGAGGGATAGTGGGGCATAGGGCATGGGGCATGGGGCATGGGGCATGGGGCAGGGGGACAAGGAGACAAGGGGGACAAGGGAGACAATTACCAATGCCCAATGCCCATTGCCCATTGCCCATTGCCCATTGCCCATTGCCCATTGCCCATTGCCCATTGCCCAACAACCAACAACTATCCAAATCCCTATAACTGTGTTTCTTCCGGAAGTAATGAGGTTTCCTCTACTGGTGGTTCATTTACATCGCTTGCTTTAGTCAAATGCGGTTTGATAATCAGATTTACCCCAATTGCCCAGGCTAATGCAACCATCCATCCTGCAAGAATATCACTAGGAAAGTGAACGCCAAGGTAAAGTCGCGTCCAGCCGATCGCAACGACGAATAAACTACCGAAAATCAAAACTAACCAACGCGAGTAGCTATTCCAAGCCAAAACTACCAAAACTGCTATCAGCGTCATACTTGTCATTGCATGACCGCTAGGAAAGGCATAACTGAGTTCATGAGCGCTTGACTCCCACAAGTCAGGACGCACTCTATGCATGAATTCCTTAGCTGTGCGGTTGATGAACGCGCTTCCCAATGTGGTGATGAGTACATAAGCTAGCGATCGCCAACGCTTCAACAACAATAACACGAGTGCGATCGTACTAAAAATCGGTATTGCAGTCCAAAATGACCCAAACTTAGTTAGTGACAGTGCAAAAATATCTAACTGAGGCTGTGCTGTTTTGTGAATTGCTATCAATATCGGCACATCCCACGGAAACCCACCTTCATGTTGCCATACTTCTAAGGCAAGTAATCCAAAGATTTGCAAAGGTAAATAAACCCCGATAAATAAAATTAGTAATTCACGCCAGCGAGCAATCAACAGTTTTTTGATAAAGCTCAAAGGCGATTTTTGTTGTTGGCGATCGCTTTTGACGTTTTCTAATTTTTCCATATTAAATATCCCCTTGGACTGAGGTAAACAATTCGTAAGATGCGATCCAAGTCATCATGCTGCGCTTGGATTTTTTGCATAGCATTTGATTACATTAATTTTAAAACTATCTTCTAAATTTATACATAACGTAACACTCCATTATCAACAAATAAATAAGTAATTTTTATTACTAAAAACCCACGGATATTTAGTTTCACACGATATTTCATTGATGTAATTGGGTAATCTACAACACAGTGGACTAGACGTTTGCTTATGATTATGATTAAAATACGGTAAGTCACTCGGATTTTAGTATTTTACATGTAAAATGCTAGAAAAAGAAGGAAGCAGTTAAGTTTAGCAGGAGAAGCGTCCCATCGGCAGTTACGACCTGCCCAAAGAAGGGAAAAGTGCGATCGCCCTGAAAAAACTCACTCTAACGGCTTTTTTGGTCAGGATCTTAAATCCTCAAAGCCTTCGCTAAATAACCTTTGTGTTTCTCATCCAATTAGAAACACGAAAATTTGTGCTGTCTGCATTACCACAGTTGAAAACCCCCCATTTTGGATAGGAGTATGAACTATTTATTACTACCACTGTTAAGCTTCTTTGTTGGCATCATCGTTGGTTTGACAGGAATTGGCGGAGCATCTCTCATCACCCCAATGTTGATTTTTATATTCCAAGTTCCGCCTTCGGTGGCTGTTAGTTCTGATGTCGTGGCTGCCACACTAATGAAGATTGTTGGCAGTGTCAAGCACTATCAACAGAAAACCCTTGACATGCAAGTTGTCCAATGGCTGGCATTCGGAAGTGTCCCAGGATCGCTCTTTGGGGTGGGGATTTTGCACCTAATTAAGCGTAATGGTGGATCTAGTCTGGATTATATTCTGCTGCGCTTGGTTGGGGTGATGATTCTGTTAGTTACAGTCTTAGCACTTGTACAATTGCTACTTTTTACTTTTTTCCCCAAGTTTACGCTACCCGAACTGCCAAAGTTTGACTTAAAAACTAATTTGGGTCGTTTGATGACGATGACAATAGGAGCAGTTTTAGGCTGTTTGGTCGGTTTAAGTAGTGTTTCTTCCGGTTCAATGTTTGCACTAGTATTGATTGGCTTTTTCCGCCTTGATGCTCGTAAATTGGTAGGTACAGACATTTCACAAGCCGCAATTTTATTATTTTTTACCTCCCTCGGACACCTCAGCTTGGGAACAGTTAATTGGAGTCTGGTAGTACCGATTTGGATAGGCTCAGTTCCAGGGGTATTACTAGGTGCTAAAATCTGTCAAATCGCGCCTCAACGCCCACTGCGGTTTATCATTTATACAATATTGATGATGGTTAGTTGGAAGTTAGTTTATCAAGCGTAATGGTTAGTGGATGGTGGATAGTGGATAGTGGATGGTGGATGGTGGATGGTGGATAGTGGATAGTAGGTAGTGGATAGTAGGTAGTGGATAGTGGATGGTGGATAGTGGGTAGTGGATAGTAGGTAGTGGATAGTAGGTAGTGGATAGTGGATAGTGGTGAGGCAGCGCGGTCATGTTCGTTACCCCCATGAGCGACTGCCGAACCCGAAGGGATAGTGGATAGTGGATAGTGGTTATGAGTACTTTTTTACAACTAACAACTAACTACCAACAACTAACAACTAACAACTAACTACCAACAACTAACAACCAACAACCAACAACCAACAACCAACAATCCAAAATGGTTAAGCTTTTACCCACGGTAATAAATTGAATGTACCTCTTTCATACATGATGAAAAGTCCCAAGCAAATTAAGACATAAGGAACAAGAATGTTACCGTAGCGAGTTAAAATATCAGCAATAGTAGGTTGAAGGGTTAATAGGTAAGCAATAAAGCACCAAACCCCTACCATGACAAAAAATACACTCAAAATTACTCCCAGACTGGCAAAACTATGACCGGCGAATAAGGGAATATAAATACTGATATTATCACCACCATTGGCAATCGTTACTGCGGCTACTTTATATGTATTCGGATGCAAAAGACTCAATATAAAAGATATTATGGGGTTTCTGTGTGGGGACTGCTTAAAATCACTGGTTACTGTCTGAACTTCTGTTGTTTCTTCTTCCGGACTTAGCAGTTGCTTAAGACCAATTACTATTGGTAGTATTCCGAGTAATCCAATTAATTCTCGCCGCACTACCAAGCCACCGAAAAATCCTGGTAAGCTAGCGATGATGATGGCTGTAAAACCAAGGTACTGACCAAAAAAGATATGTCGGCGACGAAAGTTAGCATTTATCTGTGAAAAAAATAGCAGCAGGATTATGATGTCATCGATATTAGTAAAGAAGAAGGCGATTATTCCTTCTATGAAAGCTGTCCCAAGCTTATTCATGCTGGATTGTCGGAAATTATTATTTATATAGTAAATTAAACGAACCGCAGAGGCACAGAGAACACAGAGAAAGAGTCAGAGAAGAATGAATGAGTTAGTTGCTGCTATTGGTGCTGGGGTTACGGCGTTTACTGCTACTAATATTGATGATATTGTGATTTTGTTATTGTTTTTTTCACAGGTAAGTGCTAGTTTTCGCCGTCGTCATATTGTTGTTGGTCAGTATTTAGGTTTTACGGTGCTGGTAATTTTTAGTCTTCCGGGTTTCTTTGGGGGGTTGATTTTATCGCCACACTGGATTGGATTGCTAGGTTTGATGCCAATGGCAATCGGTATTAGTAGTTTGGTTAATTCTGAAGATGAATCGACTCAAGAGAAGGCGGAAATAGAAGAATTTGATGATTTAAATGTTACTAGTTTTTTTGCTCCCCAAACTTATAGTGTAGCGGCTGTGACTATTGCTAATGGTAGTGACAATATCAGTGTTTATGTGCCTTTGTTTGCTAACAGCGGTTTTGTCAGCTTCTTAATAATTATTATTATATTTGTTGCACTTTTAGCTGTTTGGTGCTATGTGGCAGAGAAATTAACTCATCAGAGGACAATAGCTGAACTGATAACTCGCTATGGTAGTTATCTTGTGCCTTTTGTGCTGATGGGTTTAGGTGCTTTTATTGTGTTGAAAAGTGAGGCGTTAAGTCTAACTAAATTAATTCTTAGTTGTATATGTTTGACTGTTTTGGTGAAAAAGGACGAAGATTCTGTTGACAAGGTATAGCAATCCTATATCTTAGAATCCCGGTTTCGCAGAAGTTACCGGGATTCTCGTTTTTCACGAATGATTTAGGACTGCTATATAAGGAAAAAATCAAATACCCATAAATAAATTTAGAGAGAAGTTAAAGCGTTAGGCTATATCATCGCAATTAGGCGATCGCACTTTCTAAATGCTTTGCCACAAAAATTGCTGCATATAAAGCTGAATAAGTAGAAATTCTATAAGGGCAATCTTTCATATGTGGCTAAAGTACGACAAGCTGACACAGAGCGCGTCTTTGCTCATCGTATCAGGTATTGTTAGAATAAGATGGTAGCCCTGTGCCACCATAAAATAAAGCAATTCCGGTGTTACAGGAATAAGCTTGACGACAAGAAAGCGCTTTGCGCTTTGGATTGGGGAATCTTTTTCAACTGAACAAGCACGAGTCCGTCCGATTAACTCGCTCGTATATGAGCGCAATCCACATATGAGTATTCTTCAATCGCTAAATGTAATACATCGGATTCTGCTGTGTCCTTTGATCTCTTTCTTGACACATGTCTTGCAGTGTATAGCTTCTCAAAACTTCAACCGCAGCATTGTTAGCTTGTAGCCAAATGTCTTGCACCAGATTCTTTTCTAAAGTGGGAGGTTCTGAGTTTTCTTTCGGTTTGCGATCGCCTTCCACCAAAGTGACAATTTCCAGCAAGGTAATTTGCCAAGGTTCACGAACTAAAAGAAAGCCTCCCCTAGAACCGCGTTGACTCTTAACCACACCCGCACGTCGCAAGCTGGTAAGAATTTGCTCTAAATAGCGTTCTGGAATCGGTTGCTTGGCAACAATCTCGCTCATCGTCAGAGGAACTTTTTTATCGTGATGGCTTGCCAGTTCTAAAAGTGCTAGCAAAGCATATTCGACTTTAGAAGACAGATCCAAAAGAGCGTAATTTGGGCTATTCAAGTCTCTACTCAATATACTACGGTTTTTCGATAGATTTGAGGTATATAGCAGCGATCTTAATTTTTCTCAAACTAACGGATGTGATAGCATCCCAATTATCACTAACTGAAATACCTCTAATCTATCGGCTTACCGTAGATTATCCATCATAATTCCTGTCTTGGGAATTATTTAAGTTTTTGATTTTATCTTTCTCAGCAACAAAGAACCAAACTTCCTTATGCTACTAACTGATTTGCGAACGATTTCTGAGCGCGATCCAGCTGCCCGTAACTGGCTGGAAGTGTTGTTTTGCTATCCCGGACTTCAAGCTATAGTGCTTCATCGACTCGCACATCGGCTGTATAAAACGCAGATGCCCTTTATACCTCGGTTTATATCCCATCTCAGTAGGTTTTTTACGGGAATTGAAATTCACCCAGGAGCAACGATTGGCAAGGGTGTTTTTATTGACCACGGTATGGGAGTAGTGATTGGCGAAACAGCGATTATCGGCGACAATGCCCTAATTTATCAAGGTGCCACCCTCGGCGGTACCGGGAAACAAAGCGGCAAGCGCCATCCCACTTTGGGTAATAATGTGGTTGTCGGCGCAGGCGCAAAGGTATTAGGCAACATTCAAATTGGCGATAATGTCCGCATCGGCGCCGGTTCGGTGGTGCTGCGCGATGTGCCCAGCAACACGACTGTAGTCGGAATTCCCGGACGTGTAACTCGTCAAGACAACACAAGTGTTAATGCTTTGGCTCATGATAAAGTCCGGGATGTGGAAGCTGAGGTAATACGCGCTTTATTTGAACGAGTCAAGACTCTAGAGAAACAAGTTGTCCAGATGGAAACTGAGTTACATATGTCCGTCGTCCAAGTAGATAACGGACAAACCGATAACAGTAAGTGCAATACAGATTCGGTAATCGAAGACTTTCTCGATGGTGCGGGAATTTAGGAATGGGGCAATGGGTAATGGGCAATGGTGCCCCATACCCCATGCCCCATGCCCCATGCCCCATGCCCCATGCCCCATGCCCTATGCCCTATGCCCCATGCCCCATGCCCTATGCCCAATTCTATGCATAAGCCGGAAAAACTCTTGCTTGCTTGGGTTTAACGTAGACTCGCTGGTTTTCTTTCAGTAAAAGTTGATTGAACTGATCTCGGCTGAGGTGAGCATTTATCCTTTCCCCAGACTCTAAAATTAACTCGATGCGAATTTCCCAACCTAGGTGAATTATGTTGTCAACTTTGGCTGGTGTTGCATCTTCGACTCTCTGGGGTTGAATGAGAATGTCATGAGGACGTAAGAATACGCGATCGCTCGCAGTGAACGAATGATTGCCTGTTTGAATACCAGAGTTACTAGATAGGATATTCACTGGACCAATAAAGCTCATCACAAATGGTGTTGCTGGGTGGTCGTAAATCTCGGCTGGTGTACCAACTTGCTCGACTCTACCTTTATTCATGACGACAATTTCATCAGCAACTTCCATTGCTTCTTCTTGGTCGTGGGTGACAAAGACTGTGGTTACATGCACATCTTCATGCAGACGTCGCAACCACATTCTTAAATCTTTGCGTACTTTCGCATCTAAAGCGCCAAAAGGTTCATCTAACAGCAGAATTTGCGGTTGAACTGCTAAAGCACGCGCTAAAGCTACTCTTTGCCGTTGTCCCCCAGATAGTTGTGACGGATAGCGATCGCCTAATCCACTCAACTGCACCAAATCTAAAAGTTCCTCTACTCGCAGCTTTATCCGGTTTTTGGGAGCTTTGCGGAGTTCTAGGGCAAAAGCGATGTTCTGCCGCACTGTCAGATGCTTAAATAAGGCATAATGCTGAAATACAAAGCCAATATTACGCTCTTGCACCCGCTTGTGAGTTGCATTTTCACCAACTATCCATATTTCACCGGAACTAGGCGTCTCTAGTCCAGCAATCATCCGCATTAATGTTGATTTTCCTGAACCAGACGGACCCAAAAGCGCAACCAGAGAGCCAGTTTTAAACTCCAAACTCACAGAATCCACAGCATGGAAAGAACCATAGTGTTTGGAAACATTCTCAACCGCTATCCCCATAGGAAATCCTTCCAGAAATTGATATATTTTTAATACTACGGTAAATGTATCGAATAATAGGATTATTTGCAATAATGTCTTTATACTCTGCCCCGCCAAATTCTTTAAGTAAGAATACTGTTCAATCTTTTTCTCGTCGATCCTTGTTGCCACAACAGACTCATACTCTGTGGAAAATTGAAACAGGCGTTGTACGAACATTTACTTATCTCGAAGACGGTACGAGCGTCACTTTGGGAGTGTGGGGATCGGGAGATATTGTTGGGAAAGCTTTGTCAAAAGTCGAACCGTATCAGATGGAGTGTCTCACGAAAGTGCAAGCGACAATCTTTGATTTGCAAGGATGGGATCAAATTGCAGACGTATTGCTGGCACACATTCAACAAGCTGAAGAATTGATGATTGTTCGTGGCTATAAAACAGTTGATATCATGCTTATCAAGCTGTTGACATGGTTATCTAAAAGGTTTGGTCGTGAAGTTGAACAAGGACGTTTGATAGATATGCGTCTGACTCATGAAGACATTGCCGAACTATTGGGTTCAACTCGCGTGACAATCACTCGTATTCTCAGGCAATTAGAACAAGAAGGCTTTATTCACCGTCTCAGTCTGCATCGAATTGTGCTGCGAGAAGAAGAAATTTGGCACTATGAGATTTAAGGTTACAGGGCAGGGCAAACGCATCTAAATAAATATGGCACAAAATAAGTTGATTAATGAATGTATATGTGCATATCAGCCCTGTTTGGCTTGGGAAATTTAGATGCATTTGCCCGTTTGTATCTGGTTGCAAGCGCGATCGCTTGGAAGTTTTATGCTTTTTTTTCCTTATTCTTTTATCTGCGACACCGGACAGACTTCACAAGCCGATTTTTATATTTAATTTGGTTGAGCTACTGACCACAGCTAATCGCTTTGTTATGAATGCACCAGCTGTCGTTACCAACGCATAAGTTGTCGTTACCACAGCTAATCGCTTTGTTATAAATGCACAAGTTGTCGTTACCACCGCACTTCTATTAATTAGTAGGTAGATTATCTTGCCCTGAGATAGTCGCATTACTTTCGAGCGTGCATAATACTTTCTATACGTGTAAAGAATGATTGCGTACTCGATACAGTTTATAGGTAAAAAACGATCTATAGGAGGTTTACAACTGTCAAATAACATGCTTTCGTCAAGCTGTTTGACACTAGGAGGGTGCGGCGAATGACATTTTTCTTGCTTTTCAAGAAGTTTTTCACGTCCTTTGTCTGATTTATTTATGGCAACGATGAACGCGATCGCCATATACATAATGTGCTAATTTTTGGAATGATGTATTTTTAGCAGAAAAACACGTCAAATCAAGTAAATGTATAAAACTTATGTAAAGCGAATAAATAAATTTGATAAAAGTTTCTCTGTCGCTTCTTCTCAAGTGTAAAATGTAAAAAATAAGCATTTAGATCGCGCATCGCAGACACCTTTAAATGATGGGTGCTTTTTTTATGGACAGGGAAATAAAGACAAGCATTTCATGAAATACGTTAACGTTTTACAATACAGTGAAGAAGATTGTGGTGCTGCTTGTCTAGCTTCTATTGCCAAACATTATGGACGTACTTTTACCCTAAATCATATCCGTGAAGCCGTAGGCACTGGACAATTAGGCACAACTATGTTAGGGCTGAAACGGGGAGCAGAAACACTTGGGTTTAATGCTCGTGCTGTGAAAACTTCAAAAGAATTATTAAATAAAATTAATCAAGCACCCCTACCAGCAATTATTCACTGGAAAGGGAATCACTGGGTTATTTTATATGGCAAGAAAGGTAAAAAATGTGTAGTTGCCGATCCAGCGGTAGGTGTTCGTTATCTTTCATTTGAAGAGGTAGCAGAAAGTTGGACAGATTACTTGATGTTGTTACTGGAACCCGATCCAGTAAAGTTTTTTGCCAACGACAATGACGAAATTGGTGGGTTTTGGCGTTTCTTTAAGCGCGTTTGGATTTATCACGGTATTTTAGCGCAAGCTTTACCCCTCAACTTAATCTTGGGATTGCTATCTTTAGCTTCCCCTTTTTTGCTGCAAATCCTCACAGATGATGTGCTGGTTCGAGGTGATACAAAGTTACTTACTACTGTAGCAATTTCTGTAGTAGTGATGAATTTCATTTCTCGCAGTCTTTCGTTTGTGCAGTCTAATTTAATTGCTCACTTTGCCCAACGTCTGCAATTAGGATTAGTTCTGGAATTTGCACGGCAAATTCTGCGATTACCTCTTTCTTACTACGAAGCGCGTCGCAGTGGTGAAATCGTTAGTCGTTTGCGAGATATTAACCAAATTAATCAATTAGTCGCTCAAGTTGTAGTTAGTTTGCCCAGCCAATTTTTTCTTGCGCTGGTTTCTTTTGGTTTCATGGTTTTCTATAGCTGGAAACTAACATTAGTGGCTGTATTCATCGCTATAGTCATGAGTTTATCTACAATAGTCTTCCAGCCAACTTTGCAACAAAAAACCCGTGAACTTTTAGTTCAAGAAGCTGAAACCCAAGGTGTTTTAGTAGAAACTTTTAAAGGCGCACTTACTCTCAAAACTACCACATCGGGACTACAATTTTGGGATGAATTCCAAGTTCGATTTGGTCGTCTTGCTAATGTTACATACCGGACAATTCAGATTGGAATTATTAATAATACATTTTCTGGCTTGATTTCTGGTATTGGTAGCGTTATTTTGCTTTGGGTCGGCGGCAATTTGGTAATTAACCCAGCAGAAAATTTGAGTATAGGGCAGCTATTTGCATTTAACTCGATGAATGGCAATTTTGTCGCCTTAATTAGTACTATAATCAGTTTTGTCGATGAATTTACTCGTGCAAAAACAGCTACCCAACGCTTAACAGAAGTTATAGATGCAACCCCAGAAAATAAAGATGATGGCAAAAAGCCTTTTGCAAATATTCCTGGAGATGTTGACATTATTTGTACAAAGGTTAACTTTCATTATGCTGGTAGGTTGGATTTAATAGAGGACTTTTCTTTAACTATTCCCGGTGGTAAAGTTGTTGCGATCATCGGGAAATCTGGTTGTGGTAAAAGCACTTTAGCTAAACTGATCGCTGGGTTATATCCGGTGGAATCTGGGAATATTCGGATGGGACTTTATAATCAACAAGACCTTTCTCTTGATTGTCTCAGGCAGCAGGTGGTTCTTGTTCCCCAAGAGCCTCACTTTTGGAGCCGTTCTATTGTGGAGAACTTTCGCTTAGGAGCACCATTTGTAACCTTTGAGCAGATTGTCAGAGCTTGTAAAGTTGCTGAAGCTGATGAATTTATCAGTAAATTGCCTGAGAAATATCAAACTATTTTAGGGGAGTTTGGTGCAAATATTTCTGGCGGGCAACGTCAAAGATTGGCAATAGCAAGAGCGATTGTTACAGAACCACCAATTCTTATTTTAGATGAATCGACTGGTGGATTAGATCCAGTGAGTGAAGCGCAAGTTTTAGATCAATTGTTTAAGCATCGTCGGGGTAAAACCACTATTTTAATTACTCACCGTCCCAAGGTAGTTAATCGGGCTGATTGGATTGTATTGTTAGATCAAGGCAAGTTGAAAATTCAAGGTTCTCTAGAAGAGTTACTTTCTCAACCAGGAGACCATATAAACTTTTTAATTCCTTAATTATTTGTTATTTATTAAGATTGACAATGTTTCACACCCATGAGAAAAAATTACTTCCCGGAACTGATGGTCAGGAGTTTCTGCCTCCTATTAGTCCTTGGACATCATTAACCGGAATATTTCTAGTTGGGACTGTTTGTAGTGCGATCGCTCTTTCTTCTTGGGTGAAATACAATGTCATAGTCAAAGCTGCTGGCACTGTGCGTCCTACAGGAGATGTCCGGGTAGTGCAAGCGGATATGGAAGGAAGCGTTAAAAATATCTTTGTTAAAGAAAATCAGAATGTGAAAAAAGGTGATGCGATCGCTATCTTGGATGACGAGCAACTACGCATCAAAAAAAGCCAACTGCAAGGCAATATCCAACAAGGTATGTTGCAACTAATTCAAATTAATGCTCAAATCAGAACTTTAGATACTCAGATTAAGGCTGAATCTACAGTGATAGAGCGCTCAGTTTCTGCTGCAACAGCGGATTTGGAACGCAACCAACGCGAATATCAAGAGCGAACAAGTACAACTAATAACGAATTGCTAGCAGCTCAAGCAGACTTACAAAAAGCTAATTTAGATTTGCAAAAAGCCAAAGCAGATTTAGAATTTGCGGCTGTCGATCGCGATCGCTACGAGGAGCTTTCACGAAATGGTGCAATTGGTAAGCGTGAATTTGAGCAGAAAAAACTAATTGTTGTGCAAACAAAATCAATACTCGAAACACAAAAAAAATCTATTGAAATCGCCAAAGCGAAAGTTGCATCAGCCAAAGTCGCTCTTAATCCTAGTAAGGCAACAGTAGCGATCGCGCTCGGAAAAATTGCTCAAGAAAAAGCCAGAGGTGAATCAACTATCGCTACTTTGAATAAAGAAAAACAAGCTTTAATTCAGCGGCAAGCCGAAATGCAAAACCAAATAAATCAATCTAACAAAGAACTGCAACAACTTAAAACTTTATTCAAAAATAGCACGATTCGGGCAACGAGTGACGGCATTATCCTTAAATTAAATTTACGCAACTCTGGTCAAGTAGTACAGAAGAGCGAATCTATTGCCGAAATTGTTCCTGATAATGCTCCTCTATTAATTAAAGCAGCTATACCTACTACCGAAATTAAAAAGGTCGCAATTGGTCAAAAAGTGCAATTGCGAGTTGATGCTTGCCCTTATCCTGATTACGGTACTCTTAAAGGTGCTGTCAACGCTATTTCTCCAGATGCGATCGCACCTCAAACTAATAATACAGGTGCAGCAACACCTACTGCCGCTAGCTATTTTGAAGTGACAATTAAACCGGAAAGCCGTTCATTTGGAAATAGCTCAAGCCAGTGTCTAATCCAAGCAGGAATGGATGCCAAAGCTGACATTATTTCAAAAGAAGAAACTGCACTGCAATTTATCCTCAGAAAAACACGGTTAACTACAGATTTGTGAGCAGTTATCAACTCAAAGAAAGACAAAAATTTCTCTTTATTAGGGAGCATTCCAATGCGTGCAAAAAGCCCGCAGGCTATAAGCCTGGATGCCAGGTGCGCGTCTGCCGGGAAACCCTTTGGTGCAGTCGCTCATGGGGGAAACCCCCAAGACCGCGCTGCTTCACCAACGCACTGGCTCGGCTACACGGACAAAGCCCACCAAGGTGGGCTACAAGAGTTCCTAGCCCACCTTGGTGGGCTTCGTTTGTATAGCCGCACCCTTTTAGGGTGTCGGGTAAAATATTTATTCAAAATTGGGATGCTCCCTTTTATTACCGCGCATCAGCAATACCAACCATCTCCATCAGCATTAGGCTTGCCTTTAATTGTCAAATTTAGAGATTCTAAATAAGTCAGACCACTGCTAATCTGTGATGGGGTTCCTTGAAGTTCTAGGTCAAAACATCCATATCCATCTGTATTTTCTCCTAACATTGCTTTAGTAATATTCACAACTAAACCATGAGCAGAAATTAACCGCGAAATCACAGGTTCTTGCTGATAGCATTGGGGAATATGTAAGCGCAAACGAACTTTAGTCAGATTATTTTTTTGCAAAACTGGGGAAATCAAAGATGGTCTGGTTAAAAGTGAAACTTTATGTTTATTAAATTTATTCATTTTCAATTAATTGCTATCAGGAATTGAAACTAACCAAAGCGGTAACTTTAATTTTTCTAAGTAATTTAGACTAGCGCGAAGTTGCTGCGGTCTACCCCACAAATCTAAGTCAAACCAACCATCATCTTGCATGTTGGGATTTAGCATAGCACTGGTGATGTTGACTGTGAGCATATAATGAGAAACTAATTCGGAAATTATCGGTTTATGGTAATAGTTTTTCAAGATGCACAGTTGCAAACGCACTCGATTTGTTTGAGCGATCGCATTATATATTGGTTCTTGTTTCAACAAAGTTGATGCAGATTCTCTTAGGGTTAAATTGCTTTTTTCGTTAGGGAAAGCCTGAGTGTTTCCTGATTTAATGTGATTTTTGATCGCTAATTGCAGCAAATCCACACCCAATCCTTGTAAGTAGGATAGCGAATAAGCCAATTCTGGGGGATTTCCGGAAAGTTCTAGGTCAAACCAGCCATCATCCTTACTGTCTGATGTCAGCGATGCTGCGGTAATATTGACGGTTAAATTATAGCGAGATACTAGCCGGGAAATTATCGGTTGTCTATTATACCGCTGGGGTATGCGAATCCGGCTGTGGACTGGAGCAGGTTTTTCAAAGTTGCACAAAAGACATTGCACTCCTTCACGATGATGAATTGCTTTTCTCGGTGATTATTAATCTACGGTAAATTTATCGAGTTACAGTATTTACTACTTATGTAAAGGAATTTAGCACAAGAGCGACTAAAAAACAATGCCCTAATGGTGCTGAATATATAGTAAATGGGGTGGGGCAATAAGCATGGGGTATGGTAAATTACAACAAAAAATGCCCAAGTGCGTTCCGCAACGTTGCGGTACTCCGCATCGTCTGAACAATCAGCATGAGAGCATTATTTTTGTAAAATTTTTTATCTGCGATCGCTTTATTGGTTACAACTTGCAGAGCGAAATAATAAAGCCTTGGTTCAAGACAGAGACTTTTTTGTTACCAAATTGGCTGCCAGCCTTCCCTAAGTGCGGCACCAAAGTAATTATGGGCATGAGTTTCGTTTTCAAAGCCGTACTTTGCACGTTGTAGTGTTCGGATTATCGCGTCTTCAAGACAAATAGCGTAAGTGATTGCTTTTGTTAGTTCCGGGTCGGAGAGATTGATACCAAGCTCCTCTAATTGCTCCTGGTACTTTAAAAGAATTTCTGACTCAATCTCTTCCCAAAGTTCTTTCTGTGGTGGTTCTTTTTTAGGTATTTCACCTAAATATTCTCTGGCTGCTCTGCTAAGTCTGGCAATTTCCTCTGGTGATAATTGCATATTGTTCTAGGTGGCTGATACGCTGTCTTTACGCAGTAACAAAAACCGAAAACAGAAAAAGTTTCTTTAAGTTTTATCTTACAGCATTATAGTTTAGGCTTATATCCCGCCATTAGGTTAAAACCTCTGGCTGGTAGCGTGCATTCCTCGCGCATAGGACTATAGCGGTTCTCACTTCGGTGCAATACAGTCGTTACCTCACCCCGTATTTGAATTGTGCAAACACTCCCCTCTACGCAGTGTAAGGAGAGGGGTTGGGGGTGAGGTTAAAAAATGTACTTCATGCAAACGAGAACCGCTATATTAAGGGTTTTAGTCCATTTGAATGGACTTGTGCTAAAGCCTGTGAATTTAAATTCCGGGCAGGTCATCAGGTTGTAGCAAGATGTGGATTTACCAAATACCTGTTTCGCTGTTGTTATCCCAGATTTGCAAATCCAAGTCATGGAGATAGCCTAAAGCTCGGTCAATTTGTCCAATTGTGCCTTGTAAATCTAAGTCAAACCAACCATCACCAACAGCATTGGCGCCGAGAACAGCAGCAGTGATATTTACAGTCAAACCGTAATCAGACACCAAGCGAGAAATCACAGGTTGAGAGTGATAGTCTTTAGGAATTCTTAAGCGAATCCGTTTATGGGCGATCGCAATGTCATTAGCCATAATGGATAGTGGTTGGTGGATAGTGGTGAGGCAGCGCGGTCTTGGGGAGGCAGTGCGTTGGGGAGGCAGTGCGTTGGACGGGTTTCCCGGCAGACGCGCACCTGCCGTCGGGTTTCCCGACTTGAAGCATCTGCCGTGGTTTCCCCCATGAGCGACTGCCGAACCCGAAGGGATGGTGGATGGTGGATAGTGGATAGTGGTTGGTGGTTAGTAATTGGTCGATAGTGGTTGGTAGTTGGTGGTTAGTCGATAAGAGTACTTTTTGACAACGCTCCAACTATCAACTATCAACGCTCCAACTATCAACTATCAACGCTCCCACTATCAACAAACATCCTATTCAACATCTTTAATGCGGGTTTTCCGTTCAAGAATCTCCTTCAACACCAAGGTGACAACTGCTAGCAACGCTAACAATACAGCAGCAGAGTAGGCAGCTTCGGTTTCATACTGCTTGTAAGCGTCTTCGACAAATAAAGGTAAACTTTGAGTTTTATCGGCAATGTTTCCCGAAACTACGGATACAGCTCCGAATTCACCCATTGCTCTGGCATTTGTCAAAATTACACCATATAATAAGCCCCAGCGGATACTTGGCAAAGTGACGCGCCAAAATATCTGCCAATCCTCTGCACCCAATGTTCTGGCTGCTTCTTCTTGGTCTTTGCCGAATTCTTCTAAAACCGGAATCACTTCACGGGCAACAAAGGGCATGGTAACAAATGCTGTAGCCAACACCATACCCGGAAAGGCAAAGATAACCTTGATATCATGAGCCTGGAGCCAACCGCCAAACCATCCATTTCGCCCGTAGAGCAGCACAATCATCAAACCTGCGACCACGGGGGAGATAGAAAAAGGTAGGTCAATAATGCTGAGAATGAAAGCGCGACCGGGGAATTTGTGACGGGTGATCGCCCAAGCTGCACATAAACCAAATACTGTATTTAAAGGTACAGTAATTACAGCTAGTATCAGTGTCAACCAAGCTGCATGAAGAAAGGCAGGACGGGTTAAGTTGGAGAGAAATGGACCAAACCCTTTTTTGAAAGCTTGGAAAAAGACGTTAGCAGCAGGGATGTAGAGAACTAAAGCTAAATAGGCGATCGCTATCCCAATTAAAATAATTGGCATCCAATCCCTCGATTTAACAGGTCTTTGCGGCTTTGGATCTGCTGCACCTGAATGAATCCGAGGTGGAAAAGAGGCTTCATTTTGTGTCATATCTTCTTGCCCAAGCTTGTAAAAGATTAATTCCCACTAACAACACCAAGGAAATCAGCAGTAACACAGTACCAATTACAGTTGCCCCAGAATAGTCATACTGCTCTAATCGCTGGAAAATTAGTACTGGTGCAATCAAATCTTTAAACGGAGTATTGGAAGCGATAATCACCGTTGAGCCATACTCCCCAACTGCACGAGAGAAACCCAAGGCAATACCTGTCAAAATGGTCGGAAATAAAGGCGGAAAAATCACCTTCCAGAAAGTCTCCCATTGAGTTGCACCCAAACTCCAGGCAGCTTCTTCAATTTCGCGTTCCATTTCCTGAAGTACAGGTTGCACTGTCCGCACGACAAAGGGCAGCGAGATATACGTCATTGCCACTGCTACACCCAGACGGGTGAAAGATACTTTGATACCTAAGGGTGCTAGTAAGGAGCCAAGCCAGCCATTATCGCTGTAAACTGTTGCCAGAGTTAACCCCGCAACCGCTGACGGCAGCGCAAAGGGTAAATCTACTGAGGCTTCAACAATCCGTTTCAAGGGAAATTTATAACGAACCAAAACCCAAGCAATGAGAGTACCAAAGACCCCATTAAACAGAGATGCAATTACTGACGTGGTAAAAGTGACATCATAAGTTGCCAGTGCGATCGGACTAGTCGCGATTTGCCAAAACTTAGCCGGGGGTTCGGTACCGGCTTTCAGGAACATCGCGGCTATCGGGACGAACAACATTACCGTGAGGTATCCCACAGTAATTCGCCACGTCCAAGGAATTCTAGACAAATTACTTAAGAATTTCTTCCACACCGGCGGTTCTGGGGGAATGATTTGCCGAGGAGAAGAACGAGGTGAGGAGACAGCCATAAAGTAGCTTCAAATTGCAAATTTAATTGACGTGTTTGGGCTAAAGGGGAAACGTGGGTACGCAAAAAATCACTCTTGACTCTTTCTTAAGTTTTGTACAGACGCAATTAGTAGCGTCTGTACTGACTTTTGATTAATTACCGTTTCCTTTGGGCTTGAATATTGTCAAAAAGAGCACCATCTGCAAAGAACTTCTTATCGGCTGCATTCCAACCGCCCAACTCGTCAATTGTACCTAGAGTTTTCACCTTGGTATACTTGTCGGCGATTTCTTTGAGTTCTTTATTTTGTGCTACCGCTTCATCTAGGGGTCGGAATCCCAATTTGGCAAACTCTTGCTGTGCTTCTGGAGTATAGAGGTATTTGACAAAACCTTCTGCTACTTGCCTTGTGCCGTGCTTATCGACGTTTTTATCTACAACTGCGATCGGATTGTCGATAGAGATATTTACCTCAGGAACGACATAATTCACCTTCTCGCCTTTTTGTTGTGCCAAGACAATTTCGTTTTCGTAGTTAATTAAGGCATCTCCCTGACCTTGCTTGGCAAATGTATCAGTTGCTTCACGGGCATCCTTAGTCAAGATTGGCACATTGCTATATACTTTGGTCACAAACTGAGTCGCTTTAGCCTCATCTCCCCCAGTTTTAATCACTGAATTCCACAGTGCCAAGAAATTCCACTTGGCAATACCCGATGTTTTGGGGTCAGCAGTAATCAGTTTTACATCGTTTTTCGCTAAATCTTCCCAAGTCTTGATGCCTTTGGGGTTGCCCTCTCGTGTAACTAATGCGGCAACAGTTTTAGAGACAATGCCATTGTTGGGGAATTCTTTTTCCCATCCAGGCTGAATTAGTCCAGCCTTCTCAATTTTTTGAGTGTCTCCTGCTAATGCCAAGTGGACGACATCCGCTTCTAAACCGTCGATAACAGCGCGAGTTTGCGAACCAGATCCGCCATAGCTTTGTTTGAAGGTGACGTTTTGGTTATGGTCTTTTTTCCACTGTTCGACAAATTTAGGAATAATTGCTTCGTGAACCGCTTTGGTGACTGCAAAGGAAACGAGGGTTAGTTCAACGTCTTTGTTGTTAGCTGCAACAGTACTAGCACCAGAATTTCCTGCATTGCTATTGGCATTATCGGCATTTCCACCAGAACAGGAGGCGATCGCTACACTCAATATCGCTCCCACCAAAAACATCGATACAAAGCCTTTGAAGGAACGCAACCTGAGTCTGCGGCTCAAATGCTCAATGGTCAGTCCCGATTGCTTAACTCGGCGTTGCCATAAACTCATTTCTTATACTCCTATCAATCTACTCTTTATCAATCTAGATACCGTGCAATAGATATTACAGCGGTCAACCTAAAAATGCAAGAGCAAAGCTCCACATCGTTGATAGATAATATGTAGATTTGAGAATATAAAAAATTTGGGCATTGGGCACGCTCGCATTGGGCAATGGGCAATGGGCATCGGGCAATGGGAATTAAAAAAACTCAAGAACGTAATGCGCGAACGATCCGAGGATTCTTTCTATGCCCCATGCCCCATGACGGCAGGTGCTCCACGCAGGTGATCCCCAAGACCGCACTGCCTCCCCCATGCCCCATGACGGCAGGTGCTCCACGCAGGTGATCCCCAAGACCGCACTGCCTCCCCCATGCCCCATTACCTATGTAAATTTTAAGGGCAAACCGTCCTGAAATACTAGCAGTTCTCCGGGTTGGATTTGCGTCCAAACTTCGTTGTCGGTGAGGGGGGTAGTAGCGATAACAGCAACGCGATCGCTCGGAGTGGTCAATTCTTGGAAATCTACAGTTACATCTTGGTCAATCAAGTGAGCCGCCGCAAACGGCGCTTGTCGTACAATGTAACTAAGCTTGGTTGAGCAGTGAGCAAAAAAATGCTCTCCTTCTGATAATAAGTAATTAAAAATACCATAAATAGAAATTAAATCAGTAATTTCCCGAAGAGCTAAATATAGTTCTTTCACGTTTGGCTGACCTGACGGAAAGCGTTGTCTTAACGTTTCTAGTATCAAGCAAAACGCTCTTTCACTATCGGTTTTCCCGACAGCGTGATAAAACCCCATACATTGAGGGTGAAAATCTGGTAAATCTCCATTGTGAGCAAATACCCAGTACTTTCCCCACAGTTCCCGACGGAAGGGATGGCAGTTTTCTAGGGCAATTTCTCCTTGAGTGGCTTTGCGGATATGGGCAATCACATGGGTAGAGTGGATGGGATAGCATCGTACCACCTCTGCGATTGGAGAACTAATCGAGGGTTTGGCATCGATAAAAAGCCGACATCCTTTGCCTTCAAAGAAAGCAATTCCCCAACCATCACTATGGTCGTCAGTTTTTCCTCCCCGTGCAGAAAATCCTTCAAAAGAAAAGCAAATATCCGTGGGGACATTGCAGTTCATTCCGAGTAATTGGCACATAGCGATCGCATCTGTGAACTATAGACATTAATGCCGTTAGCCCCAAGATACTTCACAATGGCTGATTTAATCTGGAGCGATCGCAACAAGAATGAAGATTTAGCTTTGTCAAATCCTTCTTTCTATGCTAAAACATTGTAGCGGCGGATATCCGGTTCAGCAACAACCAATCCTTCGAGTTTAGCTGCTGCCGTGTTGAAATGATCGCAGACTAGATGAGTATCTAGAACCTGATGAGAAGCCCATTCTTCCACAAAAGTAAAGTCTGTCGGGTCAGAATCGTTTTGTAAAAGTTCATACTTGATGCAACCCGCTTCCTCTCGAGTTGGTTCAATCAATTGTAGCAACACAGCTTTGAGAGCTTCTACTTTTTCGGGTACAGCAATCAGACGGGCAACAACGCGAATGGTTTTGTTAGTCATTAGTCAATGGGGAATGGGGAATGGGGAATGGGGAATGGGTAATGGGGAATAGGGAAAAGGAATTAATTCTTCATCTCAAGAATGCTCAAGAACAGCTCCCCCTTGTCCCCCTTGTCCCCCTTGTCCCCCTTGTCCCCCTTGTCCCCCATCTCCCCCTCTCCCCAATGCCCACTTGACGGGATGCTACCATGTAGCGGAATATATATTCCACCAATTCTATGTAGTTACGAGCTGTTTCGGGGGAAGATGCCCAGACTGTAACACCGTGGTCGCGGATGAGCAAGGCTGACACCTGCGGCAAAGTAACACTGAAGCGCTCTTTAATCTGGGCCGCAATCTGGAAAACTTCTAAATGGTTAGCGAATATGGGAATAACACAACGAGGATTTTCTTCCCGCACTCCTAGCCCTTTCAACATCTCCAAGGGTGGCAAAATTAGGGTATCTCCCTGCACAAAGCGAGAAACTAAATTCGCCTCAATTGAGTGGACATGATAACAAGCTTGTGCTTCTGGAAATAGAGTATAAAGAATTTGATGAATGGCTGTTTCCGCCGAAGGCTTCAAATCAGGTGATGATTGCGCTACTTTGCCATCTGGATAAATGCGAACGAAATCACTATCGGATAATTTGCCTTTAGAGCGACCGCTAGCGGTAATCCAGAAACTACCATCAGGTAAGCGAATCGAGAGATTTCCCGCAGTTCCCATCATCCAACCCTGGTGGTAAAAGTTATGGGCTGTAGCAATTAACTCACGACGGGGATCTAAATCTTGAGCGTGAGTAGATAGTGATTGATATTCAATCATGCGATCGCTCCCATAATCTAGCTAATTGGTCACGCACCTCAAAGAAGTCATTCCAGGGAATGTAAGGTTTTTGGGATTCATCGAGATATTGTGCTAAACGAAGCTGTGCAAATACCACAGAAGCCTCAATTGCCATATTTAAGTCAGTAATCGAATCCCCGATCGCTATCTTCTCATCAGCCGGATACTCGGACATCACCTGCACTTTCGCAATTAGTTCTGTATCCCCCTCGTAGTCACTACTTACCGCCAAGTACTCACCACTGGTATCCACATCCACAGCATAAAGTGCATGAACCCGTTGCACCAACCCACCCAAAACAACTTCCACCATTCCCCGCAGTCCCCCAGAAACCACCACCAAAGGTACTTTTTCCACCTCTAGGAAATCTAGCAGTTCTATAAATCCCGGACGTATCGCCTGAGGTCGAGTAAATTCCAAAATTTCCGCATAGCTTGAAGATGGAATTGATTCGAGTATTTGCCTGACTCCCTCTGGCAAAGTCAACTTTCGTGCGTACATTTGGGGAATTAACTGAGCAGAAAGCGTCGGTGCAAAATGTTTCAGAACCGTAACAAACGTTTCCTCAGTCGTAATAGTGCCATCAAAATCGCAAAAAACTATTTTTTTCATTAATTCAAAATAGCTAGGCAACAGCCTGTCGAGTGCGAATCTTTTTATTAGTGTACTCAGGAACCCAACCTTCTGTCCCAATGAAATAACGCACCGCTTTAATTCGCCGTGCTGGGGTCAGATAAAACCAGTGTTCAGTTCCTGCTGGCACGTTAATATATTCTTCTGGCTGCACTGTGAGTTCTACTTGGCTGCCATCTGGACGCACAAAACCAAAAATCGCTTCTCCATCAATGATGAAGCGCACTTCGTCTTTGCTATGAATGTGGATTTGGTCAAACTTTACCAGCAGCGCATCAAGGTTGGCAACCCCCGGATGGAAAACAATTAAATCGCGAGATTGATAGCTTGCTGTTTGTTTAAGTTGCTCAAAATAGCCATCCAGGGCTTTTAGTACCTGTTGTTTTTCATTTTCGTTGAGGCTATCTTGTGCCAGCAAACGATGTAACTGCGGATTATCTTCTATCTCCCACCGATTAAGTTGAATATTGAGGGATGCCAGTTCTTGGGCAATATCCTTCAGATTCGTCAGGACTGTCTTATCTTCTAGTTGTAGAATTGCCATGACCCTCGCTCCAATTCAAAATTCAAAAATTAGATTTAGATAAACTCAAATAATCTATCGCTGTAGTTTAATTTCTAGGATATCGACTTTTGCAACAAGTTTAAAGTCCTTTTGAGAATATTTTTAACTCCTTGATTGTATTGCCGCAGATTCTGTCAAGCGAATCAATCGGTCAGTTTTAGTGTAGATGAAGCAAAGCAAACAAGCACAAACTGAGGACTCAGCAAGCACCTGTGAGGTGCGATCGCACTTCGGAGCGTGGCGCTTATTCAAACTTTTAAAGTCTCAACATTAATTAACATTTCTTCAAAGGCGATAGAAAGCCGACTTTGAAAACGCTGACGATGTTTTAACTTTAAAAAAGGGCGGGTTATTTCCGCAGGAATTAACGAACCATTTCTGTTATCAATGATTGTAAGCGATCGCAAAGTTGACAGACACAGTTCTTTTTGCACCATCAAATCAGAAATTGCTGTGGCACCTACACCGTTTTCAACTACAGCCTTGACCATTTCACCACTGTTCAACACCGAAATGACATTTAATTGCGATAAATCGATCCCCCAATTTAGCAAAGCTTGGTCAAATCTTTGCTGTGTACCAGAACCAGACTCGCGCATTACCCATCCAGTTTGAGTTAGTTCTGTTAAGCGAACCTCTCCTAATTCAAACCAGGGGTGAGATTTACCAACCACAATTAGCAAGCGATCGCTCGCAACAACTTCTTCCTCTAAAGAAGCCTTCAACGATGCTTGCACTTCTCCTTCCACCAAACCCAAATCAAACACACCCGTTGCTGTTCCTGCACAAATCGTTTCTGCATTAGCGAGAGTGCAGTTGACAGCGATCCCCGGATATCTGCGCTGAAAAGAGCTAATCTTTTCTGGCAACCAATAATTACCAATCGTCAGACTTGCTCCCAAATTCAACTTACCACGTTGCAGATCGTTTAATTCCCGTAAATTTCTTTCAGTCAGAGTAACTTGCTTTAATATTTCCTGTGCTTCCATTTGTAGCAATTTCCCTGCCTCTGTGATCTCGATGTGCCGACCAATTCGATGGAAAAGCTTGACTGCATATTCTTCCTCCAAGCTTTGAATTGCCGCACTCACAGCAGGCTGAGTAATGTAAAGCGCTTCCGCAGCACGGGTAAAGTGGAGATTTTCCGCAACCGCTACAAAAACTCGCAATTGGTCAAGCGTCATTCCCGCCATTTTATGCATCCCTAAAACTTAGTGTTTGATAAAAACTTTTCAGTTAAATCTTGATCCCACAATTTTTTCAGAAAAGAGAAACAAAGACTCATTTCCTAGTAGGGTTTGGGGGTATCTGCAATAACTAAATTTATTCAACCAGATGTACTAATTATCGATTTTTAATCACTTTTATTTATTGTTTGGAAAATAAATAACATTTGCTTTCATCATATAGGTCGCTTAGAGTAAGTATCAAGCTAGATGCATCAGTACTAGAGCTTCTTGTGATGCTTACCAAAATTAAGTTTCGCATAGGGAAGAAACTTCAATTGCTTGAGGCATAGCAAGCTATGCTTTAAGTCGAGTCAAGAAGCCCAGACAGACGCGATCGCGCTTGTGGCTGTTGTTCTTAGTTGGCAATTACAGGAGATTGTGTATGAGTGTTGAAATTTAAATGAGTGCAAAAAATGTCTTGACTACCGAAAGATTATAGCTCAATTCATAGCCGTTATCGCACCGACAACAAAGCCCGCCGCTAATTTCGGCTAATTTATTATTGGTATTATCGGTAACAATATGCTTTTTTGGTCTTTGGTATTTTACTTATTCTTGTTGTAACTGATTTTTCATCCAAAGATGAAGCGGAAAATTGAAGCAACTCACTTTAGTTTCAGTGATGCCGAAAATCTTTAGTAGTTACGCAACTAACTACTATCCACGCTCCTACTAACCAATCCTTATAAGGAATGAATGTAAATGAATCAATTAGTAACAGCAATTCCCACTGGTTTAGCCGCGTTCACTGCAACCAACATTGATGACCTTGTTATCCTCACGCTGTTTTTCTCACAAGTCAATAAAACATTTCGTAGTCGGCACATCTATATTGGTCAATATCTCGGTTTCACAGCATTAGTTCTTGCTAGTATGACTGGGTTTTTTGGTGGTTTAGTAGTGCCATCAAACTGGATTGGACTACTTGGATTGATGCCAATTGCTACTGGTTTAAGTCGCTTGCTGAATAAAGAAAGTGATTGTGTTGAATCAGAAACAGTTGTGGCGGAAAAAAGTGCTATAGCTACTTTTATTTCTCCTCAAACTTACAGCGTAGCTGCCGTTACAGTCGCTAATGGAAGTGACAATATCGGCATCTATATGCCTTTATTTGCCAACAGTACTTGGGAAAGCCTTTTAATAATTATCGGCATCTTCTTTTCGCTGGTAGGAGTTTGGTGTTACGCTGCTTACACATTAACCAGGCTTCCAGCTATTAATCAAGTCATTACTCCTCACAGCAGTACAGTTGTTCCCTTTGTTTTAATTGCATTAGGTGCTTATATTGTCTGGGAAAGCGGTGCTTCAATTCTCATCACTTTAGTTGCAAGCTGCTTATATTTAACCTGGCTAATTATGGCAAAAAATTATGGACAATCTCCGGAAATGGAGAATTAAAGGTAAAAGCGAAGTATTCAAAGCAAGATGGTGGAAAAATTTATGAAGAATACTTCGCATTGTAAAAATTATAAAATATTTCCAAAGATATTAGAAATATAATTAATAATAAATAAGCTGACTAGTGCAGAAAGTAAAAAAATCAGCAAGTATTTTAGATTTGACAACAAAGATAAATAAGAGTTGTCAATTGTACTACAGGGTAAAATCGAAAAGGAGAAAACAACGTGAAATTTAAACCTTTTTTAATCGCTTTGGTAATTCTGGTAAATCTAGTGTTTGTCCAACCTTCATTCGCTGATAAACCTAAATTCACCAAAAATCCTGACTACATAGAGGTGACAAAAGCTCTTGAAAGTCTAAAGACCGCACAAAGTATACAAGCTCAAGGTGAAAACACTAATCCTCAAGAAATTCAAAAGAAAATTGATGAATTAGAGTTTCAAAAATATGCTTTAGAAACCGGAACCAGCTGGGGACAGTGTGCAAACCAAACAGACAAAACGCTTGCCGTCTATGGACCACAACCAGATGAAGATGACGTAGGAGAAGATTATCCATACGATACTGCACTTTACTTTTTAGCACCTGGTCGGACAACTAAAGAGAAATGGGATTGTAATGGAGTTTATCTACCAAATGATGCCAAACTAACAGCTATAAGCTCTAACCAACAAGGTGAAGAATTAGCTGGACCTGGTGCGATCAAAATAGTTGATGGAACTCAGTTAGTCGCGAAGACAAATCCTGATACTTCTGCTGTTGAGTTGAATATTCCTGCTACTCAAGTTTTTAAAGCAGGTGATCTGAATTGGTTTATCCCTAATGTTTCGCAAGCAATTATAGATACACGAGTTGCAAACGCGCCTACTGCTAAGATAACTAAGAAAAATCTAGTGGTTGTGCAGAAGAATCTAGAAAAAGACACAGTGCAGAAGAATCTAGAGAAAGAGACTGTAGAACCCGAAATTCCTACTAAGACTGAGCCACAGGTGCAGCCTCTACGTCGGTACGACGAGCCACGTTTACCAAAGGAAGGCTATTACTACAAAAGACCCTGAACGGTTAGCACTGCTCAATAAATAAAAGTCGCGGCTAAAAAAACGCGCATCCGCGATTAGGCAAAAAGAGCGAAAAATTCTGAATATCGCCAAAGCCAGAATCTGGGAACAAATAAAACTCAGAATCTGGCTTTTTTTGTAACAGAAGAGACATTGTGACTAAAACTAAAGATGAAATTGTTACTGAAGGTACTTGGATTTCAGGCACATTTTATTTATAAATATAAAATTAGAGTTAGGGTGTTACTCATGCGATCGCTATTCAAACCCAAAAATGTAGATATAGAAAAGGCAAAGTTAAGAAATCCCTCACGAGTGCGGGATCATTTGGCAAATGAGCGCACTTACTTAGCATGGATGCGGAGTGCGATCGCTCTCATGGGTTTTGGTGTTGTTATCGTCCGTCTTCGCCACTTCCAACCACCACTTATACCACATCCAGGGGCGGGGTGGAAGTTGGGTTTAATTTTCTCTTTGGTTGGTTTATTAACTGTCTTACTCTCAACTCAGCACTATTTCGCCGTTCGCGATAACATCGATGAAGATACCTATGAACCCCCAGATCGCTGGGTAATTCTTTTCAGCCTCTCTATGCTTATTTTGGGTGCTGGGGTAATCTATTTTGTCTTCTCTATCCCCCTCGATCCAATGAGTCCTGTGATACCTGAGTGATTGCAGCAACTTACCACCATAGCGGGTTTCAATTAGCTGCAATACATAAAAGAATAAAAGAACCGCAGATAAACACCAACTTTCACGTTCACCCGTTTCTTTTATTTAAATGCTTATTTTCTCTCTCGCAATAGTCAGCTTTTTTGCTTGGTTGGTTAGCACCCTAGCTGGTGGTGGTAGTCCTTTCATGCTGATACCTCTAGTTAACTCAATCCAAGGTGCCGCATCGGTTCCGCCGGTTATTACTATCGGCATGTTTTTCGGAAATGCACATCGCATCGTACTTTTTTGGCGATATATTGACTGGAAATTGACATTATGGTATGCTCCAGGCGGTATTCTTGGAGCGATGCTCGGTGCGTATACTTTTACCCAAATTCATATAGATTGGTTGCAGTTACTCATCGGCGTTTTTTTGGTAGTTAGCATTTTTGGCTTTGGATTAGAACAAAAAGAAACTACATTTAAAGTCAAAGCTTGGTATATTTTACCTGCCGGCTTCGTCAAAGCTTTTGTCTCTGGATTAATTGGAACTACAGGTCCAGTATTGAACGCTTTTTATTTAAATTATGGTCTAGTTAAAGAAGAGTTGATTGCTACTAAAGCAACTCATGTAGTAATTATTCACTTAGTTAAAATATTGACTTATGCTGCATTTGGAGTATTATCACCGCAGATTATTGCTACTGGTTTAATCATTGGTCTAGTAGCCATACCAGCTAACTTTCTCGGTAAGTATATTCTCAATAAGATAAATGCTCAACAGTTTCGCTCGATAGTACTCGCAACAATGGCTATCAGCGGTGTATGGATGCTGTGGGGACAACGAGATTTACTCGTTTTTTGGTAATTGGGCAATGGGGAATGGGTAATAGGTAATTGGGAATTGGGGAATGGGTAATAGGTAATAGACATCTCCAAAATAGAACCATTCTGTGGTAAAAGAGTAGAAAACTATCTTTTTTAGCACAAAAGCATTTTGGACATACTACGTTACATTCAAAACAATCCCGAAGAAACGCAGCGATTAGTAGGCGTAAAGTATGAGCAACTAGAACAACTAATAATACAGGCGAACGCCAGAAAAACAGAAAAACAACAAGAAATAGAAGCCAAGAAAATTAGAATTATAAATAAAGGCGGTGGTCGGAAGGTAAAATTGTCTAATGAAGACCAAATTCTTTTAACTTTGACATATTTAAGACATCTGACAACCTTTCAATTATTAGGTATACAATTTGGCGTGAGTGAGTCAACTGCCAACGATACATTTAATTCCTGGTTTCCAATTATACAAGAACTTCTGCCATCAAGTTTATTAGAACAGGTAAAAAAAAACGCCAGCGATTATGAGATAGTTCAAGAAATTTTAACTGAATATGAACTAATAGTCGATAGCTGTGAACAGCCAAGAGAAAGACCTGGAGAATATAAAGAACAACAGAATTATTACTCCGGAAAAAAGAAAGCTCATACATTTAAAAACCAAATTACTGTTTTACCTCAGGGACAAGATATTGTTGATATAATAGCAGGAGAACCAGGACCATTAAGTGACATAACATTATTTAGTCAAGGTCAAAAAGGTTTTACTCCCCATCAAAAATTTCAAGGCGACAAAGGTTATATTGGAGAGCCATCAATTAAAACTCCCACGAAAAAACCGAAAAAAAGAGAATTAACACCTGACCAAAAATCTCAAAACAAAGAAATGGCTTCATCACGAATTTTTGTCGAACATTTGATTCGTGTATTGAAAATATTTAGAGTTGCTTCTGAAAGATTTAGATTAAATCCACGTAAATACGAAAAAATAATTATGACAATATGTGGACTTGTAAGACTGAGGATAGGAGCCTTAGTTTTACCATTATAAAATAATTGACATAAGCGAGGAAAAAATTGGTGTACATATATACTATTTTTTGCCTTGTTATCAACAAGAAATGTCTCCAAACCTGATTTTTGCGTTGAAACTGGGGTTGCGAGTCTTAGGCGATCGCTTGTTTGAAGTTCTGTCAGACAGGGGTATTGGGATTTTTCGGAGATGTCTAATAGGTAATTGGGAATTGGGAATTGGGGAATGGGTAATAGGTAATAGGTAATTGGGAATTGGGAATTGGGAACGTGGGAACGTGGTAAAGCATTTTTTCCATTACCCATTACCCATTACCCATTACCCATTACCCATTCTTTAATTCCGTCTTTAGGAAGATACTACGTATAATATTTTGATTTATGATGTGAAATTTACAACTTTGGTTAAGAAAAAGTTAAAAAATTGCACAAAATTATTTTCCATAGGGGGGTAAATTAATGGTGCAGCCTAATCAAAACGATAAAGATAAGTTTCTTTACCCTCGAAGTCGCTATTACGGTCAAGCTAGACCACAAGAGCTTATATTTAATGCGAATCTCCAAGAGTTTGCCCAAAAAGTGGGCTTTATTACCGCTTTAGAAACATCTGGGAAATTATCTCCTCAAGATGCTTACGACCAGATTAAAGCGCTGTGGAAGCAGTTGAAACACAGCAAAAAGCAATTAGGAATTGGTGATGAGCCGCCAACATCGACCTAAAATTGCTTCTTTTAGCGTATAATCACCTGAAACTCGTTTGCACTCAGCGACACTATGATATTCTCAGAATCTATCGAAATCAGCCAACGTCCGCTAGGTTGACCGTCTGAGAGTATTTCTTGAGCACGGACTACTCCAATTTTGCCAGCCACATATGCTGGATGTAGAATCAACACTCTTTCTCCAATTGGAAAAGTCTTTGGGGTATGCAATGGCTTTTCTGAAACTAAAGGTTGCGTAAGTGAAATCCGATGTATTTCATAACCACATCTTAATCATAAAAGATGCATTTTCTCTAACTTATTTAATTGCAACTTTCACGACTATACTTATGGGCAAATGAATGAACTTTGGGAATATGTCTTAGGGATAGTTAAAGCTTAGTGCTGAATTGAGAGCAGAAATTCTTCGGCAGAGTGATGCGAAATGGTACAATTAGCGTCTAATCTAGTACAGGCGAACTATTAAAAAGATAGAATGTCTGATTTAATTTTGTTTTGGCATCGTCGCGATTTACGCATTTCAGACAATACAGGACTTGCGGCAGCGCGATCGCACTCGTCTAAAGTCGTGGGTGTGTTTTGCCTCGACCCGAATATTTTAGAACGAGATGATATTGCCCCAGCTAGAGTAACTTATATGATTGGCTGTTTGCAAGCACTACAAAAGCGATATGCTGAAGTTGGCAGCCAATTATTAATATTGCACGCCAATCCGCTGCAAGCGATACCCGCACTAGCTGCGGCTTTAAAAGCTAAAGCCGTATTTTGGAATTGGGATGTAGAACCGTATTCTCAAATACGCGATCGCACTATCATCGATGCGTTAAAAGAAAAAGGCATTCTGTTTCTCGATCAAAACTGGGATCAGATTCTCCACTTTCCCGAAGAGATTCGCAGTGGTGCCAATCAACCTTACACAGTTTACACTCCTTTTTGGAAGAATTGGATTAGCAAACCGAAAGCTAACCCAGTCGCAACTCTGGAAAATGCCGAAGGATTGACGGAAGCTGAAGCGGAAATTGCCAAACTTAATGGTGCGATCGCATTACCGACAGCGAAAGATTTAGGATTTCTTTGGGATCGAGACTTAGTAATCGCACCAGGAGAAGCGGCAGCACTTGAAAAGCTAGAGGAATTTACTAACTCTGCCATCTATGAATATAAAGAACAGCGGGATTTTCCCGCAATTAACGGGACATCTCAACTGAGTGCGGCTTTTAAATTTGGAGCGATCGGCATTCGCACCGTTTGGCAAGCAACTTTAGAAGCGCTACAAAACAGCCGCAGTGATGAAACACAAATTAACATCCGCACATGGCAACAAGAAATCGCGTGGCGGGATTTTTATCAACACGCAATGTACAACTTCCCAGAATTAGCTGAAGGTGCTTTCCGCGTAACTTTGAAAAACTTTCCTTGGCAAATTAACGAAGAATACTTTCAAGCTTGGTGCGAAGGTAAAACAGGTTATCCGATAGTAGATGCAGCCATGCGGCAAATGAATGAACTCGGTTGGATGCATAATCGCTGCCGGATGATTGTTGCCAGTTTCCTCACCAAAGACTTGCTGATAAATCCCCAATTGGGAGAAAAATACTTTATGCAGAAGCTGATTGACGGTGATTTATCTGCTAATAACGGGGGTTGGCAATGGAGTGCTTCTAGCGGGATGGACCCCAAACCCTTGCGGATTTTCAACCCTGCCAGTCAAGCGCAAAAATTCGATCCCGAAGGAGAATATATCCGGGAATGGGTTCCCGAATTGCGCTCTATGGATACAGAATATTTAGTTACAGGGAAAATTTCACCTTTGGAACGTGAGGCTGTTGGCTATCCTCAGCCAATTGTGGATCACAATCTACAGCAACGCCAGTTTAAAGGACTTTATCAACAGCAAAGAGAGAGTATACCGACGCTGGGATAGGGAGATGGGGGGATGGGGAGATGGGGGGACAAGGGGACAAGGGGGACAAGGAGGACAAGAGGGACAAGGGGGACAAGGGGGACAAGGGGGACAAGGAGGGAGATGAGGGAGATGAAGAATTAATTCCTTTCCCCTTTTCCCTTTAACCTTATCCCCTCTTCAAAATACCCAATGACAAATAATTAACAATCAATGTCAGTCAGGATAAACAAGTGCCATAGTTAAGGCTAAAAGATACTTGAATCAAAATAATGATTAAAGTATCAAGCTTTACTCTTGCGGTTTATGTCTTCGCCCGTTGATCGCCCTTTGAAATTTGAAGTCAAGCTACCATCATCCCATCCGGAATTATTAGAAGGATTGGATACATTGCTGCGCTTGGGTTTGATATCCGATGCCCAAGTTAAGCAAATAGCCTTTGAATTTCTCGTTTGTCAGATGGTGTCGCAACCTGAGACTAAACCAGAATTGCAGGTAGCATTTACAACTACCGAACCTGCGAAAGCCGCAGCAGTACCACAAAAGCCTGTTAAATCGAACTTGATCGCAACGATGTTGCAATCATTGGGGGCAGAATTAAGTGTCCGCTGGCTGCTATTTTTAGGTGTATTTCTGGTAGTGGTGTCCTCTGGGGTGTTGGCTGCAAGTCAGTGGGAGAGATTCCCCGCTTCCGGACAGTATGGAGTTTTGTTAGCTTATACTTTGAGTTTCTGGGGGTTGAGTTTTTGGGCAGGCAAACAGCCTAATCTCAGATTAACGGCACAGACATTGTTAATTGTCACTCTTTTATTAGTGCCGGTGAATTTTTGGGCGATGGATAGCTTCAAGTTGTGGCAAAATCCTGTGGATTGGTTAGTAATAGCGATCGCTTTTCCTATCCTCACAACTATTACTATTTTACTTTGCAACAATCGCTTATTTATCGCCAATTCGCCAATCGGGAAATTGCCTCTAGTAAATATTTTGGCGCTGTCATACTTACACTGGGGCTGGAAATTACCAGGATTTCCCTTAATTGCCGTTTATTTGGCGATGATCGGCACAACTATCATTACCGTATATCACAATCGCAATCGATTTTCCCCAAATCTTTCGCAAAAAGAAGAACATAAGCGCGTCGGACTTGGTATCACTTTACCTGCCTTAATAGTAGTTTATGCTTTGGCGGTGTTATTAGTCCGGGCGATTTTTGTTGTCCGAGTAGATATCACCCAGTTAGGTTTAGCTATTGGAATTTGCGGTTGGTTAGTCGCTTGGTTAGCGCAAAGAGGAGTGGGAGAGGTAAGGGGACAAGGGGGACAAGGGGGACAAGGGGGACAAGGGGGACAAGGGGGACAAGGGGGACAAGGGGGACAAGGGGGACTTTTTGGAGGAATTTCTTCCTCATCTTCCTCGTCTTCCTTGTCTCCCCCCTCTCCCTTGTCTCCCTTGTCTCCCCCCTCCCCCACTCCTCAACTACCGTGGGAAATCCTGGGGGGAATCTTACTTTTCCTCGGTTGGTTAGTAACGGTGGTATCATCACCTTTGCAAGCGATCGCTGTTAGCGGTTTGAGTTTGTGGTTTTTCAACCGTCGTTTGCAACAACATGCTTTTAAAGTTGATTTAGCGGCAATTTTCGTTATAGGCTTGCAGACAGTTTGGCTAGCTTGGCGGTTGATACCTGCTGAATTACAAGAATCAGCGATCGCTATTGCAACAAAACTCACCAATTCACAAAACGAACCTTGGGCGTTACTGAGTGTAGCTTTATTTCCCTACCTAATTTTCATGGTAGCGCTAACAAATCGAATTTATCGCACACAAAAGCGGGAATTAGCTAATTTTGGGGATAATTTAACGCTTTTATTCGGAATTTTCTTAACTACCATCGCTTTAGTCAATCCGATATTGCGATCGCTAAATTTACTCTTTTCCACAATAACTCTCGCAGCAGTCACCCATCAGGAGATAAGGAGACAAGGGGACAGGGGGACAGGGGGACAAGGAGGACAAGGAGGACAAGGAGGACAAGGGGAGGAATTACCCATTCCCCATTCCCCATTACCCACTTCCCTGATATATCTGACACACATCACCGGGGTACTAACACTTTGCTCTACAATTGATTGGCTGTTCCCAAATTTGCATACTCAAGTCTGGGCAAGCATTTTGTTAGCGCTGATGGTTGCAGAGTGGCTGCAAAGTGTCGGACATGAAATCTGGCGGCGTAGTGCATGGCACATCGGTTTCGGATTGGCGGTAACTAGCTATTTACTACTTTGGGTGAATGCTGACGCGTCTTGGACAGGCGGTATAATCAACAATCAAAATTGGGGCTTAATTTGGTTAATTACCCCCATCACTCTCACCGTAATTGCTAGCCGCACTTCTGCACCGCGACGCATTACCAGCAGTTACTTCAGCGTTTTGACGTTGTTAGCGGCACAGTTACTTATTTTACCTTTGCCCGGAACCAGATTAATTGGTTTAGGTGTGGGTACAGCGGGGATGTTTGCAAACACGCGCTATTTGCGAAACAATCAATCTGCGGGAACTACGGTAGGTTTTGGGCTGAGTTTTCTTGCTGTGCTGCTGTGGGATGGCGTTTTTAATTTACCGCATCTATCGCTAGATGGATGGTTTGTTGTGGGAGCGATCGCTATCTTCAGTTTATGGTTTGCGAGCAAAGCACTCAGTCGAGGTGAAGAATTAGCCGCTATATATGCAATTGTCACCGACAAATGGGCGATCGCATTATGTAGTTTTGAGTTATTGACTTTAACACTGCACTCGCTGCTTGTTTACCAAAGCTTTGCTATCCTCGGTTTTTTATACTTAACTTCCACAGTATTAACTTTGGCTGCGATCGTTTATCGCAGTTGGCGACAACCGACAAATTTAGCATTTTATGGCATCGGTTGGTGTCTGGAATTGTTGATAGCTCAAGTTTTCGGCTTTGGCAAAGGCGATATTATCAAGATAGCGATCGCTAACATCGCTTTAGGTTTAATAACTCAGCTTTTTGGTGAATGGTGGCGAAGGCGACATCAATTATCAAAAATGCCTAGTAGTTTCCACATATTACCTTTAATATATGGTGCATTCAGCGTATTGCTGCGTTTAAACACCTTTACCGAATGGACGGGTTTATATTCTTTAGGTGTAGCTTTGATTGTAATTGGTGTAGGGCGACGCCACCAAGATTTAAAACCGCTACTTTATTTAGGAATCACAGGCATATCAATTTCCGCTTATGAACTTTTGTTCTATCAAATGTCCCAAGCTTCGGGAGGTGCTTGGGGTGATGGATTGATTGCCATGTCCGCTTTGGGCGCAAGCATCATGTATGCTTATCGTATACTGTCGCCTTGGCTAATTAACTATTTACGTCTTACACCCGAAGAATTAAAAGGAATTGCTCATTTTCACTGGGCTTGGAGTAGTTGCTTATTAATGGCAGCCATTACCGCTCCCATCGCCGTCAATCGCCTGGTAGGATTAGCAACAGGTGCTTTTTTGATTCGCTACGCCATTTTTCAAGGACGCCGTACCCAAAATTCTGTACAGACGTTCCACCGGAACGTCTCTACAGATGAAATCTGGGTTTACCTAGGTTTATTAGAATTTGCTGGTATGCGAATTTACTGGCGCGAAACGGCAGTAGGACAGTTATTAACTGGTGTTTTAGTTCCTTGGAATGGTGCGATCGCCTGTCTAGTTGCCTATTTTCTCTACATCTTACCTTGGGAGAGTTGGGGCTGGTCGAAAAAACCTTGGCAACTCGCTGCATACATAATTCCACTGATTATTTTATGGGAAACTCGACTGCAAGTATACCCGATTACGATAGCGATCGCTGCTGGGTATTACATCTTCCTCGCCAAGATTCGCCAAAATATTCGTTTTACCTACATCAGTGTCGCCTTGATTGATTGGGCATTATTTCGCTGGTTTTGGGATTTACATCTCACAGATACTTTGTGGTACATCACACCGATGGGATTATCACTACTATATATTGCTCAAGTTGATGTAAATCTCGTCCTTCCAGATTATAAAACATCTCGTCACTACTTACGATTGTTAGGCAGCAGCATAATTTGTGGATGGGCAATTTTATTTCATATTGAAAGTGCGATCGTACCGGGAATTTTCAGCCTCATCGCCATATTTGCCGGATTAGCTTTACGAGTGCGGGCTTTTCTCTACGTTGGTACAGCCACATTTTTCATTACCAGTATTTATCAACTGATAATTTTCAGCTTGCGATATCCCTTTTTAAAATGGGTGATTGGCTTGTTTGTCGGTATCGTGCTGATTTCGATTGCAGCCAACTTTGAAACCCGTCGCGCTCAAATAAATTCTTTACTTCGCAGCACTAGCGATGGATTTCAAGAATGGGAGTAAGTTCGTAATAAGTAAGTCGAAGCAGAAAAATTCAATTGGCTTGAAGAAATATAAATTATCTGTAGAATCTGGCTTAAAAAGGTGTGGATGTTCCTCCCCCTTTAGAGTCCGTTTGAAAAGTATTGTTATTAACATCAAAACGAAACAACCTAACCCTCCTGCCCCCTTCCCTACGTTCACGCAGCGTCTCGTTCGCGAAGCGTCTCGAAGAGAAGAGAGGGAATGGGGGTTTCAAAGCCTCTCCCCCTGTGGGGGAGAGGTTTGGAGAGGGGTTTGGGGTGAGAGGACTTTCCAAACATAATAAAAACAGAGACATTAATTTAAATGCCTCTGCTCATTTCTTCATCCTATGCGCTCTTAATCCATCCTCAAACTGTGTTTTTCTACATCAGTTTAAGCTTTTCAATATTTGTTTCCAGTCCAGAGACTATCAGAGAAATCATCTGTAAAATCGCGGCTCTATCACCCGTTTTGCAACGCTCAAATAACAAATGAACATCCACCAACCCCGTCTCAATTGCTGATTTTAACACTGTATTTTCACTTGCTTTGAGATTATTATTTGCACAAGCGGTGTAAAGCACTACTCCCGCCATAGTGTACATATCTAACATTGGTTCATCACCATTGTTATTGACAATCTGGGGAAAGTTTGATAAAGGATGGACGAACTGGTCAAAAGTTAATTGGGTCATGATTTTGGTCAAATCGATACTTGAATAAGTTCAAACTCCAGATGAAAAAGAGGGGGAAACAAGAGGCAGTGCGTTGCGAAGCGCTAGTTTCGTGCGAAGGTCACGAACCTTGAGGCATAGCCTTTGTTGGGGTTCCCCCCGTCTTAATTGTTGAATCAGGTACGGAATTTTAAGTTTGTCTTATGTTGCTAAATGTGTGCTAGCATATATACTGAAAAGAAGAGGGACAAAAAACCCTTGGATTCCTTACTTGAAATTGAAAGCTAGCTATAAGAGTGAAAAGCTGGCTTTTAGGGTCATCTGCCTTTTTTTGATTCTTCTGCTTCAGTGACTTAGTGCTTCACACCTTAATCATAAGCTTGTCATTTTTATTTGTCAAGATGTCATTTAAAAATGACTAACAAAATCGTCCTGCTTTTGAGATGTCATGAGAGAAAATAAAAGGTAGGAGTAGTGTTGAGAAGTTCAAATTATGACTGATAGAAGACGTTCTGACGATTACAAGCAGGTCAGCGGCTACATTCCGATAGACTTAGCGCGGGAGTTTAAAAGCATCTGCGCTCGCGAAGGAGTGTCCCAAAGCGACGCATTAGAAGAGATGACGCGTGAGTGGCTAGCTAAAAGAACAGGTGTCCACTCAGCAAAGACTGAACCTGCTCGTCCGAAAACAATTGCTGAGGTAGTTCAGGTAAACATGACAAAACTTAAGGGCTGCGGAGTGAAAAACTTGCGAGCGATCGCCAAAGCAGAAGTACTACCCACACCAGGAGACTTTGCCATCATCACATCAGCTTTAGGTATTCCTGAGGAAGAACGAAAAATAATTTGGCAAGAAACTTTCAAAATTTCCGTGTTTTCCGATTTGAGGAGTGTAAATATATGTAAAGAGTCTGAAAGTATAAAAGATGAGCACGAGTATTCTTCGGATATTGAACCTACCGGGTTGGAACTATAAAATGTCCCATGAGGGAGTTTCCATCCTTGCTCCCACAAAGCGGGATGCTACCGACCTTGCCCAAAGCTATGGAGATGCTCTCAGCGAAACTGCGGCAAAACTTAACGGTAAGGTGCGAATCAAATGGAGGGGCTGTAAAAATCCAATCGAATTTTTCGGGTGGATGTCTTCCACTGGTGCACCCACACCCTCAGAAACTGCCGAACGTATTTTGCGTTCTGGGGGTGCAGTCTTTTGCAGCCAAGTGCATATCCCAAAAGGGTTATTGTACCGAATGGTTGCAGCCGCTGAAAACGAGCGTCCGATTAGCATTGTCAGACAAGACAATCGCAAGCAAATCATAGTCAACCAGCCAATGGCTGACATGTTAGATACTCCCCCGGAGGTTGCTACCCAAAGAATAATGACTCAATTTTGGCTTCCTGAAGATTTGGCAGAACTAGAACAACGGCTACGCAGTAATAGCGAGTTTACCTGGACTTACTCTGCTGGACTCAACGAGCAAGCTTGGGCAATTTTAACAACTCACTTTGAGGCATTTGAGGTTGAGGGCATTTGGTACAGACAGGGAACCTGCTTATCAACTCCTCAGCTTGTGGCAATTCCACCTGGGGCTTTTGCTCCGGTTTAAGTAGGTGGGCAATTTAAACCGAAGAATTACGGTTGTGCATAAATTCTTGCTTTCAGGGTGCGCTCCTTACTTAAGACAATTATTAAAAGTGTATTAATATTAAGTTCGATTTATGAATGAAAATTCCCACAAAACCGCGCTTTGGCTGTGGGAAATATTAAGAAGAGTGAATTATTTTTCATTTTCGAGAGTTTAATCAGCGTGAGGGAATTACCTTTGCTGCTTTTCGCGCTGCGTGCGTCTGGTATCCCTACGCTATCCCAAGCAAGAGCGCAGCGTATAAGTGATTGAGAAGAAAAGCAATCTTTCGCTGCGGACAACCATGACAAGTCTTTAACCGGACACGATATGAAGAGCGCGATCGCTTCCACTTGAATTTAGGTAGGGGCAATTCATGAATTGCCCCTACAAGACTTTATTGTTTCGGCTCATTCCTAATTTGCTAAAAGCACCTTTTCAGCTGCTGATTCCATCATTAATAGGCTTATCAAGCTTTTTGCGATCACCTCTGGGTCAAGAACGAAATCTACTTTCCCAGTGTCAATAGCTGCCTTGGGCATACTGAAGAACTGGGAAGTAGCTTCATCCTGAGCGATCGTCGTACCACCATACTTTTTAATTGCCGTCATTCCCAAAGCACCATCTCTGCCCAACCCAGTTAAAACAATAGCAGTTGCCCGCAATCCGTAACTAACTGCTACTGACATGAATAGCTTATCAACTGAGGGACGGACAAAGTTCATCTTTTGCTGGTTTAACAGAGACAGCCTACCGTCAGGATTGACAACTAAGTGGCGATCGGGGACATAAGTGTAAACCGTCCCTGGACGTACTACATCCCCTAATTCTGCCTGCTTAACCCGCAGCGCTGTGTGTCGGCTGAGGATTTCTGCCAGATGACTCTTGTAGTCAGGATTCATATGCTGAACTACAATAATGGCGGCAGGAAAATCTGCTGGTAAGGGGAGTAATCTAAACGCCATAGACCGTAACAAGTCGTAGCAATACGGACTCCCCCAGACCACTCCTTAAGCAAGAGTAGCTGTTATCTCTAAGCGTTAAAGTTCGTACCTTGGGGTGTCGAGC
>JAESGF010000158.1_pt1 | contig 50629 bp, 46 predicted proteins | sample 9269621 | NCBI WGS metagenome assembly JAESGF01 (sample SAMN14515066, study PRJNA621663) | algae metagenome | isolation source: Tolypothrix carrinoi HA7290-LM1 and co-occurring heterotrophs from dry rock... | place: USA: Makauwahi cave, Kauai, Hawaii | collected 2011-01-06
CCAAACCCCCCCCTTTTGGGGGGTGGGGGGGCGCGCGTTGGGGGGGGGGGGGGGGCCCTCGACGCCGGTCTCCCCACCCGTCTCGCTGCGCTCAACACCCTCCCCATGAAGGGGAGGGATCGCCTCAGATCGCCTTGCCCATCCGCACCAGCGGCACCGCCGCGCCGCCGCGGTCGTCCTCGATCGCCTCGATCGGCGCGAACCCGTAGGCCGCGTACAGCGGCTGGCCGGACAGCGTCGCCATCAGCTCCAGCCGCGTGAACCCCTCGGCCCGCGCTGCGTCCTCACACAGCTTGAGGATCAACCGCCCGACGCCCCGTCGGGCGAACGCCGGGTTCGTGTACATCGCCCGCACCCGCGCCGGCTCGTTGGACGGGTCCAGCAGGGCCGCGTCGCGCCCCGGCGTATGGTCGCCGCCATAGAGCGTGGCGCGCCGGCTCCAGCCGCCGCAGCCCGCGACCTCATCCCCGTGCTCCACGACGAAGTAGGTCCCGTCGACGATCAGCTGCCGGTCCAGGCCCATGATCATCCGGCTGGACGCGATCTGGTCCGGCGTCAGGAAGCCACGCTGCAATTCGCCGATGGCGGCGTCCATCACCGCCTCCAAGGCCGGGATGTCGTCGGCCGTCGCCACCCGGTGCGTCAGGGCCACGGCTACTCCGCGGCCCTCGGTACGTCGTCGACGAGGCTGGGCGATGGCCGGCGCGGCGCCGGACCCCAGCCGTAGCGGTCGTGCAGCCAGCCCCGCACCCGCACGAAGCGGGCGGAGTAGACCTTCGGCGCCGCCAGCATCACCGGCGTCAGCACCAGGGTCAGCAGGGTCGCGAAAGACAGACCCCACACGACGGCGCCCGACAGCTGCACCCACCACTCCGAACCCGGCGCGGCGAATTCTATGTGTCCGGCGCGGAAGTTGGGGTGGACCTGGAACATCAGGGGCAGGAGGCCCACCACCGTCACCAGGGTGGTCAGCAGCACCGGCCGGAACCGCTGGGCCGCGGCGCGGACGGCCGCCTCGTCGGCGGCATGGCCCTCGTGACGCAGGTGATAGAACGTATCCACCAGCACGATGTTGTGGCCGACGACCACGCCGAACAAGGCGACGACGCCGGTGCCCACCATGATCACCGAGATATAGTCGAACGTGCCCGCCAGATTGACCTGGATGCCCAACAGGACGCCGACCGTCGACAGGATCACCGCCGAGAGGGTGACGACCACGCCGTAGAAGCTGTTGAACTGCCACAGCAAGATGACGAACATCATGAAGATGGAGGCGGCCATGGCCGCGGCGAAGAACTGCGCCGCCTCCTGGCCTTCCTCGTCGGCCCCGGTGAATTTCCAGGTCACCGCAGGGTCGAGCGGCGAGGTCTCCAGCCACTTGCGAATCTCGGTGATCTTCAGGTTGGCGGCGACGCCGTCGGCGGCGTTGGCCTGCACCATGACCAGCCGCTGGCCGTCGCGGCGCTGGATTTGGGTCACCTGCTGGTTTGGGACCTGCTTGATGAAGTAGCTGACCGGCACCGGACCCTGCGCGGTCGTGATCTTCAGCTGGTCGAGGGCGGCCACGTTGCGCGCCTCGGGCGGGAAGCGGACGCGGATGTCCAACTCATCCTCGGCGTCGTCGGGGCGGAACCTGCCCATCAGCACGCCGCCGGTCAGGAACTGGATGGTCTGGCCCACCGACAGCACGTCGACGCCGTAGCGGCCGGCGGCCTCGCGGTCGACGGCCAGGTTCCACTCGATCCCGGGCGAGGTGCGGTTGTCCTCGAGCTCGATCAGCTGCGGGTCCGAGCCCAGCTTGGCCTTCACGATCTCGGCGGCGGCGGCGAGCGACGTGGGATCGTGGCTCTGCAGCTGGACCTGCACGTCCTTGCCGATCGGCGGCCCGTTCTGCGGCCCGCGCACCTCGACCTGCATGCCGGGGATGTCGGAAACCCGCTTGCGAACCTCGGCCTCGATGTCGCGGCCGCGCAGGCCCAGCGCCTGGCGTTCCTCGAAGTCCAGGAAGTCCACGCGGATCCGGCCAATGGTGTCGTTGGGCGCCGAGTTGGGGCCGCCGTTCGAGCTGAAGCCGCCCGCGCGCACATAGATGGACTCCAGGCCCTTCAACCCGTTCAGCCGCTGCTCCACCTGCTCCACCAGGGCGTTCTGCGCCTCTGGCGAGAGGTTGCCGCGCGCCTTGACGAACACCTGGGTGAACTCCGGGTCCTCCTCGATGAAGAACTCGGTGCGGTGCGGCGTGCTGCCGAACCACATGAAGATCCCGATCACCACGAGGACGCCCGCGGCCATCGTGCGGGTAGGGTGATTGCCGAGCCAGGTGATGGCGTTGGCGTACCAGCCCATGAAGCCCTTCATCTGGCGCGGGTCGCCGTGCTCGGACTTCAAGATCTCCGCGAGGTGCTCCTCGTCGACCGCGGCCTTGCGCCCGAAGATCGAGCCGAGCGCAGGGGTGAACACCAGCGCCACGAAGATCGACGCCCCCAGCACGAAGAACAGCGTCAGCGGCAGGAAGCTCATGAACTTCCCGCTGATCGAGTTCCAGAACATGAAAGGCACGAAGGCGCAGAGCGTCGTCAGCGTGCCGTTCATCACCGGCCAGAACATCCGCTTGCCAGCGGCGGCGAAGGCTTCGGCCTTGGGGAAGCCCTCGGCCATCTTCCGGTCGGCGTATTCGACCACCACGATGCCGCCGTCCACCAGGATGCCGACCGCGAGCACCATGCCGAACATCACCATCTGGTTCAGCGTGATGCCCATGCCGTTCAGCATCAGGAACGCCAGCATGAAGCAGATCGGGATCGAGGCGCCGACCATCAGGCCCTGACGGATGCCGAGGCTCGCCACGATGATCAGCATCACCAGCAGGGAGGCCGAGAGCAGGCCGCTCTCCAGCACCACGAGGGTTCGCCCGATGAACTCGCTCTCGTCGTAGATGTAGTCGACCCGGATCGTCGCCGGCCACCGCTTGGCTTCGGCCTCCGTCGCCTTCTTGATGGTCTCGACGGTCTCCAGGATGTTGGAGCCGCCGCGCTTCGAAACTTCCAGGATGAACGCCGGATGGCCGTTGAAGCGGCTGATCGAGGACGGATCCTTGAAGGTGCGGCGCACGTCGCCGATGTCGCCGACGGTCACCAGCCGGTCGCCATTCTTCTTGATCGGCAGCGCCAGGATGTCGGACGGGTCCTCGACCACGCCCGGCACCTTCACGGCGAACTGGCCGGGACCCGAGCGCAGCGAGCCGGCGGGCACCAGCTGGTTATTGCGGCCGATCACCTGCGCGAGCTCGCCCGTGGTGACGTTGTAGGCCTCCATACGCACGGGATCGATGACGACCTCGAGGACCTCCTCGCGCGCGCCGCCCATGTAGACCTCGAGCACGCCGTCGGTGCCCTCCAGCCGCTCCTTCAGGCCGCGGGCCACGCGATGCAGCTCACGCTCGGGCGCCGCACCCGAGACGACGATGCCGATCACCGGCTCGCCCGAGAAGTTCATCTCCTCGATGATCGGCTCTTCCGCGTCCGGCGGGAACTCGCCGCGCGCCAGGTCGACCTTGGCGCGGACGTCCTCCAGCGCCTTGTCCTTGTCGAAGTCGGCTTCGAACTCCAGCGTCACCACGGCCACGCTCTCGCGGGCCACGGCGTTCATCGACTTGATGCCCTGGATGGTCTGCAGCTCGACCTCCAGCGGCTTCACCAGCAGCCGCTCGGCGTCCTCGGGCGAGACGCCGGGGTAGGGGACCACCACCGAGATATAGGGCAGGTCGATGTCGGGCTCGCTCTCGCGAGGCATTCCCAGATAGGCGAAGAAGCCGAACAGAGCGGCGATGAGCGTCACGCCCAGCACCACCTTGCGCCGCTTCAGGGCTCCGTCGATCAGCGCGCCGACCATGTCTTCCTCCCGGGACGGCGGCGCTTAGCGCGCGGCCGCCACCCGAACCTTCTGGCCGTCGGCGACGAACGACTGGCCGACCGTGATCACGCGCACCTGGCCGGCGAGCCCGCTCACCCACATGCCCTCGGGCGTCTGCTCGATGACGCTCACCGGCGCGAACGCCACGCGGTTGTCGGGCAGCACGTAACGGACGCCCTGGCGGCCGGCGGCGTCCAGCACCAACGCCGACACCGGCACCAGGTGGGCTGCGCCCGCGCCGGCGCCGATGCGCAGCTCGGCCGACAGGCCCGACCGCACCGCGTTCGATGGGTTCTGGACCGCGACCTCGATGTGATAGGTCCGGGTCTGCGGATCGGCGTCTTGCGCGACGTAGCGCACCCGGCCGTTCAGCAGCGGCCCGGCGGTCAGCTTGGCGGCCGCCGGCGCGCCCACGCGCAGCCGGGCGGCGTCGGTCTCGGGCACGTCGCCCACCACCAGCAGCGGGTTGAGCTCGATCATCGTGCCGCAGGCTTGGCCGGGCGCGAGATAGGTCCCGATCTCGGCGTCGCGGCGGTCGAACACGCCGTCGAACGGCGCGCGGATGTTCACCTGGGCCAACGCGATTTCGGCCTGGCGTACGCCGGCTTGGGCCGCGTCGAGCGCCGCCTGGGTCTCCAGCACCTGGGTCTGCGAGCGATAGCCCTTCTCGGCGAGCTGCTGGGCCGCCTGCCGCTGCAGCTGGCGCGAGCGGAGCATGGCGCGGGCCTGATCGAGGCTGGCCTGGCGCGCGTCCACCGCCAGCCGGCACAGCACCTGGCCGCGGCGGACAAACGTGCCTTCCCGAGCGGGGGCCTCGGCGACGACGCCGGCGGTTTCCGACCGCACCACCACGGCGCGGGCAGCTTCGGTGCGGCCGCGCAACACGACGTCCACCTGGCGCACTGTCTCCGGCGTCAACGCCGCCTGGACGCTGGGGATGGTGGTCGCGGTCGTCTTGGCCTGGGCGACGTTCGGCGCCTTCTCGGCCCCGCCGAAGATCGAGCCGATCAGGAAGTAGAGGGCGAGCAGCCCCAGGACGATCAGGATGAATAGGTATTGCGGCTTCAAGCGTGCCAAGATCGTCGTCTCCCCGGGCCCCGTCCGGGCCGCCTTATGTCCGGCGGCCGTTCTCCGACCTGCCGCTTGTGATGCCGCTGTTATGCGAGCGCAAATGAATTTGCGGTCACGGACTTAGCGTAGAACTATTGGCCGCAGGGACGAGCCTGGATTGTGCCTCGGCAGACACACCCGCAGGACGCGACCCCCTCAACTGTATCGATTTACAGAGTATAGGAAACACCGCCGGTGCGCTACCTCCACACCATGGTCCGGGTCGCCGACCTAGACGCGTCGCTCGACTTCTACGTGAACAAGCTGGGGCTCAAGGAGCTGTACCGCAGCGAGCACGAGGCTGGCCGCTTCACGCTGGTCTTCTTGTGCGCCCCTGGCGACGAGGAACTGGCCCGCCAGAAAAAGGCGCCGCTGGTCGAACTGACCTTCAACTGGGATCCCGAGGCTTACGAAGGCGGCCGCAATTTTGGCCACCTGGCCTACCAGGTCGATGACATCTACGCTGTATGCCAGCGGCTGAAGGACGGCGGCGTCACGATCAATCGCCCGCCGCGGGACGGGCACATGGCTTTCGTGCGATCGCCGGACAATATCTCGATCGAGCTGCTGCAGGCCGGCGAACGCAAGCCGCCGGCCGAGCCCTGGGCGTCGATGCCCAACGTCGGCGTCTGGTAGCGGCTAGTCGCCCGTCTCCTGGGGCGGAAAGGTTCGTCCTGAGAGCAGGTTCGCCATGAACAGCAGGTTGCGCGCGGCGTTGCGGCCCACCCGGTCGGAGTAGTCGTGCGCCTGGTCGGTGTCGGTGTAGTCCGGCCCCGGTCCCGGCCCCAGGTGCCAATAGGTCCAGGACTGACCGGGCACGGTGAAGCCCAGGTCGATCAGCGGCTGGCAGACCGTGGCCACGATGTGGTGCGCGCCGTCCTCGTTGCCGGTCACCACCACGCCCGCGACGCGGCCCATGGCCGGGCTGCGCCCCTGATCGTCGCTTTCGCTGAAGAAGGCGTCCATCCGCTCCAGGGCCCGCTGGCAGACGCTGGACATCTGGCCCATCCAGGTGGGTGTCGCCATCACCAGGATCTCGGCGGCGAGGATCTTCTCGCGCACCGTCGGCCACTCGTCCCCGGCGCCCATGTCGGACTTCACGCCGGGCTTGATGTTAAGATCGACCAGCCGGACGATCTCGGTCTCGACCCCGGCCTTCTCGAACTCGCCGGTCAGCACCTTGGCCAGGGCTTCGGTGCTGGAGCTCTCAGGCGAGGGCTTGAGGGTGCAGTTCAGGACGAGCGCGCGCATGACCGCCGAACGGGCGGCGCAGCGGCTACGTTCCGCCCCGGGGCGGGCGGCGTCCTCCTAGGCGCTCAGATCAGCCGAAGATCTTGTCCATGAGGACGTAGAGCGCGGCGAAGCCCACGCCGATTCCCACGAACGGGGCCAGGATCACGGCGCATTGCGAATGCAGCCGCTCCGGCGGCCGGGACATGTCGATCATCTCTAGTCTCCTCCCGAGCCTCTGACGGGCTCTGGACGTCAACTTTGATACGGCAAGCCGGTTGCCGCAAGCCTCCGTGATCGCACGGTTTTTCCTGACGTAGGGGCAGGGGGCGAACGCCGGGTTCGACGCTTTTGATGCGACGGCTCCTCGTACCGCTTGCGCCGCCGAACGACGCCGCGTATATCGCCGGCCCTCGACGGCTGATCCTCGGTAGCTCAGTTGGTAGAGCAGGCGACTGTTAATCGCCGGGTCGCAGGTTCGAGTCCTGCCCGGGGAGCCATCGCGGAAGTCCGCGAAACTCCCATGCCGTCGAGAGGAACTCCCTCTAATCGTCCCGTTCGCGGCCGTACTCGGCGTCGTGCACGGGCGCGTCCGGCGCCTGGCGCTCCAGCGATTCGCGGTACGCCAGGCAGCCCCGCAGGAATCGCGGCCACGGCGGGACCGCGATGCGGGGCTCCAGCTTCTCCGGCAGCAGCCCCCAGAGCTGCGGGTGGTGCCAGCACAGCTCGTGGCCGGTCGAATCGCGGTGCGCCCGGATCCCGGCGCGCAGCCGCTTCACCTCCGCCAGGAGCTCGTCCCGGCTGAGCGTTGCAAGATCGTCGTCCATGAGGGCGAAACGCCCGAGCGGCCGCTTCGGGCGAAAAAAGAGCCCGGCGCGAGCGCCGGGCCAAAAAAAGTCGGTGATGGTGGGGTGTCTTCAAGGAAGACGTCGTGGACCGTCCGCCGCTTCGGTTAATCGGTCGTAAACGCATATCGAGGTCTGCCGACCGTGCCCGGACGCGCCGCTTGGTCACAGACCTCGCCCGCGGGCTGGACGAACGCCGCGGATCAGCTAACCAGCAGGATCGACGAACCTCCCGACGCGGAACACCTCCATGCGCATCCATTTCACCGGCATCGCCGGCGCCGGCATGAGCGCGGCGGCCCTGATGATGCGCGAGGCCGGCCACCAGGTCTCGGGCTCGGACGAGGACGTCTTCCCGCCGATGTCGACCTATGTCGAAGGCTTGGGCTTCCCGTTTTTCCGCCGGTTCGACGCGGCGAACCTGCCCGCCGACCTCGACGTCCTGGTGCTGGGCGCCTCGGCCAAGCTGGGCGGCGAGGCCAATCCCGAGGTCCAGGCGGCCCGCGCCCGCGGCGTCCGCGTCACCACCTTCCCGCAGATGGTGGCCGAGGCCACCGAGGACCGCCGCAACACCGTCGTCGCCGGCTCGTTCGGCAAGTCCACCTGCACGGCGCTGCTGGCCCACGTGCTGCGCGAGGCCGGCCATGACGCCGGCTGGATGATCGGCGCCATCTCGCCCTCGCTGCCCGACACCGGCCACTGGGGCCAGGCGGCCGAGGTGATCCTCGAGGGCGACGAGTACATCGTCGGCCCCGACGACCGCCGCTCGAAGTTCGTGCTCTACCACCCGCGCGACGTGCTGCTGACCTCCCTGGTCCACGACCACGTCAACGTCTTCCCGACCTTCGCCGACTACGAGGCGCCGTTCCGCGAGCTGCTGCGCCTGCTGCCGGCGGACGGCCTGCTGGTCGCCCGCGAGCACCCCGCCATCCGCGCCATCGCCGGCGAGGCCGCCAGCCGTATCGTCTGGTACGACGTGCAGCAGGGCGACTGGTGCGCCGAGGACGTCGTCTTCGGCGACGTCACCCGCTTCACCCTCAAGGGTCCGAACGGCCGCCGCCTGCGCCTCGCGACCACCCTGCTGGGCGAGCACAACATCGAGAACATCGTCGGCGTCTCCGCCTACGTCCTGGAGCGCGGCCTGGTCAGCGAGACCCAGCTCGCCGCCGCCATGGAAAGCTTCCAGGGCATCCGCCGCCGCCTCGACCGCCTGACCAAGGCCAGCCGCGTCCCGGTCGTCGAGGGCTTCGGCTCGTCCTACGAGAAGGCCCGCTCGGCCATCGAGGCGATGCAGCTGCACTATCCGACCCGGCCGCTCACCGTCGTGTTCGAGCCGCACACCTTCTCCTGGCGCAACCGCGACGCGCTGCCCTGGTACGACACGGTGTTCGAAGGCGTCGCCCGGGTCCTCCTGATCCCGCCGCCCAGCCACGGCGCCGCCAGCCACCAGCAGTCCACCTTCGAGGAGATCGCGGCCCGCATCGCCGCCGCCGGCGTGCCGGTGGACGGCGTCCGCACCGCCGACGCGGCCACCGCCGCCCTCAGCGCGCTGGCCGGCGACGAGGTCGTCCTGCTGCTGTCCTCCGGCCCCCTGCTGGGCCTCCCCGACAGCCTGCCGCCGGTCTTCGACAGCCTCTACGCCGAAGCGGCGGCCGCCTGATCCCTACCGCGGCCCCGGGATCGGCTGGACGTACTGATCCCCGGCGGCCTCGCGATCCTTGAACAGCTGCTTCCGCGGCCCGAGGTAGCCGAACAGGTAGGCGCCCACCTTGCGCATCTGGATCTCCTCCGAGCCCTCGGTGATCCGATACCGCCGGTGGTGCCGGTAGATGTGCTCGAACGGCTTGTGCCGCGAATAGCCGATGCCGCCGTGCACCTGCATGGCCCGGTCGGCGGCCTCGCAGACCAGCCGGTTGGCCCAGTAGTTACACATCGAGACCTTGTCCGAGATCGTCTTCTCGATGGTCTTGTGGTCCATCTTGTCCATCTCCCAGGCGGTCTTGCGGATCAGCTGGCGCAGCATCTCGCACTGGGTGTGCAGCTCGATCAGCGGCCACTGGATCGCCTGGTTCTCGGACAGCGGCTTGCCGAACGGCTTGCGGTCCCGGGCGTACTTCACGCTCTCCTCGATGCAGAACGTCGCCGCGCCCAGCGACGAGGCCGCCTGGCGGATGCGGTTCTGGTGGACGAACGACTGGCCCAGCCCCAGGCCCTTGTCGATCTCGCCCCAGTAGCTGTCCTCGGGCACCCAGACGTTGTTGATCGAGATGCGCGGGTGGTCCGTGGGCATGTTGAACGTCCACAGGTACTCCTCGATCACGAAGCCGGGCGTCTCCTTCGGCACGATGAAGCAGGTGATGCCGGTGGCGTCGCCGTCCTTGCCCGAGGTCCGGGCGAAGACCATGCAGTGGCTGGCCACGTGCATGCCGGTCGTCCACATCTTGGCGCCGTCGATCCGCCAGCCCGGCTTGCCGTCGCGCTCTTCGCGCACGGCCCGGGTGTCCATGTGGGTGGCGTCCGAGCCGTGGTTCGGCTCGGTCAGGCCAAAGCCCGTGCGCATCTGGCCGTTCAGCAGCTTGTCGGCGTAGCGCTCGTACTGCCAGTTCGTCGCGAACTCCTTGAACATCAGCACGAAGGGGTTGTTGCCGACGATCGAGTGCTCGGTCTGCAGGTCGTTGAAAAGACCCAGGCCCTTGGCCGCCAGGTGCTCGCGGATCACCGCCATGGCCAGCTGGCTGCCGCCCTTGCCGCCCATCTCCGTGGGCCAGGCATAGCGGTAGTGTCCGGCGTCGTCGGCCAGCTTCCGCGCCTTGGCCAACAGCGCCTCCCACTCGGGGCGCGGCAGGCCGTCGTTCTCAAAGTCAGTGCGGGCGTATTCGCGCCGATGGTCGAAGAACCGCTCGTTGTCGTCCTGCGCCTGCAGCGGCTTGATCTCGCGCTCGATGAAGTCGTCGAGCTCCTTCAGGTAGTCGACGAGGTCCTGGGGCAGGTCGAAGTCCATGGCGCGCTCCCTCACGTACAGATGTCTTGGCCGGGTCCTGCACGGGGGTGACGTAGCGGAGGCATTTACAAGCCGCCCGCGGCCCCGCCAGATCGGCGTCACACGAGATCAATCGGGATATTCCGTCGGGTCATGGAAGTGGATGTTCGCTCAGCCCTGGATCGCCTGGCCGTGAGGTTGGAGGGCAAGGGCGCGCGCGTGGTCCAGGCCGGGCGGCTGTCCGGCGGGGCCAGCATGGAGACCTGGGCCTTCGAGGTCGAAGGGCCGCGGGCCCCCGACCGCACGATCAGGGACCGGATGATCCTGCGGCGCCGCACCGTCCCCTTCGATCCCGAGACCGCGCGTTCGGTCTCGCTGGCCACCGAGGCGGCGCTCATCAAGGCCGCCCGCGCCAACGGCGCGTTGGCGCCGCCGGTGCTGCACGTCTGCGACGACGAGGACGGGCTGGGCGAGGCCTACATCATGGGCGCCGTCCCCGGCGAAACCCTCGGCCGAAAGATCGTCCACGACGCCGCCTTCGACGCGGTGCGGCCCAAGCTCGCTCGCCAGTGCGGCGAGGTGCTGGCCAAGATCCACGCCACCCCGCCGCCGGCCGAGCTCAACCTCAAGACCGTCGACGCCGTCCACGAGCTCGACCGCTACGAGGAGGTCTACCGCTCCACGGGCGCCCAGCGGCCGATCCTCGAGCTCGCCTTCCAGTACCTGCGCCGGCACACGCCCGAGCCTGTCCCGCCCGTCCTGCTGCACGGCGACTTCCGGAACGGCAACATCATGTTCGACCCGGAGACCGGCGTCGCCGCCGTGCTCGACTGGGAGCTCGCCCACATCGGCGACCCGGCCGAGGACATGGGCTGGATCTGCACCAACTCCTGGCGTTTCGGCCGGCCTGAGAAGCCGGTCGGCGGCTTCGGCGACTACGCCGACCTGCTGGCGGGCTACGCCGCGGCCGGCGGCCGCCCGATCCCGGTCGAGCGCGTCCGCTTCTGGCAGGTGCTGGGCTCGCTCCGCTGGGGCGTCATGTGCCTGACCATGTACATGAGCTGGCAGACCGGCCTCGAGAAGTCGGTCGAGCGCCCGATGATCGGCCGCCGCGTCTCCGAGACCGAAGCCGACCTCGTCGTCCTTCTGGAGCAGGGCCTATGATCACGCACCCGAAGACCGAGGAACTGGTCCAGGCCGTCGCGCTGTGGATCGACCAGATCCGCCCCAGCCTCGACCCCCGCAGCGCCTTCCTGGCCCGCGTCGCCGTCAACGTCCTGTCGGTGGTGGAGCGCGAGCTCACCCAAGGCCCGGCGGCCGAGGGCAGGGCGGTCGAAGCCATGCGCGACCTCCTGGGCCACCCCGAGGGGGAGGCGGCCGACTTCGCCGCCCTCAACACCGAGCTCTGCGCCAGGATCCGCTCAGGCGACCTCACCGTCGAAACCCCCGGCCTCCTCGAAGCCCTCGGCGCCATGGCCCGCGACCAACTCGCCATCGACCAGCCCAAGTACCGGCCGGAGGTGGGGTAGGGGTGGGGGGGCTGCGCCTCCGGAGGCGCTGTTCACAGAGATAGTTATCATTCGGTGCGTCCGCCGATTGGCTGAAAGGAGCTTGGCGTCGAGCGGTGAGACGCTACACATGCGTCGAGGCGGGCGTAGGAAGCCGGCGCTGGGTTCAAGTGCCAGCTCGGACGGAATGTCGGTTCGATCCGCCAGCTGACATAAATCATCCATAGGGGGGCCTATGGCGGGAGGAGTTCCACCGCACGTCGGGTGGCTGACTAATACTGGAAGTACCCTCAAGACTGCAGACGGCCAGAGTATCGAGATTTGGACCCTGGATCACTTGGATGACCCGGCAGTTCTTGCTGCATGGGCCAAGCACTATCGCGAGCACTACTGTTGGGACCACGATCTCGACGAAGAGGTTAAGGGAACGGGCTTGTCCAAGCCCGATTTCCTTCGCGAATTCAAATTCCCAAGTGGGACCAAGGCACCGGGGCCCAGCACTCGTTCAGGCGACTTCGGCGAGATCCTGATCGCTGACTTCATGGAGTATGTCTGCGGCTGCTGGTGTCCGAGGCACGTTCGCTTCCAGGGCAGGGTCAATCCCAACGTGCCCACATCAGGAACCGATGTCCTCGCGTTTCGGTTCGCAGGCGGCGGCCCCGATGTGAACGACGAACTCCACATTGTGGAAACAAAAGCTGGCCTACGGCCGACGAGTAAGAATCGGCTTCAGAATGCGATCGATGACTCCATCAAGGACGACGTGCGGGTGGGCTTTTCCTTAGCCGCACTTAAGCAGCGCCTCTTGAAAATCGACGTGGTTGACGCCGCGAAGATTCAGCGTTTCCAAGAGGGAACCGACAAGCCCTTCAAACGCATGCATGCCGCTGCTGCGGTGCTGGACTCCGCTGTGCTCGCCAAAATGGACCTGACTGCAGCGGATGCCAGCCAGCACCCGAACGCTGGCAGTCTCCGCCTTATCGTAGTCAGCGGTCCGTCGCTGATGGACCTGGTCACCGCCCTATACGAAAGAGCGGCGAATGAGACCTGAAGCGACATCGCGAACCGTGTTTTCGACGACTCGGGCTCGAGCGAAAATGCATGAATTCCGGGTCGCGTCAGAGTTCTACAACCAGCTACCCCGCGATCCTCGGACGTTGTTCTCACTCGCCGTTGGCATCCTGTCCGATGTAGCCGCAGCAGTTTCGGAGTCCTTCACCGGCGAGCTAGTGGGATCGGCCACCGCCGCAGAGATTCCTCCGACCTGGAGCGAAGACGATGGCTCGCCCGATATCCAGGTCAGGTTCTCCGCCACATTCTTCGACGCATATCTCGAAGCCAAACTTGATGGCTCGCTTGACGAAGAGTTCTCAATTCTAGCGGCGAGCGCCTATTACCTGTCCGACAGCGTAGGCAGCGCAGCCGTCGTAGTGAAGCGTGCAGCACAGCCTAGTCTCGATCTTGCCAATGGCTTGGCGGTTGTCCTCTATCGAATTCTGCGGAATGACTTCTCGGCGCTGGAAGATGATTTCCCTCACAGAGATCAAGTCAATAGGCTGCTTGAATCTCTTCGATTGTTTTTCGCCCTAGCTGGCGAGGCGGGCGAGGTCGTCGACGTCTGTCGCCGATTGAGGGAAATGACCTACAGGCATGGGTCGGATCGAGAGCTCGTCTATTCTGATCTTGTCGTCGCATGCTGCGCCCGAAAAATCCGGAATGCGGCGAGGAGCTTGCTTCCACCCGCATCCGAATTGACGTTAGCCGACTGGTCGCCAGCCCTAACCAAGGGACATTTCCCGATCGAGCTTTGGCCCGCTCAACGGCGGCTGTGCGATGCGGGTCTGCTCGCGGGGCGTTCGGCAGTCATCCAGATGCCAACAAGCGCGGGCAAGACCAAAGCGACCGAACTGATTATCCGCGCCGCCTTCCTGTCGAAGCGGACCACGCTCGCCATAATCGTCGCCCCTTTCCGGGCGCTCTGCCACGATATCCGTGGCGACCTTTCAAGGGCGTTCACCGGGGAAGACATCTCTCTAGACGAAGTCTCTGAGTCGTTCCGCTTCGACGTGGAGCTGGAGCTTATTCTCGCCCAGAATTCGGTGCTGATCGTCACGCCCGAGAAACTGCTTTTTATGCTCAGACAGGCACCTGACCTCGCGTCTAGGATTGGCCTGATCATCTACGACGAAGGCCATCAATTTGACGGTCTCGCCCGAGGGCCCACCTACGAACTGCTCCTCGCCACATTGCGAATGACACTCGCGCCAAAAGCGCAGGTTCTTTTGATATCCGCCGTGATCGGCAATGCCGCCGACGTTGCGTCATGGCTGATCGGCGATCCCGAGGCGGTGGTCGACGGAGAAGGACTTCTCCCAACTGTTAAAAGCATTGCTTTCGCGAGTTGGGAGCATCAGCTCGGTCAGTTGAAATATGTGCAACCGGAAGATCCAGACGAAGAAGAGTTCTTCGTACCGCGTGTCATCAGTTCTCTACCACTGGAGAAATTCAGCAATCGAGAAAAGCAGCGTTACTTCCCCGAACGTGGAAATAGCGAAAGTCAGGAAGTGGGGCTTTTTCTAGGCCTTAGTCTTGTCCCAAACGGGAGCGTAGCCCTCTTCTGCGGACAGAAGACCAGCGTCACCAAAGTGTGTCGTCGAGCCATCGAAATTTTCGCCCGCAAAGTGGCCCTTCGGCCGCCTGTCAAAGAAGCTAACGGAGACCAAGTCGGGAAAATCGCCAGCCTCATCGGCTCGCATCTTGGAGATGACTCCACCAGCGCAAAGGCCGCGACTTTGGGCTTCTTTGGGCATCACGCCAATACGCCTCACGGCATCAAACTCGTCATCGAGCACGCCATGAAGGAGGGACACGCAAACTTTGTGATCTGCACCTCCACCCTTGCGCAGGGCGTGAATTTTCCTCTGCGCTACTTAGTCGTCACTACGACGCAACAGGGGCGCGAGCGGATCATGGTCCGCGACTTCCACAATCTTATGGGTCGCGCCGGCCGAGCCGGCATGCACACCGAAGGCAGCGTCATCTTCTCGTCCCCGAAGATTTACGACGATCGTGCCAAGCTCCGACAAAATGGACCTTGGATCGCGGCAAAGCAGCTTCTTGATCCAGCTAACTCGGAGCCAAGCAGAAGCAGTATCCTCAGCCTCTTCGACGATTATGATCAGAGGCCGCCAGCCCCAATCATTCTTACCCTACAACCGAGTTGGCTAGATTTGGCGTTTGCCGATCGCAGCCACATCGAGGCGATAGTCTCCGGTGTCGTGACCCGATTTCCTCTGGTCAGGTCCGCGGAGTTTAGAGACTTCGTGCGAGGGCGTGCGCGCGCAGTTCAAAACGTCGCGGCATACCTTGCCGAACACCTAGATTTCGCCGACGAGGACGTGATGGCTCGCGTTGAAAATCTCGCCGCTAATACCCTAGCCTACCACCTCGCGGACGAGCCAACGCGAGCGAAGCTGTTGGAGGTATTTCGAACTGCCGCACATGCCATTCGTGATCGAGCAGATGAAGAATTTCGCCTTCTCATAAGACGCTCTCCGCTGCCGCCGTCAGATCTGCTGGAGCTTCGGGCGTGGTTCACCGAAAACCTCGGGGCTCTGAATGCGGCAAAGGAACAAGGCCTTCTGCTTGAAACCTTGTACGACCAGTTAGCGCCTCTCATGTCGTCTAAGGTGGTGAGCGCCATCGGGGATCGCGATCTGACCTTGGAGGTGCTGCGATTATGGATGGACGGCAAATCCTACGCAGAAATTCTCGTGCGACTTACCGCGATCGATCTCCGCATCGGCGGTGATAGGGTCACGGTGGAGCACGTGGTCGACATTTGTGAGAATGGGTTTGGCTTTGATCTCGCGATGATCGTGGCCTCCGCAGCCGATCTGCTAGGTCCTCTCGATGATGGGTTGGGGGACGCAGTCGAGGCGCTCCACAAGTGGATCAAGCACGGGCTGAACGACATCGCCAGCATAGCCTTCATGGATGTTGGGTTCGCGGACCGCGTTGTTGCGGGTGTGTTGGGCAAGGCTTTCTCCGATGTGATCGATCGAGGCACTGCACGGCAAGTCTGCCGTTCGCAACGGGCGAAGTTCGATCTCGTCCTTGATCAATTCCCCGCATATTTCCAGTCCATTGCCAGCGAAATCAGATCGACCTAGCTAGTTCGATAGCGCCAACGCCTTCGGGTCATCTGAGCGTAGGTGGCTCATGTGTTGGAATGGCCGATCTTGATGCTCTCTGAACGTGATGGATTGTGACCGCATCGCCTGACGCCAGGCTGCCGATTTCACCTGTCGCTCGCAATATCCTGCCGCCCGCTGCCTCCCTAACACAGCCGCAGACGTCACCCTTTAGAAATCCATGACCCCACCCACCATCACCCCCGCCGCCTATCCCATCGGAACCCCCGGCCAGCCGTGGGGCGAGGCGGAGCGCGCGCAGTGGCGGGCGCGGCAGGTGCGGCATCGGCGCTACGATGAGGACGTGCTGCCGCGGATCGAGGCCCTGGCGGAGCGCTTCGAGCGGATCGCCTATGGCGCGCTGGACTACGCCGGCGAGACCTATCCGCTCTATGCGCTGGCCAGCCGGCCGTGGGACCCGGCGCTGCCGGCCGCCCTGATCACCGGCGGCGTCCACGGCTATGAGACGAGCGGCGTCATGGGCGCACTGGCGTTCCTGGAGACGCGGGCGGAGCGGTATGCCGGGCGGATCAACCTGCTGGTCGCGCCCTGCGTCAGCCCCTGGGGCTATGAGCGGATCAACCGCTGGAACTACGACGCCGTCGATCCCAACCGGAACTTCCGGCCTGACGGGCCGTCGCGCGAGGCGACCCGCCTTATCGAGTTGGTGCGGGGCCGTCGGGGGCCCTTCCGGCTGCACATCGACCTGCACGAGACCACCGACAGCGACGAGAGCGAGTTTCGGCCGGCGCTGGCGGCCCGGGACGGCAAGCCGTTCGAGCCGGGGCTGATCCCGGACGGCTTCTACCTGGTGGCGGATGCGGCGGACCCGAAGCTCGCCTTCCAGCAGGCGATCGTGGCGGCGGTGGGGGCGGTGACCCATATCGCCCCACCGGACGCGGCCGGCGAGATCATCGGCTGTCCGGTGGTCGCCCACGGCGTCATCACCTATCCGCAGGCCGAGTACGGCATGTGCCCGTCGATCACCGGGGCGCCCTATACGACGACGACCGAGGTCTATCCCGACAGCCCGCAGGCCACGCCGGAGCTGTGCGTGGACGCCCAGGTGGCGGCGGTCTGCGCCGCCCTGGACTTCGTGCTGGCGGAGGGCTGATCGGCGCAAGTGACCCTTCTCCCCTTGCGGGAGAAGGTGGCCTGCGGAGCAGGCCGGATGAGGGGTCGCGCCACGCTTGGCGGGCCACCCTTGTCATCCTGCCCGGCCGCATGCCGATCGGGGGCCAGACGCTGCACGGCGCCTCTGCGCAACCCCTCATCCGTCAGCCTTCGGCTGACACCTTCTCCCGCAAGGGGAGAAGGGCAGGGAAATTAAGCCGCCAGCACCCGGATGATCTCGTCCTCGCGCTGGTTGTAGAGGATCGAGACGCCGGCGGCGGTCTTGGCGTGCTCGCCGAACCAGGCGCGGACTTCCGGCTCGCGCAGCCGGTCCTCCGAGACGCGGAGCAGGGCGATGTCCGAGCCCTGCTCGCGCACCACGTCGTGGAAGCGCAGGATGCCGTTGATCAGGTCGCCGGACGGCGGGGCGGGGCGCACCGGCTGGCGGACGACCTTTACGGGGCGGGGGCTGAAGGTATTGCGGCGGGGGCGGAACTGAGAGGCCATCGACCGTCTCCGTGTTGTCGTTGCTCGATGTTCCCGTTATGGATCGGCGTTGCGACAGAAACGGACGTATAGAGATGCGCCACGAGAAAGCCGGTCGTCTGCTGGAGCTGGCGCGCCTGCTGGCGAGCTCGGCCGAGGGTCTGACGCTGGACGAGATGGCCGAGCGGGTCGGCGTCGGCCGCCGGACCGCCGAGCGCATGCGCGACGCAATCTGGGAGGTCTTCCCGCAGCTCGAGGCGGTTGATGATCCGCCGACCAAGCGCTTCCGGATCCCGTCCGGGCTCGACGGCCTCTTCCAGGCGCCCACCGCCGAGGAACTGGCCGCGCTCACCGCCGCGGGCGCGGCGTTCGAGCAGCAGGGCGCGCAGGCGAGGGCGGCTGCGCTGCGCTCGCTGGAGACCAAGGTGCTGTCCGCCACCCGCGCCGCGGCGCGCCGCAAGCTGGCTCCCGACCTGGAGGCCCTGCTGCAGGCCGAAACCATCGGCGTCAGCGCCGGCCCACGCCCGTTCGAGGACGAGACGGTGCTGCAGGCGATCCGCGACGCGTTGAAGGGCCTGTCGACGCTGCGCTTCCGCTACGAGGGCGGCTCGAACCCCGGCCGCACGCGGGAGGTGACGCCCTACGGCATCCTGTTCGGCCGCTCGAACTACCTGGTCGCCGCCGAGAGCGCCGAGACGGGGCCCAGGAACTGGCGCCTCGACCGCATCTTCGACGTGGAGGTCACCGGGCTGCCCGGCGAGCGGCCCGAGGGCTTCTCGCTGCAGGCCTATGCCGACGAGAGCTTCGGCATCTACCAGGACGACGTCCATGACGTGGTGCTGCGGGTCACCCCCGCCGGCCGCGAGGACGCGCTTCGCTGGCGCTTCCACGCCCGGCAGAGCATCGACCCGCAGGAGGACGGCTCGGTCCTCGTCCGCTTCCGCGCCAGCGGGATGCGCGAGCTCGCCTGGCACCTGTTCACCTGGGGCGACAAGGTCGAGATCGTCGAGCCCCAGGCGCTGCACGAGATGATGCTGGGCGAACTCGACGCCGCCCGCCGCGCCCACGTCCGGAACTGACGCACCCCGGGGTCAAGGTCTTGTCTCAGAAGGAGGCCCGCCATGACCACGACGCTCGACTACGCCCAACTCTTCGAAACCGAGTTCCGCGCCCGCCGCCGGCTCCGCCAGCTGGCGGCCCGCGTCCTGCTGGCCGGCCTGTTCCTGCTCCGCCCGGGGCTGGCGCTGTCGATCTGGCGCGAACGCTGAAATGGCTTGAGCTTCCGCGCCGTGTCGGGACTATCGGACCCAATCAAGTTGGGGTCCCGCCACATGAAGTCGCGCCTGCTCGCCACGCTTTTCGCCGGAGTTTTCCTGATGGGGGCCGCCCCCGCCGATAACGACCCCTACGTCTGGATGGAGGAGATCGAGAGCCCCCGCGCCCTCGACTGGGCCAAGGCCGAGAACGCCCGCTCGCTGCCCCGCCTGCAGAACGACCCCCGCTACGGCGGCCTCTATGCCCAGGCGCTGAAGATCGCCACCGCCAAGGACCGCATCCCGGGCGTCTATTTCGCAGGCGACGCGCTCCGCGACTACTGGCAGGACGCCGAGCACGTCCGCGGCATCTGGCGCACGACGACCGTCGAGAGCTACCGCTCGGGCAATCCGGAGTGGCGCACCATCCTCGACCTCGACGCCCTGTCGAAGGCCGAGAACGCCAATTGGGTCTGGAAGGGCGCCGACTGCCTGCCGCCGGCCGACCGCTACTGCCTGGTGTCGCTGTCCAACGGCGGCAAGGACGCCGTCGAGGTCCGGGAATTCGACACGGAGACCGGCAAGTTCGTCGACGGCGGCTTCAAGCTGCCCGAGGGCAAGCACCGCTTCGACTGGATCGACAAGGACACCCTGATCGTCGTCGCCGAATGGCAGCCGGGCGACATCACCACCTCGAGCTACCCCTTCATCGCCAAGATCCTGAAGCGCGGCCAGCCGCTGAGCGCCGCGACCGAAGTCTTCCGCGGCACGAAGACGGACGGCGGCTACGGCGTCTCGCCGATCGTGCTTCGCGACGCCGACGGCAAGATGCAGGCGGTGCTGCTGCATCGCCCGCTCGACACCTTCAACGCCGAGCATCACCTGGTCACCTCGAACGGCACGGTGAAGCTCGACCTGCCGACCAAGGCCAGCGTTCAGGGCTACGTCGACGGCCGTCTGCTGGTCAGCCTCGAGCAGGACTGGGCCGCCAAGAGCTTCAAGGAGGGCGACCTCCTCGACTTCGACCTAGCCGCCGTGAAGGCCAAGCCGACCAGCCTGGCCGGCTCGCTCGTCCTGCGCCCGACGCAGAGCCAGGCCATCGAGCAGGTGGCCACCACCCGCAACCGCCTGGTCGTCGCCTTGTACGACAACGTGAAGGGCCAGGTGCTCAGCTTCCGCCGCACCGGCGACGCCTGGACGTCCACCAAGCTCGACCTGCCGAAGGACTCCACCATCGGCATCGCGTCGGCCTCGGACGCCGACGACCGCCTGCTGCTGACGGTGACCAGCTTCCTGACGCCCTCCAGCCAGTGGCTCGCCGACGCCGCCGGCGGCGCGCCGGCCAAGCTGCGGACCATGCCGGCCCGCTTCGACGCCTCGGACATGAAGGTCGAGCAGCACTGGGCCACCTCGAAGGACGGCACGAAGGTCCCGTACTTCGTCGTCTCGAAGAAGGACGTGAAGCTCGACGGCTCCAACCCCACGCTGCTCTACGCCTACGGCGGCTTCCTGGTCAGCCAGACGCCGGCCTACGCCTCGACCGCCGGGAAGCTGTGGCTGGAGAAGGGCGGCGTCTACGTGGTCGCCAACATCCGCGGGGGCGGGGAGTTCGGCCCGCGCTGGCACAATGCCGGCCTCAAGCTGAACCGCATGCGGGTCTATGACGACTTCTTCGCCGTCTCCGAGGACCTGATCGCGCGGAAGATCACCAATCCGAAGAGGCTGGGCATCATGGGCGGCTCCAACGGCGGCCTGCTGATGGGCGTGGCCCTGACCAAGCGGCCGGAGCTCTACAACGCCGTCGTCATCCAGGTGCCGCTGTTCGACATGATCGGCTACGACCACATCGGCGCGGGCTCGTCGTGGATCGGCGAATACGGCGACCCGAAGGTCCCCGAAGAGCGCGCGATGCTGATGAGCTACTCGCCGTATCAGAACCTGAAGCCGAACCAGAAGTACCCGCTGGTCTTCCTGGAGACGTCCACGAAGGATGACCGCGTGCACCCGGCTCACGCCCGAAAGGCGGCCGCGCGGCTCAAGGAGTACGGCTACGACTACCTCTACTACGAGAACATCGACGGCGGTCACGCCGCGGCCGCCAACCTCAACGAGCGGGCGATGCGTCAGGCGCTGGAATACACCTACCTCATGCAGCGGCTGATGGACTGATGCCGGAGATCAGCGCCGGAGTGCTCGCGTGGCGCGCCGGCGCTGCCAAAGGGAAGGCCGGCCCGGAGTTCCTGCTAGTGCATCCGGGCGGGCCGTTCTGGGCGAACAAGGACGAGGCCGCCTGGTCGATCCCCAAGGGCCTCGTCGAGCCCGATGAGGATGGCTGGGCCGCCGCACGCCGCGAGTTCGAGGAGGAGCTGGGGTCGCCGATCACTGGCGAGCCGGTCGAGCTGCCGCCGGTGAAGACGTCGGGCGGCAAGGTGGTCCACGCCTGGCTCGTGGAGACCGATCTCGAGTCACCGAGATTCGCAGCAACACCTTCGAGATGGAGTGGCCGCCGAGATCCGGCCGTCGGGCGACCTTTCCGGAAGTCGATCGCGCCGGCTGGTTCGACGCTGAGACCGCCCGTTGGAAGATCCACAAGGGACAGCGGCCGATCCTGGCGTCAGCGCTGGCAGTGATTTCGGGAAGTTTGGAGGCCTGACCGAGAATCGAACTCGGGTTCACGGATTTGCAGTCCGCTGCGTCACCACTCCGCCATCAGGCCGCCGGCGGGACCCGCGCTTCAGCGAGGGCCCCGTGTGGAGGGCGCGAGGGCTATCAGAACGCTGGGCGCGGAGCAACGTCCCTGAGGCGCCGCAATTGCGTTTCGTAGGGGGCGGCCTATAAGCCGCGGCTCTGAGCTCACCTTCTCGCGTATCCGAGGGATTCGATGGCCGACTTCGCCGCCGCCCGCCTGAACATGGTGGAAAGCCAGGTGCGGACCCAGGACGTCACCGACGTCCGACTGCACGACGCCATGCGGGAGCTGCCGCGCGAGCGCTTCGTACCCGAGGGCAAGGCCTATCTGGCCTACGCCGATGTCGACGTGGAGTACGCGCCGGGCCGCTTCCTGCTGAAGCCGCGCAACGTCGCCAAGCTGCTCCAGGCCGCCCGCCCGATGCCGGGTGAGACGGCGCTTGCCATCGCCGCCCCGTATGCGGCGGCGGTGCTCGAGGCGCTGGACGTCGCCGTCACCCGGGCCGACGAAGACCTCAAGCAGTTGCCGGGCGGCGAATTCGACGTGATCGTCTGCGAGGGCGCCGTCGCGCGCGTTCCCGACGCCTGGCTTCAAGCTCTGGCGCCAAACGGCCGCCTCGCGGTGATCGAACAGGGCGAGCGCCTGGGCCGCGCCGTGCTCTACGTCCGGGCCGAGGACGGCCTGGGCCGCCGTGACCTGTTCGACGCTACCGCCGAGGTCCTCCCGGGCTTCGAGGCGGAGCGCGGTTTCGCTTTCTGACAGCGCCTTGAAACAGCCCTGAAACCGAACAGAAACGGTGGGGGTGAAAAAAGCTTAAGGTGACGCGGCTTGGCCCTGGCGGCACACAACCGCATATATGGGGCGCGACGTCTCTCGCACGATCGGGGATAACGAATGTCGATGACTGCCCGCGGCCGCCTTCTGGCCGTGATCTTCAGCGCGGGTCTGGGCGGCGCCATGACCGCGGGCCCCGCGGCCGCCGAGAGCCTCGCTGACGCGATCGCGCTGGCCTACCAGAACAACCCGACCCTGCAGGCGCAACGCGCGACCCAGCGGGCGCTCGATGAGAACTATGTCCAGGCGCGCTCCGGCTGGCGCCCGACCCTGACCCTCAGCGGCTCGGCCGCCTGGCAGGAGACGCGCACCCCGGCCGAGGCTGCGGGGACGAACATCTTCGGCCAGCGCAACCCCACGATCGTCAACGGCCGGGTGGCCGGTGCGACGGCGACGTTCAACCAGCCTTTGTGGACCGGCGGCCGGGTGGCCGCACAGGTTTCGGCCGCGCAAGCTGAGATCCTCGCGGGCCGCGAGAACCTGCGCCGCATCGAAGCGCAGATCCTTGGGCAGGTCGTCCAGACCTACGCCGACGTGCGCCGGGATGAGGCAGCCCTCGCGATCCGGGCCGAGAACGTGAAGGTGCTGACGCGGCAGCTGGACGAGTCCCAGGCCCGCTTCGATGTCGGCGAAGTCACGCGCACCGATGTCGCCCAATCCCAGGCCCGCCTGGCGCAGGCGCAGGCCCTGTTCCAGCAATCCCAGGCTCAGCTGGCGATCACGCGCGCGACCTACGCCCAGGTCGTGGGCCAGAACCCAGGCACGCTCGAGCCTGAGCCGTCGCTTGCCTATCTGATGCCCAGCGACCCGGATCAGGCGTTCGCGGTGGCTGAGCAGAACAATCCGCAGCTCCGCGCCCAGGAGTTCGCGGAGCAGGCGAGCCGCGCCCGTGTCGCCGGCGCCCGCGCCGAGCGGCTGCCGAGCGTCAACGCCCAGAGCACGCTGCGCTTCCAGAACTCGCGCGACGACCCGTACGAGCGGGATCTGTACAATCGCGAATTCGTGGCCGGCGTGAGCGTGACCGTGCCGATCTTCAACGGCGGCCTCACCACCTCGCGCATCCGCCAGGCTATCGAGCGCAACAACACCGACCGGTTGACGACCGAGATTGTCCGCCGCAGCGTGCTGCAAAGCATCACCGGCGCCTGGAGCCAGCTGATCGCGGCCCGGGCCAACATCGCCTCCAGCGACGAGCAGGTCCGCGCCGCGCGTATCGCCGCCGAAGGCACGCGCCAGGAGCAGCAGGTCGGCCTGCGCACCACGATCGACGTGCTGAACGCCGAACAGGAACTCCGCCAGGCGGAGCTGAACCAGGTCAGCGCACGCCGTGACGAGTATGTCGCGGCGGCCACCGTCCTGAGCCAGATGGGTCGCCTCGAGGCGAAGAACCTGACCCCGTCGGTGCCGCGCTACGATCCTGCCCGGAACTTCCGCAGCCTGCGGATCACCTGGGGTTGGGTGCCGTGGGAAGAGCCGATTGGGATCGTGGACCACTTCCTGACGCCGTGGCCGGCCAAGACCGCAGAGCCGAAGCCGACGGAACCCCCGATCGCGCCGGGCCTGCGGCCGCCGCCGACCGTCCCGGTGGCCGCGACGCGCTAGCGAGATCGCGTTCGCCTGCCAGGGGAGCCCGGCAGGCGAACCGCGAGCGGAAATTGCAGGATCGGCGAGGTGCGCTTAGGCTCGCCTCCGAAGATTCCTCTTTGGCGGCAGGTCCATGTCCGAACAGACGTCCCAGGAACCCACGATGGAGGAGATCCTCGCCTCCATCCGTCGGATCATCTCCGAGGACGAGGCGCCGGCCGAGGCCGCTGCGCCCGCGGCTGAGCCCGAGCCGGTGCAGACGGCCCCAGAACCTGAGCCTGTTGAGATCGAAGCGCCGCCTGCGCCGCCGCCGCCCGCGGCCGAGCTGGACATCTCGGCCCTGTTGCCCGGAGACGATGACGACGACGCGCTCGAGCTGACGCAGAAGGTGGAGAGCGTCGGCGACCTGGACGTCTTCACCCCGCCAGAGGCGCCCGAGCCGCCCCCTATCGCCGCCGCGGCCGCCCCGGTCGCGGCCCTGGTCAGCGAGCGGGCCGCAACCGCCGCAGCTTCGGCCTTCGGCCAGCTGTCCGCCGCCATCGCCATGCCGCGCGAGGGCCGCACGCTGGAGGACGTGGTGCGCGAGCTGCTCACGCCGCTGCTCCAGCAGTGGCTGGACGACAACCTGCCGCGCATCGTGCAGGAGGCCGTCGAGGCCGAGGTCTCACGCATCGCCCGCGGCCGAGTAGGCTGACCCCGATAGACGCCTCCATCTCTGCGAAGGCGGGGACGCGGGTGTTTTTGTGTTACTGAGCCCGCCGCTCACAGGCCGTATCCGCGCGTTCGCGGGTAATTGAGAGGCCTGGATCCCCGCTTTCGGGGATGAGCGGAATTGTATGGGACCGCTCCAGCCAGAACTCGCCATGATTGATAAGAACTTCGATCCCAAGACCGCCGAAAAGCGCCTCTACGCCGCCTGGGAGGCGTCGGGGGCCTTCGCGCCGACCGATGATCCGAACGCCGAGCCGTTCTCCATTGTGATCCCGCCGCCCAATGTGACGGGCTCGCTGCACATCGGGCATGCGCTGAACAACACGCTGCAGGACGTGCTGATCCGCTTCGAGCGGATGCGCGGCAAGGCCGCCTTGTGGCTGCCCGGCACCGACCACGCCGGCATCGCGACCCAGATGGTTGTCGAGCGGAAGCTCGCTCAGGAAGGTAACCAGAGCCGCCGCAACCTCGGTCGCGACGAATTCGTCGCCAAGGTCTGGGAGTGGAAGGCGGAGTCGGGCGGGACGATCGTCAACCAGCTCCGGCGGCTGGGCGCCTCCTGCGACTGGAGCCGCGAGCGTTTCACCCTGGACGAGGGCCTGAGCGCCGCCGTCCGCAAGGTCTTCGTGACGCTGTACAAGGAGAAGCTCATCTACCGCGACAAGCGGCTGGTGAACTGGGACCCGCACTTCCAGACCGCCATCTCGGACCTCGAGGTCGAGCAGCGGGAAGTGGACGGTCACTACTGGCACTTCGCCTATCCGCTGGAAGACGGCTCCGGCGAGATCGTTGTGGCGACGACGCGGCCCGAGACCATGCTGGGCGACACGGCCGTCGCGGTCCATCCGAGCGACGAGCGCTACAGGGCGCTGATCGGCAAGGCGGTGCGCCTGCCGATCGTGAACCGGCCGATCCCGATCATCGCTGACGAGTACCCGGACCCTGAGAAGGGCTCCGGCGCGGTGAAGATCACGCCGGCGCACGACTTCAACGACTTCGCGGTCGGCAAGCGGCACAACCTGCCGATGATCAACATCTTCGACGACTTCGCGCGGCTGAACGACAACGTGCCGCCCGACTACCGCGGCCTCGACCGGTTCAAGGCCCGCGAGAAGGTGGTCGCCGCGTTCGAGGAAGCCGGCCTGCTGCGCGGCATCGAGAAGACCCGCCATGTGGTCCCGCACGGCGACCGCTCGGGCGTCGTCGTCGAGCCGTACCTGACGGACCAGTGGTACGTCGCCGCCGACGTTCTCGCGAAACCCGCGATCGAAGCCGTTGAAAAGGGCGACACCGTCTTCGCGCCGAAGAACTGGGAGAAGACCTACTTCGAGTGGATGCGGAACATCCAGCCGTGGTGCGTCTCCCGGCAGCTGTGGTGGGGTCACCGCATCCCGGCCTGGTACGGACCGGACGGCAAGTGCTTCGTCGCCGAGACGGAAGAGGAGGCGCGTCGCGAGGCCGCCGAACTCTACGGTCGCGACGTCGATCTGAAGCAGGACGAGGACGTCCTCGACACCTGGTTCTCGTCGGGCCTCTGGCCGTTCTCGACGATGGGCTGGCCCGAGAAGACCTCGGACCTGGCGCGGTTCTACCCGACGCACACGCTGATCACCGGCTTCGACATCATCTTCTTCTGGGTCGCTCGGATGATGATGCAGGGCATCCACTTCACGGGCGAGGTCCCGTTCAAGCGGGTGTTCATCAACGCCCTGGTGCGCGACGCCTCCGGCGCCAAGATGTCGAAGTCCAAGGGCAACGTCATGGACCCCTTGGAACTCGTCGACGACTTCGGCGCCGACGCCCTGCGGTTCACGCTGACGGCGATGTCCGGCCAGGCGCGCGACATCAAGCTGTCGCGCCAGCGGATCGAAGGCTACCGAAACTTCGGCACCAAGCTGTGGAACGCCACGCGCTTCTGCCAGATGAACGGCTGCGCCCGGGCCGAGGGGTTCGACCCCGCGCAGGTGAGGGCGCCGCTGAACCGCTGGATCGTCGGCGAGACCGCCCGGACGGCGCAGGCCGTGACCGCGGCCCTGGCCGACTGCGGCTTCGACGAAACCACCAACGCCCTCTACCGCTTCATCTGGAACCAGTTCTGCGACTGGTACGTGGAGTTGGCCAAGCCGCTGCTCAACGGCGAGGACGCCGAAGCCAAGGCCGAGACCCAGGCGACGGCCGCCTGGGTGCTGGATATCATCCTGACCCTGCTGCATCCGGTGATGCCCTTCATCACCGAGGAGCTGTGGGAGAAGACCGCCGACCTCGGCGCGCCTCGCGCCCACGACGGCTTCCTGATGACCGCCCGCTGGCCCGACCTGCCGGCGAGCCTCATCAACCCGGACGCCGACGCCGAGATCGGCCTGGTGATCGAAACCATCTCCGAAGGCCGATCGGTGCGGGCTGAGCTCAACGTACCGCCGTCCGCCCGCCCGCCGCTGCTCGTCGTCGAGACGACCGACGCCCAGCGGCGCGTGCTGGAGGGCAGCGCTCCGCTGCTCGTCCAACTCCTGCGCGTGTCCGAGGTCCGCTTCGTCGAGGCTGCGCCGGAAGGCTCGATCCCGTACGTCGTCGACGGCGCAACGCTGGCGCTGCCGGTCGCGGAGTTCATCGACCTGACTGCCGAGCGGGCGCGACTGTCGAAGGAGGTCGCGAACCTCGCCTCCGAGATCGACAAGACCTCCAAGAAGCTCGGCAATCCCGACTTTGTCGCTCGCGCGCCGGAAGAGGTGGTCGAGGAGAACCGCGAACGCCTCGCCGACGCTGAAGCCGCCAAGGCCAAGCTGGAGGGCGCTCTGGCGAGGCTCGGCGCGGTCGCGTAACGCCGTCGCCGGTTTGCCTCCGGCGTCAGGTTATGGTTGTTCACCTGGGATGACGCATGGGCAGCCTTGAACCCGTGCGCGCCAGGAGAAACGCCGTATGTCCGAGCCCGTGCTGCCCGCCGGCTGGCCCGCCATGTCGATCGCCCAGGCCCACGCCCTGCTGACCCAGCCGGGGACGCCGCTGGAGACGGAAGAGCTGGAGATCCGCGGCGTTCGGACGAAGGTGTGGAAGCACCTGCCGCCGTCGCTCCGCGCGGTGGTCGAGGCGAGCCGGGCGCACGGCGAGAAGATCTTCCTCGTCTACGAGGACGAACGGGTCAGCTTCGAGGCCTTCCACCGCGCCGTGGCGGCCTTCGCGCTGGAGCTGCGGGCCCAGGGTGTTGGCAAGGGCGACCGGGTCGCGGTCATCATGCGCAACCTGCCGGAGTGGGTCGTGGCCTTCTACGCCGCCGCCTCGCTGGGCGCGATCGTCACCCCGCTGAACGCCTGGTGGACGGGGCCTGAGCTGGAATACGGCCTGACCGACTCCGGGACCAAGGTCGCGGTGATGGACGCCGAGCGCTACGAGCGCATGAAGGAGCATTTCACCAATTGCCCCGACCTGGTGCGGGTCTATGTGAGCCGGCTGGGCGACGACGAGGTCGCGCATCCGTACATCACGCCGCTGGAGAAGGTTCTGGGCGGCGCGAACGACTGGGCGAACCTCCCGGACCAGGCGCTGCCGGCAGCCGACATCGGCCCGGAAGACGACGCCACGATCTTCTACACATCGGGGACCACGGGGAAGCCGAAGGGCGCGCTGGCGACCCAGCGGGGCGTGAACACCAACATCATGACGGCGGCTGCGGCCTCGGCCCGCAACTTCCTGCGCAAGGGCGAGGCGCCGCCCGCGCCGGACCCGAACGCGCCGCAGCGCTCGGCGCTGATCTCCGTGCCTTTCTTCCACGTGACCGGCTGCTTCGCCGTCCTCAATCCCACGCTTTTCGCCGGCGGCAAGCTGGTGATGATGCACAAGTGGGATGTGATCCGCGCCTTCGAGTTGATCGAGCGCGAGAAGATCATGTTGGCCGGCGGCGTGCCGACCATCGCCTGGCAGCTCATCGAGCACCCGGCCCGCAAGGATTTCGACCTCTCGTCGCTCGAGAGCGTGTCTTACGGCGGCGCCCCCTCGGCGCCCGAGCTGGTGCGGCGCCTGCGCGAAGCGTTCCCGAAGTCGCAGCCGGGGCAGGGCTGGGGCATGACCGAGACCTGCGCGACGGTCACCTCGAACGGCGGCGAGGACTACATCAATCGTCCGGACAGCTGCGGCCCGGCCGCCGCAGTGGCCGAGATCCAAATCCGCGACGCGGCGGACGGGAAGACCATCCTGCCGCCCGGCGAGGTCGGCGAGCTGTGGTCGTTCGGCCCGATGAACTGCAAGCTCTACTGGAACAAGCCCGAGGCGACGGCGACCACCTTCGTCGATGGCTGGGTGCGCACCGGCGATCTGGCGCGGATCGATGAAGACGGCTTCTGCTTCATCATCGACCGGGCCAAGGACATGCTGATCCGTGGCGGCGAGAACATCTACTGCGTCGAGGTCGAGAACGTCCTCTACGACCATCCCGCCGTCATGGACGCCGCCGTCGTGGGCGTGCCTCATCGGACGCTGGGGGAGGAGCCCGCCGCCGTCGTGACCCTGAAGCCCGGCGCAGAGGCCACCGAAGACGAACTCCGCGCCCACGTCGCCGAGCGGCTCGCCGCCTTCAAGGTGCCGGTGGCTATCAAGTTCTGGCGGGAGACGCTGCCCAGGAACCCGAACGGCAAGATCCTCAAGAACGAGCTCAAGAAGCTCTTCGAGGAGACCGCCGCCTGAGGAAGCGCGCCGACGTCCTGCTCGTCGAGCGCCGCGTGTTCGAGAGCCGCGCCAAGGCCCGCGCGGCGATCGAGGCGGGCGGCGTCACCGCTGAGGGACGGCGCGTGGGCAAGGCGTCGGAGATGCTGGACGAGGCCTGCGTCCTGGAGGCCGTGGCGGCCCATCCCTGGGTAGGCCGAGGCGGCCTGAAGCTCGATCACGCGCTGGCCCTGTGGCCGGTGCCGGTTGAGGGGCGCGTCGTGCTCGACGTCGGCGCCTCTACTGGCGGCTTCACCGAGGTCTGCCTGACTAGGGGCGCCTGCCGGGTCTATGCCGTCGACGTCGGCCGCGAGCAGCTGCACGCCAAGCTCCGAAGCGATCCCCGGGTGACGAGCCTGGAGGCCACGGACGCGCGAGATCTGACGCCGGCGCTCGTGCCAGAGCCGCCAGACCTGATCGTCACTGACGTCAGCTTTATCGGCCTTGCCAAGGCGCTGCCGGCTGCTTTGGCGCTCGCGGCTGAGGGCGCAGACCTGGTGTCCTTGGTGAAGCCGCAGTTCGAGGTCGGGCCGGAGCGTGTGGGGAAGGGCGGTCTCGTCACGGATCCTGATGCGCAAGCGGCGGCGCTCGCGGGCGTGCGGGCGTTCCTGGAGACCACGGGTTGGGACGTACAGGCCACTGAAGACAGTCCCATCGCCGGCGGCGACGGCAACCGCGAGTTCCTGCTCTGGGCCAGAAAGAAGGCCGCCCGCTGAAGGCGGGCGGCCCAGGAGACAGATGCTAGCTCTAGGTCAGTCGACGACGGCGTAGCGACCGCTGGAATCGCGGCAGACGCGGACGAACCGGGTCTGGGTGCGGCCGTCGGGCATGTAGATCGGGCTCTCCGCCAGCGTGCAGCCATCGGCGTCGGGCTGGTTGCCGGACAAACGGAAGCGCTCGCCGCGACGGCCGTAGGCGTAGTCGTCCTCGTAAGAGGCGTAGTCGTCACGGTCGTAGTAGGCGCCGCGCGAGCCATAGTAGCTGGATTCGATGGGCGGAGGCGGCGGCGGAGGGGTCGTGTACTGGCCCGAGGTGCAGGCGGCGCTGGAGTTGCCGACGCCAGCGCCGATGGCCGCGCCGACCGCGCCGCCCAGCAGCGAGCCTTCGGTGCGCACGCCACGTGCGGCCGCGTTCGAACCGATCACCGCGCCGATGGTGCCGCCGATGAGCGCGCCCACCGTGCCGCGGCCGGTCTTCTCGCGCTTGCAGGCGTCGTAGCTGTACCCGCCCGAGCCCATGCCGTAGTAGCCGTAGGGCTGGGCCTGAGCCGCGGCGGCGCCGAGGGCCATCAGGCCGGCGACGGCGGCCAGGCCGACCCGCATGGTGACACGCTTGGACATTCCGGAAATCCCTCTCTCGAATCGTGCGCAGGCCTTCGGGCCTTGTCGGAAGCCAAGCTGGACTGCGGTAGCTGAACGGATGTTGAGAATGTCGTTCATCTTCGTTCATCAGGGCTTAAGCGTGGCGCCCGCCAGGAGTGTCGGATGAAGTCACGTCCCCGCCGACCTAACCCGAAGCCGCCGCCCGGTCCGCCGGTCGAACTCGACATCCAGGCGATGGGCGGAGAGGGGGACGGCGTGGCCGCCGGTCCAGTGTTTGTGCCGTTCAGCCTGCCGGGCGAGCGGGTCCGCGCTCAGGGCAGCGGCGAACGCCGCGAACTGCTCGAGGTTCTGGAGCCCAGCGCCGAGCGCGTCGAGCCGCCGTGCCCGCACTTCTTCGCCTGCGGCGGCTGCGCGCTCCAGCACTGGGATCGTGAGCCGTACCTGACCTGGAAGGTCGAGCGCCTGACCGGCACGCTGGCCCGCCAGCACATCCAGACCGAGATCCTGCCGGCCTACGCCACTGAGCCGGCGACCCGCCGGAGGGTCACGCTGCACGCCCGGCGCGGCAGCCGAGAGGCGGCGCGGCTGGGCTACAAGGCCCGGAAGTCCTGGGACCTCGTCGACATCGCTGTCTGCCCGATCTCCGATCCGGCGATCCAGGCGGCCATCCCGGCGCTGAAGCGGCTGGCGGCGCCGCTGTTCGAGCATCCGAAGTCGGCGCCGTCGCTGCATGTGACGCTCTCCGACACCGGGCTGGACATCGACATCACCGGCGTCGAGGCCAAGAGCGGCGGCCTGTCTGCCGATGCCCGCATGCAGGTCGCTGAGCGCGCGGCCGAGGCGGACTTCGCCCGGGTCACGATCGCGGGGGAGGTGGCCTATCAGGCCCGCAGCGCCCTTGTCCGCCTGGGACCCGCCACCGTGGCCCTGCCTCCCGGCGCCTTCCTCCAGGCGACCCGTGGGGCGGAAGCGGCGATGACCGCCTTCGTCGCTGAAGCTGCCGCGGGCGCCACGCGGATCGCCGACCTCTACTGTGGCGTCGGTACCTTTACCTTCCGACTGGCCGAGATCGCGCCGGTGTACGCTGCCGACTTCGCGCCGGAAGCCGTCGGTGCGCTGGGCGCGGTCCTGGCCAGCCTGCCGGGGCTGCAGGCGGTTACGCCGGAAGCCCGCGACCTCGTCCGCCGGCCGGTGCTGGCCGAGGAGCTGAAGAAAACCGACGTCGTGGTCTTCGACCCGCCCCGGGCCGGCGCGGCCGAGCAGACCGCGCAACTCGCCCGGTCCGGCGTACCGCGGGTGATCGGGGTCTCGTGCAACCCGGCGACGTTCGCCCGCGACGCCCGCGTCCTGATCGACGCCGGCTTCCGGCTGGAGCGCGTCCTGCCGGTGGATCAGTTCCTCTGGTCCCCGCACGTAGAATTGGTGGGGGTGTTCCAGCGCTGAGGCGGACCCATATTGCCTCGCATGGTTCGCCTCTCCGTCCTCGACCTCTCGCCCATCCTGGAAGGCTCGGACGCCGCCCAGTCCTTCCGCAACACCCTCGACCTCGCCCGGCACGCCGAGCGGCTGGGCTATGAGCGGTTCTGGCTGGCCGAGCACCACAACATGCCGGGCGTCGCCTCCGCCGCGACCGCGGTCGTCATCGGCCACGTCGCGGCTGGGACCAGCACCATCCGCGTCGGGTCCGGCGGGATCATGCTGCCGAACCATGCCCCGCTGGTGATCGCCGAGCAGTTCGGAACGCTGGCCAGCCTTTACCCCGGGCGGATCGACCTGGGCGTCGGCCGCGCGCCGGGGACCGACCAGCTGACCGCCCGGGCGCTGCGGCGCACCCTGGTGGGCGATGTCGACCGCTTCCCGCAGGACGTGGTCGAGCTGATGGCCTACTTCCAGCCCGCTCAGCCGAACCAGGCGGTCCGGGCCGTGCCGGGCGCGGGCCTTGAGGTGCCGGTCTGGATGCTGGGCTCCAGCACCTTCGGCGCCCAGCTCGCGGCGATCCTGGGCCTGCCGTACGCTTTCGCCTCTCACTTTGCCCCGGCCCAGATGGCGGAGGCGATCCACGTCTACCGGACCAGCTTCAAACCCTCGGAACAGCTGGCCAAGCCGCACCTGATGCTGGGCCTCAATGTCGTCGCCGCCGAGACAGACGTGGAGGCGAAGCGGCTGTTCACCTCGCTGCAGCAGGCCTTCCTGAACCTCAGGACGGGCCGCCCGTCGCCCTTGCCGTCGCCGGTGGACGACATGGACCAGCGCCTGGCCGCCGTCGGCATCTCCCCGGCCGAGCAGGGCGCGCTGGCCAAGGCCGTGGTCGGCGGGCCCGAGACGGTCCGCGAGGGCCTGCGCACCTTCGTCGAGACCTACAAGCCCGACGAGGTGATCGTCACCGCCCAGATCTACGACCACGCCGCCCGGCTGCGCTCGTTCGAGATCACGGCGGAGGCGGCGAAGGCCTTGGCCGCAGAGCCGGCTTAGGCGCCGAACAGGTCGATCTGGTCGCCCGGCTTGGGCGGGACGCGGAACAGGCTCATGTCGAGGTCGCCCCAGCGGCCGTTCAGGCCATAGCGCTTCTTGGCTGCCTCGAAGCGCTTGGACATCAGGGCGGCGATCGGCCCTTCGCCCTTCATGCGGCTGCCCCACTGGGCGTCGTAATCCTTGCCGCCCCGCATCTGGCGCACCAGCGACATGACCTTTCGGGCGCGGTCAGGATGGTCGGTCTCCAGCCACTCGCGGAACAGATCCTTGATCTCCAGCGGCAGACGGAGCGCGACATACGCCGCGCCGCTCGCGCCCGCCTCGGCCGCGCGCTCCAGCACCGCCTCCATCTCGTGATCGTTAAGCCCTGGGATACAGGGGGCGAACAGGACGGTCACCGGTACGCCGGCGTCCGAGAGCTGCTTCACTGCGTCCAGCCGCTTCTCTGGGGTGGCGCAGCGCGGCTCCATCGAGCGGGCGAGCTTGCGGTCGAGGCTGGTGATCGATAGCGCCGCGCGCACAAGGTTCTGGCTGGCGGCCTCGGCCAGCAGGTCGGCGTCGCGGACGATCAGAGCCGACTTGGTGATGACCGAGAACGGGTGGCGATGGCGAACCAGCACCTCCATCACCTGCCGGGTGATGCGCAGCGTCCGCTCCTGCGGCTGATAGGGATCGGTGTTGCCGCCGATGTGGATCAGCTCGGGCTTGTACTTCGGCTTGGAGAGCTCGGCCTCGAGAAGCCTGGCGGCCTCGGGCTTGAAGAACAGCTTGGTCTCGAAGTCGAGGCCGGGGGACAGACCCATGTAGGCGTGGGCGGGGCGGGCATAGCAGTAGATGCAGCCGTGCTCGCAGCCGCGATACGGATTGATCGAGGCTGAGAAGCCGACGTCGGGGCTGTCGTTGTGGCTGATGATCACCCGCGCCTTCTCGGGCGAGACCGTGGTTTTCAGCGGGGCCGCGGCGTCGTCGTCCGGCGTCCAACCGTCATCGAAGCTTTCGCGAAGCTGGGATTCGTAGCGCCCGCTCGCGTTGGAGCGTGCGCCTCTGCCGCGGAGCTGTTGGGTGAATGTAGACACCCGCTATTTATCGTCTCCGGGAGAGAACGAAGCAAGAACTGATTGACGCGATGGCCTGCGGCTGGGCTTGTCCGGCCATGCTCTCCGTGATTGTCGACGCCCGGGCCGAGGCCCGCAGACTGCCTGGCCTGCTGGCCCAGCTGACGGCGGGGGCCGTGGAGGGGCTGGTAAAGGAGGTCTTCCTCGTCGCGCCGCACTCGGAGGCGGTCTCCGCGCTGTGCGAGGACATGGGGGCCGAGCCGGCCGACACGATCGAGCAGGCGATGGCCTGGGCCAAGAGTGAGCTGGCGCTGGTGCTGCCGGCCGACTTCCGGCTCAGGGACGGATGGGTCGAGGCGCTCTCCGATCACCTGGTGAGCGACGGCGGCGCAGCCGTGGTCGAGGGGCTGGGAGAGCCTGGCCTGTTCAGCCGCCGGCCCTACGGCGTGCTAGTCGAGCGCGGGCGCGTGGTTCGTCTGCAGAACCCCGACCTGAAGCGCCTGCGTCGTCAGCTGGGGCTGCGGGCCCGTCGGATTGGGTAGGTCGAGGCGCAGGTCGACGGTGCGGGCGCCGGTGACAAGCGCGTCCAGCGACCGGGTGTCCTCGCCGAACATCCGCTTGTAGGCCCAGTAGCCGGCCACGACCTTCTCGACATAGTCGCGGGTCTCAAGCGCCGGCAGGGACTCGATCAGCATCAGCGGATCGTCCTCGCCCACGTGGCGGATGGTCTTCAGCACGGCGCCGGGGCCGCCGTTGTAGGCCGCCACGATGCGGAACAGGTCGAAGCCGACGCCACGGTCAGTGAGCCAGCCGATATAGGCCTGGCCGACGTCGAGGTTGGTCGCCGGATCCAAGAGCAGCTTGTAGTTCGAGCGCAGCTTGTCGTCGCCGGTCGCCAACGCCGCCGTGGCCGGCATCACCTGCATCAGGCCGATAGCGCCGACGGGCGAGATGGCCGCCGGGTTGAAGCGGCTCTCCTGGCGGACGATGGCGTAGACGAGCGCCTTGTCGACGGTGAAGCCGTTCTTGGGCTCCAGCGACGGCAGCTGGTAGTCGCCGAGCGTCAGGTAGCCCGGGCCGACGCTCTCGCCTGAGCCCGGCGTCAGCTCGGACATCAAGGCCTTCCAGCTGTCGCGCTCGACGGCGGTCTTGGCCAGCGCCAGACCGACGCGGAGCTCCTGGCGCGCGTCCTCCAGCCGGCCGATCTGCACGAGGGCGGCGGCCCGGTGGGCGCGCGGCTGGGCCTGCAGGAAGCGCTGGAGTTCGGGGCTGGGCTGGCCCCGGGTCCGGGCGCGCGGCGCCGTCGGCGGGGCAGGGCTGCGGTAGCTGGCCAGCACGATCTCGCCGGTCTGGGCGGTCGTAAGCTGCACCTGCCGGGCGGCGATCATGCCGTAGAAGGTCTGCGGGGTCTGGGCGGCGCGGCGCAGGAAAGCCTGGCCGGCGACGGGATCGCCCACGGCGGTGGCGGCGCGATAGGCCCAGTAGGCGGCAGCCGAACGCTGCCAGACGTCCTCGTCCTCATCGCCTGCGACCTGGACGAAGTAGTCCTGGGCGGTGGCGTAGTCGCGAAGGCGGAAGGCGGCGAGGCCGGCGATCCAGCGGTCGGCGCATTCGACGGCCAGCGTGTAGGCCAGGCGCGCATTGCCCGAATAGAAGGCGTCGCGGGCGGCGAAGGTGGCCTCGCTGCGCTTGCTGTCGACGCCTGAGACGGCCGGGACCGGCGGCGGCGCGGCGTCGGCCGGCTTACGCTGCTTGGCCAGGGTGAAGACGCGGTCGGCCAGCGGCAGGTCGCGGAAACGGCCGAGCCAGCCGGCCAGCTCTTCGAACGTCGCCTTGTGCGCCGTCGGGTGCATCAGCTGCCGGAAGGAGAGGTAACCCTGCAGCGAGCTGTCCTGGACATCGGCCAGTTCCAGCTGGGCGCCGACGAAGTCGCCCTGGTCGGCGGCGGCGAAGGCGGCGCGATAGGCGCGGACGTCACGGTCCGAGAGCGCCCCCTGCGCGGCGGCAGGAGTCGCGGCCGCAGCCTGGCCGGCGGCGGCGGTCATCACCAGGGCGGCAGCCCCGACGCACAGGCGCTGTACGAGCGTCATGCGGACCATTTTCGCGTCGGCGTGTCTAACGCAGCCTAAACGCGAACCCTTTTTCTCGAACCGAAGCGGGCAGGCTAGGCAGGGCGCTCGGGACGATCAAGCCGTTCCGTGAAGGTCAAAAGGTCGCTCCAGGCCCGTTTCTTGGCCCCAGGCTGGCGCAGGAGGAAGGCCGGATGGAGGGTCGGCATGGCCGGCAATTCCAAGCTTCCGTCGCTCGACTTCCACTCGAACCAACGCCCTCTAAGGGACAGGATTCCTTCGTCTTTCTTCAGCAGGCTCTTGGCCGAGGCCCCGCCGGCCAGCAGCAGCATCTTCGGGCCTGTCAGCTGGATCGCGCGCTCCAGGAAGGGGCCGCAGATCATCTGTTCGTGAGGCGCCGGCGTCCGGTTGCCAGGCGGCCGCCAGAAGACGGTGTTGGTGATAAGGACGCGGTCGGTCAGCCCCGCCGCCGCCAGCATCCGGTCGAGCAGCTTGCCCGCGCGGCCCACGAAGGGCAGGCCCTGCAGGTCCTCTTCCTGGCCGGGGCCTTCGCCGATGACGATGACCGGTGCGTCCAGCGCGCCGCGCCAGGTGACCGCTTTGGTGGCCGCGCCTTCGAATCGCAGGCCGCAGCCCTCGAAGCCGGAGATAGCCGTGGCCAGCTGGTCCATGTCCTGCGCCGCCGCGGCCAGCGCCTGGGCCTGGGCGACGGCGGCGGAGACGTCGGCCGCGGCGACCGCAGGCGCGCCCGGCCGCGGCGCGGCGGCCACGGCGGCCAGCGGCGAGGGCGGCGGCTTTGGCGGCAGGATCTTGCCGGCCTCGATGCGGTCCAGAGGTTCGTCCAGCAGCACGGCGTCGACGCCCGCCTCGGCCCAGAAGGCGAGCAGGCTCTCGGCGACGGCGTAGGTGGAGGCGTCGGGCATCGGAGCCGATGATTACGGCGCCGGAGAGAGTGGGGGAAGGCGGGTCCGCGCCGTCATACAGGCTGCCGGTGTCGCTTGCCGGCGAGGTAGCCGAGGAATGTGGCCACGGCGATGGCGGCGGCCGGCGCCCATAGCCAGGAGGCTGCCGTGCGGGCGTCGAAGACCCAGGCGATCACGCCTGCGAGGCTAAGCCATGGGATGAGCAGGGCGGCCATGAACCAGAGGCGGCGCGGCCCGCTGGGCTCGCCAGGGTCGAGGTAGGCGCTCTCGTAGTCGCGCTCCTGGCCGGGCGCGGGCGGGGTCAGCGCGCGGAAAGAGTGTTCGCGGCGGAAGATGATCCGGAAGAGGGCGTCGATGACGAGCCGGTGGCGGAAGTAGCCGCTGTGCGACGAACCCGGCGCCGGGAACGGGAAGCTGGCCACGTGGACGTTGTCGACATGCTGGCAGAAGCGGGCGGCGCTGGCCGGCGAGTGGAGCGCCCCGCTGATGACGTCGCCCTCGTCCCAGAAGTTCACCCAGTGGATGTTGGGCTTGCGATTGCGGGTGAAAGGCGCGGCGCCGATGTCGCCGCGCAGCGCCTCGACCACACGCTTGTAGCGATGCGACTCCGAGGCGTAGCTCTCGAAGAAGTATTCAATCTTGTCGATCGGGCTGCCCATCGTCACGAAGTGCTCGATCTTGCCGAGCGGCACGGGGCCGAAGGTCGGATCCTGGGCGTTGTGGGCGCGGTTGCGGCGCGTGAGCGCCAGCAGGGAATCGTGCGCCACGCTGGTCCCCAGGCTGTGGGACACCACCGTCACCCGCTGGCAGGCCGGATCGGCCAGCACGTGGGTCAGTAGCTCCATGCTCTGCTCGAGCACCTTGTTGCGGGCGGTGAACTTCTCGTCGGTCTCCTCGTAGGTCGCCCAGGCCTCCACATCGCCCATGTAGTCGGTGAGGAACTTGCCGAGGCCCAGGAAGGAGAACAGCGCCGCGCCCAGCGCGACCGCGGCGGGCCACACCTCAGGCGTCGCGGGCACCCCGACCTTCGCCAGCAGGAGCGTCAGCGACGGGGAGGCGAACAGCGCGCGCAACAGGGCGAAGAGGCTGAGCAGCACACCGCCCGCCGAGAGGACGATGGCCAGCGCCGCCGTGGTCAGCACGAAGGCGTTGCGCAGCTCCTCGCGCCGATAGGCCGACCGCCACGTGCGGGCCAGGGCCTGCCGGCGCGCGGCTGTCTCGGGTTTGCCGCGAGACTGCTCGGCGATGAAGGCCAGGAAGTCGTCAAAGGTCCCAGCCGGGTAGCGGCGCTGGGCGTCGAGGCCTTCGAAGCTGTTGTAGAGCTCGACCAGCTTTGAATAGTCGTGCCCCCGTGCGCCGGCCGGCCGCTCCACGCCTCGATCGAAGAGGGCGACCAGCGCGGCGCGGCGCAGGCGCTGCCGCTCGCGCCACGGCGTCCGCAGCGTCCGCCAGGGTCGCAGCGGCTGGCGGAACATCCACTTGAGCACCGCCCACGGCGACTTCTGGCCGGCCATGATGGGCGCCCAATAGGCCTCATAGAACCGGACGGTACAGCCGCCTTGGGCGCGGGGACCCTCGCTGAAGAAGGCGCGGATGTAGCCGACGATTGCGTTCGAAGCCTGGAGAGCCCGCAGGGGCTCGACCCGGACCTTGATGTTGCTGAGCATGCCTCTCGAACGCCCGTCCCGGTGGTCGTGGACGAGCAGGCGGTCAAGGCTGTCCACCAGCCGGCTGGTTTCCTCATAGCGCCGCTGGCTGCCCATGCCGTGGAAGTAGACGACGGCGTCGTACGGCGCGCGCTCGGGCGCGGGCTCTGTATCCTTCGGCTCGCTCATGTCGCTCCCCCGAGTGGCCAACCGGTGGAGCATGGCGCCGGTTCGCGCACACGCAATCGGGTTCATGGACCATGGAAAGAGGCAGGCGCGCGCCGCGGTGCGGGATGTCGGCTGGTGATCCGAGCGGCGACGGCGGCCGTATCAGCCGCCGGAGGTCCCTCATGGCGCATCCCTCGCGACGTTGGGTTCTGGCGGGCGCCGGCTTGGCGCTGGCGATGCCGTCGGCGGCGCTGGCCTATCCGGCATCGCTTGCGTTCGCGGCGGTGCGGAACGGCAAGCGGATCGGCGAGCATCGCCTGAGCTTCGAGCGCAGCGGCGATGACCTCATCGTGCGGATCCGCGCGGAGATGGCGGTGAAGTTGGGACCGGTGACGGCCTACCGCTACCTGCACCAGGTGGAGGAGCGGTGGCGCGCAGGTCGGTTCGAGCGGCTGGAGTCGCAGACCTCCTCGAACGGCAAGCGTGAGAGCGTCGTGGCCGTGCGCGGGACGGGCGGAGTGACCATTTGGGCCGGCCGCAACTCGGCGGTCGGGCCGTCGGAGACGCTGCCTTTCACCCACTGGAATCCTCAGGTGACGCGGACGCCCCTGTTCAATCCGCAGACGGGCAAGCTGCTGAAGCTGACCGCGCGGGACCTTGGGCGGAGCCGGACGGTGACCGCCGCCGGCGCGTCGCTGGAGGCGCGGCGGGTGGCGTTCCGCGGCGATGCCGAGATCGACAACTGGTACGCGCTGGACGGCGCCCCTGGCGCCCCTCCTGGGGGCGAATGGGCGGGCCTGCGCGGCCGCCTCGACGACGGCTCGACCATGGAGTACCGCCGGCTGTAGCTGGGGCGGCTCTAGACCGGGTCGACCGCGACGTGGACCACGTTGGTGCGGCCCGTGGCGAAGCCCGCCTCGCAGTAGGCCAGGTAGAAGCGCCACAGCCGACGGAAGCGCTCGTCGAAGCCGAGGCCGTTCACGAGGGGCCAGGCGGCGTCGAACCGGGTCGCCCACTCGCGCAGCGTCCGGGCGTAGTCGGGGCCGAAGCGGCGGAGCCCCACGACGGCCAGGCGGGCGTCGGCCATCGCCGCGTACAGCCGCTGTTCGCTGGGCAGCGCGCCGCCGGGGAAGACGTACTTCTGGATGAAATCTGTCTGGCGGCGGTAGCCGTCGTAGAGATCGTCACGGATGGTGATGACCTGCAGGCCGGCGCGGCCGCCGGGTTCCAGGCTGTCGCGGACCTTGGCGAAATAGGTCGGCCAGTACGCTTCGCCCACCGCCTCAAACATCTCGATGGAGACGACCCGATCGTAGCGGCCTTCCAGGTCACGGTAGTCGCAGAGGCGGACGTCGACGCGATCGGAGAGGCCGCGGGCGGCCATGCGGCGCTGCGTGTAGTCGAACTGGTCGCGGGAGATGGTGACGGCGGTGACCTGCGCGCCCAGCTCGGCGGCGTATTCCGCAAAGCCGCCCCAACCACAGCCGATCTCGAGCACCGAATGGCCGGGCTGGAGGTCAATGGCCTGGGCGAGCGCCCGGTTCTTGGCGGTCTGCGCCTCCTCGAGGGTTTCGCGGCCGGTGACGTAGAGGCCCGCGGAATAGGTCATGCCGGGGTCGAGCCAGGCGCGGTAGAAGGCCTCGCCCAGGTCGTAGTGGGCCTGGATGTTGCGGCGCGAGCCCGAGCGCGTGTTGCGGCGAAGCGCATGCCGCGTCCATTCGATCAGCCGCGCGAGGCCGGAGCCCTGGGTCACGGCCGGCAGGCGGTCGAAATTCTGGGCAAGCACGGTGAGCACGGCGCACAGGTCGGGCGAGTCCCACTCGCCGGCCATGTAGCCCTCGGCGAGGCCGATGTCGGCGGAGGCGGCCACGCGAGCCAGGAAGCGGAAGCTGCGGACGCGGATCACCCCTTCGGGCGTCGCCCCGAGAGCGCCGACGGCGAACTCCCGGCCGTCGGGGAGGACGAAGGTCAGGCGGCCGATCGCCCAATGCTGCGACAGGGCGTCGAACGCCCAGCGGAAGCGGCGCGGCGTGCGGTCGGCGAGGCGCATGGGCGGGTCGAGGTGCAGGGCGGTCACGGGCTCAGTTCCAGCCCATCACGCGCGCGATCCTGGCGCTGATCGCCACGGTGATGCCTGCGGCCAGCGCGGTGGCGACGGTCCCCCAGGCGAGGTCCGTCAGGGTGAGGCGCGTCGGCCAAACGCTTAGGGTGGCCTGGTTGGTCAGGTCGTAGGTGGCGTAGGCCACGAAGCCGAAGGCGGCGCCGCGCAGGGCGGCCTGGCGCCAGTCGCCGCCGTCGAGCGTGGGCGCGAGCGCGGGGGCCAGGACGAAGAACGTCACGCCGGCCACATAGGTCAGGTAAAACAGCGCCGCCGGGACCATCCTGACCTTCGCCGCCAGGATTTCGCCGATCGCCGGCTGGTAGACCCGCGGGAAGGCGTTCGTCAGCCAGAGGAAATCCATCAGGCCGAAGACGAGGGCGAACACGACGCACGACAGCAAATAGGTCGACATGGCGGACCTCCTAGGCAGCGCGGGGCTTGCGGGGCGGCAGGGGGAAGAAGCGGCTGGTGCGGGCCGCATAGGCCTCAAAGGCCTCGCGGCGGCTCTCGCGCATGGCGCGCTCCACGTGGGGGACGCCGCTGACGTAGTTGAGAAGGCCGTACATCATCGCCGGCGCGGCGAGCGCCCACCAGCCGGGCGGATAGTCCGGTGCGATCGCCAGGATCGCGACGCCGACCCAGACCAGCCATTCGAAGAAGTAGTTGGGATGCCGCGACCAGGCCCACAGGCCCCGATCGGCGACGCCGCGGCGGTTGGCCGGATCGGTCTTGAAGCGCGCGAGCTGGGCGTCGGCGAGAGCCTCGCCGCCCAGGGCGGCGACGAAGACCAGGAGGCCCAGCAGATCCTGGGGGCGGCCGAAGGGATGCGGATTGTGGGCGGCGACGTGCGCCGCGCCCGCCAGCACCGCGCCGGCCGGCGCCTGGCTGAGCGCGAACTGCAGCATCCGGCGCTGGAAGGCCGGGCCCCAGTCGCGACGGAAGTTGGCGTAGCGGCGATCCTCCTCGTCCGCGCGGGCGACCCGACGCAGGATGTGCAGGCCGAGGCGGGCGCCCCAGAGACCGGTGAGCGCGGCCACGACGAGCTGACGGAGCGTCGGCTCGCCGAAGGGCAGCAGGGCGGCGGCGACGCACGCGGCCCCGGTCCCGAACGTCCAGAAGACGTCGGTCCAGCCGCCGTTCCGCAGCCGGCGCTGGCAAGCCCAGGCGAGGATCATCACGGCGATCAGGGCGACAAGGATCAGGAGGGTGATCGCGACAGCGGCCACGGGGCAGGCCTCAGATGCCGGCGAGCGGCTGAAACAGCCGGCCGACGAAATCGCGGATCACCAGCGGCGCGTCGGTCGAGGCCAGGCAGATGCAATGGCCGTCGCGGGCGACGACGGGGCTGTGCTCGACCTGCTCGTCAGTGGCGATGAAGTCGCCGGGGCCATAGCGGCCGTCGGCGTCGGAGAAGCTGCCTTCCAGGACGACGGTGAACTCGCAGCCGGCATGGGTGTGGCGCGGCAGGACCATGCCAGCGCCGATGCGCAGCAGATAGACGAGCTCGCGCGAGCGGCCGTCGGTGGCGATGGGCGTGACCCAGACGCCAGGGGCGATCCACTTGCGGCGGCCGAACGACAGGCCGGACAGGCCCTCGGGCAAGGCGGCGGCGTCCGGCGAGCGGCGGGGCGCGCGCGAGGGCGGCGGCGCCTTCGGGGCCTCGAGGGCCGCGAGCGCGCGGGCGAGGGCGTCGGACGCCATTTCGGCCGCCGGCTCGGCCTCCAGCAGGGCGCCTCCGAGGCTCTCGAAGAAGCCCATCTCGGCCTGGCAGGCCGGGCATTGCGCCAGGTGCGCGCGGACGGTCAGCGCCGCGCCGGGACGCAGCGTGCCGGCGGCGCAGGCCGACAGCAGGGCTTCGGAAGGATGATAGCGAGGGCTCATGGCTCGCCCTCCAGGGCGGCGCGAAGTCGCGAGAGGGCGAGGCGGATGCGGGACTTCACCGTGCCGAGCGGCAGGGCCAGCTCGTCGGCGATCTCGCTGTGCGGCAGGTCCTGGAAGAAGGACAGGCGCAGGACCTGCAGCTGGTCGGGCGACAGGCCGGCGACGGCGGTCCGCAGGCGCTGGTCGCGCTGGCGGGTCAATTCGGCCGCCTCCGGGGTCTCCGGCGGCTCCGGGGCCTCGCTGAGGTCGGGCGCCCAGGCGGCCGACACGCGGTCGCGGCGGACCGCGTCGAGCTGCAGGTTGCGGGCGATGCGGAAGATCCAGGTGGCGGCGGACGCGCGGGCGGGATCGAACAGAGCCGCCTTGCGCCAGACCGAGACCATGGCCTCCTGAGCCAGCTCCTCGGCATGGGCCGGGGCGGCGCCGCGGCGCATCAGATAGCTCTTCAGCCGCGGGGCGAAGTGCTGGAAGAGGGCGGCGAAGGCGTCGCGGTCGCCGTCGCGAGCGATGGCCAGGATCAGGCCGTCCTCGACGCCGTCGCTGCGGGCTGACTCGACGGGACGGCTCAGCATCGGGACCGGCTCCCGCAGTTCGCCGACAAGCTGTGCAACGGCCGCATTCATGCCCCTGATACGCAAGGCGCGCGGATTTGGATCAGCGCCGGCCCGCCTGATCCAAACAATTGAGAGCTCCGTATGTAAAGCCGAGGTTCAAGCGAGGAGTTGGCCGCGGATGGTTTCCGAGGGTGTGAAGCGGATCGCGGTGATCGGCAGCGGGGTTTCCGGCCTTTCCGCCGCCTGGCTGCTGGCGCAGCGCCACGAGGTGACGCTGTACGAGGCGGCGCCGCGGTTGGGCGGCCACAGCTTCACGGTCGACGCCCAGGTCGGCGAGACGACGGTGCCGGTCGACATGGGCTTCATCGTCTACAACGAGCTGACCTATCCGAACCTGACGGCGATGCTGGGGCACCTGGGCGTCGCGACACAGCCGACCGACATGTCGTTCGCCGTCTCTCTGGAGGGTGGGGCGGTGGAGTACGGCGGCCTGGGGCTCGCGCCCCTGCTGGCGCGGCCGTCGAACCTGTTCCGGCCCCGGTTCTGGTCGATGCTGCGCGACCTGATCCGCTTCTATCGCGAGGCCCCGGCCGACCGCCCGCTGCTGGATGACGAGACCACGCTCGGCGACTACCTCGGCGCCCGGGGATATGGCGCGGCGTTCCGCGACGACCACCTGCTGCCGCAGGCGGCGGCGATCTGGTCGACGCCGGTTGAGGAGGTCTGCGAATTTCCGGCGGCCGCCTTCATCCGGTTCTTCGAGAACCACGGCCTGCTGAAGCTGGTCGGCCGGCCGATCTGGCGGACCGTCGAGGGCGGCAGCCGCGCGTATGTGGAGCGGCTCGTCGCGCCGCTGGGCGATCGGGTGCGGACCGACGCCGCCGTCCGCAGCGTGCGCCGCGAGGGCCAGCATGTCTGGGTGTCCGACGCCCGCGGCGTCAGTGAACGGTTCGACGAGGTCGTGATCGCCGCCCACGCCCGCGAGGCGCTGGCCATGTTGCACAACCCGACACCGCGTGAGCGTGAGGTGCTGGGCGGCTTCAGCTACACGCCGAACACCGCGGTGCTGCACACCGACGTCCGCCTGATGCCGCGCCGCCGGGCCGTCTGGTCGGCGTGGAACTACATCGGCGCCCTGGACAGCGCGGGGCGGCGCAAGCTGTGCGTGACCTACTGGATGAACATGCTGCAGGGCCTGAAGACGCCGCGGCCGCTGATGGTGACCCTGAACCCGGTGACGCCGCCCGATCCCAGCCAGGTGATCTGGAGCGAGACCTTCCAGCATCCGGTCTTCGATCGCGCCGCGCTGGGGGCTCAGCGGCAGCTGTGGTCGCTGCAAGGCCACGGCGGGGTCTGGTATTGTGGCGCGCACTTCGGCGCGGGCTTTCACGAGGACGGGCTGCAGGCCGGCCTCGCCGTCGCCGAGGCGGTGGGCGGGGTGAGGCGGCCGTGGGACGTGCCGGACGAGTCGGGGCGGATCTACCTGCGTCCGCCGGCCGTCGAGGCGCTCGCGGCATGACGGCGGATCGCGCCTCGCGGCTCTATCAAGGCCTCGTGGTCCACCGGCGCCTGCGGCCGACCGGCCATGTGCTGTCGCGGCGGATCCCGATGATCCTGTTTGACCTGGACGAGCTGCCGCAGCTGGCGTCGCCGCTGCTGGCGATCGACCGGTTCGGGCCGCTGTCGCTGGAGGCGCGGCACCACCTGGCCGGCGATGGGACGCCATTGAAGGACCAGATCCTGCGACGGCTCGAGGCGGCCGGCATCGCGGCGGGCGGGCCGATCCGGCTGCTCTGCATGCCGGCGGTGTTCGGCCGCGTGTTCAACCCGCTGAGCGTCTATTTCTGCCACTCGGCGGACGGGAGGCTGACGGGCATCGTCTATGAGGTGAACAACACCTTCGGCGGGCGGCACTGTTATGTGCTGCCGGTGATGGGCGATAGAGAAGGGCCGGTGCGGCAGGGCTGCGCTAAGACCTTCCACGTCTCGCCGTTCCTGGACCACGACCTCACCTACGCCTTCACGATCCTGCCGCCGGGCGAGCACGTCCGGGTCGGCGTGGAGGTGTCGGACGGCGAGGGGGCGATCCTGACCGCTTCGTTCGCCGGGGCTGCCGAGCCGCTGACGGGCCGGGCGCTCGCGGGCGTCCTGGCCCGCTATCCGCTGCTGATGCTGCAAGTGCTGGGCGCCATCCACTGGGAAGCGGCCAAGATGTTCGCCAAGGGCCTGCGGCTGCGGCCCCGGCCGCCGGCGTCGGCGATGGGCTGGCGCCCCGGGCGCATCGCGGTCCGCTAGCAACAGCGCTGCAATACGCCGCCAACATTTCGCTGTTCCGCTAGGGGCCAAGCGACTCCGCGCGATGTACGCAGGGTTGGCCCTTGGGGGAGGCGACGATGAAGCTGCGGATGGCGGCGGCCGGGATTTTCGGCCTGTTGATAGCGAGCATGTCTGCGGGCGGGGCGGCGGCCCAGGCCGTCGACGGCGGGGCGCTGTTCCAGGCGCGGTGCAAGATGTGCCACGAGCCGGCAGTTCCGCGGGCGCCCAGCCGCGAGCAGCTGAAGGGCTATTCCAACACCCAGATCATCGACGCCCTGACGACGGGGACGATGAAGCCGATGGCCGAGGGGCTGAATCGGGCTCAGATCGGCGCCATCGCCACCTTCCTGACCGGCCGCGCCAACACCGCCCGCGAGGGCGCGCTGGACCTGCCGCCGGCCGTGGCCGCAGCGCCCGACATCAAGGCCGACGCGGCCGCTCAGGCGCGGCTGGCCAAGACCAAGCCGGTCACGGCGGCGGTGCTGAAGGCCCCGGCGGCCGGCGACTGGCTGCACTGGGGGCGGACCTACGACGGGCTGAACTACAGCCCGCTGACCCAGATCGACCGGAAGACCGTCAAGGCGCTCGCGCCGGCCTGGCGCACGCCTCTGCAGGCCGGGCCGAGCATGCCCACGCCGCTGGTGCATGACGGGGTGATGTTCCTGCAGACCAGCCCGGACACCGTGCTGGCGCTGGACGCGACCAATGGCCAGGTGTTGTGGCGGCGGGCGTACAAGCCCGCCGGAGCGTCGAGCCAGAAGATGGGCCTGGCGATCCGCGACGGGCGCCTCTACGTGCCGACCTCGGACCTGCATGTGATCGCCCTGGACGCGAAGACAGGCGACACGATCTGGGACCATGAGATCGCGCTGAGCGCGCCGGCCACCGGCCGCGGCGGGTTCAACCTGCGCAGCGCGCCGCTGATCGTCGGCGACCGGCTGATCCAGGGGGTGACCGCCAGCGGCGCGCCCGGCGGGGCCTTCATCGTCGGCCTGGACCTCGCCACGGGGCGGGAGGTCTGGCGGTTCCACACCATCGCCCGGCCCGACGCGCCGGGCGGGGAGAGCTGGAACGGCCTGCCGCTGGCCCGTCGCAGCGGCGGCTCGGTCTGGCAGCAGGGGACGTACGACCCCGAGCTGAACCTCGTCTACTACGGGATCGGCCAGACCTATGACACCGGGCCGCTGATGAAGCCGTCGGGCGTGGCCGGCACGAGCCAGGACGCGCTCTACACCGACAGCACGGTGGCGCTGGATCCCGCGACGGGAAGGCTGGTCTGGCACTTCCAGCACCTGCCGAACGACCAATGGGACCTCGACTGGTCGTTCGAGCGCCAGCTCGCGACCGTCGACGTCGCCGGCAAGCCGCGCAAGGTGGTGATGAACATCGGCAAGATGGGCATCCTGGATGCGCTGGACGCCAAGACCGGGCAGTACCTGTTCTCGATCGACGGCGGCGGCCAGAACGTCATCGCCGGGATCGACCCGAAGACCGGCGCGAAGATCATCGATCCCGACAAGTGGCCGGACAAGACGCGCTCGACGCTGATCTGCCCGAACGCGACGGGGGTGCGGAACTGGCCGTCGACGACGGTCAATCCGAGGAGCCAGACGCTGTTCCTGCCGGTGACCCAGTGGTGCCTGACGTTCGGGCCGCCGACCGCGCCGGGCTTCACCCTGCTGAGCTCGGGCGTGGGCTTCACCCCGGCCGACCATCCGAGCACCGCGGCCAGCGGCAAGATGGGCCGGCTGCAGGCCATGGACCTGAAGGGCGCCAAGCTGGGCTGGAAGCACGACCTCGACGCGCCGATCGCCAGCGCCGTGCTGTCCACCGCCGGCGGCCTGGTGTTCGCGGGCGACCTCGACCCCGCGCTGATGGCCTTCGACGACCGTGACGGGACGCTGCTGTGGCGGGCCCCGCTGGACAACTATCCGAGCTCCAGCGTCATCACCTATGCGGTGGGCAAGACCCAGTACGTCGCGGTGGTGACGGGCATGAAGAACTATCACGTCAACGACCTGTCGCGCCGCTACCAGCTCTTCCGCAAGGCCCGGGGCGTCACCGTCGAGACGCCAAAGGGCGAGCCGGCGGTGGTGGTCTTCAAGCTGGGCGCCGGGCGCTAACGGCGCCGCTTCGGTAGGACGTCGGCGAACAGCGGGTGGGCCTTCCAGGCGGGCTCCACCGGCGGTTCGTCGGGCTGCGGCGTGTGGGCCGAGACGGTCAGAGTCTCGGCGGTCGGGATGTAGCGGCCGCAGTTGGGGAAGATGTCGGTGGGCGTCACCTCGACCATGAGCTGGGCGCCGGGCGTGGCGGCGAGGTCGGGGTGATCGTCGAACACCTGCGCCGTCCCGTTGACCCGGATGCGCCAGGGGTCGGGGCCCATGGCGACGAACAGCAGGCCGACGTGCGGATTGGCGGCGATGTTGCCGAGGCTGCGGAACATGCCGTTGCCGTCGTAGTCGGGGAAGACCAGCCGATCCGGCGCGGTGACGCGGGCGAAGCCGGGCGGGCCGCCCTTGAACGAGCAGTCGGGGCGGCCGTCCGCGTCGGCGGTGGCCAGGAAGAAGAAGCCCTGGGCGGCGATGAAGGCGGCGTCGGCGTCCGTGAACTGGTCGTGGCGGGTGCGCTGGGCCAGCCGGTCGGCGAGAGGACGGCTGCCGAAGGCGTCCTGCAGGCGGCGCTGGGCGGAGTTGTAGAAGCTGGTCTCGCTCATCGAACCAGGGTGCCCTGACGGCCGGCGCGCGTCGACCTTTCCTGACGCCGCGTCGCCGGGCTAGAGGCCGGGCATGAGCGTGATCGAATCCGAGATTTTCCCGCTGACGGCGGTCGGCCCGGGCCGTTGGACGACGCAGGCGGGACCTGAGTGGAAGAACCCCAATGGACCTTTGTGGGGCGGCTATCCCATCGGGCTGGCCCTGACGGTGGTGGGCGCCGAGCCCGAGGCCGTAGGCGAGCCGCTGTCGATCAGCCTGACCTATGTGGCGGCGCTGACCGAGGGCGAGATCGAGATCCGGACGCGGCGGCTCCGCCAGGGCGGCTCGATCGGCGTTTGGGAAGTGGACCTGCGGCCGGCCGGCGCGGACGGCGTCAGCGTGCAGGCGATCGTGACGATGGCGAAGCGGCCGGCGACGCCGCCGTTCGCCTTCGCGAAGATGCCTGAGGCGCCCCAGCCGGAAACCCTGCCGTCGCCGATGAGCCCTGGCGGAGCCCGCCACTTCGGGGCCCAGGCGTTCGAGCGGCGGACGTCCGAGACCTTCCCGATCCAGCCGGCTGTGAGTTCCTATTCGACCGCCTGGGTGCGGCCGCGGCTCGGGCCGTGGGACAAGCCGATGCTGGGGATGCTGACCGACAATTCGCCGCCCAGGGCCTTCTACGCGCTCGGCCACACGGTGATGACCACGACGCTGTCGCTGACGGTCTATCTGCACGCTACCGCCCAGGAGGTCGCCGAGGCGGCGCGCGACTGGCTGCTGGTGGAGTACGAGGGCCGGGTCGGCGGCGGCGGCGCGTCGGACGAGCGCTCCAGCTACTGGCGGCGCGACGGCAAGCTGCTGGCCACCAGCGAACAGCTGGTCTGGTACCGCGAGGTCCCGCGCGCCTCGCTCGAATAGCCGTGGACTGACGCGGCGTCGGGGTCGGCAGCTTCGTGGGCGGAGGACTGCCCATGACCGACCTGTTCGACCCCTGCGAGTTCAACGGCCTGCGGCTGCAGAACCGGATCGTGCTGTCGCCGGTGACGCGGGCGCGGGCGAACGACGCGGGGGAGGTGGGGGCGCTGCAGGCGCTCTACTACGCCCAGCGCGCCTCGGCGGGGCTGCTGATCACCGAAGCCACGGCGGTGACGCCGGGCGGGCGCGGCGGACCGTTCATCCCGGGCCTGTGGGACGATGGTCAGATCGCCGGCTGGCGCGAGGTGACCGATGCGGTGCACGCGAAGGGCGGGCTGATCTTCAGCCAGCTTTGGCATGCAGGAAGGCTCAGCCACTCCTCGCTGGGCGGCGGGCAGCCGCCGGTCGCGCCGTCGGCGATGCGGCAGCCGGGGCAGATCTTCACCGCCGAGGGACCTAAGGACTACGAGGAGGCCCGGGCGCTGGACCTCGAGGAGATCCCGCAGATCATCGACCTGTTCCGCAGCGCGGCTGAGCGGGCTAAGGCGGCGGGCTTCGACGGCGTGGAACTGCACGGCGCGCACAGCTACCTGATCGACGCCTTCGTCCGCGACATGACCAACAAGCGGACCGACCGCTATGGCGGATCGGTCGAGAACCGGGCGCGGCTGATGATCGAGACGCTGGAGGCGATCATCGACGTCTGGGGCCCGGAGCGGACGGCGGTGCGGCTCGCGCCCATCGGGCATGCCTACCAAGCGTGGGACTCGGACCCCGAGCCGCTGTTCACCCACATCGTCGAGCGGCTGAACGACCTGAAGGTCGGGTGGCTGGACCTCGTCGAGGGCGATACCGGCATCTCGCGCACGGCGGAGCCTGGCTTGACCTCTCCAAGCTGCGGCGGCTGTTCAAGGGCGCGCTGATCGCCAACAACCTCTACGACCGCGAGATGGCGGTAAAGGCGCGTGCCGAGGACGCCGCCGACCTGGTCGCGTTCGGCCGGCCGTTCATCGGCAATCCGGACCTCGTGGAGCGCCTGCGCCGGGATGCGCCGCTCACCGTCGCCGACCCGCGCAGCTACTACGGCGGCGGCGCGCGGGGCTACACCGACTGGCCGACGCTGGAAAACGAGGCCGTGGCGGGCTGAGCGTCGCTGGAAAGACCTTAGCGATTCTGCGGCCTTCCGGCTTGACCGCCGTGGGGTGACATCCCGATAAGACCGGCGACAGACGGCGGGCGCAGACCCGTCGCGAGGGGATCTGAGGAGCCAGGCCGGCATGAGCGAAGCGGTCGAACGCGAAAGCATGGAATACGACGTCGTCATCGTCGGCGCCGGCCCCTCGGGCCTGGCCGCGGCGATCCGGCTGAAGC